>Ga0169931_10000146_pt1 | contig 107494 bp, 70 predicted proteins | sample Kivu_15m_20L_FD_129675 | JGI IMG/M metagenome (GOLD analysis project Ga0169931, IMG submission 129675) | Freshwater microbial communities from Lake Kivu, Western Province, Rwanda to study Microbial Dark Matter (Phase II) - Kivu_15m_20L... | ecosystem: Environmental > Aquatic > Freshwater >...
CAGAGATAAGTTGTTAGTCAACCGAACCTAAAACCAGCAAACCTAAAGCGGCGAACCTCAATAAGCGAAACTGAAGCAACAATGGCCCAGAGTTCTGGCAGTTAACCTAGCAGTTTGTTCACAGTCAGAAGCCTGAGTGGACTTTGAGATCGAGTTCTTAAATGCGACTTTCTAAACCGATGACAATATTCCGTTCGATTTTTCTATCAGCACGTCCGTTTTATCTGTTGGGTCTTTATGCGATTTCCTTGTTGAGCCTGGGGCTAAGCGGTTGCAGCCCATCGACACCTGAGATTCGCAGCTACGAAGTGCCGCGGCAGAAAGGCATGCCGCTCTCAATCCCGCCGAGTACAACGGCAACTGCCGAGCCAAAACGCATGCTCGGCGCGATCATTCCGGCGGGTGAGGAAGCGTGGTTTTTGAAAGCTGTCGGGCCCCCCGAGAAAGTTCAAGAGATGGTGAGTTCGTTTGAAAAGCTCATCGCCACATTTGCCATCCAACCCTCCGGCGAGCCCAAGTGGGAGTTACCCGAGAATTGGAAACAGCAACCAGGTACTGGTATGCGATTTGCAACATTGACCGCCCGCGTTGGTGATGAAGAAATTCCAGTTTCCGTGATCAAATTACCGATCTTCGAAGGAACCTGGGAAGAATATTGCGAAAGCAATGTCAATCGCTGGAGGGGAGAACTCTCGTTAGCCAATCAGAAGTGGACAGAGATTGCCACTTACGCCAAGCCGATTGAGGGTAAAGAGGTTGCTGGGGCTTCGCCAGCGCGAGTGGGTTATTGGATCAATATGGAAGGGACGCAAGATCCCAATCGTTCGATGGCGGGAGCGGCTAGCGGTGGCATCCCAAGCAATAGCGGGACTCCGCCGCTTGCCCCTTTTGCAAACGGTGGAGCAGCGGCAGGCGATCCGAGTGCCGACAGCGCTACTTCTGGTAAGTCGTCACCACTGAAGTATGAACTTCCCGCAGGCTGGACCGATCGCGGCGCCTCCGGCATGCGACTGTTAACAATATGGGTTGGCGACGCAAAGTCGCCACCGAACGAAATCACCATTATTCCCGCATCGGGAGATTTGACGAGCAATGTTCGCCGCTGGCAGCAGCAGATCACCGAAAATGTAACGGATGAGTTGGTCGATCGAGCGCTTGAAAAAGCGGTTACCACCAAGGTTGATGGCGTTGAAACCAAAATTGTGCATTTGGTGGATTCGGCTGAGAAACCCACACAATCGATCCTGGCAGCGATCATCCCAATGGATGAGCAAAGTTCACTGTTTGTAAAATACAAAGGCGACGCGGAAACGGCGGAAAAGGAAAAACAAAAGTTTATCCGATTCGTCGAATCGATTCGTTGGAAATAGTACGCAACCTCTCACTTAAGCAGATTGACCTGATTTAGGAATTAGATACATGGCAGTTGGCACAATTCCCACAGCCGGTAGCGCGAGTGCACCACGGCCCGAAATCAAAGTACGCATGCATCCCAAGTCACACCCCTTGTGGACCGTGTTGCAATGGTGCGGCTCGCTGAAGATTACCGTGGCCATGTTTTTGGCGAGTGTCTTCATCTTGTTCATCGGAACCCTCGCGCAAGATGAACTCAATCTTCCAGATGTGAAGGCCATTTATTTCAACAGCTGGATCACGTGGATCCATTTGCGGGATTTCGTACCTGTCACGATGTTTGGCGAATACAACATTCGGGGTTCCTTTCCGTTTCCTGGCGGAGCGACGATCGGGGTGATTCTGCTTTTTAATTTGATTGCTGCTAAAATCACGCGCTTTCATGTCGCCGCCAAAGGCAGCCGTCTCGTGTGGGGCCTCATCGTTTCTCTCCTGGGGATTGCGTTGACAACCGGTGTGCTCATGTCGGGGCATTTCGCCGATGGACTGCAAGGCAAACCACCGGTCGACTACGATTCTGTTTGGCGATTGTTGCAACTAACGTCTGTTGGAATCACGATCGCTTTAGTAGCTACATCCATCGCCAACAAGAACCAGCGTAAACTCACCTCCATCGTGTTGATCACCAGTTCGGTGCTGATGGCGATTCTCTCTGGATTGATTTTGTTCGGTGGTGAGTCCTTCCGAATGAGTGAACCTGGCCTGCGAATCATGTGGCAACTGATACAGTCAAGCGTTGCCGGGGGAGTACTGTTGGTCGGACTGATTCTCGTGTTTGGCATGCGTGGGGGTAACGTCCTGATCCACGTCGCCGTTGGCCTAGTGATGGTTGGACAATTCGTTTTTGGAGATCGACAAATTGAGCAGCGCGTCTCGGTGATCGAAGGTCAAACGACCAATCTCGCCTTCAAAACCGACGAGTTTGAACTCGCGGTAATCGATGTGAGTGATCCGGACATGGATCGTGTTACCGTCATTGCGGATACGCTGTTGAAAACGCACGATGTCAACAAGCAAGCGATTCAGTCGGACCAATTACCTTTTGATATTCGCATTGTTGATCTCTTTGTCAATTCAGATCTGCGTCGCGCTGGACCGGTTGAACCCAACCAGGCCACCACAGGCCTTGGTAAGGAATGGATCGCTTTAAAAAAGCCGCCCGAGGGAGGCGTCAGTTCCAAGCCCAATATTAGCTCGGCCTACATAGAACTGTTGGACAAAACCAACGGCCAGTCGTTAGGAACCTATCTGGTCAGTCAACTCCTCAATGACCAAAGCCAGATTTTTATGGAATCTGGGGGCGATAAAACGGACACAGTGGAGTCCAACGGCAAGCCGTATCAATTGCAGTTGCGATATAGACGAGAATACAAGCCCTATGAAATCACTTTGACCGACGTACGACGTATCAATTACTCTGCTTCGGAAACGCCCCGCGATTACTCATCTTACGTGACGATCCGCGATAAGCAGACCAGTGAGTCGCAAGATGGACGCATCTGGATGAACAATCCCGTGCGTTACAAAGGGGAGACTTTTTATCAAAACCAATATTCCCAAGTAAAATTGCCCGATGGCCGAGTAAGCGAAATGACCGGCCTGCAGGTTGTCGAAAACGCTGGTTGGTTGGTTCCCTACGTCGCTTGTGTTCTTGCATTCTGGGGGATGTTGGCCCACTTCGGCGGCACTTTCCTACGCTTTGCCGATCGGTATGATCGAATGGGATTAGGCCAAGGCCTAGACGCACTTGATGCGAATAGTCCCTATGCTCCATCTGCGGTTGTCGACAACAAAAATTCGGTGCGTTCGCGAACACCAGCACAGCCACCACCGTTAGATGTTCCCAGCCACTCTTGGTGGAACATTGCTTCGCCCATCCTCGCCGTATCGCTCGTCGCCTTGTTTGCATATTCTGCGGCTAGACCGCGATCCGCCAAACCCAACGAGTTCAATTGGCAAGCGGTAGGTGCGATACCCGTTTTGCACGAAGGACGTATCAAACCATTCGATACCGTTGCCCGCAACACGCTGCAGTTCCTCAGCAACCGCGCTTCTGTATCGATGGCCGATCCTGAGGCAAGTGACTTTGCGAAAATGATGGGAATGAACCGAAAATCTTTCCCAGCGACACAGTGGCTTATCGGAGTCTTGGCGGGTGACGAAAAGATGGATAATGCCCAAGTCTTTCGTATCGACGCCAAAGAGGTTGTCGATCTCTTCGATCTAAAGCAACGCGATGGACATCGTTATAGCTTTAATGAACTCAAAGGTGGCTTCGAAAAATTGGGCGTTCAAGTGCAGCAAATTCGGGATCTCAATAAACCTGAAGATCAGTTGTCTTTTGCCGAGAAAAAGTTCCTCGAAATCAACCGCAAATTAATGGCCTACAACCTCCTGGGATTCTGTTACAGAACGCCCGATCTGCCCGATCTCAATGGCGATCCCAACGCCCAGCAAGAGTTTGTGATGAAGATCCAGCAGATAATGAGGATTTCCGAACAACTCGAAGACAGCAATCCTCCAGCCATCATTCCTCCAATGGTCGCCATCGACCCTGCCAGTGAGTCCGAGGACACCTCTGCAGACAAGCCAAAGTGGCAGTCTTTGTATCCTGCAATCGTTAATGCTCTTCGCGACCGAATTTTCGCGGCAGCAACACCCGACGGCAAACCGTTTGAAGCTAACCCAGCCATCATGGGCTTCAATAACATCCTGGCTGCCACCGAGAAGACGCCGCGCGATTTTGAGAAAGCCGTCAGTGACTACAAGAAAATCATCGGTGAATTTCCAGAGGTTGAAAAAACGAAAACGAAAGCCAGGTTCGAAGCGTGGTTCAATCAGTTCAACCCAACCGATCTTTCGAAATGGTTGTATATTTTCACAGCGGTGCTTTGTTTTTCAAGTTTCTTGGTCTGGCCAAAACAGATCAACCGTTTTGCATTCTGGATGCTGATCGCCATTCTGATCATTCATAGTATCGCGCTGGTCAGTCGGATTTACATCACCGGCCGAGCACCGGTGATCAACCTATACTCGTCGGCTGTGTTTATCGGCTGGGCCTGCGTCTTGGCGGGCTTGGGAATCGAAGCGATTTTCCGACTCGGACTAGGAAACTTGGTTGCCTCGGTTACCGGTGGAGCTTCCTTGATGGTTGCTTACGGTCTCGATACCAGCGATACCATGCATGTGCTGCAAGCCGTCTTGGATACTCAGTTCTGGTTGACCACCCATGTGATCGCAATCACCCTCGGTTATGGCGCTACATTCTTGGCTGGTTTTATCGGTCTGATCGCGATCGCTCGCCGCATGTACGCAACCTATAAAGGAAGTAAAAATTCGGTGTTGCTTGAAAATGAAAAATATCTTCAAAGCCAACTCTACCGCATGATCTATGGCGTTTTGTGCTTTGCGATCTTCTTCAGCTTTATCGGTACAGTGCTCGGTGGACTCTGGGCAGACGACAGTTGGGGACGATTCTGGGGCTGGGATCCCAAGGAAAATGGAGCCTTGATGATCGTCCTCTGGAATGCGGCCGTACTTCACGCCCGCTGGGATCGCTTGGTCGGTCAAAGAGGCTTTGCTCTATTTGCCATCGCTGGCAATATCATCACCGCATGGAGTTGGTTCGGAACCAATCAACTTGGCATCGGACTGCATAGTTACGGTTTCACCAGTGGCATCCTGCTGCTGCTAGGTCTATTCGTGCTCTTCAATTTGGTGGTGATTGCTGCCGGATGGATATTCACTCACTCAACACTCGAAGACCAAGCTACGCAGAAGACTTAAACTTTGATCGCTATCTCCCGCTTTTAGTCCAGCAATGACACTAGCGGGATTGAACTAATTTTCCGGTACCCTCTACAGCGAGCCAGTGGGAATTGGCGGGAAGGTCCGTGGCAATTGTCTCGACTCCCGAAAGCCAGCGCACGCGAACGCGATCGATTCGTTCATGCTTGCCAAATCCCAGGATCAATTTCTGTTCATTGACCGCTTGATATCCTCCACCAGCGACTAGCTGCCGAGTCCGCTTTTTGCCTTGAACTTCCACTTCCACCATCGTTCCATAACCATCGCGCGGGGAGAGTGTCCCTACGACTTCGATCGCGAAATAATTTCCAACATCGTTGGACTGATTTTCGAGTACGGCCGCGGGCGCATCGATATGCGAAATGAGCACATCTTCTTTTCCATCACCATTCCAATCGCAAGTTGCCATGCCGCGGCCAAGATACTTCTCCTCGAAGAACTCTCCTAACGTGATCGCTCGCTCTTCCAGAAATCGACCTTTGCCTTGATTGCGAAAAAACTGCGCTGGCATTTTGAATGGAATATTTTTGTAGGTGTAATCGTCAACATGGCCGTTGGTGACCATCAAGTCGGGCTGACCGTCAAGATCCGCGTCGACAAATTGGGCTCCAAACCCTAACATGCGATAGCTGGGTGTCCGAATCCCTGACGTATTGGTCGCATCGATGAATCCATTTGCTTTTTGCAAGTAGAGGATATTCGCTTGGTTGTAAAAGTTGGTGATAAATAAATCCAAGCGACCATCACCATCCGCGTCATCAACCGCAATTCCCATACAAGCCTGAGCCACTCCATCTCGATCGAAGGCGACACCCTCTAATACTGCTCGTTCACTAAAGAGCGTCTCCTCACGTGGTGGCACGTCATCCTGAACAACGGCTTTCCGATTGTTGCGAAAATAAAAGTTCGCGCTTTCATCATTGGCCACGAACACATCCATGCGAGACGATTGTGAAAAATCGGCTCCCACCACACCTAAACCATATCCGCCTGCCGCATGTATGCCCGATTCTCGCCCCCGTTCCAAGAAGGAACCATCCCCTTGATTGATCCACAACCGATCTTGTATTGGTAAAAATGCTGTAGGCCCGCAACCGCGTGGAGGACCATCGGTGACACATAACTTCTGTTTGTAATCGTTCCCCTCGACATAAGTCGCATCGAAAAGATCCGGTAGTAGATCGCCATTGACATCAACCATTAGGACACTGGTCGTCCAAATAGAACTACCCAAAAGTGATGATTCCGTATGGTCGCTAAAAGTCCCATCGCCGTTGTTACGCAGCAATCGATTTTGTTCTTGGTTGGCAATGTAAAGATCCGCGAAGCCATCACTATCGTAATCACCCACCGCCAGGCCTGCGCCGAATTGCCCATCGATGAGCGAGACAAGTTCGCCCACTTCTACATACTTTTCACCCCCCATATTTCGATAGAAGGCGTCCCGTACTACAGGAACCGAACTCCCTTGGGCAACCGATCCACCTTGCGTCCAGTAGAGGTCTGGCCACCCATCGCGATCGTAGTCAATCACGCCAACGCCTCCACCGGTAGCCTTATTGATCGGTAAGCCTGGAAGTTTCGGATCTCGATCGTTGGCAAAAATAAAATCGACACCAATACTCTGAGCCACATTCCGCCAACTTGTTTTGGCGAGCGTATTGCTGGCCATCGTCTCACGCGATTCGGGCTTAGAAGGAGAGACTGTAGCCTGATCAGAAGGAAGGGGCCATTTCTGATAGTCAATTCCAGCGATCGGAGATAAGGATTCGACCGTTTTCTGTGTCGCCCCTGCAGCGATAACTCTCAATCGATTCAGTTTTTCTTGCGCAGCTTGATCCACAGGGGATTGGCGGACGATCCAGCCCTGCCAAGCCGCAGCTTCGATGGATCGCCCTATCGATTCCAGGGTATCCGGCAGCGTATCGATACGATCTTTTAGGTCATTATACAGTTGGGGTTGGTTTTTCCGCGTGTACAGTTTGCGAGCAAATTGCTCTAAATCATGCAAGACAATAGAACGCTTGCGCATCTGTTCCGCCTTGGTCGTTTCACCAAATCGATTTAAGAGAATCGCCAGTTGATAGGTCGCGGTACTGTTGATCGAATCGTGGAGTAAGGTTTCTGCGAAGCAACGTGCAGCCACGGTTTCATTTTCTTGCTGGAGGTACCACATACCGCGAGTCAACCACACCAGCGGATGCGAGTTAACCTGGGGGGGCAACGATCTATCCCAAGCAGCTAGACCATCAAAATTGCGCTGCTGCAGCAAAGTCCAGCCAAGCCATGCCCAGGTATCTGGCAATTCTGGATTCTGCTTGAGTACTCCGCGCAAAATAGTTTCTGCTTCCGTCAACGCATTGCGATCGAAAGCTAGCCTCGCATCGATCAAACGAAATTTTTCGTTGCCCGGAATCGCAAATGGAAAAAGCTCACGACCTTTGTCGTCGCTGATATACAAACTGGGTAACCCCAACAGAACCAGATCCTCCAAATCTGCTTCTTCGAGTTTGGCCAACTTGATCAGGTAAGGTTCACCTTCCCAACGCCGGGCTTGCAGGGTGAGAATCAAATACAACTGATAGTTGGCTTCGACCAAGTCGTCTTTCGCTTGCAAAGCCAGTCGCAGGTATCGCTCAACCTCCTGCGAATTTCCCTGTTCAAAAAAGAGTTCACTGCAGCGCAGCTTGCATCGAGCGGCCGCGATGTTACCTTCTATCACTGGGGCGTTCTGATAAATCGATAACGCATCGGATACTCTCCCTAATCCCTCCAATGCTTGACCTCGCCACCACCATGCTTGCGTATTTTGTGGCGAAGACTCAAGCAATTTTTGAGAGTACTCAAGCGCGCCCTGATAATTTTTACTATCGAGAAAAGCTTGTATCTGCTGAGCCTGCTTTTCCGAGCTATCCGATTTCGGCAAGATCCAAAAAGCGATCGGCACGAGCGCGAGGCAGGCAACTATCCCGACGAACAGAGCGAGCTTGTGCTTCATACGGCGAAGAAATCAAACAGGAGAAGAGTGTTTTAGCTGAAATGAGATCCACAGGATCGACGAGAATATTTTAGACTCAATTCATTGTATTATAACGAGAGATACGGCGCAACAACCCCAGGCTCTTTCTCCCTCGATTCGATCCATTACTGTCGAGCTTGATAGGCGGCTGGAACCGTGGGCGTACTGGTAACCGTAGGGAAGGGGAGGTACCTCCCCAGTGCATGAACGAGTTCCTGTTGATCTAGCGATCGAATTCCCCCGTTTTCCGTCGGCGAGGAGGTCAACCACTGCAAAACCTGATGACTATTGGCTCGCGGCATCAATTCGGGTGCGACCCCCGCATCGGTAAATGCGGGTCCATTGGCATCAGCAGCCATAACACCGGCGATGACAAGATTTTCGGCTTCCAACCGACTTGTCATTCCGCCACGCAACGTCAGACCGATCGTGTCCCAATCGAAACTACAAAGAAACTGGTCAAAATGAATGAGCGTCGAAGTAGGCTCAAAGAATTCACTTCGCAGACGAAGTCCAAAAAGATAACTCGCCTGGACCAACCACTGCCGTGGCAGGCTACCTCCGCCAACTATGGATACTTCACCAGAAGCTTGAACCAAATGCTCATTGCGAATCGTAGCCCTAAGCGAACCAAGCGTCCCTTTTCCGGCCAGATTTTGAGGCAAACTTCGTGTTAGCTCATCAAAACTTAGATTTTCAATGCGACCATCCAAGGTACAAACCGAATTTCGTTGACTTGTTTCCCCTTGAAGTTCGCCAATAAAACCAGCATCCATACCAAGCTTCGCAGCAGGAAGCCAGAACGCAGCCAAGAGGGATGAGTTGAGACGATTCCCACCCGAATGAATATTCCATTTGGTGTAGGGCTCGTCGCGATCATGGTTTCGTTCCATCGTCAATTGAATTTTTTCATCGGACTCGGTACTCAGGGGACGAGCTTTAAGCGCTATGGCTGACTGTTGCGCGGCTGTTTTATACTCGAGCGATACATCCTCAAAACTATGAATGGTCGCTCCCTGGCCAAGTCGCACTTGCCGCATCTCAACGCGATAGTATCTCGGCTCTGTTGAACTGCGACAAAGCAGACGAGCGTGCAACCAGTCCATCGCTCTGGTCAGTTCGTCCGCTTCAAGATCCAAGTTTTTGATTTCTACGAGATAGCCTTGGTCGTAGGGAGTTAGGAAGATTTCATCCGCTGAGCCAATTCTTTGGTGGGTTTCCGGATGCTTCCACTGGATGGATCGAAGTCGATAACGCCGTGGACTCAGAGAAACTGCAGCCTGTACCTCGACTTGCAAACCCAGTTCGTGAGAGATCCGTTGCTGCCAGTAGGCAGCCTGATAATGGGAGCAAAAAGGTGTTTGCGACCAAAGGACCCACATCAAAGTCAAGAGAGTTGGCAGCAAAGCGCCAAACAAGACCGCTGTGCGGCATAAAAGCTTGCGTAGGCTTTCATGCATGCGCCATAGCGCTAAGCCCGCTAGGCGATTGGACTGTTTTCTGGCTGAATGTCGACCTTCCATGACCGCCATAACTCAACACACAAAGAGTTCTTGTTCGCTCCATCTATTCCCTGACAGCGTTCTAGACCGCTATACCTGCTGCGCCAATTTTTGGAATAGATCGTATCTCGCTTTCATTTCGAGCACGCTATCGCCACCAAATTTTTCAACCAAAGCAGCCGCGACCTCAAAAGCCACAACATGCTCGACGATAATTGCAGCAGCCGATATCGCGCAAACATCGCTCCGTTCATAGTTCGCTTTGTGGGCTTCTTTGGTATCCATACGAATCGATTCCAGGGGCTTGCGCAGTGTACTGATCGGTTTCTTGGCGGCCCGGATGATAAGCGATTGACCATTGGTCATTCCCGCTTCTAAACCGCCTGCATTGTTAGTTGGCCTCACATAACCCAGTGTGGGACTCTCGCGCTGCGCGGGGTCGTACTGGATCGGATCATGAACTTGCGAGCCTTTCAATCGGGCAGCTTCAAATCCCATTCCGATTTCCACACCCTTGATAGCTTGTACGGCCATGACGGCTTGAGCGATCTTGCCGTCAAGTTTCCGATCCCACTGTGCATGAGTACCCAGTCCAAAAGGGAGCCCATCGATTCGCACTTCGACGATACCACCGACGGTATCTCCCTCTTCGGCAACTTGATCGATCAGCGAGATCGCTTCTGCATCTTTAGTTGGGTCGAGGCTGTAGAGCGCACTTTGATCGCGACGATTTCGCAGTTCGGAAATCGTTCCGCTCGTGGCCGGGATTTTCATGCCACCCACTTCAACGACATAGCCAATCGACTGAATTCCGAACTGCAGCAATAATTGTCGCGCGAGAGCTCCCGCAGCAACGCGAACCGCAGTTTCGCGAGCGCTGGCCCGCTCCAGGACACCACGAATGGTTCCGAGATATTTAATCGCACCTGTCAGATCGCCATGTCCAGGCCGAGGACGTTCGAGTTCCTTCAGTCGCTCTAATTTGTAATCGCTATTGATCACCTGCAGAGCGATCGGGCTTCCCAAAGTCATGCCTTGCCAAGTTCCGGTAAGAATTTCAACTTGATCGGTCTCAAGCTTCTGTCGTCCACCACGCCCATAGCCTCCCTGTCGCAGCCTCAGTTCGTTGTCGATCATGGCTGTATCCACAGAGAGTCCAGCCGGAAAGCCATCGATCATGGCCAAAAGGGCCTTACCGTGAGATTCACCTGCAGTCCAGTATCGCAACATGTTGATCTATATCTGTGATCTATATCTGTCAGTGAGCGGCTGAGTTGCCCCGCGGGGGCCGTACTCGAAACCGGCGGAATAAGGGAATCCATTTGGAACAAAACAGACACCAGGAACATCTGTACAGAAATGCAGCCAATGACAGAATTCCTGCAAATCGAGTGTAACGATCCGAGCTTGCGGAGCCTAGGGCGTTTCAATTTGACGAGCCCCGAATCCTGGGTGATATTGAATATCGCTCTGTTTTTTTTTCGATTTCGCATTTTCCTGATTTGCTAGCCCCATACATGGCCGGTCCACATTCTGGCTGATGCCATCTTTACCTTGCATCGTTTCCAAATTTTCTTCACCGAGCGAGTCGCCTGCGGATGAAACCAAGCTTACTGCAAGCCATCCACCAAAGCTGGTTTCTTTTGGCCCTGGTTGTGGCGTTAGGACTGGGACAGTGGCAGGGTGTCAACTTCTTGTGGCTCGCCGACCTGAAATGGCTGCGGATATCGATCGTTGTGAGTGTCATCTTCATCATGGCGCTCGGGGTTCCCTTGGCCGATATCATGAAGCAAGTCGCCAAACCTTATCCCACCTTGCTAGCAGCCTGCATCAATATGCTCTTGATGCCACTGGCAGCTTGGCTTTTGGGCTTCGCTTTGCCACCGAGCTTAGCCGGCGGTTTTTTGGTTGCCGCAGCAATACCTTGCACATTGGCTTCGGCTGCGGTGTGGACACGCCGAGCGGGTGGAGAAGATTCGATTGCGATGCTCGTCATGCTCATCACCAACCTTACCTGCTTTTTTGTGACACCCTTGTGGCTTTTGCTTCTGCTCGGCAAAGACATACAACTGGATGTCAACAAAATGATCGGTGAACTCTTTCTTCTGGTGCTCATTCCGAGCCTACTTGCTCAAGCTTTGCGTTACCGATTCGCACGTGTTGCAAAGTTCGCTCAGCAATACAAAGTATCCTTATCCACGATCGCGCAGATTGGCATCTTGTTGATGGTCACACTCGGTTCGATCCAAATGAATCGATCGACATCCAGCGACGCGCAGCATACCCCATCGGCAGCCTACCTCCCTTATACACAGGCCATTGTGGCTGCGGTCCTATTGCACTGCATTGCATTGGCGATTGGCTGGTACACGTCGGCCGCCATGAAGTTTAGTCGTCGAGAGCAAATTGGAGTTGCCATCTCTGGCAGTCAAAAGACGCTGATGGTGGGCCTACAAATCTGTATCGATTGCGGAGTGAGTATTCTACCGATGGTGCTCTATCATATCTCGCAATTACTAATCGATACCTTTTTGGCCGATTGGTGGGCGAAGCATCATAGCCAAAAATCAACACAAGAACAGCCATGACACAACGTGCCATGGCTTTCGATGTCTTACTCTGTCAATAGTTTAGCCAAGGTTGGCTCTAAAGCTTCGGCCCAGCGGCGATAGCCTTCTTCATTGGGATGCAAGAGATCGGGCATCACTTCCTTGGGCAATTTCCCGCTTGCATCCACAAACGAACCATTGATATCGACGAAGAAAACGTCTTTATCATTGGCATATCCCTTGATGATCTCATTGGCACCTTGGTTCAATTTGCGCAGCGCATCTTCGTTATCAGCACCTCTGGGGAAAATCGCCAACAGCACAATCTTGGTATCCGGCAATTTTTTGCGCAATGTTTTGACGATCTCGGAAATCCCAGCGGCAATATCTTCGGCCGCATCTTGTCGGTGACCGGCGTTGTTGGTTCCGATCATGATCACAGTGACCTTTGGGGCGATGCCATCAATGGCTCCGTGATCGAGTCGCCACAAAACGTTCTCCGTACGATCACCGCTGAAACCAATGTTGAGCGATTTGCGTTTCGCATAATACTTTTCCCATGTCGCTTTTCCAGCACCTTCCCAACCGTGGGTGATCGAATCGCCGATCCACAACAGATCCACACTGCCAAGTTTTTCTTTTTCTTGGAGTTTCTCTTGGTGGCGAGGCATCCACCAAGCTTTGGCCCACTCCGCCGTTTGCACTTCGGGCTTGACAGAAAGCGGCAGTTTGGCTGCATCTTGAGCGTAAAGATAAAGCGAGTCGAAGTTGCTCACGGAAAAGCAACCGAGCAGGATCCAGAGAAGCGAAAAACATCGGCAACAGCGCAACATGGAAAGCCCCCTAAGTGGACAAAATAGAGAAGATGCAACATGGCAGCACGGGTAGCCCATCTTTCGACGGCGCGATGGTCAAAAGGGAACGCACGGATCAGCGGACTTTACCGCAAAGGATCGACGCATTGTGCCCGCCGAATCCGAAGCTGTTGTTCATCGCCAACGAGATGCGTTTTTGCTTGGGTTGGTTGGGAGTATAATCCAAATCGCAGGCGGGATCCGGATTTTCTAGATTGATCGTTGGCGGAACAATATCGTGATGAACGGCTAGCACGGTCAAAATCATTTCGATCCCACCGCTGGCTCCCAATGCATGACCGATATGCCCCTTGGTGCTGGAGAGTGACACCTTATAGGCCTGGTCGCCGAATACACCTTTAACAGCTTGAGTCTCCGCTTTATCTCCCAGCGGCGTGCTGGTTCCGTGAGCATTGATGTAATCGATGTCCACTGGACTCCAACCACCATCGCGCAGAGCGTTTGCCATCGCGCGACCTGCTCCCCGTCCCAATTCATCAGGCTGAGTAATGTGCCCCGCATCACCGCTGGCACCATAGCCTAAAACTTCGGCATAGATCTTAGCGCCGCGACGCCGAGCGTGCTCGAGTTCTTCAAACACCAAAACACCCGCCCCTTCCGCCATCACAAATCCGTCGCGGTCCAAATCGAAAGGACGGCTCGCTCGAGTCGGCTCTTCATTGCGTGTTGAAAGAGCTTTCATATTCTGGAAACCGGAAACTCCCATAGCCGTGATGGCCGCTTCGGTACCCCCGGTCACGATAACGTCCGCATCATCGTACTGGATATATTTAAAGGCATCGCCCATCGCATTGGTGGCGCTGGCACAAGCAGTGGCGACCGTGAAATTCGGTCCTTTCATTCCGTGGCATATCGAAATATTTGCCCCTGCAGCGTTCAACATCAATTTGGGAATCGTAAAAGGACTGACGCGATCCGGACCCTTGGTCAGCAGTCGTTCGACTTGGATTTCAATCTCGGAAAGTCCTCCGATGCCCGACCCCAAAATGACGCCGCACCGAAATGGATCTTCAACCGACATGTCGATTCCCGAATCTTCAATCGCCTTACCCGCCGCGTAAGTCGCAAACTGCGTAAAGCGATCAAGGCGTTTGGCTTCTTTCGCATCGACATACTTGCCAGGATCAAAATCGGGAATGTCGCTCCCAAAACGAACTTTGAATTGGGAGACATCCAAGATCGTCAGAGGATGCACACCACTGCGGCCGGCAAGAATGCTATCCCACAGGACAGTCACATCTCCACCCAGAGAGGTAATAACCCCTAAGCCAGTTACGACAACACGACGTTTCATAAGACAAGCCCGTTGGTTGGTGCCAGCCGACTCGCAGGCCGAATCGGCGCTAAAGCCGGAATCTTCCTAGAAAAAAAGCGGCCAAAATAGGCCGCAAGAACTCAAATACACCCAGTTATGCTCAGCCAGCTTGATTCTTCTCGATGTAATCAACGGCTTCTCCAACACGTTGGATCTTCTCCGCAGCATCTTCTGGAATACTGATATCAAATTCTTCTTCTAACTCCATGACAATTTCCACGATGTCCAGCGAATCAGCGCCAAGGTCGTTCACGAAATGCGATTCCCGTGTAATTTTGTCCTTGTCTACGCCAACTTGCTCGGCCACGATGCCAATCACACGTTCCTGGACCGATGCCATGTTCAAACTCCTTGATGCCAATAGTTTGTTTGATTTTCGATTTTCTCTGCCAGTTGCTCTCCCGAAAGGGGTAAGCAAAAACTGTTAAGAACAAGAAGATAGAGGATTCTAGCAAAGAAGGTCAAGCCAGGAAGCGGGTAGACCACTTTCTAACCGGTCATTCCCCCATCCACGGTCAAAACTTGTCCGGTAACATAGCTCGCCCCCTTGCTCGCCAGGAACAAAACCGCCGCTGCAACATCTTCGGCAACCCCTAACCGATTGGCGGGAATGCGCTCCTTCACCTTGTCCGTAACCACTGCTCCCAGCGCCTTGGTCATGTCGCTCTCAATAAATCCCGGGCACACAGCGTTGACCGTTACTTTGCGTTTGGCCAACTCCTTGCTCAAACTGCGCGTCAGTCCGATCATGCCCGCTTTGGAAGCTGAGTAATTGGTTTGACCCGGGTTTCCGATCAAACCCGACACGCTCGACATATTAATAATTCGCCCATAACGCTGGGACATCATCATGCGCGAAGCCGCCCTACTGAACAAAAAGCAACTTGTCAAGTTCGTTCGAATCACTTCATCCCACTGCTCGTCGCTCATCCGCGGCAGCAACGTATCGCGCGTGATTCCGGCGTTATTCACCAGAATATCGAGCCGCTGATAATCTTTTTCTACGGTAGCAAAAAGCTGCTCGACACTATCGCGTGAGGTAACATCGCACGGGAGAGCGAACGCTTTACCACCCCGAGAGATAATGGTCTGCACGGTGTCGGCCAATTTGTCAACGCTGCGGGCTACACAGATCACGGTCGCCCCGTTGGCTCCGAGACATTCGGCTACCGCACGTCCCAAGCCTTGTGAAGCGCCAGTTACCAACGCGATTTGCCCCTGCAAATCCGCCTTCAACCCGATATCTAACGATGGTTCACTCATTCGATCTTAATCTCCAAAGCACTCACAAGCCGCTTTACGGTCGATGCGTTTGAGTGTTCCCGACAACACTCGGCCACAACCCACTTCATAAAATAGATCTACACCTTTGGCCTGCATGGCTCGCAATGAAGCTTCCCACAACACAGGATTGACGACTTGTCGCGCCAATAGTCCCCGGAACTCGCCCGCATTGCGATGCGGCTGCGCATCGACATTGGAGTACACCGCGATTTGAGTCGACTCGATTTGGGTATCGCTCAGGGCCTGCTGCAATTTGCCAACGGCAGGAGCCATCAACTCCGTGTGAAACGCACCCGCAACTGCGAGCCGCACCGTTTTCATCGCACCCGCTGCCGCAGCCAATGGTTCAGCCGCAAGGAGAGATTCCACATGGCCGGAAATCGCAATATTTCCAGGGCAAAGCAGATTTGCAATCTGTAAGACTTCACCCGGCAGACGGGCTTCTTCACACACAGTTGCCAGTTTTTCTTGGTCGAGCCCGATGACGCTCGCCATACCACTGCGAACCAAGTCGGCAGCAGCCTGCATCGCTTCGCCACGCTGCTTCACCAACCGCACGGCATCTTCAAACTTTAATCCGCCTGCCGCCGCAACCGCCGTGTATTCCCCAAGGCTCAAACCGGCCACCGCGACCACATCGGCCATCAAATTGGGTTTGTTTTGCTGAAGCTCTGCCAAAGCGGCGAGCGAATGGACAAGCAGGGCCGGTTGGCTGTAGTGGGTTTCGTTTAACTTCTCGGCTGGACCGGTTTGGCAAAGTTCAAGAAGATCATACCCTAAAACTTCCGAGGCGCGGTGATATAAATCCCGCGCTGCATCACAGCGTTGGGCCAGTGGCCCTCCCATGCCGACTTGTTGGGCACCCTGTCCAGGGAATAAAAGGGCAATCGCTGGCATCGTTTTAGCTTAGCTAGCTTGCTCGGTTTGAACGACAACTCGCCCCATGTAGTAGCCGCAATTCGGACATACTACGTGAGTCGGTGTCACCGCACTGCACTTAGGACAATAAGTCAACTGCTTCGGCTTCTTATGGTCGTGTGCACGACGCTTGTTGGTTCGTGAATTGGAGTGTCTTCGCTTTGGTACGGCCATGGCAGCCAAACCCTATCTAAAATTCTGCGTGAGGTAGAAATATCGATCCGAGCGTCAAGATTCGCCGTCAAGCTTCGCAAGGTACGGGTCCACACCCGAACTGTCAAGCCGAAATAGCCCCATCCCGGTCTCTCTGGCGTCGGTTTCATTACGCCATATCGACCAATTTCGGCCTCTCCCTCCGCCTTTGCAGTCCAAATCGCGCCTAAAGCCAATAACACCACTTAATTACTACTTTCTAAATAGTTAACCTAAAAAGTTGGTTCTTTACGAGCGAGCACAGTCGAGCGGGTACAGCCAAAGGAAAGTTCGATCACCCATACGTTTTCCATGCGCGGCCGTACTACAATGCGAGAGTCTCGCGGCATTCTGGCCAACAGAGTCAACACCAGGATCGCTCGCGAAGCTGTACCCGAGCCAAATCCTCCGGCACTTCAGACTTGAGATTTTTTAGCGTACAAGTTTTTCTTAGTCTACAAGTTTCTTGGTTTGCCCGCCTTGGCTAAGACCTTCGGCAAACCAATTCAGCGACGGCCACACGAAACCATGAGCTTCAATACAACTCCTGACCCACAACTCGATTCTTCGCCGCCGGATGATGTCGAGCAGTTGCGCGAACTGCGGCAGATCATTCAGCAAATCGAGCAAGAATTGAGCCGCGTGATTGTGGGTCAAAAGAACGTCATCGAACAACTGCTCACGACGCTCTTTGCGGGTGGCCATTGTTTGCTAATCGGGGTACCCGGCTTAGCCAAAACATTGCTGGTGAGCAGTTTGGCCAAGTCGGTTGATTTGGTCTTCAATCGCATTCAATTCACACCCGATTTAATGCCGACCGATATCACGGGGACCGAAGTGATCCAGGAAGATCGCAGCAGTGGCCAACGAAGTTTTCGGTTTATCCCTGGACCGGTGTTTGCCAATGTGGTTTTAGCCGACGAAATCAATCGCACACCGCCGAAAACGCAGGCAGCGCTTTTGGAGGCGATGCAAGAGAAGCAAGTGACGATTGCTGGCCAACGCCATCGTTTACCGCAACCGTTCTTTGTTTTGGCGACCCAAAACCCGATCGAGCAAGAGGGAACCTATCCGCTGCCGGAAGCCCAGTTGGATCGCTTCATGTTCAATATCCTCGTCGATTATCCCACCGATGAAGAGGAATTGGAAATCGTGTTGCAAACCACGGGCGATCGCCAAGCTTCCATCGCACCGCAGCTCAACGCCGAAACGTTGCAGCGCATGGTACAGCTTGTGCGCCGCGTTCCCATTCGCCGATCTGTGGCTCAGTTCGCCATCGAACTAGCGCGACGGTCGCGTCCTACCTCACCCGACGCACCGGAAGTGACTCGTCGCTATGTGGCGTGGGGAGCAGGCCCGCGAGCAAGTCAGTATTTGGTTTTGGGAGCAAAATCTCGAGCCGCTTTACAGGGGCGAACCCATGCGGATTTAGACGACGTGAGGGAAGTGGCTTATCCCGTTTTGCGACACCGTATCCGCACCAATTTCCAGGCTGAAGCCGATGGAATCTCTGTCGATAAAATCATTGGCGAAATATTGCAGTCGGTCGAACGAGCCTCGGAGGCATTACTAAATCGTGAATACGCAGGCCAAGTATTTCGATCCTCAGACGCTCGCTAAGATCCGGTCCATCGGATTGCGCGCCCGCTATTTGGTCGAAGGCTACATCACCGGAATGCATCGCAGTCCCCATCAGGGACGGTCGATTGAATTTTCGCAGCATCGCGAATATGTACCCGGTGATGACCTCCGCCAAGTCGACTGGAAAGTCTATGGTCGCACCGACAAATTTTATCTCAAGCAATATGAAGCAGAAACCAATCTGATCTGTCATATCCTTTTAGATGGCAGCGAGAGCATGTCGTATCGAGGCCCTTCCTCGAGTCTATCGAAACTGGAATATGCTCAGTTGGTAGCCGTATCATTCGCATATCTTGTTTTGTCTCAGCAAGATGCGGTCGGTATGGCGTTGCTTACAGATCGAGTCAACCAACAAATTGCCCCCAGCAATTCGCCTGCCCAGCTCAATAATTTGATTGGCCTTCTGGAAACCTCCATCCCCAATCGCCTAACCACACTGGAACCTGCCCTCAAAGATGCAGCCTCTCGATTGCGTTCGCGCGGAGTGGTTTTGCTGATCAGTGACTTTTTGGACGATGCGAATAAGATTTTGCAGGGCCTCCAGCATCTGCGGTATCAACGTCACGATATCGTGATGATCCATGTACTGGACGAAGCGGAGGTGAATTTCCCCTTCGATCAACCCTCGCGATTTATCGGCCTAGAAGGTTGGGCTCCGATGATTGCGGACCCGCAAAGTTTGCGATCTGCCTATAGAAAAGAAGTTCAAGCCCATATCAGTAAATTGCGCGAAGGTGCGCGGAGCTTGGAGATCGATTACCAACTGATGCTCACCCAGCAACCTTTGCACTTGACGCTTCCTCATCTCCTCGCCCAGCGCCGCAGGAGACAGTGATCCATGGAATCGCTCTCAAGTTATACGATCGTGTTGAACTTTAGCTCAGCCATTTTGGACGAAGCATGGAGTCGGCAACTTATCGCCTCCGGCTTTATGGCTTCCTGGATGTTGTGGTGGTCCTTGGCAGGCCTGATTCCAATCGCACTCCATTTTTGGTTCCAGCGCCAACGTCGCGAGATGACTTGGGCTGCGATGCAGTTTCTTGTAGCCGCGATCCAAAAACAGTCTCGTCGCATTCGACTGCAACAACTGATATTATTGCTTCTCAGAGTGGCCATTCTGCTCACTCTAGCTCTAGCCGCTGCTCAGCCTTTTCTCTCAAGTCGTGAACCCAATTGGCTCGGTAACACTCGCCCTCCACTTCTGTGGGTTGGCGTGATCGACACTTCCTTTTCCATGCAATATCGCGACTCGACGCGACAGTCGCGCTGGGAGCAAGGTATCATCCGAGTTCGTGAGATGATTGAGCAATTGCAACCCGGCGATGGCATTATCCTCATGACTTTAGGCAATCCGCCGCGAGTCATTTTCTCGGAAGCCACCTTCGATCGCACGACCGCGCTGCTGGAACTTGCCAAACTCGCCCCAACGGCTGATGGTGCGGATCTCAGCAGCGGACTGATTATGCTCGATGAATTGCTGGACAACGCTCGACGATCTCATCCCGAATTGAAATCCCAGCATGTTGTTTTTTTCACCGATACCGCGGGCGACACTTGGAATGCGGCAGTCACCTCGAGCCTGGAATCGTCTTTGTTAAACTTGACCAAGGGTGCCAAACTGTTCATCGAGCGCATAGGGGATGCAAAGAATGACAATGCGGCAGTCACCGATCTACAAATCGAATTGTCTCGAAACCCACAAGACCAGGAGGTCACATTCATTGCGGAAGTAGCGAACTTTTCCACCGATTCCGACATCGAGACCAACGTACAATTGTGGCTGGATCAGCAAGCCACGCAAAGCGAAACGATTACCTTGACACCGCGGGAACGCAAAAAGGTCAGATTCCGCCAACGCTTTTCCGAACCAAAGCTCTACCGAGTCGAAACGCGTCTGACACCCGATGGCCTTACGATAGATGATCGCCGCCATTTGCTCATAGCCACTGTAGCAGATGCCAAGATTTTGCTGCTCGAAGATCTCGCGGGGCAAGCCAAGTATCTGGAAATCGCACTGAGCGGTGCTTTTGGGGCCAAGGACAAATGGAATGCCACCACCGACGTCCAGTCGATCACCGATTGGCGCGACCTGGATCTACGAAATGTCGATCTCCTTGTTCTCTGCAATACGTCGAACTTACCGGAACAACTGCCGACTCTTCTGCGAGATTATGTTCAACGTGGCGGAAAACTCCTGGGATTTTTGGGAGATCGAATGGATCCAGCCAATTATCAACGACTTGCGGAACTGGAAACGAGCGGCAAACAAACTCAAAACTTTTTTCCACTTGTCCTAGCCAATCCTTCCCCTCTGGCCGTCTACACCATCGATGCTCGCAATTATGAAAGCCCGTTTCTAAAAGTCTTTCAAGATTTTCCCGATAGCGGCTTACTGACCACACCGATTTTTCGGTACTGGCAACTCGACTCCAAACAATCGCAACCAGACTCATTTCATGTCGATCTGGCAATATCCCAGAACGATCCTCTGCTGGTAAGCTACCCGTTTGGAAATGGCACGGTGGCTTGGTGGCTTACCAGTCCGACTCCACAACCCGCTACCATCGGCGACCCGGAACCATGGAACGCCATGGCAGCCTGGCCTAGTTTCTTGCCGCTGATTCGCGAACAAGTGCGACACTTAACTCGCCCCACCGAAAATCAAACACAACAAATCGTAAACGCTCCGCTGCAGGGTTACTTATCGCCCGAGATCACCGATGAACAAGTCAACATACTTCGCCCCGACAAACGCGTAGACTCCATTCGCCCATCGCCACCGCAACAGGATGGATTTCGAACTTGGATTTACGCTGGAAATAATCTTCCCGGTTTCTATGAACTCCAAACAACACTTACCTCCTCAAATCAGACACAGGCTTTCGCCGTCAATGTCGACACACGCGAGAGTGACTTGACCAATGAGGGGGCGAAGAATTTCCAGAAATGGTTTTCTCCCGCAAGCCTGGAAGGACTTACTTCCGTTTCTCAACCAGATCCGTCGGAATCTGAAAATTCACCTAGATCCGATGACTCTATCTCTCTGCTCAATCCCAAACCGCTCTTCCATTGGTTTCTCGGAACTCTGCTTGGACTTTTGCTCACCGAGTCGCTTGTTGCTTTCTGGATGGGGAGATCGCGATGATCCATCTTCCCATAGCCGACTTGCTCACCACGGAAAATCAATTGCTTCACTCCTGGGCATTACCCCTGTGGTTAACCATTCTATTAACCACTCTCGTGATTGCTTTTGCGGCTCTACTCTATCGATACGAGTCTGGGAACTCGAGCACGTCGATGCGGATCGTCTTGGCAACTTTGCGGGCCGCCCTATTGGTTTTAACTTTATGGATGCTCGCCGCTTATGCGATCCAGCCCTTTCGCTCTGAGCGCCCTGAATTATTGTTGGTGGTTGACGCAAGCCAAAGCCTGCAGACCTTGGTTGATACCAACAGCGGAGGAAAGACCTATTCTCGGTTTGAACAACTCCGCAAGGAACTTTTAGAAAACAATGCGAATACTCTATCTAAGTTGAATGAAAAGTATCAACTCAAATTGGTAGTTGCAGGACAACAAGCTAAAGTACAAGCCACTGACTTGCCTGCTATTCTAAAAAGTCTTAATGAACTTTCCCCAGATCAACCCAGCAGTCGGTTGGGATCTTCCTTGCAGCAAGCTTTAGAACTTCAGCGCGGCCGTCCCACCTCGGCCATCTTGTTTATCAGCGATGGCATCAATACCGATGGGATCAATCTCGGTGAAGCGGCAACCTTGCTTCGCGCTGCCGGTCTGCCTGTGTTTTCAATCGGCGTAGGGACCGATAAAGCCGAGCCCGATATTCAGCTCGCCGATGTCATGGCGGACTCAATCGTCTTTGTCGGTGATACCGTTCAAATTCCTTATACGCTTCGACTCCAAGAGATTAATGCTCCATCCATTAAGGTTCAAGTTCGCAACGCAGACAACAAAGCCGTTTTAGCCGAACAAACAGTAGATAGTCCAGCGGGCCAAGATGTGATCTCGGGAACATTATCCTTTAATGCAGAGCAAGCGGGAGACTTGAGAATCACGATTGAAGCTCTGCCTGTCCCAGGAGAGAAACGGACCGAAAATAATTCACTCCCGCGAACGATCGAAGTGCGCGACCAAGCTATTGAAGTACTATTGGTTCAGCAATCTCCATCGTACGAATTTCGTTTCTTGAAAAGTTTGCTGGAACGTGCCCGGCAACCCGGCTCTCCCGATAAACCAACATTTGCTCTGACCTCGATCCTCTTGGAAGGTGATCCGCGTTATGCGGATCAGGATAAATCCGCCGAACGTTTGCTGCCGGTGAGCTTCGAACAGATCAGCAAATACGATGTGATCATTTTGGGAGATGTTCAAGCCAGTCAAGTCGGTTTAGCTGCGCTGCAGGGGATCGAACGCTCCGTGAACCAGCAAGGCAGCGGCTTGATGGTTATTGCCAGCGACCCGGAGAGTTACCAATCGATTGCAACGTCTTCTCTACAGCGTCTTTTGCCGGCGGAACTTCGTGGAGATTCGCCCGCTGCGGTTGCGCAGTTGGCAGAAGATTCTACTTTCCGCTGGAGACTGACTCCACTCGGTCAAACCGCACCACCTCTGCAAATGGATTCTGATATCAATCGAAATCTGGCGATTTGGCAGCAACTCCCGCCACTGCACTATTTCATTGATGTGGGTGTGCCGAAACCGGGCAGCCTGTTATGGGCCGTTCACCCCAATTCGATGGGACGGGACTCGATTCCACTTCTGGTATCGCAATACTTTGGAAAAGGTCGAGTTGTGGTTCAAGGAACCGACGAAACATTCCAGTGGACAAGTCACTTCGGTGATGATGTCTATTACCAACGTTACTGGAACCAGGTGATTCGTTGGCTGGCGCGAGGTAAATTGTCGGGTTCAACTTCTGCCAAGCTCAGCTTTGATCGCACAGAGTATCGAACGGGCGATATCGTGGGCTTATCGCTCAAATTCCAGGGAAGTATTCCGCTTCGCGATGGAGAACGAGCAGAGGCCATACTGCAACTCGAAGGTGGACAGCGCCAGCCGATCTCTCTGGAAAGCCAAGGAAATGAGGGAAGTTTGTATCGCGTTATGATTCCCAATCTGACGGTCGGCACGTATCGAGCCGTTTTGACTCAACCCTCATTGCAACCTCCACCGGCAGCCGAAGTAAAGATCACACCGCCGGTCAACGAATTGAGCAAGACACGAGTGGATTGGAAGGCTATGCGTTCGCTTGCTGAAACAACACAGGGACAGTTTCTGCCTATCGCGCAATGGTCGCAGGTTGCCGATGTTTTGCCAGTCGGTAAAACGATTCGCTTGCAACCACTTCCCATCGTTCCGCTCTGGAACCATTGGGCCGTTTTGACTCTCTTTATCGTATTGATTTCCCTGGAGTGGTTGATTCGCAGAATGGCGAGAATGCTCTGAAAGCAAACCCAATAAAGACACATCAACGGATAGGATGGGAGCATGTCTGCGATTGCGATCGGAATGCTGGTTATGCTCAGAGTACTGTTCAGCAGCATCGCAAATGTATTTCAGAAGCAACTGGTAGAGCGGATGGGCAATGCCCGCATCGTGGTGACCTCATCGCTGTTGATTGTGTCGATCCTTGCTTCGCCGGGCCTGCTGGTGATGCCCTTAGACAAGCTCTCTTGGACTTTTTGGCTATCTTGTTTGGCAGCCGCTTTACTGGATGTCCCCGGCAATGTGCTGCTGGTGGGCTCTTTGGGAAAATCAGACCTCTCGTTAGTCGGTCCATTGAATAGTCTCAAGCCTGTTGTTGGAATGCTTTTGGGAATTCTCGTGCTGCATGAATTTCCTTCGATCTTGGGATTGGTCGGGGTAGGCATCCTGGCCGCGGGAACTTGGTCCTTGGCGGCAACAGCCGATAGCAGCAGCGGCCACCGCGGTATTCGCTGGCTCTGGTCACCCGCTGCTCGCTGGCGTTATGGGGCTCTTTTCTTTACCTCCGCGGCTGCCGTATGCGTCAAACCGGCGGTCCAAATCGCTGGACCTTGGCCCACCTTCGCAGTCTGGTCGTGGCTGTGCACGCTGCTGTCGCTGCTGTGGATTCGCTCAGCCCTCGGCCCTAGCGTTACTCAATCGCTGCTCCGCCGCGAGCACTGGAGCCGCACTCTACTTGGCTTGGGTGTGATGTTCTTTGGACTTCAGGGGTTATCCATCTGGTTATTCCACTGGATGCCCGTCAGTTACGCGCTTGCGCTGTTCCAATTGGGTGGAGTTGTCAATGTGTACCTCGGCAGAAAAATTTTTCAGGAATCGGCGGGTTGGCAACGTTTCTTGGTATCCATCGTCATGCTGATCGGGGCAGCCTGCATCATACTCGGATAACTCCCACCAGCAGGCGACCGGCCGGTATGAGTCCCGCCAACTCCGCGTGGTAGTTTTGGGACTGTGCAAGATATGTTTAACGTCGCCTTTCACGGGGGCATTCAGCCGAATCAAGCTGGGTTCGCAGGTTGAATTCTGGTATATTGAGGAGCAGAGGGGTTGCATTTCATTAGCAAAAGGTTGATCGCGTGAGCGCAGCAAAGATTTCCGAGCTATCCGCCCAGTCTTCAGTCGAAGAACAAGAGCCGATCGCCGAACAAGAGCTCTCCAGCGCTCGACTGCTATTACAACAGATCGATCGACTGCTGCTACAATCCGAACGGTGGGTTTGGATTCATGCTATATCCACATCGATGGCATCGGCGCTGGTCGCGTTGGGAGTTCTCGTAGCTTGCGATATCCTTTTTCGCTGGCAAGATCCCGGCATGCGGTGGCTGTGCTGCTTCACTTGGTGCCTATTGACGGCTGGAGCCGGTGGATGGTGGTTGCGCAGGGCGTGGCGATTTGCGGCGATTGGTAAAACGCAGCGCCGCGAACGAATCGGCTTGCAAATCGAACGACATTTTCCGGAAGCCAAATATGAAATCGCTTCGGCGGTCGCCTTTGCCCAGCAAGTGGATACGCCGTTGGTTGAGAAGGGAACTGAATTAGCCCAGTCGCCTGGGTCGCGTAAACTCAAGTTCGAATCGATACGCCGCTGCCGGAAATTACTTTCGGAATTACCGATCGATCAATGCCTCGATCGCCGCCAGCCGCTGTTGCAGTTAGCGCTGTTTGTTCTCTTAGTCTTTACAAGCTTGCTAGCGCTTACTTTTGCACCAACGACATTCTCCATCGCCACCCAACGCTTGCTGACGCCGTGGCAAGCTCTCAACTGGCCACAACGCAACCAATTGCAGTTTGTCGATTTGCCCGAAGTCATCGCTGCAGGAAAAGATCTTGAGCTTCGTGTTATCGATACTAACTCTCCGCTCCCCAATACCGTTCAGTTGGAAGTGCAATGGCCAGCCTCAACCGCGGCGGGCGAACGAGCCCGAATCGAAATGCTCGATATGAAAATCGTCGCAGATGTTGCCCAGTTATCTCTCCCTGGCTCTAGTCTTAATCAGGACGGTACATCGAACCAACTCAAAGTACGCGCCACCGGGGGTGATGACCAAACGATGCCTTGGCAGGATATTCGGATCGCCAATGTGCCACAATTGAAGTCGTTCGTAATTCGCATCGATCCCCCCGCTCACACCGGCCAAGCCAGCACCGAGGTTGCTAGCCAAACGATTCGAGTCCTCTCCGGTAGCGGTGTTTTTATTCGAGGCGACTGGACGCTGCCTGTCCAGTCCGCATCTATAGATCGCTGGAATGTCTTGAAATCGACCTCAAGCACTATGGCGGGTGCCGATGCCTCAAAACCGACTGAAACTTCTGGTAACCCTGAAGCCCGCAGCAACCCTGAAATTCAGGTCAACCCTGCGGAACTCGCCAAGTTAGAACTACAAAACCAGGGGAGCAGTTTTAGCCTGGGCTCCAATCGCTCAGCCTTTCCATTAGCGATCGGCTCCAGTTCGAGCGAAGCGATTCCCATCTATCAATCGACCGAACTTGCCATTCGCTGGAAGAGCATCGATGGTATCGAGATTGTTGGCCCTACTTGGACGATTCAAACCATACCCGATCGAATTCCCACAATTGAATTGGTGAAACCTGTCGACGAACAACCGGTGACGCCAAGTGCGATGGTCCCCTTAGAAGCGAACGTATCAGACGACCTAGGTCTTCAATCGATTTCCCTTTATTGGAAGTTTATCGGGAGCATGGGAATTGAAGCGGGCAAAGATGCGGAACATGAATTGCTTTGGCAACGCAGTGAATCTGTCCTAAGCTCTCCCGACAGTAGCATGACCCTGAACCAAAAAATTGAACTCGATTGGAATATTCCAGAAACCAGCACCTCTCAGGGTGTTACGGGCATCGCAGTTTGGATTGAAGCAAAAGATAATGCGGACCAATCCGCTCAGAGCAAACCGATCACTTTGCGGTTTACCACTCCCGAGCAAACGTTAAGCGAACTGGCACAGCGTCAAGTCGATTTGCGCAATAAAATAGAGCAAGCATTACAGCAACAGCGTGAAGCGGCGTTGCCCGTCACCAATGGTATCGAACAGATAAGGCAGAACGATAAACTGCTGCAACCCGATGTTGACGCCTTGCAAAGCGCCGCCAGAAATCAAAAGAGTTTGCGATCTGCCCTGACCCAGGATCGAAATTCTGTCAAAGAATCTCTGGAATCTATCGCCGAGCAATTAAATGCCAACAATCTCAATGAGAGCGAACTGTATCAAGAGAATAAAGCATTGCTCGATCGACTGAAGGAATTAGAGACCGCCGGTCTCTCAACTGCCCAGCAATCGGTCACCCGCGCTTCACAACTTGCTAACGATTTGACGCGTGCTGATTCCCCGGCCGAGTCAAAACAAAATCTTCTCGAGCAGTTGAATCAGTCTAGCGCCTCACAATCCAGGATTATGGATAATCTGCAGAAAATGTTGGATTCCTTGTCTCGAAATGAAAGCCTACGGCAATCCCAGCGAGAACTGATGGATGTGGCCCGCAAACAACGAGAACTCACGCAGCGTACCGAGCAATTACAACGATCCTCTTTGTTGGCACCCAATGCTCCCGACCTCAATGGAGAACGAACTCGTATTGAGGTTGCACAGAGCGAACTGGCTCGCGAGACGGAACGAATCCAGCAACAGCTTCGTGATGATTCTCAAGCTTTAAGAGAAAGTTCGCCCGAATTGGCCGAAACCAACGCGAAACTTGCCGACCAACTCGATGCCGCCTCCCTTTCCTCTAAGATGCGTGAAGCGAAAGAATCGGTACAGCAGAGCGATTTTGATAATGCCGTACAACAGCAACAACGGGTGATGGAATCTCTATCCAGCATTCTCGATCAGACATCACAGTCCACTCAGCCTACTTTAGGACAACTCGAACAGGCGATCAGCCGCGCTCAGCAAGCCTTGTCCGATATTGCCAGTGAGCAGCAAGCCCTCTCCGACTCGATTGCGGATCGCGCTGACAACAGTCAAGAAAAACGAGATCAACAGGCTGCCTCGCAAGCCGATCTGCGTGCCGATACGGAAACCATGGCCGAGCAACTCAGCGCCTGGCTTGGCCAGAATTCATTAGACGATTTATTGAAAGCGGTTGAAGATCAACAATCAGCCGAGTCTGCTCTTCAGTCTGGCGAACAAGAACAAGCTGAACAAGCTGCGCAGGATGCCGCCAATCGCTTGAATCGTACTTCCGATATGCTGGATGAAATGAAGCTTGAGATTCAGCAGGAGAATATCGCGGATCAATTGCAACAACTGCGACCTTTGGTCGATCGATTGTTGAATGAAGAAACAAAGTTGGCGGACGATTCGAAAAATTCTTGGGAAGAAGTAGCGCCGGCCCTTAAAGCGGCCCTTGCCAATCGCGAGGAAATTCCGGCCGATGCACAGCCAACGCTGGAGCAAACATCGAGGGAATTTGCAGCAAGACAACTCGTTCTGAGGCAATTGCTGGCTCGCGCCAGCAGCAGCGTTAAAATGTTGCCCGCATTTGAATTGGTCACTGAGGCAATCTTGGCCGATATGGATCAAGCCATTGCCGGCTTTGAACGAACCCAATATACCGAGACGGCTCTCCCCGCAGTTGAAGCGGCCACTCGCAGATTAAAGCAACTCCAAGATGCGATCGCGGAAAGCAAAGCCAACCAGGATCAACCACCCGAGAATGAAAATGCAGAAAACCAGCCAGAAGATGATGCAGCGACTAAAGCAGCATCGCGAACGCCACTGGCTAGCCTCAAGTTGCTAAGAAGCTTACAACAAGATCTATTGCAGGAAACGCAAGAATTAGAACGGAACGCTCAAACTACTGAATTGACCGTGATCCAGCAGAGCCGGCTGAACCGACTCGCCGATCTGCAACAAAAACTGGCTGAGCAAGTAGAATCCCTGGCCAATGAAATGATAGAGAAACGAAATGAACCTCAATAAATCATGCCTAAAGAAAAAAATGGGCGCCGCGATTGCGAGAGCTCGATCGATCAGGGGAGTCCGCTGGCTTAGTTTGGCAATGTGTGCCAGTCTCGTTCTGTCGTATGCATCCAACGCCGTTGCCCAACAACCACCCACCTCCGATAGCGATATTCTTTCGGACGAATTGCTCAAAGATATTGTCCCCATGGATGCCGCGGAATCTGCAGAACCTGACAACCCAACCGATAACGATCATGCTGGCGGTAATCGCTCGTTCGCCGCGGGTGATAATCCGTTCGAAGTGATCTCGCTCGGCATGTGGACGGCCTCTAAATATTTGCGGGAAGGTCAAACCGGTACCACGACGCAGGATGTTCAATCCAACGTCTTGATGCGTTTGGACGAGCTGATCGAACAAGCCGAAAAACAATCCAAGAAACCAAAATCCTCCTCGTCTTCTTCGTCCTCACAGCCGAAAACAAAACGGCAAATCAGAAGAGAACAGTCACAAGGTCAAAAGTCGGAAGATAAACAGAGGTCCAACCAACAGAACCAAAGTGAAGGTGGACAAGAATCCCCAGAGGATAAAGGAGATCAACCACAGGCTGCCCCGAAGAATGATGGCAACGAAGCCGAATCTGGTAGGCCTGAAGGAAACGGATCGCAAGCCTCGGAAGACTCCCGTAAATCCCAATTGGATCTTGGCAATGCGAAAGCTCTCCAACAAGGCGTTTGGGGACATCTGCCGGAACGCATTCGCCAACAGATGATGTCACGCATGGTCGAACGTTTTCTGCCTGAATACGAGGCTTCGATCGAAGAATATTTCCGCAAACTCAGCGATGCCGAAGAGGATCCCGAGAAACCATGAGTAGTCGGCGCAATTTTCTGCTGCGTTCCTCGACGTTGGGCATGACGAGTTATCTGGCCTTGCTGCCCTACGGCCTTGCCCGGGGACAACGCGATGATTTCGACGGTATCTTTACCCGCCGTATCGAGCAGGCTGTTCAGACGGGAATCAACTATTTGATAACTCGCCAGAATTCGGACGGAAGCTTTCGTTCGAGCCGATGGGGAAGAAATGTGGCGGTATGCGGCTTGGTCGGATTATCGATGCTCAGTCGCGGTATCCGTCCAGGGCAAGGTGACCTGGGACGCTCCATTCGCTCCATAGGCCAGTATGTGCTAAGTGCGTGTCAGGATAGCGGCTTTATCTCAGTCGAAGGAACATCCAGCCATGGTCCGATGTATGAGCATGGCTTTGCTACTCTTTTCTTGGCGGAGCTGTACGGCGCCGATAAATCGCTCGATATTCGCGACCGACTCTCAAGAGCGATTGAGCTGATCGTGCGAACCCAAAATGGGCAAGGAGGCTGGCGCTATGAACCCAGACCTATCGAAGCGGACCTTTCTGTAACGGTGTGCCAGATCATGGCCCTCCGCGCCGCTCGCAATGCGGGCATCTATGTCCCGAACGAAACTATCGATAAGGCCCTCGACTATGTTCGCCGTAGCCAAAATCCCGATGGGGGATATATGTACCAGCTCAGCGGCAGCGAGAGTCGCTTTGCCCTCACCGCGGCCGCCATTGTGGCGCTCAACAGCGCAGGCGTCTATGAAGGTCAAGATATCGATCAGGCCTTCGCTTTTTTAGATGCAAACTTCGACAGTAATCGCACGCTACAACGCAATACGTATTTTTATTACGCTCATTACTATTCGGTTCAGGCTTACTGGATTCGAGGGGGCGATGCCTGGAAAAATTGGTATGGTCAAGTAAAAGAACTGGTCTTGAAAATGCAAAATGATGATGGAAGCTGGTTCGATCATAGTGGGCCTGAATATGGAACTGCCATGGCGTGCCTGATATTGAACATGCCCCGCACCGTACTTCCCATCTTTCAGCGATGATTCGAGAGGCAGTTTAGAATGTCGTTCGTGAATTGCGGCAACCACATCAATCTATTTCTCCTCCATTATTTGGGTTGGTTGCTGTTGATCGTTCTTGCTCCGACCGATCGCTGCCGAGCTCAAACACTCGCGCTGGCGGATCGAACTTTAGCCAACGCTAAAATCGTTGAACTCCAGGACAATTCTCAACTCCGATTTTTAATCGATGAGAAAACAATCGATCTAGCCTACAGTGATATCTGTCGCTTTAACGCTCATCCCATTCCACAGCGATTTCCAATGGCCATTCTGACCGATGGGAGCTGCTTGGCTGTGACGTCGATCGAACGACGCAAGGACCAATTTGTTTTTCAATCGCCTACTTGGGAGAACGTCCAGGTACCCGAATCGCTGTTGCGAGCCATCGTCGTATCACCGACGCCTTCACTGGACGCTTGGTATACGATCCTGGAGCGACTCAAGAGCGCAACCGGACGCAATGACCAAATCTTGCTGGCAACACGCGGTTGGACCGATGGTATTCTGACATGGCCAGAGTCCGCGGCAGAAATCTTGCAACCGGATGGTTTCCAAAAATTTCGGATCAACAATGACGATACCGAAATTCCAGTCCGAGAGGTTGAAGCGATGATCTTCAGTCCTATTTTAACGCCGATGTCCAATCTTAAAGCGGCGGGCCACATCGGTTGGAACGATGGGAGTTTGCTGGCAGCTTCGCAGTGGCGTATTGCTCAACCAGGTGACTATCTTGAATTGACACTTCGCTGCGGTATCGTGCTCAAATCGCTCGATCCGCCGACGCTGCTGACTCAAAAAATAGTTTCCATCACGCAAAGTCCCAAACAAACACGATATTTATCCGATCTGGAAGCTTCGAGCTATAAGCATGTCGATTGGTTGAGTCCCAAGTGGCCGCTGTCAAAAGATCGCGATTTATTCGGACGCCGTCTCCGAGACACTTCGGGTATCATCGAAAAAGGTTTGGCCATGCATGCCACTTCACAAGCAACCTTTCGTTGGGATAAATCGCCCGCACAACTCATCTCAGCTATCGCACTCGCTCCGCCATCTGAACCCGGCCTGCCTAATCTAGGTCAAGCAATCGCGAAGGTGATGATCATGAAAGCGGGAAAACTTGAGACAATGTATACATCACCCATCCTCTCATCCAAAACACCAACCCAAGAGTTTTCAATTTCACTCGAAGGCGCTGAACTGATCGTGTTAATTGTAGACGCCGGTCCCAATGGAACTCTGGGCGATCATGTTCTATGGCTCGACACCCGTGTTCATAAACAGTGACTACCCATCTATGCGGCTTGAGCCCGATAGCGGCTCTCATACTTTTTCTAAAGGTTTAAACATGTCTGAGTCTACCGAACCCGATGTGAGTTTGGCCGATTTTCAACAGAAAATTCGCGAGATGTATTTTGAGAAAGATATTCAACGGGGAGTCGATGGCACATTCATGTGGCTGATGGAAGAAGTAGGTGAATTGGCAACCGCTCTTCGCCAAGGCTCCCAAGAAAATAAGGAAGAGGAATTTGCCGATGTGATCGCTTGGTTATCCACGATCGCTAACGTGGCAGGCGTTAACTTGAGTTATGCCATTCAGCAAAAATATGGGAGCGGCTGCCCAGGCTGTCGCCGTTGGATTTGCACCTGTCCGATTACCGAGAAACCTTAAATTTGCCAACATGGAGGATGAGCATGAACGAAGATTTTCTCGATTCTACTTTTCCAGCGGTCCGAGCCGAAGTCGTTATTCCCGCTCGACTCGCGTCCACACGCCTGCCAGAGAAAATGTTGCTGGCCGAAACGGGTAAGCCGCTGATTCAACATACTTATGAATCCGCTCTCAAAGCTTCAAAGCCTGTGGGTGTGACTGTGGCCGTTGATCATCCTAGAGTATTCCAAGCGGTCAGCGGTTTTGGTGGTACAGTGCTGATGACCGATCCGAATGCTGCCAGTGGAACAGATCGTGTCGCCGAAGTCGCCCGAGCGCGAAGCGATATCGATGCGATCATCAACGTACAAGGTGACGAACCTGAAATGGATCCTGCTGCAATCGATCTCTGCATCGACCTGTTGGAAAAAAATCCACAAGCAGCAATCGCCACTCTGGCTACACCCATTCGAACGCGCACTAATCTGGAAGATCCCGCCTGCGTGAAAGTTATCCTCGATCACCAGGGGAGAGCAATTTATTTTAGCCGCAGCGTGATCCCGCATCCACGCACATGGGACGACCAACTCCTGTCGAAGTCGCCGCCGGTTTACTTGCAACATTTGGGAATTTACGGCTATCGCCGCGATTTTTTGCTCTCCATACATCAGGTCCCCCCTAGCCCCCTGGAAGAAATAGAAAAACTGGAACAACTACGCTTTTTGCAAGCGGGTTACTCCATTGTAGTGGGTGTCGTACAGCATGCTCCGCGCGGTATTGATACCCGCAATGACTACGAAGCCTTTGTCAGACGCCAGCGAGGCTGGTAAGATCGATAGCGGGGAAAAAAAGTGAACCGTCAGGGAGTATTTGTTCACCACCCGGCAGAATATCAACTCTAGGAGCGATGGGGATAGGGATGACAAAGCACATTTTTGTAACCGGTGGCGTGGTCAGTTCGATCGGGAAAGGGCTCACCAGCGCCTCGATTGGAATGCTGTTGGAAGCTCGCGGACTTCGCGTTCGTATGCAGAAGCTTGATCCCTACATCAATGTCGATCCAGGGACGATGAGTCCCTATCAGCACGGTGAAGTCTATGTTTTGGATGATGGTTCCGAAACGGATCTCGATCTCGGGCATTATGAACGCTTTACCAGCGGCCCACTGACACGCGACTCAAACTACACGACCGGGCAAATCTACATGTCCGTCATCGAGAAAGAACGTCGCGGTCAGTTCCACGGAAAAACGGTACAAGTCATCCCGCATATCACCAATGAGATAAAAAGTGTTATCTACAAACTCGCGGGCCCTGAAACCGATGTCGTCATCACGGAAATCGGTGGAACGATCGGTGATATCGAGAGCTTGCCCTTTTTGGAAGCGATTCGTCAAGTTCCTATCGATGTGGGTAAAGAAAATTGTCTCTTCATCCATTTAACGTTGGTCCCCTATTTGAAAGCTGCCGCGGAACTGAAAACCAAACCGACGCAACATTCGGTAGGCCAATTGAGACAAATCGGAATTCAGCCCGATATCCTTGTTTGCCGCTGTGAGCAAAGTATTTCCCGAGAAGAACGTGAGAAAATTGCGCTCTTCTGCAGCGTCCCTATCCAAGCGGTGATCGAAGAAAAGGACAAAGACTTCTCGATCTATGAGGTTCCTATCAGCCTAGTCGAAAATGGCTTGGACGACTTGATTTGCCGGCGTTTAAGTTTATCAACCCGACAACCCGATATGACTCCGTGGAACGATATCCTGCATCGACTTCGTTATCCGAAACATGAAATCAGCATCGCCGTTGTCGGAAAATACGCCGAACATAAAGACGCTTACAAATCGATTTATGAATCGCTCGATCATGCTGGACTGCATCATCAAACACATGTCCGTGTCTCGCGCATTCAAAGCATTGATGTTGAAAATGAAGGGGCCGAGCGACTGCTGAGCGGTTACGATGGAATCTTGATACCGGGTGGTTTCGGTGAACGCGGGATCGAGGGGAAGGTCCAGTCGATTCGCTTCGCCCGCGAACGTCAAATTCCTTTCTTCGGGATCTGTCTTGGTATGCAATGTGCGGCGATCGAATTCGCCCGCAATGTGGTGGGACTCACCGGAGCCCACTCCTCAGAATTCGATAAAGATTCTCCTCATCCCGTGATTTGTTTACTGGATGAGCAAAAGGAAATCACGTTGATGGGAGGTACGATGCGGCTGGGTGCACAAAAAGCCAATCTGTTGCCCGGCTCGCTCGCTCATCAAGCTTACCTGAGCGAATCGATTCGGGAGCGGCATCGACATCGCTATGAATTCAATAACGTGTACCGCAGCCAATTCGAAGCTCATGGAATGCGATTCAGCGGCACATCGCCCGAGGGTGAATTGGTCGAAATTCTTGAATTGACCAATCATCCCTGGTTCCTTGCCGTTCAGTTCCATCCCGAATTCAAATCCAAACCGACTGCCGCCCATCCGCTGTTCTCGGGATTCATCGGTGCGGCCATTGTTCGCCATGCACGTCGCAAAAATCGAGCCATAGATACTATCGAGGTCCTATAACTTCCATGTCGCCTAACTTCGAAGGAGTCACTTGAATTTATGTCAGAAAAGTCAAAACTCATTATCGATGAAGATTGGAAAACACAGGTGGAGCGAGAAAAACAACAGGCTCGTGATGGGGAGAAGGAAACTCCGGAACCCGCGACCCGACCAGATCTATCCGAACTGCCACCTCCCCCACCGGCTAATTTTGAAACGCTTGTGAGTGGCTTAGCAACACAATCGGTTGCCGCTATGGGACAGTTTGATCCTGCCGATAAGCGTTTAGATTACGCGAAGTATTACATCGATTTGCTCGAAGTCCTTCAACAAAAGACTGTTCGAAACCTGACCGGCCAAGAGCATGATATGCTCAAGTCGGTGCTGCACCAATTACGGCTTATGTTTGTTAATGCTTCTCAGGATGACTCGACTTTAAGCGATAAAGCTTGAGTCGATCGGTGATCCATGCCTAAGATTGCCATGTGCTTCAATTCTCAAAACCCCACGGGGATGACCTAACGATGCTGCAGCAATCCATTAAAGATCAAGTCACTCGTTATGTGCTCCCGAAAGTTCGTACGCCGGCTCAGTATGTGGGGGGTGAACCCAACAGTGTTCGTAAGAACCATGCCGAAGTCGCTGGTAAGTTGTGTCTGGCATTCCCCGATGCCTATACGATTGGCATGAGTCATCACGGATTGCAAGTGCTTTATTCGTTGATCAATGCCCGCGAGGATTGGGCTTGCGAACGTGTGTTTACGCCCTGGCCAGATGCGGAGGAATTACTGCGGAAACACCAAATTCCACTCTATGGTTTGGAAACGTTCACTCCACTGCATCAATTTGACATTCTCGGCTTTTCCCTACAGTATGAAATCAGTTCACCCAACGTTTTAACGATGATCGACTTGGGTGGTATTCCACTGCACACCGTGGAAAGAACTCTCGCCCATACGCTGGTGATTGCGGGTGGACCGTGCTGCCAAAATCCTGAACCGATGGCAGACTTTATCGACTTGTTCATCACGGGCGATGGCGAACCGGCCTTGCCTGAAGTTTGCGATCTTTGGCTGCAAGTTCGTCGCGATATCCTCCAGCGCGATGGCCAGTACTTTGACGGAGAAGCGGGACAGCATCAACGCGAAGAAGCTCTAGCCGAGATGGCCCAACGACTCCCGTATGCCTATGTGCCTCGGTTTTATATCCCCGAATACCATCAAGGTCGATTGATCGCTTTGAATCGCTCGCGCCCAGATATCCCAGAAACCGTTGAGCCCTCCGTTATTCGTGACTTGGACTCTATTCCACTTCCCGTCAAACCCGTTGTTCCCTTGGTCGAATGCGTTCATGATCGAATTGCCATCGAAATCATGCGCGGCTGTCCTTGGCAATGCCGTTTCTGTCAAAGCACCGTTATCAAGCGCCCACTCCGTATTCGCGAAGTCGATACGATTATAAACGCGGCCTTGGAGAGCTATCGCAACACGGGCTTCAATGAAATCAGCATCCTCTCGCTATCGAGCAGCGATTATCCCCACTTTCAAGAACTCGTCACTCGGCTTAAAGCTGAGTTTAAACCGTTGGGAGTCGGTGTTTCCGTACCCAGCCTGCGAGTCAACGAACAATTGCGCACGTTGGCCGAATTGGTAGGCAATGATCGACGCAGCGGTTTGACTTTGGCTCCTGAGGTTGCACGCGATGATATGCGGGAGCAAATTCGCAAGAAGATCAAAAATGAAGACCTCTACGAAGGTTGTCGTACGGCCTTCCGAAATAACTATGAAAGCGTCAAACTATATTTTCTCTGCGGCTTACCCGGTGAGCGTCCTGTCGATTTAGATGGCATTGTCGAAATGGCCGAAACCATCGCCAAAATTGGTAAGGAAGTACGCGGACGATACGCAAAGGTAACGGCGAGCGTCTCCAACTTTGTACCCAAAGCCCATACGCCCTATCAATGGAATGGTATGCAGCGTCGCGAGTATTTTGCATGGGCACACAAATATCTTTACAGCAAAAAAACCATTCGATCTGTGACCATCAAGTGCCATAATATCGAAACCAGTTTGCTTGAAGGTGTTCTCTCTCGTGGCGATCGACGAACGGGCGCAGCGATTGAACTCGCTTGGCGACGTGGCGCTCGAATGGATGGGTGGACAGAGAATCTAGTTCCCGAACGTTGGTGGACCGCTCTGCATGATGCGGGAATCGATATCGAAAAACAAATGCACGAACCCTACCAGCTCAACGATAAACTTCCTTGGGATCATGTCAATGTAAAGTATGGACGACTCTATCTTGAGAAAGAACAGAATCGTGCTGTTATTGCACTGAACGCGATGGCCGATGCAAAATGACCCCAGTCCCTGAAACCGCCCGACCGCAAATCGGCTACGCAGTTCTCGGTTCCGGTGCGCTGGGCGGCTATTATGGCATCATGCTGGCCCACACCGGATGCGAGGTTCACTTTGTCGCTCGAAGTGATTACGCTCAGATCCATCAAGAGGGTTTTCATTTGCAAACCCGCGATCAACACATTCACCTGCACCCCGTGAATGTCGTTTCCCAGATCGCACAATTACCAGCGGTAGATGTGCTGCTGATCGCAACCAAAACTACCGGAAATGCAGGACTTCTACAGCTGATCCGCCAAACTCCTGGCGAACCGCTTATTGTCGTCTTGCAAAATGGATTCGGTATCGAACAGGAACTCGAACAACACCTCGGTAAAGGCCGAGTTCTGGGGGGCTGCTGCTTCTTGTGCAGCAATAAGATCGGTCCGGGACGCATCCACCATTTGGACTTCGGACGCATTACGCTCGGATGGTCCTCGCCCGACTCCGCAAGCTACGCCAAAAATCCTCGTATTGCGGAACAAATCGCAGCGGATTTCCAGCGAGCGGGCATCGATATGCAAATCATCCCCGATATGCTCGAAGCCCGCTGGCGCAAACTGATGTGGAATATCCCTTACAATGGACTGAGCGTTGTGCTAAACGCTTCAACCTACGAAATCATGAACCAGCCCGCTTCCGAAGCACTCGTGTTCGCGTTGATGGAACAGGTGCGATCTGCGGCTATCGCCAGTGGGAAAGCGATCGAAGCGGAGTTTACCTTGAAGTTGATGGAACAGACCAAATCGATGGTTCCCTACGATAGCAGTATGCGCTTGGATTACCTCAATCATCGCCCCATGGAACTTGAAGCCATTTATGCTCGCCCCCTGGCGGCAGCAGAAGCGATTGGTGCACCCATGCCATCGGTCAGAATGCTCTATCAGCAACTCCAATTCTTACAGTCGCGCTATCTTGGGGCAGGAGATATGAACTCACCTAAGCCTTGAACCGACAGATCACCCAACCAGCGTTGGGCATCATTCTCGTGAGTTCGCCATTCGGAAAGACGTGAATCGATCGTCGCCAACCAACGATACCAGAGTGTCAAATGCGGCAATTGCACACGCTGTGCTGCCGAAAATATGCCGGATAGATTCGCTGTTTCCAAACGCGGCGCCCAAACGGTTCCACGCCGCATCATGACACCAGCCTGTTTGCCTAGGTTCCCGCAGATTGCAATCGTACCAGCGATCATTCTGGCTGCCGCGTAATCGCCGACATTACCATGCACAAGTATCGTGCCGCGACGCATACAATCACCCAATCGATCTCCCGCATTGCCATCAATCGCAATCAGCCCACCGCGCATACCTCGGCGTTTTCCCATTTCGGGGCACCCCACGAAATTGCCCGCATTACCGATTACCTGTATACGACCTGCCTGCATCCCGCAACCCAGACGATCACCAACACTACCACGCAACTCAAGCATTCCGCCGCGCATGGTCAAACCTGCTTCATCGCCAACGTCGCATTCTACGACCAAATGACCGCGCGACATTTCTCGTCCCCAGCGATAACTGTTCATCACTGGGCCTTGAATGACGAGCGTTGTCGATTGGAGAACGGCGATCGAAAACAAATCGCCGATGACAAGATTTCGCCCACCGACTTCGAGCGGTGTGCGTTCGATATCGGCCTGATTTAGGGTCAATAATCGCTCGGGAAGAATAGGTGAAGCATCCAAAGTTCCTTCAAAGTGATGCCGCAAAGTTAATTCGACTCCGCTCATGCGAGCACCTCATGCAAACGGAAGTGATACTGGCCCAACTTACCCCCATAATTGCCCGCCGTAATTTTTCGAATACCACCTTCCCGCCCCAGTCGACATACCGACTCAATTCCAACTCGCATCGCCTGACGGACAAGGTCCGCTGTCAAACCATCGATCACGACTTCCAGCACAGCTCCATCACCCTCCCGCAATTCCGATCGTACCACGGTACGCAGCGATGGACAAAAGGCTTCGTTGGTCGAAGCGCTGAGCATTTTATATTTTGAGCCAACCTTCGAACCGGATCGCGTGGCGCTCCCAAAAAATGGTGCGATCACCCCCGCGATCGGATCAATAGCCGCTGCGGCGATGTCACAAGCGTGCAAACATGTCCGCTGATCTTGCGCGATGATCAGAAAGTTACCACCTCCCACTGCAGGGCAAACAGCCGTGGAGTCCTCGCAGAGAAACTCACCATCCATGACCGGAATACGCCAAAATCTGCGACCATCAATGACTTTGGACAGCTGATAGCCATCACCGAAATAACGTATCTTTCCTCCCAAGCCAATCTTTCTTTCACCATCCATCCCGGAGAATAGGGCCGTCGAAGGACAAGTAAGCACACATTGTCCGATCCGCCGCGGCAATTGCTTCTCTAACTCTTTGGTGGAGACACCGAAAAACAATACCGAAACGCCCGGTCTTCCATCCGGCGTATTTTCGGGATCAATCTCGCACTCCATCGCCGCTTCGACTCCGCAAGCAATCACTGAAGTGGCAAATCCAGTCACGGCGGCAGCCGCCCGCTTGGCCCAAGCTGGTTCAAGCGCGGTGATGATCAATCGAGATACTTTCATACCGAATGCTTCAGCAAAAGTATCTTCAATATCTATACCATTGATAATCATAACGGATTTCGGTTCCTGCTGGTTGGTGTGGGGCAACTAGCCACGCCGGGAATGACGTAAAGGCTGCACTTGAAGAGGAGAACCAATCCTTAATTCCAACTCCTCATCCGTTATAACAAATTGTTCCATCGCCAAAGTGTGATGTTGTTCTACATATTCGCGAAGGCGTTCGACTCCAGCTTTTTCCCATTGCGGTCGAATGGTATGAGTCGCTCCACCCGCCCAATCGACAATCACCCCGTCTCGCACGATCACTTTCCCACGTTTTAAAACCAGATGGGGACAAGCAAACATCGCTTCGATATTCGCTTGAGGACGATAAATGGTGATATCGGCTTGTGCGCCCAGACCGAGATGGCCAAGATTCTTCAAACCCAAGATGCGAGCCGGCGCAGCCCGCGTCATAATGGCAATTTCCTCAAGTGAGTACTCTCGCTGGATACCTTTCAACGAACTGGATGCCACCGCATCAGGATGGAGCTCTGCCAACATCCTCTCACGATAACTGCGATCCATGAGCAGTGCGATTAAATGAGGATAACTGGTGAACGATCCGCCATTGGGATGATCGGTTGTTAGAAAAACTCTCCAAGGGTCATTCACCAACAAGAGAATCTCAAGCCCGATCGTCCACTGCAGCGCATTGACAAACTGCTTTTGCTCATACCGGAACGGTACAACGCCACAGCCTCCTTCCAATTCGATATCGATGATGCAAGGCTTGCGCGGTTTCGCGTTTCCCCTCTGCTGAAATTGGAACATGATATCGCCCGATATCGTAACAGTTTGCCCGAAAACCACTTGGCCTACATCAACCGTTAGTCGCGGATTCGCATTGACAACTTCGGCCAGACGCGCTGCGGCAGAACTCATCCCGTGCACTCCCTCGGCGCCATAGGCGTGGAACTGTACGTGGGTAAGATGAACGCGATGCGGCGCTGTTGCTTCAATCGTGGCTAGTGTCGACTCAATGTTTCCGGGCATCCCCAGATTGCTCGCGTGAACATGCAAAGGATGAGGCACACCCAATTCGTCCACCGCTTGGCACAATGCACCTAATACCTCCGCAGGTGTCACTCCATACCGCCGATTGGTTTCTTGGACATTCAACGAACGCTGATTGAACTTGAACGCATTGATACCAGCCGCATTGACCACTTTGATACCGAGGCATTGAGTGCTATGGAGTGTCCAAGCGACCAAATCATTGATTTCAGCTTGCGGTCTTTTTTCCGCTAGACATTGCAGCAAAAAATCTTCATTGCCCAACATGGCATAACCGCCGGTATCCAAAAATGGGGTATCAGCCATTTCCAGATGCGAATGCCGCGCATTGACCGGCAACACGGCTGGTTCAAAACAAGTCGTATATCCTAGTTCTGCATAACGGCTACCCGTGGTGATCGTCGATGGAACTGGTCCCAATGTGGGTCGGTCTTCCCAACGTTCGGCCGGAGCAAAACGAGGCTGCTGCCACTCCGGCAACAGCATCCGTGCCAGATTGACTTTGCCGCCGCCGATATGTGTATGCATATCGATAGCTCCTGCCATAACGATGCAATGCTGAACATCGATTTCATGATCGGCCGTTTGCCCCTGCGCAGGCTCTGCGATTACCCCATCACAAATCCAGAGATCGCGCACCGAGGCAGGATGACGTCCGCCGGGATCATAAACTTTCCCACCTCTTAACCGTGTCCACATGTCATCACCCTCTCTGTTTCACACCTGTGGGTACGACTGGGAAAATGCTGCATTTCTATGCTGTTTCAGCAACTGTCCAAACCATTCCGCTACCGGCGGCGCAAGTGAATCGCGTTTACGATCTGCAGAAATGATCGTGACTCCATCACCGCGAAACAAATGACTCTCGTGATCGACACCGGGGATACCGCTAGGAAAAAAATAATCGGCTCTCGTCGCGCACTTCAATGCAGGATGGCCGACAACTATTTTTACACCAGAGACTCCCCAAAATTCCTCCGGAGGTTCGATAGGCTCAAACGATGAGACATAAATGGCCGCATCGCAATCCCCTTGTTTCAAAACATCCGTCGCGCGAAATCGATGAGGCTGGTAGTCGCTTGAATGCTGTCGAATCGCTTGTCGCAATGGAAACCCCGTCTTCCATGTACATACTTGCTGAGCAGTGGTATCTCCGTTTGAACCCGATAAAGGTAAAACGGCAGCGCGCGAAGTCTCATTGCGTTTTGCTACCAACCTTGCCAATAAATCGAGAATCAAATCATCCCCGTCCGATAGGAAATCCGCCGCTGACCAAATCCAAGCAGTGTAGTGAGCGGATAATAAAGACCGCGTCAAGGAAATAAAGGATTCTGAACCACCCCAGTGTGCGACGGCTGAATCCAAGTCGCCGGTTTGCGGAGAGTCTGCTTGCAGCAGGAGCGAAGTGAGCGCAGCAAACCAATCACTCTTTTTAAGCGATATCGGCTGGACATGCGGCAGCAACATCGCTTGCATACGAAACTGAAGGTCATCGGTGCCCAACCAAAATAGCTTCGGCGCATTTTTCGATTTCGGTTCGCCCCTATCTGTCAACAAGTCGAGCAAACGTGGAAAACGGTCCAGTAAGGAGTCTCCAACAAGCACAATCACATCGGCTCGAAATCTTATTTCGGACAAAGTGGTTGCGACCCAACCTGCATGCTGCATCAGCGATAGGTTTGTTTGCAGTGCATCGCTGTACAGGTGATCTAGAATTCCGCCGACCGCCTGCGCATAGTCGATGATTTTGCGCATGCCGGCCACATCCGTGCCCAAGCCACAAAAAAGAGTCCGCCGTGAATCGGCAATTTGCTGAGCGGTTTCTCCAATGGCAACATCGGCTGCGACAACACGACCATGCCTAAGCGGCTTTAAGTGCCATGAACTATTGGGCTGTGATAACCACCAGCCGCGAGAAGCCCTTTCGCAATCAGCCTGGTCGGCAACAGACTGGCGTGGAAGATCGGGCAGCGAGCCAAATGAAATGCCGCTACACAATAATCCGCAAAATGGACAAACGCCGCACGCCCGCATCCGCAACCCCAGCCTTGACGAACAAGATCTTTCAACGCGTTTCACTTCACGGCAACTCGCAAAAACTAACTTCTCGCGAGTGCCGGATGCATTATCGTTGATTTACCAACCGCTGGCGAGCGGGCTGGGTTGATTCAACCCCTAGCGACCTTGCTGAGATTTGGCCTCAGCGGCAGCGGCTTTCAGAGCAGCCGTCTCATTGGCCAGCTTGTTTTCAGGTCCGGCAGGGAAATATTGCACATCGTCATGCAAATAATATGCGCTAGGAAGGGTCTGGCCAGACACCGATACTTGGCAACCGGTCGAAGTGACCAAACCACCAACCAACGTCAAACCAGCCAGAACGAAGGTCCAGTTGGTGTCTTGTTTTGTCGCTTCCATGGATGTCTCTCCTAAATCCCTTCGGATGCCCCACCGTCGATGAATGTATCGGGTCGATTGCGAGGTACGCCGCGCACGGTTACCACCAACAATCCTCTTTCGGTATCGGCGAGTTTCCCCCGCCGGGTTGACCCCTTTTTCGGCACTTCGAGAAAAAGCGTTAAAGATTACCCCACTTTTTCTACGGGAATTATCGGCGGATTTGGTACAATTCTTCATGGAAGGCGGCAGACGCCTTGGCGATTTTTCACCTAATTTTTGCGCTGGCGGAATTGATCTTATGCCCCACGATTCCCCCTCTTTCTGTCCCAAGCCGCTCATCTCCTGGGGGATCATCCTAAACTCCATACTAGGAGTTTTCTTGCTAGCATTAACTGCTACGGCCCAAAATCCAGGTGGGTCCGGCTCGCCGAAACAATTTCCAAGCCAAGAATATTATCTGGCGATGACCAGTTTAGAAAACGGCGAATTGGAAGAAGCACTCGCCGGATTCCGCGAGGCCTTTCAGCGGTCTTGGCGGGTCGGCAACATTCGCTTCATCGACAGCATTGCCCCGTTGGTCATGACGGGCGAATGCTACTACCAGCAAGGTAATTTAACACTCGCTTTGCAGCAGTATGAGGCGGCCTTAACGCTTCAGGTTCAATCAAGCGGTTGGTCGGTTCGGATCAATGCTAATAACCTAGGAGGCATCGGGGCTGCAAACAATGCTGCAGCCACCCGCGGAATTCAGTGGGGCAATAGCCAGCGAGGGAGTACATTCGTCAGTCTCCCAAGGTTTATTCCGTGCACGGTTGGTCAACTGGACACTGTCGAAGCCGTGCGCCGAGGTGGAGTGATTATTCCCGCCGAGGTAATTCGCATCGATGTCGGAGAAATTTTGCGCACGCTAGCTTTTGCCCAATTTCGCCGTAACCAAATACTAGGCTCTCTTTCTCCCCATTACACTTTGACCTCCAATTTCCAGAGCGCCCTGCAATCGGAACCCGGAACGGGTGTTACTTGGATTGATGCGGGTATTCGCGTCAATCAAGGACTGGCCGATTATGGGGCAGGGGATTATGCCAAAGCTTTGCAAACGCTCAGTCAATCTCAAAGTACCCCAGACCGTATGGATCATCCCTCAACGTCCATAGCGCTTTTGGCTCAAGCCGATCTTCAGATTCGCGATAAAAAATATCCGCTGGCAGCGCAGTTGCTTCTAGAGGCTTCCTTGAGCGCAGCGCAGTGGGAACAGCATCAGGTTCTGGCCGAGATTTCATCTCGAATCGGTGCTGTCGGTTGCATCACCTTAGACGCCGCACCGATAAATGTTTTGCAGGGTATCGCGGGATGGAGTCGAAAGCAGCGCAGGATGCCCGTTTGTTATGCCTTGGCAGCCGCGAGTGAATTGGCCGCTTGCATCGGCAACCCCGGTGGCAGCGACACTATGGGAAAAACGGCCCTCGCCGCTTCGCGCAGTCGAGGAGTTCTATTGCCTCGCGTGATCAGTCAGATCGCATATGCATCCGCGTTAGCCGATTTTTCCCGCGGCCAAATCGCGCCGGGCAATGCATCGATGCTGACTGCAATGTCATTTTTTCAAACCAACAAAAACACGGGAATTACATCTTCGCTTCAATATCGTTTAGCTCAAACGATCGATCTGCATCAACGAGATATTCTTTCGGTCGATGAAACGCTTCGCTCTCTCGAAACACTTTTGGGCGATGACCCACATATCTGGAATGTGGAGCCTTTGGAGTCATTAGCCTTACTTCAGTCGGACCAAAGTGCCGCTTGGAAATTTTTGGACGATTTAAAATTCCGCCGCTCATCGGCGGATGGCTACCTAGCCCTTTTTGAACAGCAGACCCAGCGACGCTTCATGCAGGCTTTGACGTGGAAACATCGCCTGATTGCGGCTCGCCAACTGATACTCGCACCCGAAAAGGATTTATCGCAGTCGCAAATGTTGCTTCGAAAGCAATGTGCGCAACGCATTCCCGATCTCGGAGCATTGGCAAAACAACGGGATACCCTTATCCCATTGATTGCTCAACAAAAAGTTGCATGGGAGAGAGTTGAGCATAGCAAAAACGAATTGCAGCAATTCAAGGACCTGGAAATCGTTTCTTCCAAATTGGAAGCTTTGTTTCATTTATTGGCCGTATCGCGTATCGCCTTACCCAGCACCATCGTAGGTTCGGTCGAAGTTGGCACTATTGCCGAGAAACTTCATCCCTCCGAGGCAATCCTGCGATTTGTAATGTTGCCTAGCGAACAGGGGCAGCGACTTGATGCTTTTCTGATTACCCAAAATGGGATGGAGCGTTTTGAAATCGCTCCATCTTTAGATTTGGAAAGGAAGTTGATCAAGCTTTTAACCATGCTTGGATTAGGCAAAGAAAAGAACCGTAAGTTTATTTCGGATGACTTTAAACTTTGGCAACAGGCAGCCGAGGAACTGCACGCCGGATTGATTCCAGATAACCTGCGATTAGCACTGAAAGACTATACCAAATTGGTCATCGTGCCCGAGGGTTGGGTATGGTACGTTCCTTTTGCGATGCTTCCCGCCGAACAACTCGATGGCCCCCGCTGGATTGAGCAGCGGGATATTGCTTTTTCACCATCGGCAACTCTCGCTTTGAACTGCTTTGGCGCTTTAAGTCGAAACGACCAACTTTTGGAGAAACAGAAAGAGCAGCCCGCTGCGACCTGGGATGGAACTGTCTGGAATGCAGCTTTTTTCGGTGGTAAAGATGCGACGGAAGAAGCTCAGAAGGCGATTGAATTTGAAAATGAAGTACCCGGCGTAAAGGTCTTACAGCCGATCAAGGAGATTATCCCAGTCAACCTGTACCGTGCCCGTCCATCGTTGCTGTTGGCCGCATGTCGGGCGATTGAGAGTAATACGACGCTCGGATCCGCCTGGTTCGATCAAACCGAAGCGAAAGGACGCATTACTTGGAACGACTTGATAACTTCCCCTCTGTTGTCTCCAGAAGTTTTGCTCATACCCGGCTGGAGCAGCAGTGCGGCAACACTTAACTTGGGAAATGGTGATGAGCTATTCTTGCCGTCGATGGCGTTGATGATGAGCGGATCCAAGCAGGGACTGCTGCACCGCTGGAATGGTGCCGGCTCTGCATCGCATGCGTTGTTGAAGCGTTATCTTTTGGAATGGAACGAACATTCGCCGCAGGAGGCTTGGAGACGAAGTTTGACAGCCCTATGGGCCGAACAGTTCCCCCCAAGCCAAGAAGATGTGCTGAAAGGTGCGGAGTTCAACCAAGGCTTGATGCCTGGTTCTCATCCGTTACTCTGGAGCGGTTACTTGCCGGTGGGTCGATGGATAGAGACTACCGAAGTTGCTCCTTAGAATCAGCGACGTAAATTTTCTTCGCGGACGATTGCATCGAGCCGTCGTTGCACTTTCGCCTTGGCCGCTTCGACCTTGAGCAGTTCAACTTCCGCTTGCAGCGCATCTTCTAAAGAGCGAGTGGGTTCAGCCGGCTTTGGTTGGCTTACCGGAGAGGCCGATCGGAGGAGTGCTGCGCTGTTTTGAGCGTCCACCAGCGTTGGGACTACGAAAGCAGCTTCGGCTCGAACATTGCCAGATTGCAATTCCGTTTGCTGTTGTAGAGTTGTCGGTGGTGGGCTGTTTTGCTTGACCACCACGGGGGTTTCAGGCACCCCTCTAGCTCGCTCGCCAAACGGTAGGCAATTTCCGCCGTGATAGTAGGCTACCATATTTCGTCCCATGCCTTTAGCAGCGTACAGTGCGGAGTCGGCACGCCGCACCCAACCCTTTGGTTTTTCGGAGAGCTCACATAACGCCACACCTAAGCTGGCGGTGATCTTTAAATTTTTACCATCGATCGAGATGGGATGCGTTTCAATCGACGAGCGGATCTCTTCAGCCACCTTGCACGCTTTTTCGAGGCCATAGGGCAAAACGGCGGCGAATTCTTCTCCTCCGTATCGAGCGACCACTGCAGCACCGCTGGCCGTTTCTCTCAGACGCCGGCCAACTTCTTTCAACACTTCATCCCCGGCTTGATGACCATGCTGGTCATTGAACTTTTTGAAGTTATCCACATCGAGCAATACAAACGACATTTCTCGCGAGGACCCTCGTGTCGCATCCATGTAAAGCTGATCGATGGTTTGATCTAGCACACGGCGATTTTGGAGACCCGTTAGTGCATCGGTACGCGCTTCTGTAATATACGACTGCATTGCCTGTGCGTGGCTTTCCAGCCTCGCCTCAGTTTCGTCCAAACGCTGTTTCATCCCCTCATTGACCTGCAGGATAGCTTGAAGAAGAAGTGTCACATCATCTTCGGCTTGAGCCATAGTCACATCGTTGAGAATGGAGGAACGTTTTTCACGAGCATTCCGGATGCCATTGACTTGTACTTGAAAGTCACTGATTCGACCATTGTAGATTCGGACGTCAGATCCGACATTGCTGGCCATACTGGCAAGTTGCTGGGCCATGGATTGAATTCGTTCGCACAGGATCTGCGCACTGGTTCTTTCGCGATTGCGACCGATGCGTGTTCCCAACCAGATCCCAAAAAACAAAGTGCACAACCCGGACGCAATACCTACAAAAAAAATCGGATTCAACAGTGCATCCATAGGTCTTCCTCACTCGATACGACCAAATTCTATCTCTGATCCGCTAGCCCATTATTTTCGCTCAACAACAAACGCCCACGACCTTCGCAGCGATCATTAAAGAAACGTGGCGATTTCTGAGGGATCATTTCCATAATCGGACTCCCCCTCCTGCAATCGCACCGCATCGGTTTGACTGATTACCGTAATGCCGGAGGGGCTCACCGTGAAACCTCTGGCACGATCTCTTTCCGCATCAAATCCGATTTCCATTCCGCTAGGTATCTTTACACCTTTATCGATAATCGCTCTACGAATTCGAACGTGTCGACCGATCTCGACGCGATCCAGCAAGATGCTATCGGAGATATGTGAATAGCTGTTGACTCGGCAACGGGCCCCTAAAATGCTTCGATCGACTCGACCACCGCTGATGATCGTTCCAGGGCATATGATACTGTCGAGTGCCTGCCCGCATCGATCACCGCCTCCGTAACTGCCGAACACAAACTTCGGTGGCGGAATGTTGGGTTGGAAGGTGCGAATCGGCCAATCCTCATCATACAAATTAAGGACCGGTTCGACTTCAATCAGATCCATATTCGCTTCGTAGTAGGCGTCGAGCGTTCCCACGTCCCGCCAATAGGCATCTTGTTTTCTATTCTCATCACGGAACGGGAAAGCAAAGACGCGATGCTGGTTGATGATCGAAGGAATGATGTTTTTCCCGAAGTCATGCTGGCTATCGATTTCAGTCGCATCGCGCAGCAGTTGATCAAATAAAAATCGAGCGGTGAAAACATAAATGCCCATGGAGGCCAGGCAGTGACTCGGGTCACCCGGAATGGTCAACGGGTTTCCGGGTTTCTCCTGGAAGCCTTTGATTCGATTCTCTGAATCAACTTGCATAACACCAAATTGTTTTGCCGACTCTTGGTCGACTCTAAGAGCACCGATGGTTAGATCCGCCCCTCGTTCGATATGATAATCGACCATGGAGCGATAATTCATTTTGTAGATATGATCGCCGGCCAATATCACGATGTACTTTGGTCTCACTTTTTCGATCGCATAAATATTCTGATAAACCGCGTCGGCGGTTCCTTGATACCATTGCTCATCGATTCGCTGCTGCGGTGGCACAACATCGATAAACTCATCAAGTTCGCGGCAAAAGTAATGTTGCCACCCCAAATTGATGTGGCGATCCAAACTCATTGCCTTGTACTGGGTCAGCACAAGCAAACGTTTCATGCCGCTGTTGAGACAATTCGACAAGACAAAGTCGACAATGCGATAATTGCCTCCGAACGGAACGGCGGGCTTAGCTCTGTCACGGGTCAGAGGCTCTAATCTCGTTCCTTTTCCCCCGGCAAGAATAACGGCTAACGTATCCTTCATAATCAAGCCTGACGTTTGCTGAAGTAATGGTGGGCACGAGCCAGCGGATTGCGATCGTGCGGGTTAGGCAAGTTCTATCAGTAGCTTAACAAGTTTATAGGCTTGTCCAAAAGAGGCTGCTCCCAAAAAGAGTCCGTACGATCCTAGGGAACGGTTGGTTTCCAACACCTCATCCAGGTTTCCAGCATTAACAATTGCCACAATCGATACTGATGATTCACTTCCCCATTGACATGCTGCGATACCAATGCGCGAACCGCATCGGGCCGAAACAACGATCGGCAATAGGCGTCGTCTGCCAGCAACGTTTCTTCCACTCGAGAACGCAAGTCGTGGCGAAACCACTTGTCCAAGGGTACCCCAAAACCCATCTTCGGACGATTCCATATGGCTGCTGGAAGTCGCTTATTGAATGTATCCCGCAGAATACGTTTACCCTTCGAACCCCTCAACTTTAGACTTCCCAGCAAACTTGCCGCAAACTCTACCAAACGATAATCCAAAAACGGCTGTCGAGCCTCCAAACTGTGAGCCATCGAGGCGATATCCACTTTGCACATCAGATCGCAGGGCAAATAGGTGATCAAATCCGAAAGGCTGGCCCGATTGACCAAATCCCGCTTGGCCGTTTGATTCCACGCAGATTGAAAGAAGGAGAAAGGATCCTCACCGGGGAGATTTTCCATAAAGGAATCGTTATATAGTTCTCCGCGCATTTCCTCGGGAAAAATTTGTATCCAATTCATGTACCGTCGATCGAGCGGTTGATGAAGGGCTTTGCCAAATCTTTGTAATCGCCGCAGAAAACTCCGACGCTTGGCCGATGGCCGAAGCGATTGAAACCAACCTTGCCCCAGCAGCGAGACACCTGGCAAATTCCGCAACCATGTAGACATTTTCAGGGCGCGATAGCGATCGTAACCGCCAAACAATTCATCCCCACCATCGCCACTCAGGGCAACCGTCACATTACTCCGTGTCAATTCCGAAAGATACCAAGTGGGAATCGCCGACGAATCACCAAACGGCTCGTCATAATGCCAAGCCAGTCGGTCTAAAATCGACACTGCATCCGGTGTTACCCGAAACTCTTTATGAATCGAACCGACTGCCCCAGCTACCATTCGCGCATAAACAGTCTCGTCGTAATCGGCTTCTGAAAAACCGATGCTAAATGTGTGCAGCGGTTGATTGAGTTGATCCTGAGCTAAACGCACGATGAGCGATGAATCGATACCGCCAGACAAGAAAGCACCCAGAGGAACATCGCTGCGAAGTCTCAACTTGATAGAATCGGTCAACAATTCTTGCAGCTTTTCACTCGCCTCCGCGCTGGTCCACTGGACTTCCCGATTCAGATCCAATTTCCAATATTTCTTGACCTCCAGACGATCTTGAGAATAGACCGCATAATGACCAGGGGGTAGTTTCCGCACGCCTTCATAAATGGTGTAGGGATGCGGAATATACTGATAGGTCAAAAACATATCGATCGCTCTTGGATCGATCCGATTGGGGAAATCGGGAACTTGAAGCAAAGCCTTCAGTTCCGAACCAAAGAGAAGTTGGTTGGGGCGATGAAAGTAATAGAGGGGCTTTTTTCCCAAGCGATCGCGGGCTAGGAACAACGTTCTTTTCTTAGTATCCCATATGGCAATGGCAAACATGCCATTGAGATGCTGCACGCAGTCCGGACCGAGGTCCTCCCATAGGTGCACGATGGTCTCGGTATCCGAGTCGGTTCGAAAAATATGACCGGCACCCTCCAGGCGGTGTCGAAGCTCGCGATAGTTGTAAATTTCACCGTTGAATACGATCCATACCGACTCATCTTCATTGCACAGAGGTTGATGGCCGCCCGCCAAATCGATAATCGAAAGCCGGCGAAAGCCAAGCGCCACTCCAATCTCTGGTTGATGAAGATATGCGGGGACGCGACTGAACCAATGACCGTTATCATCCGGACCGCGGTGCCGAATAACGTCCGTCATCGAACACAAGATGTTAGCATCGATGGCTCGGCGAGGATCCGTCCAAACTCCGCCCGTTATGCCACACATCGCTAGGAACCTTCACTCTGATCCGCATGAGTCCAGCGTACAAGCAGCGGCGTTAATACCAAGCACACAACAGCGATCACCGATCCACCAAGCGCAATGGCGAAATAGACATCTCCATAAATATTTACCGTCTCCGCCGGAATGGGAACAATTTTACTGTCACCCTCATTCACTACAGCGAACTGGGCAATGATGGCCGCCAGATACTGCGCAAAGGCTGAGGCCAAAAACCATGCCCCCATCGTCGTGCTGACCAACTGGGTCGGCGTCAACCGAGTCACCATGGAAAGACCGACCGGCGAAACACACAATTCACCGGTGGTCAAAAGCAGATACAGCAACAAGATCCAGTGCATGCCAACCATCCCATCCGAGTCGGCCGTCTTAGCCCCAAAATACAACATCGCAAACGCCAGACTTACCTGAAAAAGACCCAAAGAAAACTTCAGCGGCGTACTCGGTTCCAATCCATATTTGCCCAACAATCCCCAAACGGCTGTAAAGACAAGACCAAAAATGATAATGAAGATGGAGTTAACCGACTGGAAAACCGAGGCAGGAACTTCTGCTCCACCTAAACCAATCTTCCCGACATTCTCGTTCGTATAGGTCCATTCCACCATCTTGTCTTCTGGCTTAGCTTTCTCCGTTTTCGCGTATTCTCGCAGAGCCGTCAAAGCGGTCATACTCAGCTTCGGTTGAGCCAATATTTCGGTGATGGTTTGATCCAAATCCGCTTGGCTCATGCGTTTAGATTCCTCCTTGCTCGCCTCGACGCTGCGAATCGCATGTTCGACTTGCTTCTTCATTTTGTCGGAACCATTTTCATGCCCGAGATACTCTTGGCTAAAAAATGCATTCTTCGCTTCACCGACCACTAGCGATAGCTGAACCGTTTTTCCAACATCTGCATCGCCCACCAAGGATGTCTCAGCGACGCGGTCGATATTACGGTCGGTAAAGTTATTGACCGAACTACCCGCTTGCTCAAAAAATGCCCAAAACCAAATCGAGAACGTGGTCAGTACAAAAACCACAAAAAGTCGCTCACGCTGGATTTTGGAAAGCTGAAAAGCTTGCTTCAACAAATAAACGACCGCAACGAGTCCAGAAAGCAAAAGAATCAGACCCGCCGGACGACTGGTTTCTTCGATAACCTTGCCAAAACCTTTCACCAGTGGATTGGCACTTTCAGCCAGCGGCGCAGTGATGCTTTCTGGAATGATGATCAATTGCTTATTGAATCCAGGGACGATCGAGAATCCAGATACAAGGGCGGCAAAGACGGGAATCGCAACAATTGTTCCCAAAATGACATACATGAAACTTTTGTTCCAATTTGTCGGGTCAGCCGGAAGACCGCACTGTTTGGGCAAACCGCCGCGAGCCAATGCGATAATGGCCGCTACGGCAGCGGTTGAAAGAGCAACTGCCACAAAAATACTCGAAATCCAAGAGTTCAAGTCGCCCGCATTATAAAAGATCAAAGAGAGCGAACTGCCGACAGCAGTTATCAAAATCAACCCTTGCGTGACCACGTTCGGAGCGACAAACACTGCCAGCCCCATGAGCATACCGATGGTAGCCAAACCAAAACCCCAGTGCCAACCATAGGTTTCACCAATGTAGCCGCAGAGCAGGGGCCCCATCGCGCCACCGAGATTGATCCCAATGTAGAACAAGGTAAAGCCACTATCGCGTTTCTTGCTCTCCGGCGGATACAACTCTCCAACCATCGAAGAGATATTGGGTTTGAAGAAACCCGTCCCGGTGATCAACAAAGATAGGCCGAAAAAGAAACAGTAATCTTCCTCGATCGTCATCAGCAGATGTCCAGCCGCCATCAGCAATCCACCGAAGACTACCGATGCGCGGGCACCTAAGACCTTGTCGGCGATAATGCCACCGAAAAAAGGAGTCATGTAGATCAGTGCGGTATAGGCACCAAAGACTGCGTTGGCATCTTTATCTCCATAGCCCAAGAATCCTTTGAGCATGTAGAAGAGCAAAATGGCCTTCATACCATAGAAGGAAAAACGTTCCCACATCTCGGCAAAGAATAGGGTAAACAAGCCTGCCGGATGACCCAGCAACTCCCCCTCCGATTTCACGTAAGCAGACTTCTGTGTGCTCGGCACGAATAGAACCTCCCGTCAGGTATCTTTGACACGCAGCTTCTCTGGCATCAGTCATGATTCACTAACTGCCTATCTGAAAACCATTGGCCGACTGGGCGTTAGCCGCGGTTTTAGGGGTTTTCGGATAGGCACTAAATTAGCTAGAGGAACGTCACAAGAAAACCCTGCCACACCCACAATAGGGCTATTTCTTCAAGAAGCCCGCGGTTTCGTCCTTGGCGCAACTAAAATGGGGAGGATAACGAGGTTCCCTGCCAAACCGCCCAACATCGTTAGGCTCACCAAACGCCCAAAGGTTTCCGTCGGCCGGAAATCGCTAACCGATAAACTTAAAAAACCGAAAACCAGGGCAACCGTCGCGACCGTCAACGCCAAACCGGTCGAGCGTTGAGCCCCCCTTAGTTGCCAATCCCAACGACGCTGCGCACCGCCCTCATCTTGCTGCAAATGGTCTGGAATCGTTTCTCGCCGCGCGCGGAGCAAATAATGAATCGAACCATCGATGGACAACCCGACCGACACCGCTGCGATCATAACGGCACCCATATCGACGCGCCAGCCTAACCAGCCCATGATTCCCCACACCAGCACAATCGGCAATAGATTGGGAACTAAGCAAGCCAAGGCATGCCACCAATTTCCAATTGCACCCCACAACATAACACCAATCGCCACCGTCGCGACGATGAAACAAATCCATTGATCTGCCAACAAACTATTGACCAACTTGGCCAACAATAAATAGTAACCGGTGATGTAGGGAGGCGCGGGGGTCTTATTGTCAAACAGATTCTTCCACTCCGGCGATTCCGCTGTACTTTGCACCTGCTCCCGAACCGCCTCGATCAACTTGGTTTTAGCCGCAGCATCGGTTGACTCCGGACTTCGCAGCATGATTCTCAATTGTCTTAAGCCATCCACTTCGCTTGGCTCGGTTAACATCGCTGCCATAAATTCTGGCATCGTCTGTTTCATGCCTTCTAACTTGGCTGCCGCTGGAAGTAAGCTTAACCAACGATCTCCATCCGCCGTCTTGATGGCATCAGCCACACTGATCACTTTGCTCAAACGCAATATCTTGGAAGTCGCACCCGCCTCATCACCGGAACGGTTCGAATCTGTACCGACAAGTTCAACTTTAATGCCCCTAAGCTTCGCCTGCAGTTTCTCCAGTTCGTTCAAATAAGGTTGTGTCAAAATTGCTGGAGCAGGCACTACGATATCCCAAACACCCGCGCCACCCAAATTTTGTTCCACCGTTCTGTAAGCCTTTACCAAGCGACTTTCCTCACGAAAACTTTTGATAAAGTCGGTTTCCACTTCAAGCTTGGAACTTCCGATCAAGGCCAAGAGGGTCAGCAAACCAAGCGAAAATAAAGCCAGCAAGCGATGATCGATAGCAGCTTGATAAACATTTTCACAAGCCGCTCTCAGCCATTGATCCCCCGGGATCTCATGCGGCCGCTGATCGACAGAGCCCAATAAAGCCAGCGGAGGGACTAAGAGGATCGTTCCCAAACCAGTCACCAGCACCGCTAACGACATGATCCACCCGAAGTCCTGCACCGGACCGACGCGAGCCAAAGTCAACGAGGCGAAACCAGCAGCCGTTGTGAGCACCGACCACATCACCGGTTTGAACAGATACCGTATGGTTGTCTCCATCGCCACTGCGGCATCCATCGCCTTGGATTGCTGCTGAAACTCTACCAAAATATGAATGACCGTTGCGACGCCGACTACGGTCACCATGGCCGTCAGCATCGACGAGACCATCGACAACTCGCCCCCCAGCAAGACCAACAAACCGCGACTCACCAGCAGCGACCAATGAACTACAATCAGAGGGACAATCATCCAGCGAATACTGCGAAAGAGAACCAGCAGAACTAGGGCCAATATCACTGTGCTCACCAAACCAAGACGAGCTCCATCCGCTTCCAATAAATTAAACCCATCATGAATCATGACGGGTTCCCCCAACAACTCTCCTGGCAGCAAACCATCAGGCATCTGTTGCGCGATAGAATCAATTTGTCGCAGGGTTTCGTCGCGACTTTTTTCAGCAGCAGAAACCGGCTCAAGCATGCAGGCTATCGCCGCATAAGGACTCCCCTCGCGATGCGTATAACCGGAAAAAAGATTTCTCAGATTGACCGCCAACTGATCATTCTCAGCGAGGATGACGGGCGTATTCTCGGCTTGCAACCAACGGGCCCCTCGCAATGTCCGCAAAACTTTGTTGAGTTCTGCTAAGGAAAGCACCGCTTGCACTCCCGCTACGCTCTTCAGCCGATCGCCTATGCTTTGCATACGCTGGATACCCGTACCATCACCCTCCCACAGTTTCTCGTCGCGATAAATCATCAAAACGACGTCGCTCGCCGCAAAATCCTTTTGCAGCCGCAAATAACCCGCCACATCCGGGTCATTGGCTAGAAGCATCTTCTCCAAGCGACGATCCATCTTCAATTGCGATGAGAACGGAAGACTCCCGGCCGCCAAGAGAATCGCGCACAACAGTAAGAGAATTCGGTTTCTTACCAAGAACCGAGCTACATATTCCATCGAATGTTTTTCCACCGCCTACATTTCGAAACAGCTGAGCATTTTACTCTGTCTTGGTGATCCGTTGGCCCACAGACATTAACTTTCGCTCAGGAAATTGCGACGATATATCCTAACGGCTGGACAAGATAGCATTAGGGAAATGCGGCGCCCCGCGATGATTCTCGTACCGAGGGTCTCAGAAAAAGAGCTGCAGCAGTTTGGGAAGGAAAATCATGCTGCCAATGACAGCAGAACCGAGGGAGACAACCAGTACAGCACCGCTGGCAATATCCAACGCATCGCGAATACGCTCGTCGTATTCCAGCGTAACGGCGCGAGACAGGGCCTCAATCGCTGAATTCATCAGCTCTGCCATCCATACAACGCTGATACAAAGCACCAGCATCACCCACTCCCAGAGCTCGCACCCCAAATAGGAACCTAGGCCAATGACGAACACTGCCGCAAGATAATGAATTCGAAAGCTGCTTTGGTCGCATGACCCTAACCACCAACCACGGAAAGCGCAATGAAACCTCGCGAACCAAGCGGCTAGAGACCAACGATGGACATTTTTTCTGCGACCGAAACCCACCTTATCGTCGCTCATCGCTTCGTTCACTTTTTATTCGAGGCCAAAGGCATTCGCAGGAGGAATCAACTCACCAGCCAATGCGCCCAATTTTTTGGCCGGTAGGAAACGCGGCTCGATATTGAACTGGAAGCCGACGTTATCGCGACCACTATCCACATTGATTCCCATTCGAATCAAGAAAGATTCGCCGATTCTGGTAAATGCAAGTGTTTGTCCCACATTGCCAACCTCACCGAAGTCAAATGTTGTTCCCCCTGTAACGATCCATTTTTCATTCAGGCGATAATTCACGGTCGCAGTCAAAATGGTCGAATCGATAGGACCTTGCAACTGCATCGCACCCACATACAATTCGCCGCGCCCCACTCGAGAAATCTGAGCTCCGAGAGAATACGCTTTAAGACCATCATCAAACGTATCAAAGTAGCCATCCGACAGCAGTGTGAGTCGATCGCCGATGTGATATCGGAAATCGTAATTGATCGCCCCTACTTCTTCGCCAAAATTATCCCGATCCGGATTCATAAACACGATGGCATCCACATCGAACTCAACCAGATCGACAATGCGCTCTCGTCCCGGTAAACCTCGCTTTGTTTGCCAGCGTTGGTCGATTCCAAAACGCCACTGCATTTGATCGTCAACGACTTCATTACCACCTGCTGCCACCCAACGCTGGAGACCGTTGCGCAGTGTATAGGAACGCTCATCGAATTGATCTGGAAGCGTGCCCGCAAAGGTATTGAAAATCAATCGCCGACGAAAATGCTCTTGGGAGTTATCATCCACAGGATTGTATAAAGGAAAGCGATCAAAGTTTTCCGTGCTATCCGCATAGAAGAAATCGCTCTCCAAGATCACTTTATGCGCGATACCTTTGATGTCAAACAATCGGCTTTGCATGTTGGGATACAGTTGCCACATCGGTAACGAGGTTCGAACTCCCGCCTGCCCGGTCAACCTCGAGACATCATCTTGAGTCACATCCTCTTTCCAGAATCCCGCCTCACCTGAAATATATGGATTGAGTTTCACTGGACCGGCATCAAATGGCAAACTCAATTCCTGGCGCGTGCTTGCGACCAAGCCTTCACTATCGGTCTCCCAGGGTCTTAAAGCGAACTTGGCAGCATCTTGTGGATCGGTAGGAGTCGATGCTGCTTGCTGCTTGGCATAACCGACGAAGGTGTGAGCATACCATGTGAATCGTTCAAAAATGGGCTGACCAAGCCAGTAATGGTCCAGGCGTGGCAACCATTCGGTCTCGGTAAAGAAGTCATTGATGCGAGCTTGCCCCCAAATGTCAAACATCTGATTGGCATTGTATCGACGCAACCGCAAGGCGGTCGAATAATCTTTATCCTGATCCCAGGATTGTTCCAGGTATTGCTCCAAGAAGTTACGATCTGAAATGTAGCCGACTTCCGCCCAGAATTCGGTGTCGGGATTCAGCAAATGCTTGTGACGAATGAGGAACCTTCCCCGTTTATCCGCTTCCGGTGTCATGCGAATTCGGTCCGATCCCAAGGTATCCAAACCGCCATCGGAGATTCCCCAAAAATCGAGTTCACCCACGGCGCGACCCGGCATCAAGAACCATGGCACGTCGTAATTGAAGTTGGTACCTAACGCAAAGCCACGTTCGCTCAAATAGTCTGTCGATAATGTCCACTCCGTCCCATCGGCTCCATTGAGTCCCAAGATCTGATACAGGTCCCAGTCGAGTAAACCTTGCGTTCCAAAGATATCGTCGTTCTTTATCTTTACGCCGGTAAGATAAAAATTGGGACGTGCCAAATTGGTTGTCATCACGGGCCAATAAAGCAACGGCACACTGTTGACATACACAAAGTTGTTCCGAGTGCTGGCCATCATCTCTGTTTTGTTATCGTCAAATCCCGGCAACCCCGACATCAAACCGCTGTCGTCTTGACGCCGATCTTCTAATTCAATGCGCTGAGCCTGCAGCCAATATCGGGGCACCCCTAAGCGACTGCTCGTCAAAGCCGCATCGTAAGCTAAAAAGTTTTGCCGATTTCGCTGTTGCAGCACATCTGCTTTTAATCGCAATAAACCTTGATATTCGGGAATAGGAGTCAACACCTCTGCCGATAGGACCATGCCGTATTCCTGGCCCACGTTGTAATACATCCGTTCGGCAAAAATCACTCGCTGACCCTGCCGAAACACTATGTTGCCTTCTAAATAAAGTTCGATGGGTTGTCCGCTCAGATCCGCAGCACCCGAACTTAAATCTAACGCCGAAAGATTGGGCATCCAAATGATCGCTCGATCTGTCTCAATATCAATACTTCCTAATTCCATGACCGATCCATCGCTGGCGGTAAACGTCGAATCCGCAATATGAATGTAAACACCACGCGTGATCTCAGCGACCGAATCACCGCGATCGGGACGCTGCGACAAACGCACTTGCGGTGGCGTCGTACTGCGGCCGCGAACGGTAATGCTCTTGGCCGTCAACGGACCATTGACGGTCCTTGAACCACTGGGTGAAACGGTGGTACCAGCAAACGGCTGAGCCATCGAACCGTTGATCAGCGGAGGGGGTGCAGAAATCGGACCCGGTGTCGAACCTGGCGCGGCCATTCCAGGCGACGCTGGAAGGCTTCCACCGATAACCGGTGCTGTGGCCGCAGGCGTTGGAACAGGCATAGTAGGTCCCGTCTCAATCGTCACGCCAGTAGCCGGTAGGCCACCAGGTAAATTTGTTCCGCCGGTAGTTGGCAAGCCAGGATCGGGGACTAAAACCGGTGGTGCACCGGGCGAGCTGCCCACCGCTCCACCCAATCCCGGCGCACTCAATGTGTTGGGCGCACCCAACGTGTTGGGCGCACCCAACGTGTTGGGCGCACCGAAGCCACTATTGGGATTGGCGGGTGCCGGATTGGCGGGTGCCGGATTGGCTGGTTGCAATAAGCCAGGTGGATTGCCTGGTACTTGATAGTTGGCCAATGAAACTGGCGAAACGTTCCTGGAAACTTCCATCTCTGGAATCAACGGAGCCGTTTCGCTCGGAGGCTCCTGCCATGCAATGGTTGGCATTTCGGCGGGAGTGAAAGAGAAGAGGCGTCCAGACCACTCGGCAATCCGAGCTTTTCTCCCATTTCCCCAATCACCGATAAAATCCCCTTCGCACAAAACGATCCACTTGTAAGGGGTCGGTCCTTTGCGACCCGAGTCTCCTTGGGCCGATCCCGGTTCGAAGGAGCCGACTGGATTTATATCCTCGGCTAGGTTCGAGCCATTGCGGTTCGGTACGATCGTGCGATCGATCCACAACGTGATGCGGTCTGCAGTATACGTAGCATTTCCCTGGCGAAGAGTTGGTCTGCCACTTAATTGATAGATTCGGTAGTCGCCGCGATCCCATCGCGCACCCTGGCTTCCATCAACATGAATCGGATAAGTCGGGTCGCTGTGCGGAAAATCGATCTGCTGCGAGAAGGCCGCAGTATTTGCTAGTCCCAACAATAGCCACAACAAACTCAGACCCAATAGTGTCAGCCACCGCTGGACCTGCGGCACCGGTTCGGGCTGCCGTGCTGATTCGGGCTGCGCGCACGCCGAACGCTCACGGAAATTCCGTATCAAAAAAGTGAACAGCAGGGCGATGAGCGGTAAGGGTTTCAGCAGGGCATCCTTGCCAAAAGCATATTTTTTTTGCCCGAACGTCAACTTTTCCTAAAGTTTGGGCGGCGGAGTATAGAAAAGCTTCCCCCTACGCCTCAAGGCGAATACTCCACAATCCCGCGGTTCCCACCACGTTTTTCTTTTTTTGCCGAAACTTCACCACCCCCTTACGAGTGGGTATTTTCCGAATTTGACGATCTGAGACAATAAGAGAGTTGCGGGGAAGTCCAGGTCAGCGAACCAAGATCCATTACAATCGCTACTATTCCAGCGATTCGACTTGGCGCAGACCCTGTAATCTCGGATATCATTCAATCAGAGCGAGGGTTTCGAAAAGCCGCCGCTCAAGCCGATTGGCCGATTGGTATCCCCAGCGGAGATGCTTATTGGTAAGATAGGTAAATTATGTCACGCATATCCCCATGCAAACTCGCTTGGTGATCCATTAGCACCGAACGGGCTGGCAGAAGGATTCAGCCGCAACGCGTTTTGGTTGATAACACACTGCTCTTTGAAGGTACCTAAGCATGGCAGATGCCAAGATTCTTGGCGATGAAGATCCCTCTGTAGTCGCCAATGGTCAGTTGCCACCTCCTGTCGATAGCGATCCGGCCGAAACGGCGGAATGGTTGGGCTCGCTTGAATATGTTCTCAAAAGCAAAGGTCCGGAACGAGTCAAGCAATTGTTCCGCTCGCTTGAAACGATGGCCCGCAAAGAGGGCGTTGACCTTCCTAAGGACCTCAACACTCCTTACATCAACACAATTCCGGCCAATAAGCAACCTCCTTATCCCGGCAATCGCGAGATTGAGCGTCGGATCAAGAGCATCATTCGCTGGAACGCCATGGCGATGGTTGTCAGAGCCAACAATCAATTCGATGGTCTTGGTGGGCACATTAGCACGTTCGCATCGAGCGCGACATTGTACGAAGTTGCCTTCAATCATTTCTTCCGAGGCCGAGGGGATTCAGGCTATGATGGAGATCAAGTCTATTTTCAAGGCCACGCATCTCCCGGAATGTATTCGCGGGCATTTTTGGAAGGCCGCCTTTCGAAAGATAACCTGGAACATTTCCGCCGCGAGCTGCGATCCACGCCCGGTTTGTCTAGCTATCCGCATCCATGGTTGATGCCCGACTTTTGGGAATTCCCTACTGTCTCGATGGGCCTGGCTCCCATCATGGCTATTTATCAAGCTCGCTTTAACGAGTATCTCAAGGATCGTGGATTCAAAAATACATCCTCGCAAAAAGTTTGGGCGTTCTTGGGGGATGGTGAATGCGACGAGCCAGAAACACTCGGCGCGATCAGCTTGGCTGGTCGAGAACGATTGGACAACCTTATTTTTGTGATCAATTGCAATTTGCAGAGACTGGATGGACCGGTTCGTGGCAATGGCAAAATCATTCAAGAACTCGAAGCCGTTTTCCGTGGCGCGGGTTGGAATGTTATTAAGGTGGTCTGGGGAGCCGATTGGGATCCGCTTCTAGATCGCGACGAGAATGGCCTGCTCGTCGAACGAATGGGCGAAGTTGTCGACGGACAGTATCAAAAGTACGTTGGCATGCCGGGCTCTTACATCCGTGAGCATTTCTTCGGCAAACACGCAGAGCTTGCTCAGATGGTTGTGAACTTCTCTGACGAAAAACTCGAGAAGATGCGACGTGGCGGGCACGATCCGGAGAAAGTGTATGCAGCCTACAAGGCCGCGGCCGAAACCAAGGGACGCCCCACGGTGATTTTGGCCAAGACCATCAAAGGCTATGGGCTTGGAGAACAGGGTGAAGGACGCAACATCGCTCATAATAAAAAGAAGGTGAACGAACAAGAGTTGCTCGAATTTCGCAGTCGCTTCGGTATCCCCATCAGCGACGAAGAGGTTGGCAAGGCACCGTTTTACAAGCCACCCGAAACAAGCGTTGAGATCAAATACCTGAAGGAACGACGCGGGGCACTGGGTGGATCGCTACCGTCGCGCCCAAATTCGCATCCGCTCATCGAAGTTCCAACGCTGGCCGATTATAGCCGCTTTCTGGAATCCAGTGGCGGCAAAGAGATGAGTACCACGATGGGCTTTGTCCGTCTGCTAACTCGGTTGGTCAAGGATAAAAAGATCGGCCGCAACATCGTGCCGATCGTTCCAGACGAATCGAGAACCTTCGGGATGGAAGGGATGTTTAAAGAAATCGGTATCTACGCCCACAACGGGCAACTCTATGAACCGATCGATTCGGCTGAATTAGCCTACTATAAAGAAGCTCAAGATGGACAGATCCTGGAAGAGGGCATCACCGAAGCGGGCTCGATGTCGAGCTTCAACGCTGCCGGTACTGCATATTCATCGCACGGCATCAATATGATCCCGTTTTATATTTACTATTCGATGTTTGGATTCCAGCGCGTTGGCGATTTGATCTGGGCCGCAGCCGACATGCGAGCCAAGGGCTTTTTGATCGGGGGAACCGCTGGCCGAACCACGCTCAACGGTGAAGGCTTACAGCATCAAGACGGGCACAGTCTGCTCAATGCGATCGCCTTTCCAACCGTGCGAGCCTACGATCCGGCTTTCGCTTATGAAACGACCGTCATTGTGATGGATGGTTTAAAACGCCTTTATCAGGATGGCGAAACGGCGATCTACTACATCATGGTCGAAAATGAGAACTACGAGATGCCAGCCATGCCGCCGGGCGTCGAAGAAGGTATCATTCAGGGTATCTACAAGTTCCAGTCCAACGATGTTCCGAACGCCCGAGCCCGAGTCCAACTCTTCGGCTCCGGTGCAATTTTGAGAATGGCCCTTCTGGCACAGCAACTTCTGGCAGACAAATACCAAATCGCCAGCGATGTGTGGAGCGTGACCAGCTATACGCAATTGCGACGCGATTGCCAAAGTTGCGAACGCTGGAACATGCTCCATCCTGATCAACCGGCCAAGACAAGTTATCTGGAAAAGGTACTCTCCGGAGCAAAAGGCCCGTTCATTGCTGCTAGCGATTACGTTCGCGCCTTGCCAGAACAACTGTTGCGTTATATCCCCGGCGACTATTTTGTGCTCGGTACCGATGGCATGGGACGCAGCGAAACTCGCGAAACATTGCGACGACATTTCGAAGTCGATGCTGAATCCATCACAATCGCTACGCTGTACCGTTTGAGCAAAGCGGGCGTTGTTTCGACTGCCGAATTGAACCAAGCACTCAATGACCTGGGGTACAATCGCGACAAGATCAATCCATTGTTTGCTTAAAGGAACAACTCGCAAACCGCGAGCCGTTCCGATTGCATGTTGCTAGGAAATTTCATTCACATTTTTACCAATAGAAATCAACATGTCTTTGGAAGTCAAACTACCTTCACTCGGTGATGGGATCAAATCGGGAGACGTCTTGGAGATTTTTGTTTCCGAAGGAGAAACGGTCTCGAAAGATCAAGGCTTGATGGAAATGGAAACCGACAAGGCCACCGTTACCGTCCCCAGCCCGACTGCAGGCAAGATTATTAAGGTGTTGGTTTCAGCAGGTCAGTCAGTTCCGATCGGTTCGCCTATCGTACTGCTGGAAGCAACGGCAGCCTCCGCGGCAACTCCCCAGCCCCCCGCAAAGCCGGCCGCACCTGCACCTGCACCTGCACCCGCACCCTCAGCAGTTGCCAAGCCCGTCGCAACCCCGCCCGCTCCAGTGGCACCCGTGGTCGCAACGGTCGCTCCTGCAACGGTCGTTCCTGCAACGGTCGCTCCTGCTCAGCCAGCCCCTGCGGTCACCGCGAGCGCCCCGCCTCCACCCGCCGTTGTTTCCACCGGGGGAGTGATTCCCGCTGGGCCGGCCGTCCGCCGATTCGCGCGCGAAGTGGGCGTTGACCTGTCACAGGTGGCCGGTTCCGGCGAAGGTGGGCGAATCACACGCGAAGACGTTCTGGCCGTGGTGCGACGCACCAGCCAATCGGCCCGTACCGCTGCACCCGGAGCAGCGTCCGCTTCGGCGACCGCCGGTGTTTCACCAACCGCCACTGACAATTCGCTGACGGATGACTACGGTCCCATCCGCGTCGAAAAAATGGCCAAGATTCGCAAGACTATTGCCAATCAAATGCACCGCTCTTGGAGCACCGTTCCGCGAGTGACCAATTTTGATGATGCAGATGTGACGGAACTGGAAGCCTTCCGGCAATCCAGCAAAGATGACTACGCCGCCCGCGGCATCAAACTCACTACGATGCCCTTTTTAATCAAAGCGGTATCTACCGCGCTGCGTCACCATCCCGCCATCAATGCGATGATCGATATGGAGAATGAGCAAATTGTTTACAAAGACTATATCAATGTCGGAATCGCCGTTGATACGGAACGAGGTTTGGTGGTTCCCACTTTGAAAGCGGCAGATCGGATGTCGATCCCCGATATCGCCAAAGCCCTAGGTGACATGAGCGTTCGCGTACGCAGTGGCGACTTTGGCGTGAATGATCTGCGAGGCGGCACCTTTACCATCAGCAACCTGGGAGCGATCGGAGGCACTTACTCCACGCCGATCGTTAACATCCCCGAGGTAGCCATTTTGCTGGTCGGTCGCGCCCGCAAGATGCCCGTGGTGATGGACGATGATACTATTGTACCCCGCCTGATGATGCCGCTGAGCTTGTCCTATGATCACCGTTTGGTCGACGGTGGCACAGCCGCTCGCTTCCTCAACGATGTCATTGGTTATCTGGAAGCTCCAAGTCGCTTGTTACTGGCAATTTAAACGCCTCATTGAACCTTGTACTACAAGTGATCACAACTTGTAGTACAAGCTGCTTCGTGCCTACACACCCCAGTTTCAGCGTGTCCTGCAGGTTCAGTGATTTTAGATAGTTCATTTCTTGCTGATGTGTGGCTTGTTGATGCATAGCGATAGCAGTCTTTAATACGGCTGGCTCACAATGACAGCACCCGAGGCAGAACTTCGCTTTGATCAAGGAACTTTGATTCTGACCGGTTGGCATCCCAAAGCCATCGACCACGTTTTTCCGGCGGGTTGGTGGAACTGGGATCACCGTATTTCAGCCTGGCGAACTTTTGCGTGCCGGTACTCTGACGTAACGACGCTTATTGAGCAACGCTCCGTAGGCCTCACCTCGATGAAACCTCACTGGCAAACTGTTGTCTGGTCCAAAGTCTCTCTTCCCTTTCTGCGATCCGAGCAGACCGACGCCATTGAGGCATGGCAGAAAAGTAAGCGCGGAGTTGTTGTCATGCCGACCGGCACAGGCAAAACGGAAGTGGCCTTACGAATCATCGCCGATCAATCGACCAGTACTTTAGTGGTCGCTCCTATTCGCGATTTGATGTACCAATGGCACCATCGAATCCAGAAAAGCTTGGATTACGACGCAGGAATACTCGGAGATGGTATACACAACGTTCGAGCTCTTACAGTCACCACGTACGAAAGCGCCTGCATCCACATGCCCAACTTGGGCGATCGTTTTCAATTGCTTGTCTTCGATGAATGCCACCATCTGCCGGGAGGTATGCGACAGGATTCGGCCCGCATGTCCATCGCTCCCTTTCGATTAGGGCTCACTGCCACTCCGGAACGAAGTGATGGAAATCATCGCTTGTACGGGGAACTCATTGGCGAAACCGTCTATCGCTTGAGCGTCCAAGATGTAGCCGGCAAAACACTGGCTCCCTATGAGGTTGTTCGCATTCCCATACACCTCAGTCCGGAAGAACAAACCCGCTATGAATTTCTGGGTAAACAACTGCGCGAATTTATCTATGACAAGCGGCAAAATACACCGACGTACGACTGGCAAACATTGTGTAGCGAAGCCAATCATGATCTACATGCGCGACAAGCCTTAATTTGGTTTCGAGCACGACAAGCCATCGAGGATCGCGCCTCAGAGAAACTCCGCATTCTTGAAGATCTATTTCGGCTCCATGTCGGTTCCCCGATACTCATTTTTGCTGGTTCCAATGCTATGGCAAGAGAAGTATCTTTGCGGTTTTTGGTCCCCTGCCTGCTCAGTCACTGCGGTAAAAAAGAAAGGCAAGACTACCTCAACGGTTTGCGAGATGGTACCTATCCAGCCCTAGTTGCAAATCAAGTTCTCGACGAAGGTGTGGATATTCCCGCAGTGAAGGTAGCAATCGTGATCGGCGGAAAAAGCTCCTCCCGACAAGCCCAGCAGAGATTGGGAAGAATCCTTAGGAAACAAGGAGAAGAACCCGCCGTACTATATGAAGTGGTATGCCGAGACACCAACGAAGAAATGACTTCCCGCAAGAGGAGACGCAACGATGCTTACACGCGAACACGGCATCGCCGTCTATGACGGAGCGGTGGCCCATCCGGATCGACTCACTCGTCGACAGCATGGTCATTACATTGATTTGGCAGAAAAGATGCTCGATATCTATCGCCGAGGTTGTGGCCGCGTAAGACGTGAACTCCATCGTGACATCCATTCTCTTCTCGAAAAAATACCCGATTGCCCTCCTAGAAGAGCAGACGCTTTTTGCAAATTGCTCGACGAGCAAAGCGAGTATATCAAGGATAAAAAAGGGACCGCCGCTCAACTCCGACGCCAGGTCTATCGCGCAGCAGCCTCACACCATCCCTTGGTACAGTCGAAATTCGAACTTCACGATTCCCTTGAACCTGAAGTAAAGCTAAAGATTTCCGCTGACATCGGAGAGTCATGGGACTCCATTGTGCGAAGATTCTTTATCGACATACCCGACTTTCAACCGCTACAATTCTTCGCTGGTTATAAGTCCGGCAACGAGCTGTTAGCCCGTTACAATGTCGCCCAAACTCAAGTTGCACTCTACGATGCGTTAGCGATGACCGTCTGGGCCAAGGATGATTTTAAAACCATCCTTCGCTATGCCAAATTAGCCGGGTTGATGCACTCCATTGCACAGTGCGATGATGGGAGCTATCGATTTGACTTAAATGGCCCAGCTTCCCTGCTAAGTCATACAACCCGATATGGAATCGCAATGGCCAAATTTATTCCTGGCCTTCTTTCTTGTAGTCAATGGAGATTCGAAGCCAAAATCCGCCCCAAACAATGGCGTCGGGATCTGCTGCTCAGCTTAGACTCTTCCGCAGGTCTAACCTCACCCGTTGTCGCCGCAGATGAATTCGATAGCGACGTAGAAAGCGACTTCTTTACAGCCTGGGGACCAGACCCACGTGACGGCTGGCAACTGCATCGCGAGTCGCGCGTACTACATCAGGACCAAAAAGTATTCATCCCCGATTTCACCATGACTCATGTCGATGGCCGTCATTGGTTGCTTGAAATAATCGGCTTCTGGACCCCCGAATATTTGAAGCAGAAACAAGTAGCGCTGACCAGGTTTCAAGAATACCCCATACTGCTTGCCGTGGATAAAACATTCCAAGATCATTTTGTTGACTACGCCCCTAATATCATCGCCTACAAAAAGCGATTGAAGGCCTCTGATGTACTCGAATTTCTTAGGCGAACTGCCTCCTAAAGCTTGGCCACTGTCAAATCACAGTGATTCCACCCGCAAGTAGATTAAACCAAACGAGGATGGTTGCTTTTCCAGCGACCCACGAATCGGATCGATCACTACTGCGCTTCGACCAAAACGGGAGCAGTCTCGCGGATCGGACGATTGCTCAAATAGATCGGACGAAACAATCCGCCGGCTCCTTGCCAGTCTAAAATTCGCACGGCAATCGCCAACTTACCATCCTCAATCGCATGGTTTGGCACGACAAAACTCTTGCGCAATTCAAAAGCCGTTTGACGCAACTCACGATTTCCACCACTCCCAAGCTTTTCACCATCCACAAACAACTCAAAGTAATCATCAGCTCCCGTAAAATGGACATGCAGACTTTCTGCATTCGGCCCTGAATCTCCCGCACGCAATTCCGAGGGAATCTGAACGGTTGTGAAATACCATCCCCAGCCATCGAGCGACTCATAACCTTGTGCTTCCCAATGCTTTTCAATCGAGATCGCTTTCCAGTCCGCACGATCATGAGCTTCGTTATACCACTTCGCCGACTCTCCCCGCTCCTCTTTATCCGGTGCGAATAACCAATCTCCACTTGCCAATGAAACTGCTTTAGAGCCTATTTCATTCCCAATCGCCTCGACCCATTCCGCGCTCAGACGCCGCACCGGTAGTGAGTCATCTTGAATAGCAACAATCCATGCCCGCAGCAAATCTACATCGCTGTGATCCACTTGGTTGCCGAGTCCCAAGGTTGATGCCAACCAACGTCCTTCACCGATCCAACAATCGAAAGCTAGTAGATGCGAACGATACTGTTTTAAATCATGATTGTCCCACAAGAAACCAATCGGTGTTACGTGCTGAAGCAACGGACTATCGAATAAGACGGGTCCCGACCAATCGAAATGCTGGATATCGCGAAACATTTCCCTCGGATAGATTTTCCAAAAAGGATGGGATATCCCAGCGATTGGACCGCCACGCAAAAACCAATGCTCTCGCACCGCCAGACTTCCTACCGAATTGTCCGGCAACATAATCACGCGAGCCCCTGCAAGTGCCGCATTGTACAATTCCTTATCCCAACGCCTGGTCAGAATAACACGATCCTTGGCTTTACCATCCCATGGCAGAAAAATGATATGTGGCATCTCGATACTCTCGCACCAATTCACGCTCGAGGGATGCATATAAACTTCAAGCTCCCTCGCTTGGTACTGCGGCGTTATCCAAAAATCCCAATGATTGCTGATTAACCTTCCATGCACATCCATCTTCGCATGCATGCGAAACAACTGCGGCGCGGCCACGTCTGGCACTTTCCAAGCGACCTTCCCGACATAACGTCCCTCTGCATCGCCAGTCAATTCCAGGGTTCCTGCACTAAAATCTCTCACTGGATCCACGCTTGTCAAACTCCAGGAAAGCAAGCGATTCGTTACGCCCTGCGAAGGATCGACTTGAACAACCTCCAGCGCGACATTTTCACCAGAAGCAAAGCTTCGACGATCATTGGGAGTTCTCAATACGATCATGGATTCGCCGTGCCACGCAAAATCCTTGGGTGACCATTTCCATTGGTTATTCCGATCGATCAACCCCATCGACGCCAGAGGGAAATCACGAATCACACTGACAACATAACCTTGCTCTGGAAAACGATCTCGATAGGTCTCCATCTGATATTTTCGCATCAGCCAAGCGTAGCGCCGCGAGGACGCGCCCAGAGTGCCAACCTCGCGAGGTTCCGCCACCGAGTGCAGGGATGTCAAATAATCGGTGAGCGCGCCGATCGAGAGCGATGCATGGAGCGAATCTGCTCCGATTGCCGCCTGTTCCTGAGACGTCACCCAGGTATCAGCCGCAATGGCCTCTCCCAATAACAACGGCTTCGCCTGCCGCTCCAGGATATACCGATCTAGCTCATCGAGTTTCTGTCGCCAAGTGTGATTGTTTCCATACGGATGATCATCATAAAAATCAGAAATGCGATTCCATTGAATCCAACTGCTGTCGTCCTCAACCACAGCGCCAGGAATCTCGCGATGGGCCAAATCATAAAGTTCTTGTATGACTTTCAAGTCTGCGCCGGGGCCTGTCTCACAGGTCAGCGAGCGCACCAGTACACTTGGATGATTGCGGTCATAGTGAAAAAATTCGCGAAATTCCTGCTTGAGATCCACCATTTTTTTCTCTGAAAAATCAGGATGCCATGTTGGATACTCCATCCAAATCAACATTCCTAATTCATCGGCCAACTCGAGATATTTTTTGGGCGGCACCCACAAACAGAGTTTCATAAGATTGAATCCGCGAAGTTTGGCTTGCAGCAATTCATCGCGGATCGATGTTTCATCAAGCGTTGGTGATAATCTCGGAGGCGCATAACCCCAATTCAGTAAGCCTCTCACGGCAACCGGTTTGCCGTTGAGCAACAACCTTCTTCCATCGGCCCGCACTTCGCGTAAAGCTGCTTTGATCGTGCAAACATCTAAAATTTTTGCTGTGCTCTTGTTACGCAAGCGAATTTGCAGTTCATAGAGAAAAGGATCTGCTGGACTCCAGCGATTTATCTTTTCAGGACTATAGAAACCCACTGCAGTTTCAGTGACAAAATCCCTATCTTCCTCGGCTTCATTATCGGCAAGTGGCTTCCAGGGAAGTGATTTCCAATCCCCATCAGTGCCCGATCCATTTAATATGCGAAATTCAATCTGATACTCATCGCGAGGAAACGCTTTGGGCAGTTCCACGGGTACGGCCAATTCGAGCTGATCTGCACCCCGAAATCCGCTGACTTGCAAGTCTCCATCCTCGATCTTCGCTTCAGATTTGTAACCGATGAGCCGAATCGATTTCCAAACACCACCAAAGTGCGGCACAACGATCGGCAAAAATCCCTGTGTGTTATGTCCAACAAGTTCATCGACCTCGATTTCAATATCCAGTCGCTCGGATTCAGAGTGTTTGTTCAACCAAGCCGAAATATCACATTGAAAAGGGGTCCAGCCCCCTAGATGTCTTCCTACCTCAGTACCCTGAACTTTTACTTTAGCTGAGGTAGCCGCTCCGTCGATCTCCAGACACCATCGCTGGTATTGACCCTGCTGAACGGGTTTGGAGATCGTGGTTCGATAAATGGCTCGACCATCAAATCGATTTCCCAAGACCGATTCCCATTCGCGCCCGATTTCAATCGGAAATCGCTTTTTCCGTTCGACATCACTCGCTGTTCCTTCGATCACCTCGATGGACCAGTCACGATTCAAGTCGATATAGCAGCGTTCGGATCCGTCCTCACTCCGCACCTGAATACCATGACCCAAGAGGGCGACGAAAAACGATAGCAGGAAGCGGTTCAGCGGCGAGCACCACAATTCACGCAGCATAACGCGAGTCCCAATCAAAGATGGTGTATTTCTATTGGATCTTATCATGAAGCATCATTGTTTGCATGAAACATCAATTAACAAGTTGCTAAGCGATGATTGATTTCGGCCAAGATCGGTTCGATAGCGGCAACACTTGAGACCACGAAGTCAGCACCTTCATCTAGAAATGTCTTTTCGATTACAGCGCGTCTCTCGGTGAGCTCTTGTGGCGAAAGCTCTTCAAGTTCTTGTCGAGATAAACCCATGCTGTTTCCCGTTTCGATGACCCCAATCGTCCATGCTCCCGCGTGGATTCCTGCTTGTATTCCGACGATGGTATCATCGATGACCACCATCTCGCGCAGCGGATAAACGTTCACGGCCTCGGCAGCCCTGAAGATCATCCACGGTGCAGGTCTTCCTGCCCGTGCATCTTCAGCACAGAGAATGACCTCTGGAGAATAACCCTGTTTGGCAGCCTCAACCGTAACGACCTGCATCAGCTCACGCGTGTAGCCGGTGGAAGATGTCATACGAATTCCTGTTTTCTTCAGGCGATCAATAACATCCACCACTCCGGGAATCATTTCCGAGTGCTGGGCCAGTACACTCTTTTGCAACGGTAGAAATTCGGCGTACAGCGAATCGATATCCTGCTCCGTGGGAACAAACCCGAACTTTCTTTCCCAAAGCTGACTCACCCTTGGCAAGCGAATGACGGCAGAGATATGGTCGCGTTTGGCCATACCCATCGGGCCTCGGGCTTCGGCGGTCGTCACGTCAATCCCTTTGCGGCGAAAAACTTCGGCAAAAACTTCGGCCGGTGCACGGCTCCCGAAATCAATCGTCGTCCCAGCCCAATCCAACATCAAGGCTCGCACGCGTTTAGCATTCATTGTTTCGATACCTTTCCATTTCGCTTTAGCCCAATTTTATCGTGATCGCCAAAATCTTTCCGCAACTCCGAACGACATGGTCATACCGCTACCCCCCAAACCCGTACACGCATAAACATCTCGAATCGGTTGGTATTCGAACACAAAACGACTATCGAGCTTGGCATAAACACCGTGCCAGCGTTCGACGATATTCCACTGGGGAACATCAAGCCAGCGTCTCAGTTCACGGAGAATCAAAGCATCAATTTCATCGCGATCAAAAGGCTCAATCTCTTCATCGTACAGATGAGAGTCACCGAGAATGATCTCACCTTCATCATTCTGTGATGCCATCACATGAATGCCGAAGCGGTCTAGTTCGGGAGTTTCCTCAGCGATTCTCGCTTTGAGTTTTCCAAGCGATGGACACACTTGAAAATTCTTGTAATGCCGCAAAGTCAATCCGCTTGCCAAATGAGTACCTATCCGAAAATCTTTTGCTGGCGAGGCTAATTTAAACATTTGGAGCTTACATTTTTTCATACCCGCCGACTGCAATATTTCTGGAAACAAAGTTTCGAAATCCGCTCCTCCGCAGACGATCGTAATATCTGCTGGCAGCTTGACTCCGTTAGCCAAATGCACGCCGCTGGAATCCACCGAATTGACCTGAACGGCGAACTGAAATTGCACCCCGTACTTTTCGCTGAGCCAGTGTGGCAGAGCGCGAATGGTCTTGGGTGGATTCACGCACAGTTCGGTATGACTCAACAAAGCACCCAACAATCCGTGACCGCGCACAGCTGGAGAGCGATTGAGCACCTCCGCAGGTTGCAGCAATTCGCACTGATAACCGAGCTGCGAACTTTGGGCAGCGAATTCCTGCAGGACACTCCATTCATCCTGGCGGTACGCGACGTGCATTGAACCGCAGGGATTGGCCCAGATTCCAGCCGACTCCGTTGCCTCCAGCCACAAGGCTCGGCTTTCCAATGCGACTTCCAAGGCTTCTCCTGGCATCTGTCCAATGGGCCAAATCATCCCAAAATTGCGTATAGAGGCCCCCATAGCTCGAGAACTTCGTTCGATCACGGTAACCTTATGGCCACGTTTTGCGGCCGCCCAAGCATGAGCCAAACCCAGGATTCCAGCTCCTACAACGACGATTCGCACGATGAAATTTCTCCAATGTTTGCCCGGGGGGAACGACTTTTTTTGATAAGTTACTTATCATGCCAGAAAGCCCGATTGTTACCACACCACCCCCGCGAACTTCTTGTTTTTTTCATCCCCTACTCGCTACCGAAAGCTTGCCTGGATGACGCCCACTCCTAAAACGAAAACGAAGATCAGTCCCAGCAGGATTCCAATAACGCTGCTCATTCCCCTAGTGATATTGGCAATTCTCTACTCTTTCTTTCAGCCGTGGGCCAATGCGCGTTTTGGACTGAAACTTCCCTCCATCGTCCAGATTTTATCCTCCGATAAAAAGCCGCAGGCTCCTGCTTCCGGACCCGACGCTCCACATGCCGACCCGAAACTTCAATCGGCCGAAAGCAACGCGGGGGAGATATCTCCCTATGAGATTCTTCGAAAAACTGCGGCGGAAGTTTATGTTAGCGCCGAAGGGCTGAGGTATACACGCGGCAGCGAAGAAGGACATCGCATCAAGCATCTCGCCAGACATCTAGAAGATATGCCTGATCGAAGTGGCAATCATGGCGTCTTTGAAGGCGGATGGCAAATCGCGCTGAACCGAATCGATGATGCCTATCGTCGCTCGAAGCAGAGCGATTCCAAAACAAAGGTTCGGAAAGAAGAAGATCGACTCATCATCGAAACGGAATTCGACGAAGTGATCGGCTATATCGGTGGCAAAGAGGGGGCAAGAAAGGGAAATCCTACCACTCGGCGTTTGAGGTTGGTGACAGAAGGTGATCGCTTCATCACAGCGTTTCCTTATTGATACTCGTTTACATGGATGCTCGTTTGCTAGACTCAGAAAGCCTTTTTCGATGAACGAAACACAATCCAATTGGTCGCTCGGCCCATGTCCGGTGTGTGAAGGTGGTGATTGTCGCGTGCGTTGGTGCGGCGGTGCGACCCCGGCACTTCCGATCGTTTTGTGCGACGAATGTGATGCTTATTGGACTTCTCCCGATTTCGCTTGCGGTCATGGTTTTCTTGATGCCGAAAGCGGCAGGGTAGGGGAGAGCGATTGGTATGCCTGGGGAGATGAGGCTCGCTGGGCTTCTGCCGACGAGGTTACACTGCTAGGTTGGGACCGCCCATCGGGACCAGTTTCTACCGATTGGGTGTTTCCGGCGACCGATTCGGACCTTACCGATGCAATTTCGTTTTTTGTCGATAGCCCATCGATTACAATGGGGACGGCGGATGCCGAAATTCCTCCTCAAGATTTGGACCCCGCCCGCACTGAAACCCCACCCTCAAAAGAGCCATAAAGAATCGCTGCATGAATTGCTTTCGCCCTGTTTTACTTTCAACGCTTTTGGGTCTTACCGCTTCGGCACTGGGCCTATGCCAGGAAGCGACGCCAACGGCAGCGCCAGCGGAAAATAAATCGCCTCCAGCAGGGCACTCGATGCACGGGGAGGTTTTCAATGAAGGCCCTCGCTCGGCTGCCTACTTAATGGCCGGAATGGGGAAAGTCAATTTCCCAATAACTACCGCCAGCCCGCTGGCTCAACGTTTTTTCAACCAAGGAATCGCGCAGTTACATGGCTTTTGGTATTTCGAGGCAGAGCGATCTTTTCGTCAGGCGTCAGCGATCGATCCAGCTTGTGCGATGAACTATTGGGGCATGGCCCTAGCCAATACCAACAATCGAGGGCGGGCTCAGAAACTGATCGAGGAGGCCAAAAAACGCCGCTCGCAGGCATCGCCGCGAGAGGCTAAGTACATCGATGCGTTGGCAAAATATCTTACGGATGAAAAAGAGGAGAAGAATCGCCGAAAACCTCAACAACGCATGCGTGAATATCTTCGCGAACTAGAGGATATCGCGTTAGAGTTTCCTGATGATGTCGAAGCCAAAGCGCTTATCGCCTTGAAACTTTGGGAAGGTGATCGGGAAGAAGTCCCCATCGAAAGCTATTTGGCAGCGGATGCCTTGCTGGACGAAATCTTCAAGCTGAGCCCGTTGCATCCCGCTCATCACTATCGTATCCATCTGTGGGATGGACGCCGCCCCGCCAAAGCGCTCGACTCTGCGGCTAAAGCTGGTCCCAGTTCTCCCGGTATTGCTCACATGTGGCACATGCCTGGTCACACCTACTCAAAGTTGCATCGTTATCATGATGCCGTCTATCAACAAGAAGCTTCCGCCCGCGTTGATCATGCCCACATGATGCGAGATCGCTTGCTGCCAGATCAAATTCATAATTTTGCCCACAATAATGAATGGCTCATCCGCAACCTGAGATTTATTGGCCGTGTCAGTGATGCGCTCTCGTTAGCCAAAAACATGATGTCGCTCCCTCGCCATCCGAAATACAACACTCTCGGTGGCTATGGAAGTTCAGGTCAGGGACGACGACGATTGCTGGAAACTTTGGAGACCTATCGGCTTTGGGATGACATTCTCAAGCTTAGTGAAACCGTCTATTTCCAGCACGATGGTTCGCTCAATGAACAACTTGCCAACCTGCGTTTGGTGGCAGTCGCCAAGCTTCATGCGAATCAATCTGCCGAGGCAGAACAAAATCAAATCCGCAGTATGCTTCAGAGCAAAGACTTAGAAATCACACTTCTAAAGGAGGAGCCTCCCGCGCCTTCCAAATGGGATGCGACTCAGGAATGGCAAAAGCAAGCCTCGCAAGCTTTCGAGAAAAAGCAGCAGGAGGACAAGAATCGCAAGAGCAATTTAGAAAATGAACGCAGATCACTTACCGAAGCTCAGTCCTTCATCGATGCGTATAAAGACGGACTTGCAAATCAATTTGCCTCGGCTGCCGAAAAGCTTGCCAAGGGGGGAAACCACGATGTATTACAGGAAATCGAATGGATGTCTTTGGCTGGGAAAAAGGATGAGGCCAATAAAAAGATAGAAGACGAAATACAGAGGCGTCCGGGTGAATTGTTGCCATGGACTGTGGCCGCTTTGATCTATGACCAGCAAATGGATGAGGCTAAGGCGAAGGATCGATTTGAAAAGGCGCGTCAGCTCGCTTGTACGGCCGACCTGAACTCGCCGATGTTTTCTCGCCTCAATGCGTTAGCCGAGAAGTTGGGTCATGAAAAAACCTGGGCGGTGCCCTACGTACCGGCGAAAGATATTGGTGAGCGTCCTGCACTGGATCTGCTCGGTCCGCTTCATTGGACACCATATCTCGCACCCGATTGGGTTGTGCAAACCAGCGATGGCGAGGTACTCACCAATAAGCAAATTCAAGGAAAACCCGTAGTCGTGCTTTTCTATCTGGGCTTTGGTTGCCTCCACTGCGTAGAACAACTGCATAAGTTCGATCCTAAATTGGCGGAATTCGAACAGGCGGGTATCGAAGTCATCGCGATCAGCACCGAATCTCTGGCATCACTTCAGGAAGCTGTTAAAAAACTGGAGAAACCTCTGCACCTAAAACTTAACGCCGATCCGTTTTTGAGATCCTTTCAAGCGTTTCGTTGCTTCGATGATTTTGAGCAGCAGCCACTTCATGGAACGTTCGCAATCGGTCCGGATGGAAAAGTGCTATGGCAAGATATTGGCCACGAGCCATTCATGGATCCTGATTTTGTACTCAAAGAGTTTCAGCGTCAATTGAAGCTTCAGACACAGCCGTGAGAGCAACTTCTGTGTGCATGGATGGATGGCAATGAGCAAAAAAAATTGGACGGCGAAACAACTCGAGCGTCTTTCGCTTCGTAAGCCCGCCAGAAGATTAGCCGATGTTCCGGCAGATGTCCGCGAGGGCTTAGCCTTAGGTTTACTATCGACCGCCAATCTCACCGAGTGGCTTAGTGTTGATCGTCCGCGTCTTGCCACAACCGTTCTTTCGCAATTGCTCGATGCGGCACATTGGAAAAGATTGAGCCATGAACTCCAGCTTTTACCAGAACTCTCAGCCCTGAAGTATAGCCAACGCCTGGGAGAATTGCTGGCTTGCGAGCTTCATCCTAAAAGTGAAGCTTGGAAGCAAATGGCCCAGCATTCGAGCGATGTGATACGGGAATGGGCCGCTTGCTGTGTAGGCTATCGCGCAGATATAAGGCTGTCCCAAAAGATGCGTTGGATCCGGCCGATGGCCGATGATCTCAATGCGGGCTTGCGTGAAATCGCTTGGATCTCACTGCGAAACGATATTGCCCAAGATCCGCGTGAAAGTGTCCTTGCATTAATCCCCTGGACGCAAGAGAAAAGTGAGCGATTGAGGCGTTTTGCAAGCGAAGTAACTAGGCCGTGTGGTGTGTGGTGCAATCACATCGCAGCGTTCAAACAGCAACCAGAACTTGGATTACCGATTCTCGAACCACTTCGCAGCGACTCTGCCAAATATGTTCGCGATTCGGTGGGCAATTGGTTGAATGATGCCAGCAAAACCAAGCCAGAGTTTGTCCTGCGGATCGCGGAACAATGGCTTCGAGAATCACCTACCAAGCAAACCGAAGCAATTGTGCGACGCGGCCTACGAACGCTGCGAAAAAAATCGATTCAAACTTGATCGCGATCCAGAATCTCGGCAATTTTAGCCACAGCCAAATTGAGGGATTTTACCGCCATCTTGAAATTCATATGCCCTGAAATCTCGGGTTGAATTTCGGTGAATAATTGCAGTGCACCCCGCAATTTTGAAAACTTCTTATTAGCCAGTTTAAGATAGTTTTCATAATCACCACTATCGATCGACGGCCCCAGAGCGAGCATGTAATCGTAAAGCTCGCGATGAACTTCAGCTAATTCCTCATCTTCGGCAGCCTCATCACTGTGCTTCAAAAAGGTCCGTACCATCCACACATGACTCAGCTGTTGATCCAAATCCAACATTTTTTGTCGCATTACATTTTGTTCCGTCACGCTGCTACTCCGCTCGGATCGATGTACACTTTAGCGATAGCCTTCGCTATCTTAGAGGAACTTCCCGCCACGTTACCATTGTCAGACATATTAGGTTCTTGTCCGCGATTGGTACTGTTCAATTATTATCGTACGCCCGATGAGCGATCTGAGTAGACCATGTCCAACGAACAGCAGATATTCTTGATTGCACAAGGTCAACAGACCCAAAACCGCTGGCGGCGAAATTTGGTGCGTGCCGCTGAAGCCCAGGGAATCAGTGAGACCAAAGGGGTTGATTCTGTTGTGGATTGGGATATCGGTATCACCTTAGGACGCAGTCAAGCCACCTGGAATATACCCTGGGATGATCGAGTCTCTCGCAAACATGCCCTGATTCAATGGCGGGAGGAGGGTCTGTATGTCGAGCGATTAGCGGACGGCCGCAATCCCATCTTTTTCCAAGGACAAAAACAGGATCGGTTCGTGTGCCAAGTGGGCGAGCATTTTGTGATTGGCCAAACCACCTTCACATTGGTTCGACAACAAGCACAAGTCAACCCTAGCCAGCCGTATGCGGTGACCGAACATGCGTTTACGCAAGAGCAATTGCGGCAGATTCGATATCGCGATTCATCGAGCCGGGTCGAAGCCCTCAATCGATTACCTGAAATCATCGGCGTCAGCGCCAGCGATGAAGAACTTTGCCTACGGATTGTCAATTTACTTCTGCACTCCATTTCCAGAGCGAATTGGGTCGCTCTCATCGCATCCGGCGAGCATTTGGCGGCGGATAGTGAAGTGGGCCCCAAGACGGCTGCCGCCAAAAAGTGGACCGATAAAGAACTGCAGATAATGCACTGGGATGGCCGAGTGCTAACGGGGCACGACTTCAACCCCAGCGGTCAATTGATTCAAAAGGCTATCAGCACACAACAAAGCATCTTGCATCTCTGGCAACATGCCAGCAGCAATAGTGTTGGCCCAGCCAGAGATTTGAATCCCGATGTCAATTACACACAGAGCGAGAACGTAGATTGGGCTTTTTGCGTGCCATTGCCGCAGGGCGATACCCGAGATTGGGCCATTTACGTCGCAGGAAATTTTGATGAATCGCTGCGTCAGACTTCCTCGTCGCCCGAGTCTGCCATGGCAGATGAATTGCAAGATGATCTCAAATTTACCGAGCTACTCGCAACCACACTCGGTTCGCTGAGACTCAATCGCGTACTCCATCAACGACAACAAAGCCTCCGTCCCTTTTTCTCACCCGTGGTTCTAAACGCACTCGCTCAAAGCGACCCAGAGCAAGTGCTTGAGCCACGCGAGGCAGATGTGTCTGTCCTGTTTTGCGACCTGCGAGGTTTTTCCAAACGAAGTGAAGAAGCTGCCGATAATCTTCTCGAACTTCTGAAACGTGTTTCGGTTGCACTCGGGGTAACGACCAGCCAAGTGTTGCGGATGGGGGGTGTTGTTGGCGACTTTCACGGCGATGCAGCCATGGGTTTTTGGGGCTGGCCCATCGGTGACACCCACACTTCCGTTAGCAACGCTTGTATGGCGGCACTTGCAATTCGAGCCGAATTTGAAACCGCCAGTCGACAACTAGATCATCCCTTGCAAGACTTCCGAGTTGGTATCGGAATTGCGTCAGGCAAAGCGGTCGCGGGGCGTATCGGCACTACCGACCAGGTGAAGGTGACGGTCTTTGGCCCAGTGGTCAATTTAGCCTCCAGGCTCGAAGGCCTCACCAAATATGTTCATGCCCCTATTGTCATCGACGAAAACACCGCAAAACTCGCTAGGCAGCTATTAACTGACAAACAGATCCGCACCCGACGCCTTGCGCACGTACTGCCAGCCGGATTGACGCATCCCGTTTGGATCTATGAATTGTTGCCACCGGAGGGGACCGATAATCCGCTGAGCAATCGCGATCTAGAAGTTTTTGAACAAGCTGTGGTAGCATTTCAAGCAGGCAGATGGAATGAAGCATTCAAATTATTGCATCAGGTTCCCGCCGATGATGAAGTGAAAGATTTTCTTACCGTATACATCGCTAGTCATTCTCGGGTTGCCCCAGCGGACTGGAACGGAGTCATTCGGATGCAATCGAAATGATCGCAATCTTTAGAGTCTATCCGAAAACCATTGGCCCTCTGTTGTTAGCCACGGTTTTCGGATGGACTCTTATTTCAGCGACGCCTTGTCAATCGACAGGAGTTTCAGTTGCAGAGCCAACGTGTCGCGCATCGCGGTAAAGACAGATTGCCAATCCCTGGGCCTTTCTTGACGAAAGAGGCGATGCTTTGGATACCAAACGGAGCTGGGTTGATCGCGCAACCAACGCCAATCGGGAACATGATTGAGCGCTAGCCAAGTCGGTACCCCGCAGGCGCCAGCGACATGAGCAACCGAAGTATCAACAGAGATCAGTAAGTCTACATGATGGAGGATGGCAGCTGTATCCATGAATGCACCATGGCGTTTATCGATATTGCCTTCTAGGACCATCAGCGGGTTGCGCCCTTGCCAGCGAGACGCCTCAGCCGAAGAAACACCCAGTTGCAGACTAATCCAATGAATTCCTGACAATTGTCCCAATGGAGCCAGCGCCTCGATCGTTGCGCTTCGATAATGATCTGCGGAATGATTCGGATTGCCACTCCATACCAGAGCGATGCGGGGTTGATCCTTGTAACGTGCAAAATTATTGCCCCAGTAGTCAATCAATTCTTGGGGCACCTTCAGATAGGGTGATTCCGTGGGAACCTCACCAGTGAGAAAAGTAAGGCGATCCGCCACATCGATCAAGGAGGCCTGATAATCGACAGGAAGAGTCGTCATTTCGCTGGTGGTGATCAATTGATCGATACCCGCACAGCTCTGCAGCAACCCGACGAGTGCCGGTTGGCACTGAACAATCGTGCGGGCGCCAAGATTTTTTAGCCACCGCGCGGTTCGCACAAACTGGATCGTATCCCCCAGACCTTGCTCAGGATACAACAAGAATGTTTTGCCTTGCGGATCTTCTCCCTGCCAAACAGGAGCCGAAATGTTGGGGCGATGCAGATCGCCGACATTCCAACGGTGACGATAAAGCGGCCAACCTTCGCGATAATTGCCCTGCAATAATTCGATGATGCCCATATTCCTCAGAAGCTCTGGATCAGCTGGGCCTAACTTCAACGCATTGCGAAAACATTCCTTCGCCAGTTCAACCTTTCCCTCCCATACATGCAAAGTGCCACGGTTCTTATGGGCGTTCACATAATCGGGTTTCTGAGCAATCGCTTGCAGAAAGGCAATCTCCGCCGCCTCGGGTTGCCCCACGTGCCGCAGCGAATTTCCGAGATTATTCCATGCAATCGGAAACGTAGGCTGAATTTGCAAAGCTTGTTGATAGGCGGCTATCGATTCCTGAAAATTCTTGCGATCGAAATGCAAGATACCGAGATAACAAAGCGCATTGGCATTTCGGGGGTCAACTTCCAGAGCTTTGCGGTACAACTCTTCAGCTTGATCCAATTGTTTTTTCTGATGGTGAGCCCAGCCTTGTTGAAGCCACTGTGCTGGAGTCGTCATGACGTTTCGCCCTGTATAATTTGAACCTTCTACCATGCGACCAGAAGAGGATCGACTCTTGCATTGTAGTATTCGGCAATTGGAGAGAGAATGAATTGGTGCGTTAACGAAAAAAGGGGAACAAGTCTTTTCACTTGCTCCCCTTATTTGAAAAACCAAAGCGACTAAACCGTCACGATCTCACATCAAACATGCTGGTCGATATACGATCTTTCAAGATAGACTAATCAATCAATCCAAGAAGCCGACCAATTCTTGCGAACGGCTGGGCTGCTGTAACTTGCGAACGGCCTTGGCTTCGATCTGGCGAATACGCTCGCGGGTCACCTTGAAAATGTGTCCCACTTCTTCCAGCGTATAGCTGTAACCATCTCCTAAACCGTATCGCAACTTGATAATCTCGCGTTCACGATAGCTGAGCGTCTTTAAGACTCGGCTAATCCGATCTCGCAACATCTCTTGAGCGGCACCGATCGCCGGACTTTCGGCCGTCCCATCGGGCAATAAGTCACCGAATTGGCTATCTTCACTGTTACCGACTGGACGATCCAAGCTGATCGGATAACGATTCATGGCCAAAACACGTCGAGCTTCTTCAACGGTCGTTTCAGCGCGGCGAGCCGTTTCCTCCAACGTGGGCTCACGCCCAAGTTCTTGCAATAACTGGCGTGAAACATTTCGAACACGAGACATGGTTTCGACCATGTGCACCGGGATGCGAATGGTGCGACTTTGGTCGGCTACCGCACGCGTGATCGCTTGACGAATCCACCAAATGGCATACGTACAGAACTTGAAACCTCGACGATACTCGAATTTATCTACAGCTCGCATCAAACCGGCATTACCTTCCTGGATCAAATCCAGAAAACTCAAGCCGCGGTTGCGATATTTCTTGGCAATCGACACCACCAAACGCAAGTTGCCCTCCGAAAGTTGTTTCTTCGCGCGTTGATACTCGATATAGACTCGGCGAACCAAGTTCACGCGATTTCTCAAACTTCTGGGGGTTTCCTGGGTATGAATCAAAATCTGTCTGTATTCACGCAGCATCTCTGCGCGTACCGAAGGGGGCGCCTTATCATGCTGCAATCGCTTCAGATCCAATTGCAGTTCATCCAAACGTCTGCTTAATTTCAGCAGTGGTTCGATGAGCAATTCGATTCGCTGGGTTCGCAGGCCGAGTTCCTCGACCAAACGAACCGATTTGCGACGGCGGCGCGATAGAGCTTTCCAAGCCTCTTGTCGTTTCTTCATGGGTGTGGAACGACTCAACGCAGTTTTGTAATCGCGTCGAGAACGTTTCAGCAGAACTTCCAGAGATTTCAGATTGTGGGGCATACGTCCCAAAATCTGATCTTTCTCCAGTCGATCCGTTACTGAGACTTGTACTGTGCGATCAAAGGGAAGCTCATTGTTGTGAACACGCTTCAAAATTTTGAATGCATGCTGCATGACGTAATCGCATTCCAACATCTTGGTTCGAAAACGTCTTCGCGTCACTTCAATGGTCTTGGCAAGCCGGATTTCCTCTTGCCGGGTGAGCAGCGGTATTTCGCCCATTTGGGTCAAATACATTCTCACTGGGTCATCCGACCATGACTCCGCTTCGTCGACACCTGCCAGCAAATCTTCTTCGCTGTCCAGTTGTACTTCGCCCTCAGCAGCCACCTCTTCAACAGAGAGGTCATCGGCTACTTCTTCCGCATCATCTAACGAGAGTTTTAAACCCTCGATTTCCACGGCGCTACTTGCGACATCGTCTTCGAAATCGTCCAACAGTTCGTCGAACAAGGCCAATGCTCCTAATACGCCGAGAGACCAATAGTGGTCACGAGGAAAAAATAACAAGCAACCGGCCAAGAATTCGGCTTCTCTTTAGGGCTGCTCTGTATTCTACCACCTGTGAACCGACCGTCGGACCTCCGTGAATAAATAGTAAATCTTTACGTTTAAATGGGATGGAGGAATAAACAAAACAGCGACGACGCTCAAACCCGGTCCAGTGCCCCTGCGACGCATAGTTGTGCGCTAAAGGCAAAAGATGCGGATCAAACCGTAGATGGTCGCGGCTTCCTTTATTCCCAAAATTTCGACCGTCCCTGCATTTCACTTGCTCCTCAAAGCTTCGTTGCCACCCTATTGGTCATCAAGCCGCTTCTTGGTTTGGCTACTTTGAGCCTGCCGGCCTAATACCCTTGGACCAACGACACACCCCAGAAACACTGTTCCACGCTGGATACGTCTGCGGAAGTCGAGATTCGATCCTCCAGTGCCATTTGGCCATCCGGTTCTGACTCAATCCACAAGTAGATCCAGCCCAACACCGAACGCTCCATTGGGAATCACATTCCGCAACCTAGAGAAAGAAATCCATCCCGTGCCACAACGAAAAATGACTTACAGATGCAGTGCCATACGCAATATGCAATAAAAAATAACATTGCTCCAACTGTACGAGTTGGTTCTGTGGCTGCATCGATTGTAAGGTAGGTCCCGATTGTGCGCCTGGCTCTTAGATGATGGAGGAAAGGGAGGTCAGCAGCCGCGATTTTTTATGAAGGGCAATCTACCCACCGGAGTAGTGTCCGGTTCTTTATGATGTGGCTAACCCGAGCAACCTTTATTGTCCATATCCCAAGAAAACCCGTGACGTCTTTTTCCATCCCCAAGTTTCCGGCTGCCTTCCATAGTTGCCGAGTCCTCATCGGATTTCCGCCCGCTTATTTATTCCGAAAACTGCCAGCCACATCGCCTGCCATGCACCCGCCCCAAGCTTGCCTATCGCGTCTTCCAGTAAGACCCATCTTTCAATAGTCACAGATATATCAGTGCGCTTCTGTAGCAATATGCTTCAGATATATCTTAGCTTTTGAGCCCTCGCAGCATACAATATCACTAACTCAGTTAACAACGGACGAGAAGTTGTACGTTTACCGCCAACTCGCTCCACCCGAACGCTAACCGTCTTCACGGAATAAAACTCGCAGATCGAAACTCGCAGATCGAATCTTGCAGGTTGAAGCCCGCAGATTAAATCTTTCAGCTCTCCGACGATTTCTTATTACAATTTTAACTTGAACAACGCGCCGGTCCAGTCAAATCCGGTCTAACTTCACCCCTTTTCATCCGTTCCTCCCAGGCTCAAATCCCATCATGGCGAAACAATTTCTGCTTCCTTGTAAAAATTGCGAAATGCGAATCCCAATCACTGTCAGCCAAGCCGGGGATGCCATAAACTGCCCAAATTGCCAAACCATCGTTCATGCCCCTACGCTTAGGGAGGTCAATCAGCTAGAAGTAGCTCAGGAGGTGGGGCAAGCCCCCCCCGACCGTCGAGACCATAGCCGCCAAGCATGGCGCGGAGTGCGCGGGCTGGCCCTCGCCGGGTGCCTGGCACTCAGTTTGGTCTTCGTCAGCCGAGGTTTATATTACGGCTGGGGTCTCACCACGATAGACACTCGGGGATCGGCCGAGGAAATGATCGAAGGACTCAACGCCCAAGTCGACCGCAAAAATGTCCGAGAAATGATGATCGATTGGATCGAATCCAATGACGTTACCCTCGACGAAGATTCCCGCAGACGCCCAAACTTCTACTGGAACCAAAAAAGCGCCGAATATGTCAAAGGCCAAATCTGGCTCTCCGCCATCGTCGGCTCCCTCTCTACATTCGCCTCCGCTCTGGTGATCTTCGCTTGGCCCAAAGCCAAGCAGTAAGCCCACTCGCAGTAAGCCCACCCGCAGTAAGCCCACTCGCAGTAAGCCCGCTATATGCCGTCCAGTCCGCATGCAGACCACTCCAGCCGGTTGACAACAAACACAAAACAGGAAACCCTAGGCCAGTTGGATTACAGCCGTCCCGGTCGTGATGGATCAATGCGTGACGTGCCACGAGTTCTGTGAGGACGTCAAGCAGGGCAAAGCGATCGGCAATTTAACCTACAAAGTAAAAATTTCAGCCCGATAAACCAAGACAGTTAACGCTGCGCATTTCTGGCTAACTATTTTCGGCGTTTCAAAATGAACACCACATCCTCGACCGTCGGATCCAGTTCGATGGGTTCATCGATGTCATAGCGGAAATCATAAATGCCGTCGATGGACCACTGAGGGACTTTTTTCAACAGTTGCTCAAACTGCTTGGCCGTGTAGGATCTCAATACCAACTCCCCTTCAATGCGGCACTGCGACGTGAGACTGTAAACATCATATCGCATCCCGAACCGTTCGATTCGCTTTTTCAAGTCGCGGCTCAGCGGCCACATATGCGTATTGACGGACAAGTTTCCTCGTCGAGCGTTCCAAGATTCTGTATCGGTCGGTTCGCCTTGTGTGGGTGTTAAATGCAGGCCAAGGGCATAAATCCCACCGGGGCGAATCGCATCAGCCATGCACTGCAAATGGGCGACCGCCTGTTTCTCGGTCAGTAAATGGCGAAAGCTATTGATCGTGTTGAAGGCCGCATCATACGGGCGTTTGACGCGAAAATCGCACATATCGCCAACCCAAATTTCTCCCCCGTATCCATGCTTGCCCAGCCGCTGGTTACAATATTCGATCGCCTTGGGATTCAAATCGATCCCACCGAGAGCATACTCTTCCTTGGCAAATCGGTACAATAGTCGCCCAGTGCCGCACGCCGGTTCAAACAGCCTGCGAGTCGGACCGGTGACATGCCTTTCAAAACAGTCTAGCAAAAAATGGAATTCGGCTGCCCAGTCCGCGCCAAAGACCAAGTCATAGTAGACCGGGTAATCGTAAATGTTTCCTGCAATAGTTTCCATAAAATCATGGTTTATCGTCCATTCCCATTTCTCGCAACCGGACACTTAGCCAGAAAGTGAAAATACCATCGTGAACCTTCCTACCGACCATCGCGAACTCTCAACCAACGAATTGGAACTGATTCGAGAGTCAACCCTGGGACAAATGGAATTCTGTCGACAGTACTCTTTATCGCTGGTGGCTGATATCGAGCCCGAGTTGTGGTACACAGCGCCTGCCGGTGTTCCTTCCACGATTGGCTGGCAAGTAGGTCATCTAGCTTTTTCCCAATATGGACTGATGCTGTATCGGCAGCGTGGCCGCGAGTCTGACGATATCGACTTGATCCCAGGCTGGTTTCGAAAACAATATGGACGCGGGACTTCCGGTAAACCCGAAGATCTATCCAACCCCTTGCCGCCAGAACAACTCCTCTCGATTTTGGGACGCGTCCATGAAACGGCCCTGCGCACGGTTCGCAACTTGCCCATTGAAGTCTTAGGGGAACCAACCGATATGCCCTATGCCGTCTACCCACGAAAGATTGGCGCATTGATGTTTTGCCCCGTCCACGAATCTTTGCATGCCGGCCAGATCGGCCTGATTCGACGATTGCTCGGAAAAAATCCACTCCGCTAACCGTTTGAGTTTGCTTGTTCCATCTTCAATTTCCATGATGTGGTCGGCCTGCCATGCTCGATTTTGTCGCGATCGATTTTGAAACAGCCAACAATCGAGCCGATAGCGCATGCCAATTTGCTGTGGTCGTGATCGAGCAAGGGAAAATAGTCCATGAGCAATCTTGGTTGATTAAACCACCTCGGCTCTATTTCTCGCCCCAAAACATCGCCATCCATGGTATTCGCCCCGAGCATGTCGCAGATCAACCCAACTTTGCACAGGTCTGGAAGCAGTGCAAACCATGGCTCGATGGCCGAACACTTGTAGCCCACAACGCTCGGTTTGATCTCGGCGTACTTACCAGCACATTGGCAACCTTCGATATCGCTATCCCTCGCATTGACTTTTCTTGCACTCGCTTGATCGCGCAGCGCTGCTGGCCCGGTCATGCCAGTTACGGCTTGGCCGCACTAGCTGAAAGATTTGATATTCATTTCCAGCACCACGATGCTCTGGAAGACTCTCGAACCTGTGGCGAAGTGGCTTTGAGGGCAGCCGAACATTTGCAGGCAGAGTCCTTTGAGGATCTCGAAAAAAAGTTATTCATCACTCGCGGTGTGGTTTCATTGGGTCAGATATCTAGCCCCAAAACCCTGAAACGATCTCGATCCGCTTGGCCATCTTCCCAATCAACGACCACCCAAAACCCCGAAGTATCCTATGGTCGTCAAGGTGTTCCCAGTCGCAAAGCCAAAATCGATGTTCAGGTCAATGTTGACTGTATTCGATCGATTGCCGGCGATGACAAACCTTTAGCAGGACGAAGAATTTATTTCACCGGCAAACTTATGGGACTCAGCCGTAACGACGCGGTAGCCTTAGCAAGTTCCTTAGGCGCAACCTGCGAAAATGATATCGGCCCCTCTACCGATTACGTGGTCATGGGACAGCCCGATGATCATTCGCCGCTTCCTCCGAACGTTCTGACAGCCCTTCAAACTCCAACCAACACCGCACAGCGCGACAAGCCCATTCGGTTGCTGAGCGAAAGACAGTTTATTCAGTTATTACCCGGCGGACAGGCTGCGCTTGAGATTCAAGTTCGCCGTCGCGGTTAGTCACAATACTTTAACCTACCAGCAGGAGAATAATTTTCATGGGTCAATACGCTAAGATTCTAGCCGATGCCGCCGTACTAGGTCCGCGCTACGCTCTACGACTGTGCAAAGATATCCCCGCCGATCTCTTCGGTTGCTTGGCAACGCCAGGTGGAGAGAGCATCGATTCGAATCATCCCGCCTTCGTGATCGGACACCTCAATCTTTATCCGGCTCGAGTATTGGAACTCCTCCAGGTTCCCTCTGTGCACATCGCGCCCCCCGAGACCTATCACAAACTTTTTTCGAAAGATGCCAAGTGTGTCGATGATCGCTCTTGCTCAATCTATCCCAGCAAAGAGGAGTTGTTGGCATTCTTCGAGAACTCTTATGCGATTGCGCTGGACAGCTTCAGACAAATCGATGACGCCTTGCTGCTCACCGAGAATCCTGTCGATTCACCCATAAAACAACTTCTCCCAACACTCGGCTCACTGATCGGATTTTATCTCGGCGGACACGTGATGTCGCATTGCGGCCAGGTCAGTGCATGGAGACGCATGCACAAACTTCCCCCAGCCTAAGCAAATCGCAAGCAAAACCAATCCTGTCTACAAGCGCCCCATGAACTCCTGTAAATCGGCAAGCTGCTGTGGGGTCAACGTGTCGATCAGGCCGGTTGGCATCAACGATTGCTCGGCTGGTCGACGCTGCTGGATATCTTCTTTTTTGACACGCACGCTTTCGCCAGACACCGTCGCCAAAATCACCCCATCCACAGAATCATAAACAGGAATACCCGTCAGCACTTCTCCATCGTGCGTCAAAATGGTTAAAGATCGATATCGGTCTGGAATATCACGACTCGGATCATAGATTGCACGAAATAAATCATCTCGCGAAAACCGCTTTGATACACCGCTGAGCGCTGGCCCCAGCGCTGTGTCACCTTGATGACATGCCGCACAGCGAAGTTGTCGATACAATTCTTCACCTCGTTTGATGTCGCCACCAAGCTTCTCCGCTTCCGCCAGACGAGGTTCCCACTGAATCGCCTTCTTGGACTCTTTCCATTTTTTGGCTTCACTCTCTCCCAAAGCTGTTTGTATCAATTTTTCCAATGGCCAGCGATCGATCGAACCTCCCGGAATCGAAACCTTCAATACCTGAAAGACGCTACGAATTCGCTGTTCCACTTCCAACATCTCGTTTCGCGAAATGCTCGGCATTGGCAGCCGAAGCCTGAAATCTAGCAGTGGCACCAGTTCCTCTTTCGCGGATTCGATTCGTAAGCGTTTTAGGCCGCGCCATGCCCGAAGCGCAAGATCGTTGTCTCGCGAAGTCAGCCCGCGAATGAATCGAGCGTAATCTTGAGGAGCGGGATTCGCGGCGAGCTGTTCGATGATCCAATGCTCCAGATCGGCTCTTCCCTCAATCTTCCTCAGCCGGTTCAAAAGTCTGGGGTCTTTGGCAACCGGTTGCATGTACTGCAAAACTTCTAAGGATAAATCCTTATCCTCCCAAAGTTCCATTTTTTGCAACATCTTTTCACGGGTCTGTACCGCCACCTCGCTCATCGCCTGCCCCCACACCCAATCGACCGGTAAACCAAACTCCTCCTGGCTTAACAACGTGGGAATGAGTTTAGGATCCCGCCGCTTCAAAAGGTTCACGATTTCCTTCATCCTCGATGGCCAATTGCGATCCGTAGAAATGTTTTGTGCAACAACCTCTCGAACCAGCGATTGCATCGCGCTAGCTGTCTGATTTGTCTCTGCACTCGATCTCGCTGCCATACATTGGGATGCGACCAAAAGATAATGCAATTTGTCGCTCGGCTGGCGACATGTAGCAACTTGACGCAAACATTCCGTTAAAACATCAGCCGCCGATGGCTGCAACATGGCGATCGTTCGCCACAGGTCTTGGCGAGTTGCCAAATTGGATTGAAAAGCTTGGCCAACATCCCACCGCAGCATCTTTAAGGCTAGAGAGTCTCGAATCTTCTGAGGAACTTCAGCGACAAACAAAGCCTGATACCCGTCCAAAATGGTTGAATCCGATGGATCTTTTTGAAGTGGAATCGTATACCGCCAGTCACCCAAAAGTTTTTGAATGGACATTATCAATAGGCCATGAGGCAAACTATCGATCGAGCGATTTTCGTTTTCCCACTCCGTGAGTTGTCGCTCCAATAAATCCAAGGCTTCCAGACTAGCTCGTTTCTTCGGTTGCGCATAAATGGCCGAGGATACTTCGCGCAGGATCTGATTGCCACCACTCCAAGATTCCCACTTCACCAGCGGTAATGGAGCATTTTCGTACCGATAAAGAATGGACAAAATCAATTGCCAATGCGTTGGAGATAGCTTGGCTGCTTCACTCAACCTGATCGTCAGCGGTTGAGCGAATTCGTATTTCCTCAGTTCTGCTGAACGCAGTGCGATCGCTTCCAGCATGACACGCAAAACTTCTGCATCAAGTGGAGTGGACTGTTCCAGCAAGCCTTTTCGCAAAGCGCCATTCCAGATCGCCGCTTCCGCTCGTTCTATCGGTTTGCTGCGATGACCCAAAAACCACCAGGCAGTTCTTACGAATTCCGGTTTACCACTCTGGAGCATTTTTTGGATCAAGGGAGCCGGCGTCGGCGTATCATCCAGCAACAGACACTCCATCGCTCGTTGCAACTCCACTCGACTGGCGAACGAATCACCCACATCCTTCTCGATCCTCGCTGCCAACCACTTCACAACTTCCGCGCCTCCCAAGCGGCGAAGTTCTGCATGCCAGCGCTTTTGTGACCAACCGTCATAAGGCTGAGGTGCCGCAAGCAGTTTTTCGACAGGCTCCGCTGGACTCGGTGTCACCTCACCACTCCATCTCAACCCAAATATGGCCCCCTGAGTGCCTCGACCTCCCGAGCAAACCAGAAGCCTGCCGTCGGGCGCAAAGGCAATATCGGTGGGCGCAAATCCGAGCGAGCCGGTGGATTCCATCAGCAACTCTTTTTCCCAGCGACCATCCTCCAGGCGTTTCACACACCAAATTCTTCCGAACGTCCAATCCGCCACAATGATCGCGCCGTAGTAGGCTGGGGGCCACGTGGGATTCAAACAACAAGTAACACCCGTCGGCGATGCGCGTCCGGTTTCCGTTAAGACTTCAGGCATCGTGAGGTAACCAGCGTTATCTTTCCATCCCTTGCTCACCCAACCGGCATCGCTGTCTAAATTCAGCTGTAAAACTCGACAAGGACGGTAGAACGGTAAGCCACTTTCCCTTTCATCATCGCTATCATACGTGACGATCTCGCCAAGAGCAGAGAAGGTAAAATCGTAGGCATTTCGCAGCCCTTCGGACCATAGCTGTTTCTTGGTCAAACTCGGTTCCATTCGCCAAACGGTTCCGGCCCGCGCGGGACGCTTACCCAACCTTTCGTTGACATTTTGGATACCCCCCGCATAATTCCCCGCAATAAGATACCAATGATGATCGGGACCAAACTGAATACTATGCGAACCATGTTCCGATCCGGTCGGAATTCGCATCAACAACTTGGCCGGCTTGGAACTCCCGCGAGGAGAGAGAAGGCCTTCCCAAATCCATAACGCCCCATCGCCCACGACCAACAGATTTTCTCCATCGACCGCCAAACCTTGTGCGCCATCTTTGGGCTGATTGGCCAAAAGCAAACTGCGATCCGCGACTCCATCAGCGTTTTCATCAACCAGCGCTTTGAGATAGCCTGGTCCAGCCACAATAACTCTCCCCGACGAATCGACGGTCATATTAAAGATATTCGTCGCTTGCGCATCCGTCGAAAACTGCTGAACTTCAAATCCCGCTGGAACTTTGAATGAAGACGAAAGCTCAGTCGGTTTCGCATTGCTTTCGGGATCAGCTGTTTGAGCTCTCAGGGGATAGGTCGAGCCGAGGCATGTCCAAAAAAATAACCACCAACACCCCCTCATCGCATTCTCCTTACTTACGTTCGCAGAAAGATTCCTGTCGAGCGTATTGTAGGCGAATTAGAATGGAAGTGTTGGTGGTCGCAGCTGCGATCCGACTGTTTTCACAGCAAGATCGATCAGCTTGCAGGGGTGTTTTGTTCAGGCGCAGGAGCGCTAGGGGCACCTTCGGCGGCTGGTAATTCGAGAGGTGTAGCTCCCGTTGCAGACGGATCAAACGCTCCACTGCTGATAGGCTGTACCTGGCTAGTCTTATCGGCTCGTTTTCTTGGCTGGAACCACTGACCTCGTTTGTATGCATCACTATAGGCATCGCCCGGCCAACCCGACTCCGACAAGCTCACCTGATTGTAGGCCAGCAAAGATCCCTTCTCGCGATGGAAATTGCGAATCGCCAAGTTGTATTCGATCAAAGAGCGATAGAAGTCCGTTTGGCTCGCCACCAAGTCTTGCTGGGCTTGCAGCAAAATGTTGATGTTGATTTGCCCAAAGTTAAATCGATCCAGAAGTACTTGAACTTTCTCTTCGTTGGCGTAAACCCGATTGATGTTTGTCTTGGCAATTTCATAGCTGCGGGTGATCTCTCGAGCGGCAGTACTCAAATCGTGCGAAATCCTGAGCTCTTGCTCTTGAAGCAAGGCTTGCTCGCGAACCAAATTCCATTGTGCATTTCGCACAGCCACACTTGCTTGCCTGAATCCGACCGGATAAGCCAACTCAAGACCAGCTTGCCATTCCTGGTACTGCCCACCAGTGATGTTTTGGTAAACACTTTCAAACTCGAAATTCGGATTGTCCGAACCGATCAAATGATCACCCAAACCTCTCCAGCGATACTGGGTCAAGGCATCCAGGCGAGGACGACGATTCTGTCGCGCGGCGATCAGTTCCAATTCGCGGCGTTTAATGGTCCATTTTTGTCGGCGAACTTCGACTCGCTGAGTTAACGCATCCCCCATCGCGCCGTTCCAGTCATACACAATTTGAGCCTGGACGGGTCGACTGGTCGGCTTGATCAACCTTCCATCCCCAGCGGGCATACCGAGCAAGTAACGCAATCGCTGTTCTGCCGTGTAGATACCGTTTTGTCCTGCCAAAGCATTTTGCATCGATGCTTCGAACAGGAAGAACTGGGCACGAGCTTGGGCTTCGGCATCCTTTTCACCGCCCCGCAACCCCACTTCCGCTTTGGCCGAAATCGATTGCCAAGTTTTGAGCAAACTTTCGCGGGCCACAACCTGCGCTTCCAAGTTGCGAAAAGCGAAGTACAGATCCCAATAGGCACCTTCGACATCGTTGACCAATTGAATCACGCTGTTCTCAAAATCATGCAGCGCAATATCGGTATTGATTCGAGCGATCAATACACCACCATACTGACCAACACCTGCGTTGGGACCTGCGATTTGGTTGTAGACGATTCCCGAACCCTGCATCAACGGTTGTCGCCATTCCATTTCAAACCAACCGTTGAAGTCGCTTTGAAAGAGTCGACCGGGCGTATTCGGGTTGGAATACAACACGTTATGTCTCAACGCGAAGCGGGCACCCGTGGCGGACCGCTTACTCAATTCCAGCGCGAATGTACTTGCTGTTTCCGCAAAAACCGTCGGCACGAAGAAGAAGATGTTATTGTTCGGTCGGTTGTTCTTTTGCCAGAAAAGCTGCGTCGACATCTGAGCATCAAAGGCCGACAAAGCGGCTTCGACACCCGCCTGGGGATTCGTTTCTACAATGGCCGGATTAAACGTTGTGTTGGTACCGCCCGGGGCCTGTACCACACTTCCGCCAGATTGCCGCAGTATCGAACTGTTGGTCATCGCCATCTGAACCGCTTCGGGAAGCGATAAATCCCATGTGGGCAGTTCGGCAGGGTTCTGAAACGCGTGAGGAACCTGAACCCCCGTTACCATTGGATCTAGATGACTGCTGACATCAGGGTATTCCGTTTTCGTGGCAAAATTCTGGTAGTACGATGCGGAAGGCTTCGTCGCAAATTGAAATTTCTGTGTTGTGCAACCTGGCAATGCTGCCAAGCCCGCACACAGTGCGACCAAGAATTTGCGTCCATGCTTTAGACATCTCATCAGCGCCCCTCCGCATCCCACCATCCTGGCGGTAGCAACCGTTACCACGAATATAACAGCCCCTATCGTCAGATTAGCTATCGGCGGAAGAAACGATCAAAGTCGAATACTCGCTACAACAAGCTTGCACGAAATAATTGCAACGAACCTCACACGCGGAAGTACCGGCAAGGTCTACCAAAGTGGGCAGGCAAAATGTAACGATTAACTAGAGTTGGATAAGCCTCTACGCTTCCTCAGACTCCAGCGTCCGTCCGGGTAGATACGCCATAATGGCTTGATACAGTCCAAAGAATAGACTGGAGTAGAAAATGTCTGCAGCCACCGAGTTACCAAAGAATGGGATTGCCATGTAATAGCATTCCAACAAACCGGCCAAACTTTTCTGATAGCCGTTGAGTTCAGATAACCAAACTCCGAAGTTGCTCACGATAAAAAAGACGGTCGCGTTGGCGAAAGCGGCCGACAAAACAAAGACGGGGCTCACCCGATCTCGCAATGCCATCCCGATCAATCCTGCCAAGGCAAACCCACCGTAGACAAAGGCCAAACTAATTTGATTGTAAAAACCAAAACCAGGTACCTGAAAGATTTGACCAATCCAATCGCTGATCACCATCGCGCCGACCGGCACTAACCACAACGCCCAGCCACGCAAATAGCAACCGGCGAATAAGCCAAGAGCCCCTATGGGTGCAAAGTTGGCCGGATGCGGTACGAATCGCAAGGCAACCGCACAAACTAAAAACAGAAGGGCGATTACTTTTGAATAGTCGTTCGTGGTTCTCATCGTCGTTCTAGATCCCTCAACGCAACAAGGCGTGAAGGGTTTATGCTCCGGATTGGGACAATAGTGCATGTCAGCCCATGCCAACAACGAACTGACACCCGATAAGCTAACGGGAGTGAAGCGATCAAACAAGGGTTGATGGCCAATTCAACTCTTCCGATTTTCAAGTTGCCATAGATCTTCCGTTCAAAAAATCCCCCACAAGTAAGAAATCACCAGCCATAGTTAGCATTTGACTAGCTACGTCAAACCTGTACAGGCATAAACGAATTCTCTATCACTAGGGATCATAACCAAGGTTGGGTGCCAACCAACGTTCCATGGTGGACAGGGACATACCTTTGCGTCTGGCATAATCTTCCACTTGGTCATGCGTCAGGCGATCGACTGCAAAATAGCGGGCTTGGGGATGGGAGAAATACCATCCGCTCACACTCGCCGCCGGCCACATGGCGAACGATTCAGTCAACGACACTCCCGTATTCTCAGTCCCGCTCAGCAACTCGAACAGTTTTGCTTTTTCGGTATGATCTGGGCAAGCCGGATAGCCTGGCGCGGGCCGAATGCCACGATACTTTTCATCGATCAAATCTTCAGGACTCAGCGATTCACTCTGGCCATAGCCCCAATCCTGACGGGCTCGGGCATGCAACATCTCAGCGAAGGCCTCTGCCAAACGATCCGCGACACTCTTGACCAAAATCGAATTGTAGTCGTCATGCTGCTTTTCGAACTGGGCAGCCAACTCATCGGCTCCAATTCCGGCGGTTACGATGAAAGCTCCGATATAGTCTTCGCGGCCCGAATCAAACGGTGCTATATAGTCGGCGAGGCTGCGAAAATCATTTTGCCCCTTGCGTTCCCATTGTTGTCTCAGAAATTGTAAACGCTGTAGAACCTTCTTGCGTTCTCGATCCGCATAGACGATGACTTCATCCCCATCGCTGGCAGCAGGCCAGAAACCATACACTCCCTTAACGCGGAGCGAACCATCTTTAGACATCTGCTCCAACATCTTGCAGGCATTATCAAATAATTCCTTGGCTTCCGCTCCCACGATGGGATCTTCAAAGATTTTCGGATACTTGCCTTTTAACTCCCAAGCCATAAAAAACGGAGACCAATCGATATAGGGTACCAATTCGTCGATCTTGATCTGGTCCAAAACTCGCACACCGAGAAATTTGGGTTGAGCGATATCGATCTCTCGCCAAGGGGTTTGGAATTTTTTCTGTTTCGCCTCAGCATAGGGAACCAGCTTCACTTGACGAGCTTCGTAGCTTTCGACAAGTTCCTTTTGCAAAACTCGATTTTCGTTCGCGAAATTTACTTTTTGTTCTGGGTTGCTAAGTTTTTCGACCACTCCAACACTGCGCGACGCATCGAGAACATGGACCACAGGGTGCTTGTAGTGAGGAGCTATCTTGACGGCGGTGTGCTTTGCCGATGTCGTTGCCCCCCCGATCATGAGAGGAATGGTCATCTCGCTGCGTTCCATTTCACGAGCCACTTGAACCATTTCATCAAGGCTCGGTGTGATCAATCCGGACAAGCCTATAACATCCACCGCTTCGCGCTTGGCCGTTTCGAGAATCTTCTCGTAAGAGACCATCACTCCCAGGTCGATCACCTCGTAGTTATTGCAAGCTAAGACAACTCCCACAATATTTTTGCCGATGTCGTGCACATCCCCTTTGACGGTTGCCATGAGAACTTTGCCGCGACCGGATTGTTTTTCTACACCTGCGTTTTTCTTTTCTTCTTCCATGTAGGGCATCAAGTAGCCCACAGCCTTTTTCATCACGCGGGCAGATTTCACAACCTGCGGCAAAAACATTTTGCCTGCGCCGAAGAGATCCCCTACAACGCTCATGCCATCCATCAGAGGCCCTTCAATCACCTCCAAGCAACGCTTGACTCCCTTACGAGCTTCCTCGACATCGATCTCGATGTATTTGTCAATTCCTTTGACTAAGGCTTGTTTGAGTCGTTCCGCAACAGGTGCTTCGCGCCATGTCAAGTCTTCTCCACTCGCCCTTTGGCCGCTTCCCTTGACCGTCTCGGCCAGTGTCAACAAGCGTTCGGTGGCATCCGGTCGACGATTGAAGAGCACATCCTCGACCCCTTTTAAAAGTTCTTTGGGAATATCTTCATATACGGCCAACTGCCCCGCATTGACAATTCCCATATCCATCCCCGCGGCGATCGCATGATAGAGGAATGCCGAATGCATCGCCTCGCGCACCAACTCATTGCCACGGAAACTGAAGCTGATGTTGCTCACGCCCCCAGATACTTTGGCCCCAGGACAAACCTTTTTGATTTGACGCGTCGCTTCGATAAAGTTGATCGCATAGTTGTTGTGCTCTTCGATACCGGTAGCAACGGTAAGAATGTTGGGATCGAAAATAATATCTTCCGGCGCGAAACCGGCTTGGTTCACCAAGATATCATAAGCTCGCTTGCAAATTCGTACTTTCTCGTCGGTCTCGGTCGCTTGCCCTTTCTCATCAAAGGCCATCACCACAACCGCCGCACCATAACGCCGAATCGTAGCGGCTCGCTGCAAGAACGTTTCTTCACCATCTTTCAAGCTGATCGAATTGACAATCGACTTGCCCTGCGTATTCTGCAGTCCCGCTTCCAAGACCTCCCATTTGCTGCTGTCGATCATCACCGGCACACTGCTGATGTCGCGTTCACCTGCAATCAACCGCAGGTAACGCGTCATTGCCTCCGCACCATCCAAGAGCGCATCGTCCATATTGATGTCGATGATCTGCGCTCCATTTTGCACCTGCTGCCGAGCCACTTCGACGGCCTCTTCAAATTGATCGTTGCGAATCAATCGAGCAAAAGCCTTCGAACCCGTCACATTCGTTCGCTCACCAATGTTGATAAACGAAGACTCCGGGCGCATCGTTAAAGGCTGTGTGCCGCTGAGCCGAGTATAGATGGGAACTTCTGGCTCGCGATGCGGTGTCAGCCGCGCAACACGACTGGCAATCGCGTGAATATGAGCGGGTGTCGTTCCACAGCAACCACCAATGATATTCAACCAACCCTGTTCGGCGAATTCTCCCACCAAGTCGGCCATCGCCGCTGGACCCAAATCGTAGGCCCCCATTTCATTCGGCAAACCAGCATTGGGATAACAACTGATGGGAACCGTCGCAATGCCCGCCAATTCTTTGATGAACGGTCGCATCTTCTCAGGTCCCAACGCGCAGTTCATCCCAACACTCATCACCGGGAAATGGGAAATCGCATTCCAGAATGCTTCCACACTCTGGCTGCTCACAAACGTCACACCCGCATCGGTAAAAGTGCCACTGACCATCACGGGAACATATTTGCCCGAATCCTCGAAGTACTTGCTGATCGCAAACAAACAGGCTTTCAAATTCAACGTATCAATCACCGTCTCAGGCAACAGAACGTCTACGCCACCCTCCACCAAGGACTTCACCTGAGCGTAGTAAGAATCAACCATTTCATGATAGGTCACACCTCGAAACGCCGGATCTTCCGGATTGGTCGATATCGCTGTCTGCTTGGTCGTCGGACCGATACTGCCAGCCACAAATCGAGGCTTGTTCGGATTGGCCCGAGTAAACTCCTCAGTTGCCCGCCGAGCACACTCAACGGCGGCTATGTTGATCTCCTGCACCAACTCCAGCGGCAAATCGAATTCGACCATCCCAATCGGACTGGCTCCAAAGGTGTTGGTCTCGACAATGTCTGCCCCCGCTTCCAAATATTTGCGGTGAATCTCGGTAACCTTCTCAGGATGAGTCAAACAGAGAATGTCGGTAAAATTTTTGAGGTCTTTGCCATGCTCTGCAAACCGGTCGCCGCGTATCGCTCGCTCATCCAACTTTAATTGCTGCACCATGGTCCCCATGGCGCCGTCGAGGATCATGATCCGTTGACGGCATAGTTCTTCCAAATTGGAGGTAGGCCTAGATCGCTTCAACATTATTTTCTCACGCTTACACTAAAACACGCGCACAGTTTACAAAAGTAGCATATCCGCGAAGACCCCGCCGCGGCCCTCCACCGGAAATGACAAACCAAGCTTTATCTTCCCAGAATGACCGAAAACCGGCAATCAGATATTGCTCTGTTCCAGAACTATTCTCTACATAACAACCGCCAGTAGGGTTTACCCCTTCTGCCTGTTTTGGAATCTGACTGAAGAACTGTAGCGATTGTGACGATTATTCAGCTAATCACAATTAGATTTCGCGCCTGAGGAGCGTTTACACCTCTGCAGGCATGGCTTAGAGGGCTGCCACGGATGGCTCAGCAACAGACAACTACAAATTTGCGTCGATTAGCCGGAAGAAGACCCATCTCCTCAGGTTCGACCGCTGCAGGTTCTCCCTTGCCCGGTGGGCCCCATCTGCCGCTGCCAGCCAACGACTTTCCCCCCGTCCTGTTCCGCTTACCTCAGTTGGATCTTGAGGCACAGCCGGACCTTGTTTCCCCTGGCAACTCAGAAGTTTCCCCTGGCAACTCAGAAGTTTCCCCTGGCAACTCAGAAAAACCGCAGGCAAGCCGCTCCGCATCTCCGTTCCCGCTCTCGGTAGCCTCGCAAAAATCCCAAAGCGAAAACGAACAGCGAAACCAGAATGCAGAAGCCGGTCGCAATGTTTTCAATCATGTTGCCGGTGCTGTTACCGGAGCTGTTGCCGGGACTGTCGCCTCCGGAGTCGCCGCTGCGGGCACACTGGCCGGCTCGGCTCTTTCGGCAACACCGTTCGGAAACACGCCATCCATTGGCAATACCCCCAATGGAAACACCCCCAATGGGCATACCCGAGGAAGCCGGCAGACGCTCTCCTCCGCTGCCGCGAACCTTGATTCATCGAGCGATGCCCCAACAACTTTCGCCGCGCGAACGACCTCGGCCAACGCGATTCCCATCGCCGCTGCCTCCCACACAGCGCCTCGCCCCATCCCCGATCCTGCTCAAGCCGATGCTCGCTCATGGTGGGAACACTGGTCCAGTGGCATTATTCTGATGTTGCTTATTTTGGCACTGGTCACTGCGGGTGTCATGGCAATACGAGATCCAGAACGCTCGCGGTCGACACAGCGTCCCATCGCCGATGAAGTAGAAACCAAGGAAAAAGAGGCTGCCAACCTTCCTCCTCAATCTTCAGCGAAAAGTCCTCCTCAATCTTCAGCGAAAGAGGAAAAGAAATCCACGCTGGCCGATTCCAATGCGTCGGTCGCTCCCACACCCAATCCGACTGCTGCTAAAGCATCTGCAACTCTTAATCCATCCGCAACTCTAAGCCCAAGCTTGCTTCCGGACAGTGAGTCGAGTCGCCTTCCGGGAAGCGAACCTACCATGGTCGCAAACTCCCCAGGTTTCACCAGCTCGGCGCAACCCAGTCCGAGTGCGGCAGCTTCACAAGGATCCCCCGCGCTGTTTGCCAACCCCGTTAACAGCAACGCAACACCCGCGATCCCTGCCTCCACCCAAATCGGCAAACCTCAAAGCGAATCCTTTGACGCCACGATTCCTGCCAATCCATCCAGCGGCTTGGTTCCAGCGGAAGATGTCAAACCAAACTTAACCTGGCCCGTCGAAGAAACTCCCGCGACAAGACCATCGTCCAATTCACAATCCGCTAAGACAACTTCCGAAACACTGAAGCTGTCACAGAATCCTGCGGTTAGCACGCCTTCTCTGCTCCCCGCAACCGAAACACCAACGTCCGCTGCGAACACAACGCTGCCTGCCGCTTCCAACCCAGTTGCCAGCGCAGCACCTCCGCGTGCCGCTTACCTGGAAACTTCGCTACCCAATGAAGATCTAGAAAGCATTTTAGAAATGCGACGTCAAGCGATGGCCAATTCGCGACTCGTAAGCAACCAGTACTATCCTTCAACAACTCCCTCGCAAGCTGTGGGAACAAGAAGCTGGACCTACAATCCCAGTCCCAACACCGTTCCTAATGCAACTCCTAATACAACTCCTAATACAACTCCTAATACGGCTCCCTATGTGAATCCAGCAAGCATGCCTGCTGCGAATCCCAACGTCAATTCGTGGACTCTCCCGCAAGCCAGCAACCCACAGTTGATACCCAGTGCGCAAGCGATGCCCAGTGCATCCAGTGGACTGCCTCCTCGAAACGGTATGCCCCCGCCACAAAGCGGTTTAAACATCGACCCAGAATATGCCCGCCAACTCGGCTACGGTCAACCAAGCTCCAGTCCGCAAACAAACATTTCTGGCAACTCACAAAACCAAGCCGGATGGTGGAATAACGCCGCGGCCCAAGCGAGAAACAACACCGGATCCATGAATCCTGCCCCAAATATGCCGGGTGCGCCAGCCAATTATGGCTACAGCAACTTCGGCGCTCCAAACATCGCCGCTCCCAGCGGCTCCATGTTGGTGCCTGCCTCCGGATACATGATTCCCAACAATCCAGGTCTACCCAACAATCAACAACAACCCGTTTACGATTACTCCAACAGAAATATGCCGGCGGGCTTCCCCGCTGGAACCGTTCGCTGAGCTTCTAGCGGAAATTTGCTCGCGGCTTCCCTAGCCATCAGAAACACTGCCATCAGAAACAACTCGCCAAGAGAAAAAGAAGATTATCCATTACGACTGAAGATAGGATTGGAACGGCTATGAGCACACTCGATCAAGCCTTTATTCGAGCGTATAACAAAGACCGTCAGAAGGGAACGCAGAACGCAGCGAGTTCGCTCTCCAAACTCGATCCCGCTAAAGTCGCTGACGCTCAGAACGACGCATCGACAATCGCACAAGCCTCTGCTCAAGCTCCGCTGCCTGCGGCGCCAACTCCCAGGTTGGTAATTCCATCGAGTCGCACCGAGCAGAAGCCGATGAATGCCGCGGATGCTCGCAGCGAAATAAGCCGCGGAAGTGAAACGCAACCGGCCGATGCGGCTGCAACAGATTCAACGCATACCGAATCGGCCGCAGATACTGGGCGCTGGTATCGTGTCGACGCAGCGGGCAATTTACATACACATCAACTTCGGATGAATGCGGCGAAAACGTCTGACAGTATGTCTAACAATAAGTCCGACAGTCAGTCTAACACGACGTCTGGCTCGACGCAGGTTCCAACTGCACCACCTTCGGATCCCGCTGCTCCTGCTGCAAGCATTCGCATGGATTTGGGAACCGCTTCCGTTCCAGCCAGACACACTGGACACCGCCTGCCTCCTTATCCGCATCTCCAGAAGCCTCAGGATACTGACAAAACAACCGTCGATACGATGCCTGCCGCTCAAGGTGGAAGACGCACTTTGGCGAGCTATTTGGCGCAAAATCAAGCCGATGCGGCAGCGACGGAACACGATCGCCAAGCCAGCCCGGAAAAAATGGCCAGCTCGGTAACACAGGCTCCATCGGCTCAGGCAAGACCGCATTTCCCTCTGTCAACTCCACCCACTCTGGACTCTTCGAAATCAGACCGAAACGCAACAACCGACGTTTCGCGCAGCACCCTGAAGATGCCAGCAGTGGGACACTTTCGCAAAACAAGAACCGATCGACCGCTCGTCCAAGAAACCGAAACAGCCAAAACAAAGTTTGCTGCAGAACCCTTTCCTTCGGCATGGGAAGTGGACGCTTTGACTTGGCCCGAAATTCAGAACAAACTGCTCTCCGAACAAGAGCGGGCTTTTTCGAAAGTTGCCGCGCATTTCAGCGATGCCTGTCGCCAAGGCTTGCAAGTTCTGATGGTCACCAGCCCAACTCCGGGCGAAGGACGCAGCACGGTTGCATCTTGCATTGCTCGCAGCGTCGCGCAGCGAGGAATCCAAGTCGCACTTCTCGATGGTGACCTAGAGTCGCCGTCATTGGCCGATTCACTCAATCTGGACATCGATCAAGGCTGGAATGATGCTATCGTCGAAGGCCTGCCACTGGAAGAAATCGCCATTCATTCCCTCGAAGATCGACTTACCTTGATTCCATTGACCGCCCATGCTTCATCGCCCAAACCGGCTCGCTTTGAACGTCACATCGCTTCGCTACTGCAGCGTTTGCGTGAGTCGTTTGATTTGATTGTGATTGACGCGACGTTTATCAATTCATTGGATAGCCGTTTGATCGGTACTGGTGCCGAGGAAATACTCGACGCAATCATTCTTGTAGCCGATGGTCGAAACGAAGATACGCAGCGGATGGAAACGGCGATTCGTCGAATTAGGAATCTGGGAATCAGTTCCGTTGGGATCGTTGAAAACTTTTCCAATAGCTAACTAGCCCACCGCGATGAACAACAAGGAATTCAAAAATGTACGAAGAGCATTGGCAGCTTAACAGTCGCCCCTTTGAAAACAATGTTGGCAAGAGCAGTCTTGGGAAAAGTGACGCCTACTATCCTGCCGAATGCCATCAAGCGAGCTTATTGAAACTCATTTATGCCATCGAGAACCAGCGCGGCTTGGCCCTGCTCACAGGGCCAACGGGTATCGGCAAAAGCTTGCTCATTCAGCTATTGCGAACGCGGTTGCCCGAAACCTCTTCACCCCTGATCACGATTGCTTATCCCGCTTTGAATCCAAACGAATTGGTGCGGTATATCGCCCAGTCGCTCAATCCGGCGGATGAAGCTCGAGTCTATACCGATACGGCCGATGCGATTTTGTCGATCCGAAATTCGTTGAGGCGTTCCATGGAACAAGGTCGACGACCGGTGTTGGTTTTTGAAGAAGCCCACCTGTTGGAAAGTTATAACGGTCTGGAAACAGCCCGCTTGCTGCTGAACGTTCTCAGCGACGAAATCGATGGCGAAAGCGCTTGGACAATGATCTTTTCGGGGTTGCCGACCCTGCTAGCCCAAATCAATCGCTACCAACCGCTCGATGAGCGACTCGCGGTGAAATGTCTGCTGAATTCTTTTTCAGCGGATGAAACAACCTCCTACATTCAACATCGAGTGCGCGTGTGCGGCGGCGACGCCGAACAAATCTTCTCCCGCGAAGCGATCGACTCCATTCATATGCTCGCCGGTGGAATCCCACGCCGCATCAATCGACTCTGCGATTTGGCTCTCATGCTAGGCTTCGCCGAAGATCGACATCAAATCAGCACCGATATCATCGAGGGCGTTCAAGCCGATCTACTCCCCAACTAAACACTAAACACTAAACACTGAACACTGAACACTAAAACTACCCTTGCCTCACCGCACCCGGCTGGCTCGCCACTAACGCGCCCACTCGATTCGCCTCTTGAATGATTTCAGCCATAGGCAAGCCGCGCAAAAGCCCGACGACGAATGCGGCTGACGCCGCGTCGCCGGCACCCACCGAATCGGCATCCGCAGCAAACTCTAGCACGGGCACTTCGGCTCCGGTCACTTGATCGGCGGATACATAGAAGCAACCGCGTGGACCTCGCGTGAGCAATAATCCCTCAACGGATAACTCATGACGAACGGCCACTGCGGTCAGTTCCACGTCATCCCGTTGAGGGACACCCAATTCATCGCTTAACCAAATCAACTCATCTTCGTTGAGCTTTACATAATTGACCAACGGCAAGCATTCTTGCACCAACTTGCTCGAGATAAATGGCGCTCGCAGATTGATGTCGAACAAACGAATGGATGCGTTGGTTTCACGCAGCAATTTTTGAATGACATCGCGCGATGAAGCACTCCGCTGAGCCAGCGATCCGAAGCAAATAACATCTACATTTTTGGCTAATTCGGTCAACCGTTCGTTCCACGTCAAGTAATCCCATGCGACATCTTGGACGATCTCATATCTCGGTTCCCCTCGATCCAACTCCACTCGTACAATTCCCGTGCGATGCTCTGAATCCACTTGGATTTGAGTGGTATCGACTCCAAATTGCTCGATCTCCTGGATCGCCTTTAATCCCAAGATATCGTTGCCTACTCGGCTCAGCATCGAAGCTTGAATCCCATACTTCGATCCGAGCAATTGGCAATGGGCAGCGAAATTCAGCGGTGCACCGCCGATTCGGTCTCCTGTCGGAAAGCAATCCCATAAGACTTCACCGACTCCTAACACTCTTTTCACGTTCCGCTCTACTCCCGCCATCGGTATGACTTCCCAACCTGTTTAGGTGATAACCCACCTTTATGAACCAATTTTTCACATCGTAGCAGATTTTCACAGCACTGGCCGCTCACTTATAATAGGCTGAAGCCTTCGCAAGGCTGTGATTCCTTGAATGGGTTTTTCCGAACGGTCAAACGAATGAGTCGAATGAAAAGAGCGTCGCAGTTCCAAGCCATTTTGCAGTTGTTTCTGGCGTCTGTTGTAGCGTTCTTCTCGGCTGTGGCAGCACCTGCAGAAGAGCCGCGGTCATCCGCGTCCGATCTTTCCCGGGACCATGACTCGCAGGGCTGGATATTGGAACTCTCTCCGGCAGCCCGCCGTGGTTATGAACACCTGATCGGCTCTCCGTATCTTCCTAGCGATTTTGATGGGGAGACCGCCTACAAACTTGCCCTAGCGAGTTGGAAATTGACGCAAAAGGAGAAGCTGAAAGAAAAGTCCGCGAACACTTCGTCTTCGGCAATGCTCGAACCGAGTGTGGATGAATTGGCTCAAGCTTTCTGGGACCGCTTTGGCTTAACCTCTCGCCCATCACTTGCACCGACCGAAATCCTCTCAACCGCAGTGCAACCTGGGGAACTCCCTCCGCCGCTCCAGTATGTCGTTAGGGAAGATGGCACCTATGTCATGAATTGTTTTGCCTGTCATGGGGGTAAAGTCAATGGAGCGACTTACCCGGGAGCACCCAATAATCGTTATGCCTTGCAAACCTTGACCGAAGAAGCCCGCCTCTTAAAACTTCAACTCGGCAAACCGCTCTCGCACATGGATTTGGGATCCGCTTTCTTGCCGCTCGGTTCGACCAGAGGTTCATCCAATGCCGTAATGTTTGGCGTTGCTCTGATGCATTTTCGCGACGCCGATTTGAATGTGATTCAGTGGCGTCCAGCGCCCAAACTGGTCAATCATGATATGGATCCGCCTCCGTGGTGGCACTTTAAAAAGAAACACCATCTTTACATCGACGGTTTCGCCGAGAAAGGTCATCGCGGCTTGATGCAATTTATGCTGGTTCGCCAAAATGGACCTGAGAAATTTCGCGCCTGGGAAGAGGACTTCAGAGATGTGTACGAGTTCATCTCCAGCGTTCCTTCACCCAAGTATCCAGGCCCCATCAACAAAGAGCTGGCCGCTCAAGGAGAAACACTCTTTGTGGATCATTGCGGCCGATGCCATGGAAGCTACGGGGCAGGTGGCTCGTACCCGGAAGAGATCATCCCGCTGGACGAAATAGGAACCGATCCAGTTCGCTATCAATCGCTCTCGTCCGAGCATCGAAAGGGATATGGCGAGAGTTGGTTTGCATTGCATGGCAAGCAAAAGACGATTGCCGAGCCAGGCGGATATGTGGCTCCGCCCCTCGATGGTGTCTGGGCATCTCCCCCTTACTTTCACAACGGTAGCGTCCCGACGCTCTGGCATGTGCTTCACCCAGATTCGCGGCCGCTCATCTGGAGAAGGAGCGAGGAGGCAACCGATTTTGAAAAAATTGGCCTGACGATTGAATCGCTGGACGAAGTTCCGCAAAAGCTGAACACCGAACAGCGGCGCGAGTACTTTGACACCCGTGCTTTTGGGAAAAGTGCGGCCGGACACGATTTCCCCGAAAGCCTCACCGAATCGCAGCGAGAGGCAGTCCTGGAATATTTGAAAACGCTGTAAGTCGCTCTCTACGGCCACAGTCGCCCTCTGCCGCAGATGATTGTCGAATTTGGACCGATTTTCTCCAAGTTTTCGCCGATTTCGCGCTCTCGCTTCACGCGGAAAGTATCTAAAGAAGGATCGCTTCCTCGAACCGGCCAACTCTCCATCTAGCCGCCGAAGTGCTCAGGCGGTATGGTAGGGCCTCGTTGGCTCACGCTTCCCCAAGTCCCGCTTGTACACGATTCGAAGTTGCCTCTGGCTGGTGCACTTTATGGTTTTAAAACTGGAATCGGACGAACTCTCTTCCAAATTAGCGACAAACGGTTCCTTTTGGGGCATGCTGCTGACTCAATTTCTCGGGGCATTTAACGACAATGTCTATAAGCAATTGGTGTTGCTGATGGCCATGCCCGTTACGGTGGTCGCAGCTTCTGCCGCAGTCGATGCCAATGCTGTAGAGTTGCCGCAGCAGGGAACCGACATGCAAGGCTGGGCGACATTTGTTTTCTCGCTACCCTTTGTCCTCTTCTCAGGCTATGCCGGCTACCTATCCGATCGCTTCAGCAAAACTCCCATCATCGTTTTCAGC
>Ga0169931_10000148_pt1 | contig 106937 bp, 83 predicted proteins | sample Kivu_15m_20L_FD_129675 | JGI IMG/M metagenome (GOLD analysis project Ga0169931, IMG submission 129675) | Freshwater microbial communities from Lake Kivu, Western Province, Rwanda to study Microbial Dark Matter (Phase II) - Kivu_15m_20L... | ecosystem: Environmental > Aquatic > Freshwater >...
CTCGGTTTGGTGAATCTCGTCGGTCGGTATGAGACGTTGCAAGCAATTTAGGAACCGCCGGATACGTCAGTACGTCCGGTGGTGTGGGAGGACGGCGGGGCAATCCCGCCTCCTACCCGATTTCATCCCATGACGCAGCCCAATCGCCCGCCAAGTCCGGCGGACGGAGCTTCGACCCGCCCGAGATGCGTCTGGGAAACGAAGAAAGCCGGCGGCTTTGGGCCGCCGGCTTCCGGGTTCGCATCCGTCGATCACTGGAACTTGACGCGCCAGTAGTCGTGCGGGGCCGAGGTGCGGCCGAGGTACCAGTGGCCGTCGCTCCATTCGAGGGTGACCTTCCGCCAGCCGAGCGGCACCTTCGGGAACGGGTAGTACGGCCCGATGAACGGGAAGGCGTTGTACGGGTACGCCTGAGGGTACCCGACGCGGCTGAGGTTGTTGTGCGGGGCGTACGTGGGCCACGCGTACGGCGGGAGCGGCGGAGCTTGCATGTCCGGGGTGATGGCGCCGGGCACGCCGAGCGGGGCGGGTTCGACCACCGGGCCGGCCTGCGGGGGCAGCGGCGTCGGGCCCACCGGAGCGGCCGGCTGGCCGACCTGAATCACGTTCGACGCGACCGGTTCGAGCCCGTCGCGAACGACGGCCACGCCGGGGATCACGCGAACGGCCGCGATCAGAGCGTCCTTTTGGGCCACGTCGCGAACGGTGCCGGCCAACTTCACCACGCCGTCCTGGGTGGAGATGTTGATCTGGGCGCCGGTCACGTCCGCGGTCCGGAGGCGGTTCGCCACCGCATCGGCAAGGACTTGGTTCGGGTTCGCCGCGGAGGCGGCGAGGGGAAGCGGAGCGGGTTCGGCGGCGGACACCGCCGCGGGAATCGCGAGGCCCGCGGCCGCCGCGAGAGAAAGCAATTGACGCACCTTCACGACAAACCTCCTTGTACCGATGTGCGCGGGAATCCTACCCGGCAATCCTTCCGCACGGGCGATCGCGGGTCAAACGAAGTGGAGGCGAGCGGACCGAAATGTGCCCAAGGCCTGCGGGAAGAACGGGCAGAATCGCGAGCCCGGGCAGGATCGCCGCACCTTCCGCAGCTTCCACCCGCGGAAGGCGAATTCCGCGGATTGAATTCAAGCTCGTACTCGAGGCGGTCGACGCGACCGGGCCGCCGCCCCCGAATTCGGGTGTCCTTCCGAGGATGGCTGACATCGAAGGAAGTTGCCCTCGACAGGAGCCCCGGCTGGAAGCCGGGGCCACACACCGGCTAGAAGCCGGTGCCACCCGAGAGCGGCTCCGCCGCCAAGATCTGTCGCCCCCCCCGACCTCTCGGGGCCTGCGGGTTCACGCGAAAATGAGTAAGAAGAACGGGACGTACCTTCGTTTTGCCCGCGTGGTGGTTCATGGCCAAGGCCGTCGGATTCGATCTGAAACTGGTTCGCAACATCGGCGTGATCGCGCACATCGATGCCGGGAAGACCACGACCACCGAGCACCTCCTGTACTATGCCGGAGCCAAACACAAGCTCGGCGGCGTGGACGAAGGCACCACCGAAACCGATTACGATCCCGAAGAGCAGCAACGCGGCATCACCATCTACTCGGCCTGCATCCCGTTCCAGTGGGCCGGGTTCACCGTGAACCTGATCGACACCCCGGGCCACGTCGATTTCACCGCCGAGGTCGAACGCAGCCTTCGCGTGCTGGACGGGGCCATCGTGGTATTCGACGGGCAGAAGGGAGTCGAGGCGCAATCCGAGACGGTGTGGCGGCAGGCCAACAAATACGGCGTGCCCCGCCTCGTGTTCGTGAACAAGATGGACGTCGTCGGGGCGGACTTCGCCAAGACCCTCGAAAGCATCCACCAGCGGCTCACGCCGGACTTCGCGACCGACGGCCGCCCCGTGCCCATCGTCATCCCCATCGGCGCGGGCGGCGAGGCGGACAGCGCCCGGCCCTTCTGCGGCGTCATCGATCTGATCGAGATGAAGGCCCGCTTCTTCGACGCCGGCGACTTCGGAAAGACCGTTCGCACCGCGGACATCCCCGAAGACCACCTCGACGCCGCGAAGCGGTATCGCGAGCAACTCTTCGACGTGCTCACGCAGGCGGACGACAAGGACCTCATCACCTCGGCCGTGCTCGAAGGGCAGGATCCGGACCCGGCGAAGGTGCGTCAACTGATCCGCGAGCAGTGCCTCGCCCGCATCATCTATCCGGTGCTCTCCGGCTCCGGCCGCGAGCACATCGGCGTTCAGCCGCTGCTCGACGCGGTCACGTACTACCTGCCCGGACCGCTCGATCGGCCTCCCGTGGAAGGAACGAACCCGAAGAGCCGCGACAAGGCCGAGAAGCGGAAGCCCGATTCGAAGGAGCCGTTCTGCGGGCTCGTCTTCAAAGCGTCGTGGCATCCGAACGGGCACCGCTTCTTCATCCGCGTGTACTCCGGCATCATGAAGCCGAACATGCGGGCGCTCAACCCCGGCAAGGACGTGAAGGAAAACGTCGCGAAGCTGTTCCACGTTCACGCCGATCCGGCCCGCGGGCTGGAGGAAGTGGACAGCGGCCCCGCGGGCGACATCGTCTGCGTCGTCGGGTTGAAGGACACCGTGACGGGCGACACGCTCTGCGACACGCAGCATCCGATCCTGCTGGAGACGATCACATTCGCGGAAGCGGTCGTGAGCCAGTCCATCGAGCCGGAGAGCGGTGGGGACAAGGACAAGCTTTCGCAGTCGCTCGAAGTGCTTCAACTCGAAGATCCGACCTTCAAGGTGAAGGTGGACAAGGACGCGGGCCAGACGCTGATGAGCGGCATGGGCACGCTGCATCTCGAGGTGAAGCGGCATCGGCTCGAGCGCGACTTCAAGCTGAAGGTGCGGGTCGGCAAGCCGCGGGTGAGCTACCGCGAGATGCTCCGCGAGCCGCGCAAGGTCAGCGCGTCCGTGGACAAACTCGGCGACAAGCCCGCGTTCGCCAAGCTCTCGGTCGGGTTCATGAACGCGCGAAGCGACCGCCCCGTGACGGTGATGATGGCCGTGAGTTCGGAATTGAACCCGACTCCGGTGGCGTTCCTCGCCGCGGCCGAGAAGGCCTTGGGCGAGGCTCTTCAAACCGGCGAACTCGGCTACCCCATGATGAACGCCCAGGCCCGCATCTTCGACGCGGCCTTCGACGCGCAACTCTCCAGCGAGGATTCATTCGTCGCCGCCGCGATCCAGGCGTACCGCGAAGCGACGCGGGACAACGTGCAGCTTCTCGAGCCGATCATGAAGGTGACGGTGACGACGCCGCAGCAGTTCCTCGGCAACGTGATCGGCGACCTGACCGCCCGCCGCGGCGAGATCGAAGCTCAGGAGATGAGCCCGACCGGGGCCTTCGCCGAAGTGATCGCACTGGTGCCGCTGGAGAAGCTGTTCACGTATGCGAACGAGGTGCGGAGCCTGAGCCAGGGCCGCGCCGCCGCCGGCATCGAACCGCACAGCTACCGCCCCGCCCCGCCCGACGTGCTGCGGGCGCTGCTGGGCGAGTGACGAGTAAAGGAGCCTTTCTTGGCGACTTGGAGTTTCCTTTCACTGTCCGTCGTCGGACCCAAGAGCGCCGTCTGTGCGTTCGACAGGACTGCTCTCGGTCTGCCCGTCTTTTCCGAGTACACCACCTCGAGGAAGGGCAAGAAAGTCACCGATGTGTTGCTCGAGGACATGGTCGTCGAGAGCCCCGTTCGCTGGGGTCGCTGGTGGTACAGTCAGTACCGGCTTCAAATCAAATATCACGATGAAACAGTAGAAGTGGTCGAGAAGGCTTCGCGGGATCATCCACGACTCTGTTTTCAGTTGGACGTCGACACTGAGCATGAAGAGTTTCAGTCTTTCCTGCTGCGACGTGGTCGAGTGCGCTCAATGGACTTCGACGCCGAGTCGGTGCGAGTGAAGGCCGAAGAGGAGCTCTCGAACCGTGGCGAGGAAGTTCAGGAGTGGGAGCTGGATGAACTTGTCCTGGAACGGATACAGGAACAAATGGATCTGTGCTGGCGTTCTCAAATGATCCGATGCTTGGCAGCGCAAAGTGTGCGGAAGCGGAAACCGAGGTAAAGTGACCTCGCCCGAATCGAGCCGAACGGCCACCGTGTCGCGCGTCAGAGGAGGGCCTCGATGCCATCGACGACTCAAGTTCCATCCTCGCTTCTCTCCGTCGTGGGCTTGCGTAAGTTCACACCGAGACAATATCACACGCTGGGCGACATCGGAGTCATTCGCGAAGGCGAGCCGGTGGAACTTCTCGAAGGCTACCTCGTGGAGAAGGGCCGGCGCGGTTCGCGCCACGACGGGGGAGCCACGCGGCTGAGTTACAGGCTTCCAAGGCTTCTCCCTGCCGGATGGGTGCTGTTCGTCCAGTGTGCGATTTCCTTGACGGACAGCGAGCCCGAACCGGACGGCGCCGTCATTCGCGGCGATGAGACCTCCTACGACACTCGGTTGCCCGAGGCGTCGGACTTCGGAATCGTCATCGAGGTGTCCGATTCCACGTTGGCGTTCGACCGCTCGGACAAGGGTCGCATCTACGCCCGCGCCGGGATTCCGGAATACTGGATCCTCAACATTCCGGATCGCCAGATCGAAGTGCACACGCAGCCGAACTCGACCGCGGAGATCCCGCACTACGTGAATCGCGCCGAGCATCCGCACGGCTCGACGTTCACGTTTCATCTCGATGGCCACGCCATCACGCCGGCGGTCGCGGACTTCATCCCCTGACGGACTTCAGACACGGCCCGCGAGGTGGCGCGAGGTTTGGAGGTGGCTCAGGTACTGCTGCGTGATCGCGTCCGAGAGGGCGGGCAGGCCGGTGCGGAGGGCCTCGAGCAGGTCCGCGAGGGCGATGCGTGTTCCGTCCGTCGCGGCGGCCAATCGTTCGACCTCGGCCAACCGCACGGCGTTGAGCGCGGCGAGCGTGTGGCGTTGCTCGGCCGAGCGACCCGCTCCGCGAGCCGGCCGCGGCAAGTGGTTCACGTCGTCTTCCAGGGCCGCGAGTTGGGCCGCGAGCGACCGCGGGTTCGTCTCGTCGAACACGAGCAGATCGAGCGCCGCCTCCGCCCGCAGGCTTCCGAGATATCGGCGGCGATAAGTCATCCCGCTGTCCGCCACTTCGAGCACCGCTTCGAGCACGGGTCCTTCCTGCGGAGTCGTGTGAATCATCGTGCCCTTGAGAAGGGCGACCATGTGCAGCGAGCGTTCCAGCTTGCGGCCCATGTCCAGGAAGCGCCATCCTTCCGCGCGTGTCATGCTTTCCAACGCCAGACCGCCGAACGCGGCCAGCGTGATGACCGTGCGGTTGAGCAGGTCGAGCACGTCCGCGGTGCTCGCGCCCTCTTCGCCGTACACGGCCACGGGATCGGCGGGGAAATCCGCGAGGTTGTTGAGCACGCGCCACATGTCGATCGAGATCAGATCGCGAACCACGGAGGCGACGCGACGCAGCGCGCGGAGGTTGGCCGCGAGCGAACCCGAATGCCCGTGATCGAACACGGCCGACATCACGTCGTTGAGCGGCGATTCGGAGTTGTTCGGGTTGAACTCGCAGCGAAGGCCGAGGGTGTGGAGGAGCAGGGGCAGTTCGGGGGCGTCTTCGAGGCCGGAACGTTCGGCCTGGCGGGCGGCGATGCAGCGAAGGAGTCGGGCGATGCCGTCCGCCCGTTCCGCGTAGCGACCGAGCCAGAAGAGGTTGTCCGCGGCGCGGGAGGGGAGATCGCCGCCGCCGCGGGTGAGTTGCAGTTGGAAGCCGCCGGACGGAAGCAGGGAGAACTCGTTGACCGCGCCGGGAGCGAGCACCCAGGTGTCTTTGCTGCCGCCGCCGCGCTGCATCGAGACGACCATCTCGCGATCGGAGGCGCTCACGCGGGTGAGCCCGCCCGGCATCACGGAGAAGCCGTCGCGATCCGCGGCGAGGTATGTTCGCAGCACCATCAACCGCGGCTCGAGATTGCCGCCGTGGAGCACGGGCGTGGTGCTGAGTTCGACTTGCTCCTGCACCACAAATTCGTGCGGTCGCGCACGAATCTGCTCGACCAGCATCGCCTTCCGATTCGCGGACAGGCTTCCGGGGAAGACCGGTTCCATCCGCGTGGCGAGGAACGCGGGCTTCACCACGACTTCATCGAGATGTTCGATGGCGTATCGGAGGCCGTCCGCGTCGCCGCACCATCGCGTGTTCACCGATTGAAGCAGAAGTTCCTCGCCGAGCAGGGCCCGACACAAGGACGGCAGGTAGGCCAGCAGCGCGGGCGTTTCCAGCACGCCGGCGCCGAGCGCGTTCGCCACCGCGACGTTCCCGCTTCGCACGGCATGCGTGAGCCCGGGCACGCCGAGGAACGAATCGGGCCGCAATTCGAGCGGGTCGCAGAAGTCGTCGTCCAGCCGGCGGAAGATCACCTCGACCGGCTGCAGCCCGCCGAGCACCTTGAGGAAGACGCGGTTGTCCCGCACGGTGAGGTCGCCGCCTTCGGCCAAGGTGTAGCCGAGATAGCGGGCGAGGTACGCGTGCTCGAAGTACGTCTCGTTGTACGGCCCCGGCGTGAGCAGCACGATCCGCGGGTTGTCCTTGTTTCGCGGGGCGATCGCGCGGAGCGTGTCGCGGAAGGATTGGAAGAACGTGGCGAGGCGCAGCACGCGGCAATCGCGGAAGGCTTCCGGCAGCGTGCGGGTCATCACGATGCGGTTTTCGAGAGCGTACCCGGCGCCGGACGGCGCTTGAGTGCGGTCCCCCAGCACGCGCCATTGACCATCGCGACCGCGGCCGAGGTTCGCGGCGTACAGATGCAGGAAGCGGCCGCCGGGAAGCTTGATGCCGTGGCACGGCCGCAGGAAGCCGGGGTTCGGAAAGACGAGTTCCGGCGGCAGCAGGCCGTTCTTCAGGAGCGATTGCGGGCCGTACAGATCGGCGAGCACGCGTTCGAGGAGCCGGCCTCGCTGCACGAGCCCGGCTTCGAGCGCCGCCGCTTCCGCGGGAGAGATCAGCAGCGGGATCGGATCCAGTTGCCAGGGGCGGGCCGCGCCGCGGGGATCGCCGTACACGTTGTACGTGACGCCGTTCTCGCGAATGAGATGCTGGGCGTCCCACCAGCGGTGCGCGATCTCAGTGGGGCCGAGATCGTCCAACGCGGCGAAGAACGGCGCCCAGTGCGGGTTGCGGGCTTCGTCGTACCCTCCGGGACGCGGAGAATAATTCAGCCGCCCGAACGGACTCGGCTCTTCGGATTCGGAGTTGGCGGGTACGGTGGGCATGACTCGACATCGCGAACCGGCGAACAGCTTTTGTATGGGAAGTGAGGCGGAACCTTTCGCCGGGTCGAGTCGTCGAACGCTACAACGTCGCCGGAGGTCCCGTCATGCTCGGTCGCCGCAAGCTGATCCCGGAGCCGGTTCACCCGGATCTGCCCGTCACGCCGATGCTGGACATGTCGTTCCAGTTGCTGGCGTTCTTCATCTTCACGTTCCGCCCCGCTCCGAGCGAAGGCGGATTCGACTTGACGAGCCGGGCCGCCGCGGAGGAGCCGATCATCGCGTTCAACCCGCTGGCCGAACCGGTGAAGCTGGTGGTCCGCGTGGAGGCCGCGAAGGATGGCGGCATCGCCAAACTCACGTTCCGCAACGCGGACTCGATCGACCCGCCGAAGGACCTCGGCGCCGATCTCGCCGCTTTGAAGACGGAACTCGTTGCGGCTCAGGACGGCCTCAAGGGCAAGCCCGCGAAGCTGACGCTCGAACTCGAGAAGGACCTGCTTCACGCGAACGTGGTGAAGTTGCTCGACCTCGGCATCGCCGCTGGATTCAAGAACATCGCGCCGGTTCCCATCAAGTGACGATCGCGTGGCGCGTCGGCCGCTCCATGCATGCCGCGTCCAATCCGTTCCTGTGCGCGCCGCTCTGGAGAGCGCCGCCTCGAGCGCCTACATTTTGGAGGTGCGAGCCGTGTCCTGCACCCGGAGCCACGGGCCATGACCGAGTCGGATGTCGAAGAGATGAAGCGGGGCGGCGTGCGGTTGCTGGAACAGTTCCGGGTCGCCCCCGAAGACGCGATGCCCGTGCTGGACGTGCTGGTGGCCGCGTATCGGGCCCCGGATCGCCGTTACCACAACCTTCAACATCTCGACGAAATGTTCCGCGTCGTGGGCCGCCTCGCGGGCATCACGGACGATCTGCGTTCGGTTCAACTCGCGATCTGGTTTCACGACGCGGTCTACGACTCGCGCGCGAAAGACAACGAGTCCCGCAGCGCGGACCTGGCCGTGCAGTTGCTCGGGCCGATCGGCGTGCCCCGCGCCGAGTTGGAGAAGCAGATTCGCCTCATCCTGGCGACGCGACACGGCGTGGATTCCCCGCCCGCGGCCGACCGCGAGGCGACCCTGCTCGTGGATGCGGACCTCGCGATCCTCGGCGCCGCGACAGACCGCTACCGCGAGTACGCCGCCGCGATCCGCGAGGAATATGCCTGGGTGCCGGACGCGGAATACGCCACGGGTCGCACCGCCGTGCTGGAACACTTCCTGTCCCGTCCGCGACTTTTCACGTCGGAAGCGCTCCACGCGGAGTGCGACGACCGCGCCCGGATGAACCTTCGCCATGAACTCGCGAGCCTCCGCGGGTGATCGACGCGATTCGGCCCCGTTCGCGGGCTTCGGACTTGAGTCGATTGTAAGATTTACCCTGAAAACAAGCCGAATTCGCATCGACAACCCGTCCAGAGCGGCGTGCCCGAGCGTTCCGCAACACCCGCAGGTCTCGTCCGGCGAACGCAACCGGCACATCGCGGCGCGGTCGGGGTCACTTTCGCGGATCAACTTGCCCCAAACGATTTCCCAATTCGCCGGGATGGGTCATTGTTGGTGCAAGCGTTGTGGTGCCGACCGCCGTTGTCAGCGGCGAACGGAACGGTCGCGACGGCGGCGGACGCAACGCTCTGAGGAATGAAGTGAGGGATTCCATGAGCATCCTTCGGATCAAGGTCTGTTTGCTGACGGCCGTGTGTATCGGCCTCATCGGCTTGACGGCGCCCAGCGCCCTCGCCTTCGGCGGGAAGCTCTTCAGCAAGAAGAGCGACTCCTGCGACGCCTGCGGGGCCGCGGCTCCGAGCGGGTGCGAAGGCGGCAAAGTGAAAGTGACCGAGTGGGTGCCCACGTGGGTCGAAGAGACCGTCAACGTGATGAAGCCCACCCAGGTCACCGAGAAGTACACCGCCCACAAGTGGGTGGACGTGCCCGAGACGATCACCAAGCAGGTGACCGTGAACAAGCGCGTGACCGAGACCATCACCGTCAACAAGATGGTGACGGAGCGCGTGCCCGTCCAGAAGACCGTGACGGTGAATGAACGGGTTCCCGTTCAGAAGACCGTGACGGTGAACGAGACCCGCTACAAGACGGTTCAGGTCGTGGAGAACCAGACCAAGACCGTCCGCAAGTGGGTGGACGTGCAGGAAGTGGTCGAGGACAAGGGCGGCCTGCTCGGCACGGGCATCGGCGCCAACCTCGGCGGTCGCCTCGGCGGCGGCTCGGGCGGCCTCCTCGGCAAGCTCTGCCACAAGGACGCCTGCAGCGACCCGTGCGCCGACCCGTGCGCCACGGCCTGCTCGAAGGGCTGCGAGCCCGCTTGCCCGAAGACCAAGGTCGTCTGCAAGAAGAAGCTCGTCTGCGAAACCGTCTGCTGCCCGGTCACGGTCTGCAAGAAGGTCGCCGAGTGCGTCCCCGTCACCAAGACCATCTGCACCTACGAGTGCAAGTCGGTCACGAAGACGATCTGCACCTACGAGTGCGTGACCAAGTGCGTGCCGACGCAGTGCACGGTCACCAAGTGCGTGCCCACCTGCGAGACGGTCACCTGCACGGTGAACACCCGCAAGTGCGTCCCGTACGAAGCGACCCGCACGGTGTGCAAGAACGTCTGCGTGGCCGAGAAGGTCAAGGTCTGCAAGATGGTGGCGAAGGTGGTCGAGAAGGACTGCGCCCCGGCCGCTCCGGCCTGCGGCCCGGCCTGCGGCGGGGACAAGGGTTGCGGCGCCGCCTGCGACGCCACGACCTCCTGCTGCGAGAAGGCCAGCCTCCTCGACAAGCTGAAGAGCCGCATGGGCGGCCTCAAGGGCAAGCTCTGCAGCAAGAAGGCCACCTGCGACACCGGTTGCGGTGCGGCGGCCTCCTGCGGCGCGGCGGCCTCCTGCTGCCACTAAGATGCAAATCCCGGAGGCCGGGCCCCGTTCGCCCGGCCTTCGCAACCCGGCCCAGGCCCCTCACCTGGGCCGGGTCAAACAACACGAACGAACGACAAAACCCCGGCCTTACCCGCCGGGGTTTTTCGCTTTTGATCTCCCGAACGCCACCGACCCGCGCCCTGCCGCGATCGTCTCCACTTCGAAATGTGGCGTTCCGTTCCAGATGATCAGTATGGTGCCTCGGTGGGCCTCGCGCGCTTCGCACGCTTCGGCCCGCGACACAGGATGCGGTCATGCTTCCCACCGTGCTCGTCATCGACGACGAACCGATCATCCGCTCGAACCTCGCCGAGTTCCTGCAACAGGAGCAGTTCGCCGTTCACACCGCGAGCACGGGCGAACTCGGGCTCCAGATGCTGGCCCGGCAAAAGTACGACGCGATCCTCTGCGACGTGAACCTGCCCGGCCTCGACGGGCTGGACGTGCTCGACCGCGCCACCAAGCTCAGCCCCGAGACCTTCATCGTGCTCATCACGGCGTACGCGACCGTGGAGAGCGCCATCGACGCGTTCCACCGCGGCGCCCATGACTACCTCATCAAGCCCATCATCCTGAAGGACGTGGAACGCAAACTGCGGCGGCTCCTCGAGCAACGGGACCTCAAACGCGAGAACCAACGACTCCGCCGAGAGTTGAACCGCATCCAGGACCCGACGGAGATGGTGGTCGGCGGCACCCCCGCGATGCGGGAGGTGATGACGGTGGCGAAGAAAGCCGCCCGCACGAACGGCACCGTGCTCCTCGCGGGCGAAAGCGGCACCGGGAAGGAACTGCTCGCCCGTTGGATTCACGCCGCCTCGCAGGCTGGAAAGTCGAACGAAGGCCGCTTCGTTCCCGTGAACTGCGCCGCGATCCCGGCCGAGAACGGCGAGGCGATCCTCTTCGGCCACGCGGACGCGGCCACGATCTTCCTCGATGAGGTGGGCGAACTCCCGCTCGCGGTTCAGGCCCAGCTTCTTCGTGCGATCGAACTCAAGGAGTCCGTGCCGGCCGGGGCGCGGCATCCCGTGAAGCTGGATGCGCGCATCATCGCGGCGACGAACAAGGACCTTCCCAAGGAGGTCGAAGCGGGCCGCTTCCGCGAGGATCTCTTCTTCCGGTTGAATGTCGTGGCGTTGAAGCTGCCGCCGCTCCGGGATCGCCGCGAGGACATTCCCGAACTCGTGGATCATCTCCTGGCGAAGCACGGGCGAGCGTTGGGCAAGCCGCTCGCCGGCGCCACCCACGAGGCGATCGCGGCCCTCCGCACCGCCCACTGGAAGGGCAACATTCGCGAACTGGACAACGCCCTGCAACGCGCCGCGATCCTCGGCGACGGCCCGACCGTCGGCCTCGCCGACCTCCCGCCGGACCTCGCCTCGCGTGCCGACGACCCCTCCGCGGTGGACGAACTGACCGCCGCCGTCGAGCGGTTCGAGAAGCTACACATCGAACGCATCCTGCGGCAGACCGCGGACAAACGCGAAGCCGCTCGCCGCCTCGAGATCGGCATCAGTTCGCTCTACCGCAAGATCGAGCAGTACGGGATCGGGTGAGGCTCGCCGGAATCCGTAAAACGGCACTCCGCCTCATTCGCGAGTCGATCATGTCCGTGCCCCGCGTGTTTCTGAAGCCGAAGCGAGCCCAACCGTTCTTCGCCCGTCATCCGTGGGTGTTCGCCGGCGCGATCGATTCCATCGAGGGAAGCCCCGCGGACGGAGCCGAGGTCGAGTTGCATTCGAGCGGGGCCTCGTTCATCGCCCGCGGCCTGTTCAACAGCCAGTCGAAGATCAACGTGCGGCTCTATTCCTGGGAACAGGGCCGCGAACTGGACGCGGCGTTCTTCAAGGAGCGGATCGGCCGCGCGATCGAACTTCGCCATCATGTGCTGAATCTCGCCGGCCCGAACCGCGGCTACCGCGTCGTCTTCTCCGAATCGGATCAACTCTCCGGCATGGTCGTGGATCGCTACGGGGATTGGCTCACGGTGCAGTTCACGGCGCTGGGGCTTTCCAATCGCCGCGAGACGATTTGCGACGTGCTGCAGGAACTTCTCCAGCCACGCGGCATCTACCTCCGCACCGAGAAGGGCATCGGCAAGCTCGAAGGGGCGGAACTGCACGATGGCCTGCTCCGCGGCGAATCCCCGCCCGCGGATCTGCACATCGAGGAGAACGGGCTTCGCTTCTTCGTGAACCTCGCGGAAGGGCAGAAGACCGGCTACTACCTCGATCAGCGGGACAACCGCGCCGAGGTGGCGCGGCTTTGCCCCGGCAAGCGCGTGCTGGACGCGTTCTGCTACTCGGGCGGGTTCGGGCTGTACGCGGCGAAGGCCGGAGCGAGCGAAGTCCTCGGGCTCGATTCCTCCGAGCCGGCCCTCGAGTTGGCTCGCCGGAACGCCATCGCCAACGGGCTCGGGAACATCTCGTTCGAGAACGCCAACGTGATGAAGAAGCTGGCGGACCTCGCGACCACGGGTCGCAAGTTCGACGTGATCGTGCTCGACCCGCCGAAGTTCGCCCGCAACCGCGCCGCCGTGCCGGACGCGATGAAGGGCTACCGCCGGCTTCATCAAATGGCGATGAAGTTGCTCGACAAGGACGGCGTGCTCGTGTCGTGCTGCTGCACCGGGCTCATCACCATGATGGACCTCGAAGACCTGCTCGCCCAAGTGGCGACGGAATCGCAGCGCGACGTGCAACTGCTCCAACGCCGCGGCCCCTCCGCGGATCACCCGGTCGCCCTTTCCTGCCGCGAGACCGGCTACCTCAAGTGCCTCATCAGCCGCGTGGCGTGAGCCGGGCGGAGCGGGCTCGTTCCTCGAATCGCGATGCCGCGGACGGTTGGCGATCGGGCGCCGGGAATTCCGTGCATCCGCCGCGGCGGCGGGATAAAGTAGGCTCTTCCCTCCCACCCGAGAGACACCATGCGATCGCTTCTGCTCGCCGTCTTCGCCACGGCGCTCGCCTCCGCCTCGGCCTCCGCCCAGGACAAGAAAGAAGCCCCGGTCGTGCCGCCCCGACAGGGCGAGAACAAGACCATCAAGCTCTTCGACGGCAAGACCCTCGCCGGCTGGGAGGGGTACGATGACCTCTGGCACGTGAACAAGTACGGCGTCATCGTCGGCTCCAACGCGACCCCGCTCAAGTACTCCACGTACCTCCTCACGAAGGAGAAGTACACGGACTTCCGCCTGACCTTCGCCACGAAACTCGTCGAATCCGAGATGCACTCCGGCGTCTCGTTCTGGGGCGAAGTGTGGCCCAAGGCCGACGGCAAAGTGACGGACCCGAAGAAGGACCGCACCGAGCACACCTACAAAGGGCACCTCGTGATGTTCCCCTCCGGCTGGGGCATGTACGATCTCTTCGGCCGCAACGGGCTCCCGGTGGACGGCGCCGCGGGCCGGAAGGTCGGCAGCCAGCACTACTGGAACAACATCGAAATCCTCGCCCAGGGCAACCGCGTGCGGGTGGCCGCGAACGGCGTGCAGATCGTGGACTGGCGCGACCCGGAACCGGATCGCATCAAGGCCGGGCCGATCGGGCTGCAACTGCACTCCAACGGCGTGGCCCAGGAAGTTCAGTTCAAGGGCCTGATCCTGGAGACCTTCCCGAAGGAAGACAAGCTCCTCACGCTCACGCCGCCGAAGGCCCCGAAGTGATCCTCGCCCGAGGAATGGCCCCATGATTCGCGTCGCGATTCCGCTTCTGTTCGCGTGCGTGCTGCCGCTGCCGGCGCAACCGCCGGTCGCGCCGGCGCCGCGGCCCATCACCGAACGCGACGCGTTCTTCCGCTCCGGAAAAGTTCTCGAACTCAAACTCGAGTTCGACAAGAAAGCCGCGGACTCGCTTCGCGGCAATCATCGAGCCTACGTGAAGGCCAAACTCAAGGACGGCGACGCGACGTACCTCGACGTCGGCGTGCATCTCAAGGGCGCGGCCGGCAGCTTCCGCGGCCTCGACGACAAACCCGGCCTCACCCTGAACATGGACAAGTTCGTGGACGGCCAACGCTTCCGCGGCATGGACAAGTTCCATCTCTCGAATTCGGTGCAGGATCCGAGCTACCTCAGCGAGTTGATCTGCGGCGAAATCTTCCGCGCGGCCGGAGTGCCCGCCGCCCGCGTCGGCCATGCCCTCGTCGCGATCGATGGCCGCGCCCGCGGGCTGTACTACCTCAAGGAGGGGTACGACCGCGACTTCCTGAAGGCGAACTTCGAGAACCCGGACGGCAACTTCTACGACGGCGGCTTCCTCCGCGACATCGATCAGCCCCTCGACCTGATCACCACAAAGAAGGACGTCGCGGATCGGAAGGACCTCAAGGCGCTGGTCGCCGCCGCCCGCGAGGGCGATCCCAAGAAGCGCTTCGAGCGCCTGGAGAAGCTCCTCGACATGGACGCGTTCATCTCCTACATGGTGGTCGAATCCATCGCGTGGGACTGGGACGGCTACCCGTTCAAGTGCAACAACTATCGCATCTACCACGATCCGGTGAAGGACAAGATCACGTTCATTCCGTCCGGCATGGACCAGATGTTCTGGGACGTGAACGGCCCGGCGCTCCCCGGCTTCGGCGGCATGGTGGCGAACGGAATCGTGAGCACGCCGGAAGGCCAGAAGCGGTACTACGCCCGGATGCGCGAGATTCTGCGGGACGTGTACAAGCCCGAGCAGCTTGTGAAGCGGCTGGACGATCTCGAGAAGATCGTGCAGCCGGCCTTGGCCTCGGTCGATCGCGGGGCCGGGAACGATTACAAGAATCAGGTGAACCGCCTGCGGAACGCCGTCCGCGAGCGGGCGAAGAGCCTGGACGAGCAACTCAAACGCATCCCGAAGTGAAGGGCGCCGGCGCGAACACGCCGACGCCGCCTCGCGAAAAAAACATCACGGGGTCGTCAGCTTCTTGACGTCGTCTTCGAGCGTGACGAGTTCGGCGCTCCGCTTCGCGATCTTGCCGTCCTTGCCGACGACGAACAGATGCGGGGCGACGAGGATGCCGTAGCCCGTGGCGAGCGGGCTGCGATCGAGGCCGCCCGCCACGTGCAGATGCACGCCGGGGATGCCGTTCTTGTTGATCGCGTCCGAGGCCGTCTTCGCGTCGTCGTCCAGGGCCACGGAGATGATCTCGAGCCCCTTCGGGCCGTAGGTCGCGGCGAGGTCCTTGAGCTTTTTCACGTCCTCGGCCAGGGTGCCGCTCCACGAGGCCCAGTAGAACACGACGACGGCTTTGCCGTTCAACTGCGTGGCGTTGAAGGGCTGGCCGGTGGCCATGTTGGTGCCCGCGAGTTCGAGCGGTTTGCCTTCGCAATCGAGCCGCTTGACGATGCCGGCGGCGCGGGCCGCGTGCGGGTGCCCGGCGTAATTCTTGATCAGGGTCTCGCACCACTGGCGGGCCTTGGCGTCGCCGTCTTTGCCGCCCGCGAACTCGAACGACATCGCGAGCCGCATGATGGCTTCGCCGGCGTCGTCGCTCTTCGGGTACGCCCCGACGAAGCCTTCGAGCGCGGCGCGGTACTTGTCCTGAGCGGCGTTGATCTCGGCGCCGGACTTCGCCTTCGCCATGGCGATGCCGTTCTCGGCCGCGACGAGCCGGAAAGCGGCGTACGGCCCGAGCGGATTCGCCGGCGCGGCCACGAACGCGTCCTTGAGTTGCTTCAGGCGAACGTGCGTCGGGCCGCCATCCGTTCCGAGTTCGGCCGCGCTCGCGAGGCTGTCCACGAGCAACTTCGCCCAGCCGGTCTGTTGGTCCGGCTTGAGCTTCTGAATGATCTGCTCGATGATCGCGGCCCGCTTCGTGTGGTACTCGGCGACTTTGTCCTGCGGGAGCCCCGTCGCCGCGGACTTGTCTAGCGCGTCGAGTTGGGTCACGAATTCCTTGATCTCGTCGGTCACGATCGGGGCGTCGCCGCCGCCGACGCTCGCCTCGGCGCCCGCGCCGCCGGCCGAGGGGCCGTCCACGAGTTTCCACGCCCGGCCCACGAGGATCATCTCGCCGGTCTGGAGCAGCTTCGTCTCTTTCCCGTCGTGGATGACGATCGTGCCGCTCTTGTGAACGACGTGATCGTCCCGCCCGCCGAAAGCGTCCGCCGGGGTGGTTTGGGGCACGCCGAGTTCGAGGTGCATCCACTTGGCTTCGGCGCCGAGTTTGAGCGCGGCGGCGGCTTCACCGAGCCGCTTCGAGGCGGCGGCGTTCTTCTCCTTGATCCGCGCCAACTCCGCCGGCGCGAGGCCGATTCCCTTCAGCGCCTCGTCCTTCGGAAGCAGAGCTTCCAGCCGCTTCGCGTCGTTCGCGATCACCGCGGCGAGCAGTTCCTGGCTCGCCTCTTCCGGCGAGATCACGACCCACTCGTCCACCTTGCCGTCGCGGTCTCGGTCGAGCCCCCACTTGCCGCCGTTGGGCCCGAGCCAGCGGAACTGGAACGGCTCCGTGGTCGCGGGCGGGTACGTTTCGCGGTACGACTCCTGCCCGTTCACGTAGTACGCCACGATGTTGTAGTTCTTGCCGTCGTAGCTCACGAATTGCCGAACGGGCTTGCCCTCGGCGTCGCGCACGACGTAGCCGATGGTGGCTTGGTTCTTGTCCTTGATCGGTTCGACCTTGTGCCGGGCGAGTTGGTCCGGGGCCGGCGTGGTGACGGCGACGCCCGCCTGCCGCGGCCGCATCTCGAAGGCCTGGTGAATCGTGATCGGCGCCGGCTGGGCGAACGCGGAAAGGCCGAACCCGGCCCAGAGCGTCAACGTCGCGAGAACCTTCATCGTGTATCGCTTGGCGTGCATCCCTCGCTCCTTCAACCGACGTGCGCGGAATAGGCGTCACATCCGTTTTCGGCAGACGGGGCAGGTCGGGTTGAGACTTGAATCCAATTTGTCCGTTCCGGCGAAAACTCGCGGAAATCCCTCGCCGCGGGCTTGGCGGCCGCACCGCCGAGCAAGTCGCGGCGGACTTTCAGGCGTTCCGCGACGCGGTGAAGAAGGACCTGCCGAAGACCCGCATACTGTACATTCCGGTGAAGCCAAGCGTGGCCCGCCGGGCGAAGCTCGACGTGCAGAAGAAGGCGAACGCCCTCGTGAAAGCGATCTGCGACGCGGACGCGGCCCTGGGCTACGTGGACATCGTGCCCGGCATGCTCGGCGCGAACGGCGAACCGACACCGGACCTGTTCGTGAAGGACGGTCTGCACCTGAGCGCGGCCGGTTACGAGCAGTGGACGAAACTCGTCGCGGCCGCCCTGGCCACCGCCAAGCCGTAGTCGCTGGCTCCGAGCGCGGCTACTGATGGTCAGGAATGCAAAAACACCATGCTACGTCTCGTGCCGGGCGAACCGGCGACGTGAGTCGCCGGGTTGAAGCTTCTACCCGGCGACTCACGTCGCCGGTTCGCCCAGAAACAGGTGTCTTTGCGAAGCTGACCGTCATTAACGGCCGAGATTGGGGATCGGAAACAGTTCCTTCGACTGATGCTTGTAGCTGGCGAAGCCCTCGAGTTTCCACGTGCCGTCCGGCTGCTTGCGGAACGTGGCGACCATGTCCAGCAACACGAGCGTGCCGCCGGACTCGCCCTTCGCGCCGAAGCGGATGTCGATCGCGTCGTCCGTTTGCTTCTCGGGGTCCTTCTCGAAGTTCCACACCGCGACGCGAACGGAGTTGTGTCGCAGCAGATCCCAGAATGGCGAGGCCTTCAGTTCCGCCTTCGTGAGCCTGGTCGGGCGGTCCGAGCCGCGGTACTCGACGGAATCCGCCACGTGTTCGACGAACGCGTCCGGGTTCTTCGAATCCGCGGCCTGGGCCATGGCGTTGATCCGGCGCACGGCCTGCTCGTACGGGCTCTCGTTGGTGCGATCGAGGAGGTACACGATCAGGAGAACGGCGATCGCAAGCCCGCAGCGAACGAGGCTGGATCGGTCCTGATTCCGCGCCGCCATCGCGCCCGTGACGAGCACGAACGCGAAGAGAATCAGGTACACCGCGGTCGCGGGTTCGGAAAGAATGGCGGGCATGAAAGGGAGACGCCTCCGGTGTGGAGGCGTTTCATCGCGGTGCGATCGATCACTTGATGCGGAGCTTCACGACTTCCTTTTCCTTGATCGGGCTCTTCACCGGAGCCAGGCTCGTGCCCGAGTTCAGAAGCTGATAGGTGAAGTCGCCGACGGGCACGGGCACGTCCAGTTTCGTGTTCGCGGGCACGCGGTAGCTCATCGTGTTGAGCACGATCGTGATTTCGATCGGGTAGTCGTTTTCGATCCGCACGGTGCCCTTGCCGGCCATCGGGTCGACCGCCGGGGTCGGCTTCAGCGACGTGGACTTCTTCATCTCGTCCAGCTGCGTCTGAAGCGAGTTCACCTTTTCCTTCAGGCGGAAGACGTCGTCCTTGAGCCGCTTGAGTTCTTCGACGGCGCCAACGTCGACGGGCGAGGGCTTGCCGTCGGTGTCTTTGCGGCCGTCGAGCAGTTCGCCGAGGCGCTTGATTTCCTTCTGCGCGTCCGCGAGTTTCTCGTCGGTCGTCTTGTTCTGGGCGAAGGCGGTTTGGGTCGGGAACAGGGCGAGGGCCGTGCCGAGGGCGGCGGCCATCGTCGATTGTTTGAGGGTCATGGGGTCCGCTCCGGGTGTCGGTATCGTGGTGAGTTCGGGCTTCTTCGGCTTCTCGATCGAGGTCGGCACGCCGGGCAGCAGCGAAGGAACCGGGACCACGTCCGGCGGTGGAACCTTCGGCAGCGGCTTCGGCGGAACGGCCGGGCCCTCGGGCATGTCGATCCGCGGCAGCGTGGCCGGGATCGGCGGTGGGGCCTTCGCCACCTTCGCCGGGATCGGGAAGACGAACTTCTCGGTCCGGTCCATGGGGTCGTCCGGCGGCTTGGGCCGCGAGACGACGTTCGCGACGATCGGGGCCTTCGCCACGCCCGGCGGTTCCGGTTGCGATACGGGAATCGCCGGGATCGCGGGCGGAAGCGGCCCGTTCGAGTTGACACTATTGCCGCCCGGAGCCGGACGCAAGTTGAAATCCGGGATCGCGGGCGGAACCGGTTTCACCGGCTCCACCGACTTTGCGGGTTGCGCGGGTGGCGCAAGCTCCGGGAGCGCCGGAAGGCTCGGCGGCGCGACTTCGATCTTCGGGATGCTGGGTGGCGCCGGGATGCTCGGCGGCGCGACTTCGATCTTCGGGATGCTGGGTGGTGCCGGAATGCTCGGCGGCGCAACTTCGATCTTCGGGATGCTGGGTGGCGCCGGAATACTCGGCGGCGCAGCTTCGATCTTCGGGATGCTGGTCGACCCGCTTGCGGGTTCGCGAGCCGGCGCAGCCGGCGGCATCGTGATCGGCGGAAGAGACACTACCGGCGCCACGGGCTGCGCCGGCTTCCGGAACTCCGGCAGCACCACCGAATCGGAGCTGGACTTTGGCGGCAGCGGATAATTCGGTGTGGTCGGCAGTGCGGGCTTCACCTCGGGCTTCACGACCGGAACGGCGGCGGACGCCTGAACCACCGGCGACGCGGCGGGCGCGGCGGTCGGCGAAACGACCGGCGTGGACGCGCGCGACCACACCGCGTTTTCGACTTTGGGCGAATCGGCGAACGCGACTCCGACGCCGAGAACGGCCACTGCCGCCGCCGCTTTCCACCACGACCGCTTGTTCATGACGCGCTCCCCCCGAAGCGACGAAACCCGGTTTCGCTTGGGAAACCGGGTTTCTCTCGACGCCCGAAGAAACCCGGTTCCCGAACGAAACCGGGTTTCGAATCAGTTCTCCTCGTACTGGGCGATCCGGTTCACCGAACCTTCCCCCATCTCCTCGGCGTGTTCCTCTTCGACGCGGAATTCCATTTGGAACGCGTCCTCGCCGCTGTCCTCGTAGTACTTTCGCAGCACGCGGGTCGCTTTGAAGTCGTACTGGCGGAAGAACATCTGCGCGTCCAGGTTGCTCTCGCGGACGGCGAGCGTGATCTTCTGGCGGCGGTGCGTGGAGAGCTTGTTCACCAGCTTGCCGAGCATCTGGCGGCCGATGCCGGTGCGGCGATACTCCGGATGCACGGCGAAATTGAGAATGTGCAACCGGCTGCGGTGCAACTCGTAGATCATGAATCCGATCACGCGGTCGTCGGTCTCGGCGACCATCCCGATGCAGTTGCGTTGCCGCAGGCATCGGAGGAAGTCGTCTTCGGTCCACGCGTGGTCGAAACTCGCGAGTTCCGTCGCCAGGACTTCGGCCATGTCCCGCCGGATCATCCAGCGGATGTGAATGCGGACCTTTTCTTTCGCACGTCCTGTGCTCATGAACGGGCTCCTCCCCCATCCGGCTCGTTCGCGATGTTAACCCCACCCCCCAGCGGGGTAAACCCGAAACCGAGCCGGCAAGCCTGTGATCGATCGTTTCCCCATTCCGCGAACCCGCAAGCGGGTCGCCAGACTCACGCCACTTCATCCGGACCGTCTTCGAATCACTCTTTCACGAACGTGGTGCTTTCTTCCTTCACGACCGGCGTCTTCAACTGGTCGCAGGAGAGTTGCACGCGAACGCGCAGGTCCCCCGGGACCGTGCTCTTCACGCGAACCCGGTAAACCATCTCGCCCTTCACGCCGAGGCTGGCGATCGGGTCGAAGGTGAGTTGCTGGCCGTTGGCCTTCACGGCTCCGGTCTGGTTGTTGCCGGTGGTGGCTCCGACGAACTCGGTGCCGTCCGCCAGGGCCGCGGCGAGTTGAACGTTCGAGCACGCTCCGGTGCCGCTGTTCATCACGCGGATCTCGTAGGTCACTTCCTTGCCCACGGTCACGGGGTTGTCCAGTCCGACGACGTCGAACCGAACCGCGGCGACGCCCTCGGCCACGACGATGGTGTCCGCCTTGGCCTCGAGGGCCCGGCCGGGTCGCACCGCGGTGTTGGCGCCGCCGGCGGCGGGCGTGACGTTCGCGGGGCCGGCCTGGGCCACGGTGCGGAGCGCCGTGCCTTGCGGGTCCGAGGCGGCCGCGGCCCGAAGCTTGAGCGTGACCGAGCGGTTGCTGCCGGCCGGGAGGGCCGGGAGCCGCCACGTGACGGTGCGGCCGCTGCACGTGCCGCCATCCGAGGCCTGGTTGATCCACTCGAAGCCTTCCGGCATCACGGTCTGGAGCAGAACCGGATCCGTGGCCGCGGTGCCGGGGTTGCTCAGTTCGATCGTGTACGTCGGTTCGGCGCGAACGAGGCACTTCGCCGGGCCGGTTTGCTTCACGACGAGCAGCGCTTCCACGACGTTGGTCGAGGCTTTGGCGGTGGCGTCCGGGCTGCCGTCCGCCGTCACCGTGATCTGGCACCACTGCAGGCCGGCTTTCGCCGCGGCGACCTTGAGCATCACCGTTTTCGTATCGCCCGCCGCGAGCATCTCCATCGGCGCTTCGATCACCGTGCCCTGCGAGTGCAGCAGGCCATCGGACAGTTGAGCGCGGATCAGGTACTTCGGAGCCGGGCCCGAGCCGCTGTTCGTCACCTTGATCTGGAAGGCGGCCTCTTCGCCGGCGCGGCACACTTCGGCCGTCGTGGCGGCGATCGCGATCCGCGGCCGCGTCACTTTCGTCCGGGCATCCACCGCGGACGTGAACGACACCGTGGCGCGGCTCCGCGATTCACCCTCTTCCGAGGGCTTCACGCGAACCGTGATCGTCCTCTCGCTGCCGCCGTCGAGTTGGCCCAGCGTCCACGTCAGACGGTCGCCGTTGATCTCGGCCACGGGATCGCTGCCGACGTACTTCGAACCCGCGGGCAGTTCGTCGTCCACGCGAAGGCCGGACACTGCGGCCGTGCCCGTGTTCCGAACGATGAGCTTGTACGTGAACTCCTGGCCGAACGCGACGGTCTCGGGGCACACGGCCTCGATGGTGACGGCGGGCGAGGTGCGAGCCGGGAGCACGCCCGGCGCGAGGTTGGTGAGTGGCGGCGTCGTCGTCGAGCCGGGGGCGGAATTTCCCGGAGCCTGAGTCGTCGAGCCGGGGGCGTAAGTCCCCGGAGATGGAAGCGCGCCGGGCGTCGTGGGCGGAACCGCGGGTAGGCTCGGAACCGCGGGAACGGGCGGCACGCTCGGTGCGGCCGGGAACGCGCTCGGAGCCGGAGGAGTGCGGTTGAACGCGGGCGCGCTCGGAGCCGCGGGAACCGCCGCGGGGGCGGACGGCGGAGCCGTCACGGGCGCAGGCAGAGCCATCGGCGGGAACTTCGATTCACTCGAATCGGACTTCATCGGCGGCGGAACGGACGGCAGCGCGGGAACCGCGGGCACGCCTGGCAGCGTCGGCAACGCGGGGACGCTCGGAGTCGCCAGCGGAGGCGGCGCGGTGCCGGCGCTCGGCTTGAAGCTCGGCACTTCCTGGCCCGCGGGCGACATCGTGCCGCTGGCCGGGCGAACGGCGCTGTCGCTGGTGTTCGCGGGGTACGTCAGCCGGGGTTTGGTTCCGCCCGCGGGTTGAACCGCGGGGGTGTTCGGCGTGTATCCGGGAGGGGGCGGGAGGTATCCGCCGGTGGGGGCGGCGCCGCTCGGTTGCTTCGGCGTGTAGCCTGCCGGAGCCGGAGTCGGCGTCCACTCCGAGTACGGCCGCACCGTCGTGGCCGGAAGTTTGTTGCCGCTGCCGGCGGCGGGCGGAGCGACCGGGAAGTTGCTCCCCGGTTGCTGGGCCACCACCGTTCCCAGGGCGGCCAGCCCGGCCGCGGCCACCGCCGCGGTCAGAATCGTGCGTCGCTTCTTCACGGCCCGTACCCCTGCTATGGCTTCTCGCCGGATGTGCCCGCTTCCCCCGAAGCCGGCGCCGGATACTTCACCGCGTTCTTCACCATCTTCGAGCGAATCGCTTCGCTCAGGTCGATCTTCGTGTGCTCGCTCAGCAGCATCACGATGTTCGCCACGTCCGCCAGTTCGTCCGCGATGGCAACCCGCAGCGCGGGATCGTTTGCCGCGGCCCGCGATTCGTCCTCGGTGAGCCAGCGGAAGATGTCGCACAACTCGCCCGTCTCGCTGGCCAAGGCCATCACGAGATTCTTCGGCGAGTGGTACGGCTCCCATCCGCGGGCCGCCGCGAAGCTCCGAATCGCGTCCTTCAGCGTGGCCACCGGAGTGGTCGCGTCGGACACCGGCTGATTTCCATTCCGTGAGGGCGGCCGCCGTGCAGTTTCCCCCTGCGGCGGTTCGCCCGTAGGCCGCGGACCATAGCAAGGGGCCAAACCGTGTCAACGGGAGAACGCGGCCGATCGAAGTGAATTCCGAGAATGTGCGAACGACGAGCGAATCGCTCGTCGCGACGATAAAAACCCGCTCGCGGGTTCGCCGCTCACTCGGGGAGCGGCTGGCCCTTCGTCTCGGGCAGGAACGGGATCACCAGCAACCCCAAGAGGAACACGCTGCACATCGTGACGCCCGCGTAGCGGAGCGGCAACGGCTGCTCGTACCCGGCGTACACCTGGCTCGTGAGCAGGCCCAACGCGAAAGGCCCGGCCGCGGCGAAGAGGCGGCCCACGTTGTAACAGAACGACGTGCCCGTGCTCCGCAGGCGAGTCGGGAACAACTCCGGCAGGTAAATCGCGTACCCGCCGAAGAGCGCGAGTTGGAAGAAGCCCATGATCGGGATCATCCAGAAGATGTCGGACCACTGATTGAGGAAGAGGAAGACGCCGGCCGTGGACAGCCCCGCGGCAAGGAAGAAGAACCCGAACGAGAGGCGGCGGCCGATCAGCGTGGTCACCATGCTGAACGCGAAGATGCCGAAGAACGCACCGAGGTTTTGAACCAGAGACGTGACGCCGGCCCAGTACGCCTTCTGGCCGTTCACGTACTTCGTGGTGAAGGCCGTGGCTTCGTCGGCGGCGAGGCCCTTTTCCTTCGCCTGCTCGGCGGCTTCGGCGCGGTACTGGGGCTCGGCCACGTGCTGTTGCAGGTCCGGGGAGAAGAAGCCGATGCCCCACAGCCCGATCACGCCGGCGAGCGCGAGGATCAACCCAAGCACGGCGTGCTTCCGCCACAGCGGATCGCCGAGGAGTTCGCCGTAGGAGCCGGCCTTCTTCACGCCCGCGGCCCGCGCCTGAAGCCATCGCTCCGGTTCCCGCAGCTTCGCCTGCACGACGACGACCAGAAAACCGGGTATCACGCCGACGAGGAACATGACGCGCCACGGGACCATGGGTATGCCGAAGAGCGAGGCCCCGCTGAACGCCCCCTGTTCCTGAAGCGAGCCGAACCAGATCGAGATGCCGGCCGCAGTCACGTTTCCGAGCACGGAGGTGGCCTGAAAGAGGCCGAGCATCAGTGGCCGGGCCTCGCCGGGCATCGTGTCCGCGAGCAGGGTGACGGCGGCGGCGAACGCGCCGCCGACCCCCATTCCCGTGAGAAACCGGAACGCGTAGAAGTCTTCGGTGCTTTGCGAGAAGGAGTTCAACCCCGTGAACAGCGAGTAGAGCGTGATCGTGGCCATGAGCGTTTTCACGCGGCCGATACGATCCCCCGCGATGCCGAAACCGATCCCGCCTATGGCCCACCCGAACATGAAGAACGACGTGGCGTAGGTCGCCGCGTCGTTGATGTCCGCGGCCTGCAGCGAGGCGACCACCTGCTCCGCCTTCGGCGCGGGCTTGCCGTCCTTCGCGGACTGCGAGGCGAGTTTCTCCGTCTGCGCCGGCACTCGCGGGTCGTCCTTCTGAACCTTCGCCACGAGGTCCGTCATCGCCGGGCGGCGGGCCAGCACGAAGAGTTGCTGGTCCATGCAATCCATGTCCCACGCCAGACAGCAGACGATGAACACGAACCAGTGGTAGCCGGTGAGATGTTTCAGCGTAGCCCAGTTGTATCGGATCACAACGGCGATCACGATGGCGACCACGAGCACCGCGAGAGCGAAGTATGGCAGCATGAAGGGACGTCCGGCGGGAGGATCCGATTCGCAAAGAGTATCCGCCTTCGCGGCCCGTTGCCAGCGCGATGACGATTTCCCGTCGAAGGAGGGCACGCGAGTCGGAACTCGCTGCCCGTCACTTCTTCGTTTTCGGGAGGTACTTCTGCGGCTCGGGGTCGCTGACGACTTTGAGAAGTTCGACGATGATGTCGTCGCTGGATTTGCCTTCGGCCTGGGCCTGGAAGTTGGCGCTCACGCGGTGCCGCAACACGGGCACGGCCGCCTTCTTGATGTCGTCCAGCGCCACGCTCGGGCGGCCGTCCATGGCGGCGAACGCCTGACCGGCGCGAACGAGGAACTGACCGGCTCGCGGGCCCGCGCCCCAGTCCACCAGTCGCTTGATGATGTCCGGCGAGGTCGGGTCCTTGGGTCGCGTCGCACGGACGAGCTTCACGATGAACTCGATCACGAAGCCCGGCACTTCGATCTTCCGCACCAGTTTCTGCCACGCGACGATCCGCTCGCCGGTGAGCACCTTCGCGATCTCGGGCTTGTCGTCGCGGGCGCTCATCGCCACGATCAGGCGTTCGTCCTCGGCGGTCGGATATTCGACCTTGATGTTGAACATGAAACGATCCAGCTGCGCTTCCGGCAGCGGATACGTGCCTTCCTGCTCGATCGGGTTTTGCGTCGCGATCACGAAGAACGGCTCGGGCAGCTTCATCGTCTCCTGACCGGCCGTGACCTGCCGTTCCTGCATGGCTTCGAGCAGCGCCGCTTGCGTCTTCGGCGGCGTGCGGTTGATTTCGTCCGCGAGCACCACGTTGGAGAAGATCGGCCCGCGAACGAAGCGGAACTCGCGCTTGCCGTCCGGGAGTTCGTCCAGCACCGTGGTGCCGGTGATGTCCGAGGGCATGAGGTCCGGGGTGAACTGGATGCGTTTGAACTGCGTGGAGAGCACCTGGCTGATGGTGCTGACCATGAGCGTTTTGGCGAGACCGGGCACGCCGACGAGCAGGCAGTGCCCGCGAGTGAAGATCGCGGCGAGAATTTGCTCGACGACTTCGCCTTGCCCCACGATCACGCGGCGCAGTTGGTCCAGCATCTGGGCGCGGTCCGAAGAGAACTGCGTGAGGTAATCGGTGAATCGGTCTTGGGACACCGGCCGGCTCCTGAATCGCGCGGGGAGAAGTGAATTATACGATCCCCGACCCCGGCGCACGGCTGGACCGCCCTTCGTTCGTCGGGTATCCTGTCTTCATCCGCCGGTTCGCTCTTCCAACCTCCCGCACGGCTTCTCCACATGCGTGTTCCCGCGATTGCCGCCGTTCTCGCTCTCGTCGCCCCGGCCCCGGCCGCGGATCCTCTCACGTTCGAACAGCACGTGCGGCCGATCCTGAAGGCGTATTGCCTCGATTGCCATGGCGCAGGCGAGAAGTTGCCGGGCGGATTGGATCTTCGGCTGAAGCGGTTCGCGCTGGCCGGCGGAAAGTCCGGCCCCGCCCTGGACCTGAAGAACGCCTCGGGCAGCTTGCTCGTGGAGCGGATGAAATCCGGAGACATGCCGCCGGGCGAGAAGAAGGTGCCGGCGGATCAGATCGCGATCGTGGAGAAGTGGATCGCCGGCGGAGCGCGCACGCTTCGGGACGAACCCGCGAAGCTGCCGCCGGGGCTGGGCATCACGGCGGACGAGCGCGCGTACTGGTTCTATCTGCCGCTCAAGAAGCCGACCCCGCCTGCGGCCTCCGCCGCGGACCGCATCCGAACGCCGATCGACGCCTTCATCCTCGCCAAGCTCCGCGAGAAGAGTCTCGGCTTCAGTCCGGACGCGGACAAGGGCACGCTGCTGCGTCGCGCCACGTTCGACCTCACCGGCCTGCCGCCGACGCAGAAGGAACTCGACGACTTCCTCGCGGACGCCTCCGCGGACGCCTACGAGAAAGCGCTCGACCGGCTGCTCGCCTCCCCCGCCTACGGCGAGCGGTGGGGCCGTCACTGGCTCGACGCCGCCGGATACGCCGACTCGGACGGCGACGGCAACACGGACACGGTCCGCAACTTCGCATGGCGGTACCGCGACTACGTGATCCGTGCCCTCAACGCGGACAAGCCGCTGAACCAGTTCGTCGTCGAACAACTCGCGGGCGATGAACTCGTGCCGCGGCCGTGGGCGAACCTCACGACCGAGCAGATCGAACTGCTCGCCGCCACCGGCTACCTTCGAACCGCTCCGGACGGCACCTCCTCCGGAGCCACCGACGCCGAGCAGGTCGTGACCGACACCCTGAAGATCGTCACGGCCGGGCTGCTCGGGTCGTCCGTGGCCTGCGCCCAGTGCCACGATCATCGCTACGATCCGATTCCCCACGAGGACTACTACCGCCTGCGGGCGGTGTTCGAGCCCGCGCTCGATCCGGCGAAGTGGCGGCGGCCGGGCGAGCGGCTCGTTTCGCTTTACACGGATGCCGATCGGGCGAAGGCCGCCGCGGTGAACGCCGAGGTCGCGAAACTGCAGAAAGAACACGGCGAGAAGCAGACCGCGGCCGTGAAGAAGGCCTTCGACGGCGAGTTGGAGAAGTTCCCGGCGGATCAACGGGCCACGCTTCGCGCCGCGTTCGAGGCTCCCGCCGCGAAACGAACGCCGGACCAGAAGAAGCTCTTCGACACGAACCCGAAGCTGAACATCTCGCCGGGCATCCTTTACCAGTACAACCAGAAGGCGGCGGACGAACTGAAGGCGATGGAAGCCGCGATCCAGAAAAAGGCGGCGGAACGGCCAGTGGAGAACTTCGTCGCGGTGATGGCCGAGACGCCGGGCCGCGTTCCGACCACGAAGTTGTACCATCGCGGAGACGCCCGAACCCCCAAAGGCCCGGATCTGCTCCCGGCGGACCTCACCATCGCGGCCCCGGACGGGAAACGCTTCGAGGCCACGAAGGACCTCACGGGCTCGACCACGGGTCGCCGGCTCGCGTGGGCCCGCCACATCACCGACGGCACGCACCCGCTTTTCAATCGAACCTTGGCGAACCGCATCTGGCTGAACCACTTCGGCCGCGGCATCGTGGACACGCCCGCCGAGTTCGGGAAGCTCGGCCAACCGCCGAGCCACCCCGAACTCCTCGATTGGCTCGCGACCGAACTGCCCGCCCAGGGCTGGAGCCTCAAACGGATTCACAAACTGATCATGACGTCCACCGTGTATCGGCAGTCGTCCGTGCGGGATCCGCGGACGGAGGCGACGGATCGGGCGAACCTGCTGTATGGCCGCTTCCCGGTACGTCGGCTCGAGGCCGAGGCGGTTCGCGATCGGATTCTCGAAGCCGCGGGTCGGCTGGATCGCAAGCCCTTCGGCCCGCCGATCCCGGTGGTCGAGGACGCGACCGGCCAGGCGATCACCCCGGACGACCAACCGCGCCGCAGCGTGTACCTGCAGGCCCGGCGGAGCAAGCCGGTGGCGTTCCTCAGCGCCTTCGACGCGCCCGCGGGGGAATTGCAGTGCGAACGCCGTTCATCGACCACGACCGCGCCGCAATCCCTCATGCTTCTGAACAGCGAGTTCGTGCGGAAGCAGGCCGGGCATCTGGCCACCCGCGTGCGAGCCGAGTGCAAGGCGACTCCGACCTCCGAGGCGTTCGCGGCGCGGGCGTGGTCGAGAACCTACCTCCGCCCACCGACCGCGGACGAGTCGAAGCTCGCCGTGAAGTTCCTCGAAGACCAGAAGCTCGTGCTCCGCGCGACCATTCAGGACTTCGAACTCGCGGCGCTGACCAATCTCTGCCAACAGCTTCTGGCTTCGAACGAGTTTCTTTACGTGGACTGAGACGAGTCGCTTCAATGGGACGGGTCGTGCGCGCTCAGGCGGATTGGCGGGCGGGGCGTGCGAGGGACACGAGTTCCTCGAGGATCGGGCCGCGGAGCGCCGCCTCGGTTTCGACGAGGCCGCGGGCGGCGGTCATGCCGTCCATCACGCGGTGATCGAAGCCGAGCCGCAGTGTGACCGATCCGGCCGATGTCACTTCATCGAACGTGAACAGCGTCGAGAGCGGGGTGCAGGGGAGCGTGAGGTTCGCGCCTCCGGCGTGAGTGGTCGACGCCGCGAACGTGCCGCCGAATTTTTCCCGGCCTGCCCCGCTGGCGTTGAGCGAGAAGCGGGAGAGCAGCCGGCGGATCGGCGTCGGGAGTCGGGCGATCCGGAGCAACCGGCGGAAGTCCGGGATCGCCTCGACCGGCTCGTTCTTGATGCGTTGGAAGCGATCTTGAATCTGCGTCAACGGTTTGCGTTCGGGTTCACGCACGTGGAAGAAAAGGACCGTCGGTTCGCCGTCGACGAGTCGCTCGACCGTGACCGCGGCGACGGTGCAGGCGTGTTCGTACAGCCGGGTGTACGGGAAGGTGAGAATCGAGCGGCGGAGTTCGGGCCGGCTCATGCACGCCAGCGCGAACGATTTCAGAAGAACGGGATACCAGCCGGGCTTGGGCTCGGCGCGATCGCGGGCCGTTTGCACCTCGGGGATCGCGATCGTGCGTTCGACGACGACGAGGGAGACGTCGCGGGCCAAAGCCACGATGTCGCCGACGATGCGCCGCCCGCGCGAGAACGATACGGTTCGCCCTTTCGGCAAAGACATCGATCCCTCCCGCGGCGGGTATCTCCGATCCGCCCCGTGGCGTCAAGGTCGGCCGTTTGCCGTTCGCAACTTCGCCCCATAATTCATCCTCTCACCCCGGAGCCGACCGGACCGATGTCCCTCCCCGTCGTGCTGTTCGCGATCGTCGCCGCTCTCACCGCGGTCTCCGCGCTGGGGGTGGTGCTGTCGCGGAACATCGTGCGGGCCGCGATTTGGCTCCTGTTCACGCTGATCGGCGTCTCGCTCACCTACTTCCTGCTCGGGGCCGAGTTCCTCGGCGCCGCCCAACTCATCGTCTATGTCGGCGGCACGCTCGTGCTCGTCGTGTTCGGCGTGATGCTCACGGCTCAGGGGCCGATGCAGGCTTTGAAGAACAAGCCGATGGAATGGGTGGTCGGAGGATTGCTCGGCGGCGTGCTCTTCGGCCTGATCGCAAGCGTAAGCATCGGAGCCGCGGGAAGCTTCAAGCCCGCCGAGTCCGACGAACGACTTCCGGGCGTGGCCCCGCTCGGTCTCGGATTCCTCGGCGTCACGGAAACCGCTCCCATCGCGGACGTGACCGGCGTGCCCGAAGGCACCCGCATCTCGCGGAAGTCCGTGGCGTACTTGCTGCCGTTCGAGATCGTGTCCGTTCATCTGCTCGTCGTGCTGATCGGGGCCGCGTATCTTGCGCGGGCGAAGCGGAGGGCCGCATCGTGACTCATCTCGGGCTCGAACCGTTCCTCGCGCTCTCGGCGTTCCTCTTCGCCTGCGGCGTGGTTTGCGTCGCGACCAAGCGAAACGCCATCGGCATCCTCATGGGCGTGGAACTGATTCTGAACGCGGCCAACGTGAACTTCATCGCGTTCGCCCGGTACAACCCCGCCTTCCGGCTGGAAGGCGAAGTGTTCGCGCTGATGGTGATCGTGCTGGCGGCGGCCGAGGCCGCGGTCGCACTCGCGATCATCCTCAACTTTTACAACAACCACGCGACCGTGGACGTGGACAAGGCGGACGAACTGAAGGGGTGAGGCCCGAAACCCGGTTTCTGCTTTGGAAACCGGGTTTCTCACAACGCGAGGAGAAACCCGGTTTCAAAAGCAGAAACCGGGTTTCGTCGTGAGATGTTCGACTGGATCGAGACGAATCCCGGACGGCTGTACGTCGTGGCGACGCTGTTGCCGCTGACGTCGTTCGCGGTGTTGCTCGCGTGCGGCGGGCTCCGCGGGTTGTGTCGCCCGTTTCGACGCGACTCCGGGCTCGCCTCGTCCGTGTATTGGTTGTGTGGCGGGGATCGCCCGCTGAAGACGGGCGCGTGGTTCGCCACGGGAATGATGGCCGCCGCCGCCGCGATCGCCGTCTCCGGGCTCGTGCTCTTCCTCCAGGACTCCGGGAAGCCCCTTCAACATGGCCACGCGGGCGGCAAATGGGCCGAACGCATGGACTGGGTGCGGATCGGATCCGCGAACAGCGCCCCGCCCAAGGAGTGGGAACAACGAACGGCGAACGAACCGGATCGCGTCGTTCCGCAGACCGCGCTCGCGCTCGAACTCGGCTACAAGATCGATCACCTCACCGCGGCGCTCTTCGCGATGGTGACGGTGATCGGCACCGGCATCTTCCTCTTCTCGCTCGGGTACATGAAGGACGAGACGCAGGAGACCGTGCCCGATCATGAAGTGGACAAGCAAACACCGCCCCGACCGCACGATGAACACCATGGCGCCCACCATGGCCAAAGCCCACCGACGGCCGTCGGTGGGCTTGAGGGCGGGCACCACGATCATTTCGCCCGTCGCGGGCGGTACGGCCGGTTCTTCCTGTACCTCTCGTTCTTCTGCTTCTCGATGCTCAACCTGCTGATCGCGGACAACCTCTTCCAGGTGTTCGTGAGTTGGGAACTGGTCGGCGTCTGCTCCTTCTTCCTGATCGGCTTCTACTACGAACGCCCCTCCGCGAGCCGGGCCGCGAACAAAGCCTTCATCGTGAATCGCGTGGGAGACGCGGGCTTCCTCGTCGGCATCATGCTGGCATGGAGCTTCCTCGGCACGTTGAATTTCGAAGAGATGAACCAGCGAGTGCGGTCGCCGCAGAAGGACACGCACGGCCGCCTCGACTTCGCCGATCAGATCGTTCGCGTGAACCCCGATCCGGATCGATTCCCGGATGAAGACCCGGGATTCCGCCTTCCCCCGCAGGAGCAGAAGGGCACGGGCACGCACGTCGCCCTGTACCCGCTCGCGTGGGAAGACCCGACTCACTATCACGGCCTCGGTTACGGCAAACATCAGGATCGCGGCTACACCGTGCCCGCGAAGCCGACGCTGACGGACTTCGGCGCCATGCCATACTGGCTGTTCATCGTGATGGGCATCGGCATCTTCCTCGGTTGCGTCGGGAAGAGTGCCCAGGTCCCGCTGCAAACGTGGTTGCCGGACGCGATGGAAGGGCCGACGCCGGTGAGCGCCCTGATCCACGCCGCGACGATGGTCGCGGCCGGCGTCTATCTCGTGGGCCGGGCCTTCCCGCTCTTCGCCCCCGAGGTGTTGCTCGTTATCGCGTACATCGGCGCCATCACGCTGTTCGTGAGCGCGACCATCGCCTTGGTTCAGACGGACATCAAGCGCGTGCTCGCCTACAGCACCTGCTCGCAACTCGGATACATGATGCTCGCCCTCGGCGTGGGCGGGTGGGTCGCCGGGCTGATGCACCTCATCACGCACGCCTTCTTCAAGGCCCTGCTCTTCCTCGGCTCCGGAAGCGTGATTCACGGCTGCCATCACGAGCAGAACCTCCGCAAAATGGGCGGGCTCTTCTCGAAGATGAAGATCACCGCGATCACGATGCTGGTCGGCGTGCTCGCCATCTGCGGCGCCCCGCTCCTCTCCGGCTGGTACTCCAAAGACGCGATCATCGCCCAGACGCTCGGCTTCGGTCTCTTCCAGAAGGACTTCGGCCACCCCGAACATGTGATCCTCTTCATCCTGCCGCTGCTCACGGCCGCAATGACGGGCTTCTACATGTTCCGCCTCTGGTTCCTCGCCTTCGCCGGGAAGCCTCGGGACGAACACGTTCACGAGCACGCCCATGAATCCCCGTGGATCATGACGCTGCCGCTGATCGTGCTGGCGGTCTTCAGCATCGGCGTGGCGTGGGGCTGGCCCGTGTGGAACGCCGAGAAGAGTTATCTGGGCGACGTGCTGTTCCAGGCCGAGCCGCACTCCGTTCACGTGGACTTCCACGGCGAGTTGCACGAGGCCCACGAGCATCACGAGATGGCGGGCCTGTTCGCGCTCGTCGCGGCGGCCCTCGGCGTCGGCCTCGCCGCGATCATGTATTGGAAGCCGAAGATCGACCCCTCCGCGATCCGGAACACGCTCGGCGGCCCGTACCGGTTCTTCCTCAACAAGTGGTACGTGGACGAAGCGTACGATGCGGTCTTCGTGAAGCCGACGGTGAAACTTGCGTTCGTGGCCGCGGCCGCGGACAAGCGCCCGACCGACGCGCCGCCTCCGCCCGGCGAGGCCGAACTTCCCCCGCGGAAGTTCGACACCCTCACGCTGGACGGCATGTTGAACGGGTTTGGCCAGTTCGCGGCTCTCATCGGCGGCGAACTCCGCGGCCTCCAAACCGGCCGTCTCCGCAGCTACATCCTCGCGCTGGCCTTGACCGTCGTCGCGATGTTGGCGATTCTGTCCGCTCTGAACTGAAACGCCTGCCCGTGGCAACGGGCGGGTCGGCACTGCTCACAAGGCCAGGAATGCCCGAGACCGATCTTCAGTGGATGGCCGCGCTGGTGTTCCTGCCGATGGCGTTCGCCCTCGGCTTGCTCGCGTTCCCGTCGCGCAAGGTCGAGGCGATGCGGTGGTTCGCCCTGTTCGGCGCCGCCGGCACGCTCTCGATCAGCCTCTGCATCGTCGTCGCCTACTACTCGCTGCTGGACACGCGGCTGGACAAATCGGGCCGCCCGCTGCACTCGTATCAGAACACGCTCGACGTCCGCGCCGATCAGGCCGCCGCGGACGCGGCCAAGGACATCCCGAAGTACCTCTCGGACGACTGGGTCGCTCGGCGGCCGTGGATCGCCCGCTTCGACGCGGACTTCGCCTTCGGCGTGGACGGCATCAACCTGCCGCTCGTCGTGCTCACCGCGCTTGTCACCTTCCTCGCGGTCATCGCCAGTTGGAAGATCGAGAAGTCCGTGAAGGGCTACCTCGCGCTCGTGCTCATCCTCGAAACCGGGGTGCTCGGCGCGTTCCTCTCGCTGGACTTCCTGCTCTTCTACGTCTTCTACGAAGTGATGCTGCTGCCGATGTACGTGCTGGTCGGGCTGTGGGGCGGCGGTCGGCGTCGCTACGCCGCCCTGAAGTTCTTCCTCTATACGCTTCTCGGCGGCGTCGGCATTCTCGTCGCCGTCATCGCCCTGCACTCCGTGAACGTCCGCGACTTCGTCGACCGCGACATCGTGCTGACGGAAGCCAAGTCGATCATGCGGGCGACGCCGGGCCTCACGATCGAGCAGGCCGAGGAACGCGTCCAGATTCACACGTTCGATTTCGTCACGCTCTCGAAGGCGGGCCGCGCCTGCATGCTGATCCTCACCGGCCAGGAGAACCGCCTCGCCGTCAAGGAGAAACTCGGGGACGAGCCGACGACCGCGGACGGCAAGCAGGTGCGGCTCTTCTCGCCGGGCGTGAAGCGGGACGACGCCATCAGGCGGCTCAAGGAACAGCCGTTCTGCACGCCGAACATGCAGTACCTGATCTTCGCCCTGCTGTTCGTCGGCTTCGCGGTGAAGGTGCCGATCTTCCCGCTGCACTCGTGGCTGCCGGACGCGCACGTCGAGGCGCCCACGCCGATCAGCATGATTCTCGCGGGCGTGCTGCTGAAGCTCGGCGGGTACGGCCTCATCCGCTTCGCGTTCCCGATCTGCCCGTGGGCCGCGAACGACCTCGCGTGGTGGATCGGCCTCGTCGGCGTGATCGGCATCGTCTACGGCGCGCTCGTGGCCATGGGCCAGACGGACTTCAAGAAGCTGCTCGCGTATTCCTCCGTGAGCCACATGGGGTTCGTGGTGCTGGGCCTGGCCGCATGGGGGGCCGGCAGCCGCTCGCAATACTGGGCGTGGGGCGTGAACGGCGCCATGTTCCAGATGATCGCCCACGGCATCACCGCCTCCGCCTTGTTCTTCATCGTCGGCGTGATCTACGACCGCGCCCACCACCGCGACCTCAACCGCTTCGGCGGGTTGTACGAACCGATGCCCGTGTACTCCGGGCTCGCCGCGATTCTCTTTTTCGCCTCGATGGGGCTCCCCGGCCTCTGCGGGTTCTTCGGCGAGTTCACCGTGTTGCTGGCGGCGTGGAACTTCTCCCCGGGCCTCGCGATCGCCGCCGTGCTGAGCGTGGTGCTCACCGCGGCGTATCTGCTGTGGGCGTGGCAACGCGTCTACTTCGGCACGAACCCGTCGACCGCCGCGTTCCCGGAACTGACCCCGCGTGAGGCGGCCGTGCTCGTCCCCTTCGCCATCCTGGCGATCGTCCTCGGGGTGTGGCCGAGCCTGCTCACGAACTGGATGGAACCCAGCGTCGCCGGCTGGGTCGAGAACATGTCCGCGTTGAAACCCTGATCGTATCCGCCGCCCGAAGTGAAACCAAATCCGTCCGACTACCCGCTTGCGGGTTCACCGGACGCGCCTACTCCAGGAACTGCGAGCGAAGCCCTTCGAGACGGGCGAGCAGCGGCCGGACTTGGCCCGCGCTCGTGACGAGGCCGCCGTTCGGAACGAGATGCGGGTCCGCGTCGGACCAGTTGTCCCACGTCACGGCGCGGACTTCGTGTTTGCAAAGCGCGAGGGCCGCGAACGCGGCGCCCCACTCGGCTTGGGCTTCGGGCGTGGGGCCGCCGCGCCACGCGGGTTCCCAGAGTTCCTCGCCGTGCTCGCGGGCTCCGAAGTCCGGAGTCGGGGCGGCCGGATGGCTCAACATCACTTCCAACGGCAGCCCGAGCAGCGCGAACACGTCCATCATGTGCGACGCGTCGAGCAGGTCCCGCGGGAGGCTGCCCCGTGGGGTCGTGCCCGCTCGGATTTCCAGTTCCACTCCCGAAATCGCGAGCCCGGTGCGAACGAGGCCGTCCGCGAACGAGAGCGGCGAGATCGTCTGGTCGTCCTGCGAGAGGTAGTCCCCCCAGGGCTGAGCCACGCTCAACACCAGTTCGAGGTTCGGGTCCACCTGCGAGGCCGATTCGAAGAGGCGTTGCATGAGGCGAAGGCGTTCGTCGTCCGAGAGGCCGGCTCCGTCCGCGTGGTTGAACCCGGCGCAGACCACCCAGCGGCGCACGCGGTCGCGGTAGCGGCCGATCATGGTCTCGAGGAAGTCGCACATGAAGGCGGCTTGCGTCTGCAGGTCTCCCTTCCAACCTTCGACCCATGCGGGCGCTTTGCCGGGAGCGAGGTCGATCACCGGGCCGATGGTGATCGGCTGCCCGGCGATGCGGGCGCTCTCGATCGCCATGTCCAGGTTCGACCAGTTGTAGCTGGACTCGGCGGGCTCGACATCGCGCCAGCGGAAGCCGACGCGAGCGGCGTTGAACGTGCGGCGATAGTCGTCCGTCACCGCCGGGTTCGGGGCGGCCTGATACCGCGCGGACAATCGCGTCGGCAGCCGGCCTTCTTCATTCAGCCGCGAGTCGAACATCTGCCGCACGAACATCCTCGCGAGGGCGTCCGCGGCCTGGTAGCTTCGATCCACGACCTGCGTGGCGGCGTCGTCCGCTTCCCGCGAGGGCTGGTTGAGCGCGGCCTTGGCGAAGAGCGCGGTGGTGGTCGCGAGATGCGCGTCGAACTCCGGCGGCGTTCGCAGGCCGACCGCCTTCCATTCGCCGACCTGCGTGCGAACCTGGTTCAACTTGCCGCGAGCCAGTTCGAGGAGCAGGTTGTAAGGTTCGGCTCGTTCCCGCAGCGTGGCCGTGGTGGTGACGATCGCGCCGGCCCCGCCGACGGGCCACGGCAGGAAGAGGGAGCCGCTTTCATCCGCCTCGCGGACAAGAAGCAGGCGGCCGTTCTCGATGCGGGCCTTCGTGGGGCTCGGCGTGCGGTCGTACCCGGCGGCGAAGCTGGCGTGCGACAGAAGCGCGGCCGCCGAGGGCGCGAGGGGATCCGGCAGTACGAACGTCATCAATCCCATGGGGCGACCGTGCGGCCGGTGGAACGGGTTCTGGGATTATCGAGGGGCCGAACCCTCGGGAAAAGGGGAAAACGGAAACCCGCCGCCGAAGCGGACCGGAATTCCCCGCGTTGCCGGGCCGCGGCGATTCGGCACAATGAGCGAATGGCCGAAGACGCGATGATGCGGTTCCTCCTCCTCCGAGTGCTCGCGTACCGCGAGTTGTGCCGTTCCGTGCGGAACAGCGGCCGCGGGAACGTCTTCTTCGCCGGGCTCATGCTCGCCCTCGCCTACATGACGTTCCAGCCGAACGCGGCCGGGATCGTCGCCATCGTTTACATTCTGTACGTGGGGCTCGCCCTCGCGGAACTCGCCGTCGGCCTCTTCAAGTGGTTCTTCCCCTCCGCCGAAGGCATCCTCTTCGACGCGATCCTGCAACTGGTGTTCGCCGGGTGGAACCTCGGGTGGCAGGGGCTCATCTTCGCCGCGGGCCAGCCGCCCAACTACTTCATCGTGATCCTCGGCGTGCTGATGCTCACCGGCTCCTTCCGCCGCTTCCAGAGCTACCTCGAACTCCGCAAAGCGTTCGCGGATCGGCCCACGAACGAACAGATCCGCTGGTTCGACGACCTGATCCGCGAGATCAAGCAGGCCGACCCGGAACTGGACGACCTCGCGTTGGACCTGCCGACGAAGCCGCACTACAAGGCGAAGCTGCTCGGCGCCACCGCCTTCTTCGTGGAGAAGAGCGGCCGCGGCGTCCTCATTCTCGGCCCCTGGGACTTCACGCTCCACGAAGACGGCGAACGCGTTCGCCTCCAGATCGTCGACCGCGAGTACAAGCCGTTCGCGATCGACGAGTCGAGCCTGAAGAACTACCGCAAGTGGATGGCGAGCTTCAACACATGATCGAAGTCCGCGATCTCTCGAAGAGCTTTCCCGGGAACGCGGCTCCATCCGTGGACGGGATCCGCTTCACGGTGAAGCCCGGCGAAGTGTTCGGCCTGCTCGGGCCGAACGGCGCGGGAAAAACCACGACGCTGCGGATGCTCTGCACCGTGCTCCGCCCCACCGGAGGCTCCGCCACCGTGGCCGGGCACGATGTCGTGCTCGAGCCTTCCGAAGTGCGGCGGAACGTCGGCTTCCTCTCCGCGAACACCGGCGTGTACGACCGCATGACCGCGTGGGAGATGGTCGAATACTACGGCCGGATCAACCTGATCCCGCCGCACGAACTGCGCCCGCGGCTCGAGGAGCTGTTCAAAACGCTCCAGATGGATTCCTTCCGCGACGTGCCCGGCGGCAAGATGAGCACCGGGATGAAGCAGAAGGTGAGCATCGCGCGGGCCCTCGTGAACGATCCGCCCGTGCTCATCTTCGACGAACCGACCTCGGGGCTGGACGTGCTCGTGCAGCGCGCCGTGCTCGAGAGCATCAAGCAACTCCGCGGCCGCGGCAAGACGATCGTCTTCTCCACGCACATCATGCGCGAGGTGGAGAAACTCTGCGACCGCGTGGCGATCATGTCCAAGGGGAAGATCGTGGTGTGCGGGACGCTCGAGGAACTCCGCCAGTTGCACAACGAGCACGACCTCGAGGAACTGTTCTTCGCGCTGGTGAGTTGATCGCCGCGATCAGCGTGCCGTCGCCTGCTTCCGCGTTCGATCAGCGTCATCCCATCGGACGGTTGTCGAGTAATTTTCGGACTCTCTTCTGGGCCAAAGCGGCGAGGGGCGCCACGAAGCGGAGTCGGAGCACGTACAGGGCCGCGGCGCTGGTCGCGAGCGCCCACGGGTGCGAGAGATAGCGGCTGTTCGTCGCGCGATCCACGATCGCGAAAAAGATCGGCGTGAGGAATATGCCGAAGAGCGTGACGCCGATCATGCCGCCGAGCACGGCCACTCCCAACGCCTGACGCATCTCCGCGCCGGCGCCCGTGGCCATCGCCAGCGGCGCCACTCCGAGGATGAACGCCACGCTCGTCATCATGATCGGCCGGAATCGGAGCGTGCACGCTTCGATCACGGCCGTGCGCAGATCCGCGCCCGCGTCCCGTGCCACTTTGGCGAACTCCACGATCAGGATCGCGTTCTTGCACGCCAGCCCGATCAGCACCACGAAGCCGACTTGCGTGAAGATGTTGATGTCCTGTTTGAAGATGCCGTTCTTCGCGACGGCGGCTCCGGCCGGGCCGATGGCGACGCGATCGAGCCAGGCCGCGGCGTCGAGCGCGGGGCGCCACGTCACGTTCCACAGGTTCAGCGTTTCGAGCGCGGAGCCGGGATCGGTCATCCAGACGGCCACGAGCGCGGCCGCCACGCACACCGGCACCACGAGGATCACCGCGAGCGGGAACGCCCACGATTCATAAAGGGCCGCGAGGATCAGGAACACGAAGGCGACCGAGAGGCCGAAGACCATGAGCGTCGTGTCGCCGCGGAAGGTCTTGCCGCCGGGAAGGCGGATCTCCGAACGGCCGGCCTTCTCTTCGAGATAGGTCAGTTCCGTCCACTCGTAGCCGATCACCTGCTGGGGGAGTTCCTCGTCCGCGAGTCGTTCCATCGCGAGTCGTAGATCGCCGTTGCTCACGCCGGGGGCCACGTTCCCGTTGATGGCGGCGGCGGGGTACGTGTTGTACCGCGTGATCACTTGTGGCACGCCGCGTTCGCGTACGGTCGTCACGGCCGCGAGCGGCACCATGTCCCCGTGGCGATTCCGCACCTTGATGCTGCGAATGTCGTCCACCGAGTCCCGGAATTTGCGATCGGATTGCACGTTCACCTGCCACGTGCGGCCGAAGCGGTTGAAGTCGTTCACGTACTTGCTGCCCATGCTCCCCTGCAGGGTCGCGGCGACATCCGTGACTTCGACGCCGCGAGCCATGCAGGCCGCGCGATCGATGTCCAGGTACACTTGCGGCGAGTTCGTCTTGTACACGGTGAACATGCCGCCGGCCTGCGGCAGCCGGTTGGCCTTGTCCAGAAAGTTGCGGGTTTGCTGTTCGAGCGCGAGGGGCCCGGCGTCGCCGCGATCCTCGATCATGATGCGGAACCCGCCCGCGCGGCCGAGGCCGGACACGGCGGGAGCGCCGAAGACGTTCACCTGGGCTCCGGGAACGACGCGGGCGAAACGGGCCTGCAGCGCCTGAATGACGCGGGCGGAGTACAGGTCCGGATGCCTCCGGTCGGGGAAGTCCTTCAGGATGATGAACATCGATCCGAAGTTCGAGCCGTACGCGGACAGCACGAACGAGTTGCCGGCGATCGCGTTCGTATGCGCGACCGGCCGCACTTTCCGGACCCATGTCGTGACGCCGTCCTTCTGCACCTCGACGGCCCCCTCTTCGCCCGGCGACGCGGGCACGTCCACTTCGTACTCGAGCGCCGTCGTCGAGATCGCCTGCAGGGCTTCGATCGTGCGCTCGGCTGAAGCCGAGTCCGGAAGCTGGATGCTCGCGATGAGATAGCCCTTGTCCTGCTGCGGGATGAAGCCCGTGGGAATGTTCCGGTAGCCGTACGTTCCCGCAATCAGCAGGCCGACGTAACCGGCGAGCACGAACAACGGCACACGCAGCCCCAGGCTCACGATGCGAACGTACAGGCGGCCGGACCATGAAAAGGCCCGCTCGAACGAACGCTGAAACAGGGTGAACGGCAGGAGCAGATAGTGGACGAGGCCGCGCTTCGCGGTTGCGGCATGTCGCGGGCGCAGGAGCAGGGCCGCGAGCGCGGGGCTGAGCGTGAGCGAGTTCAACGTCGAGATCATCGTCGAGACGGCGATCGTGAGCGCGAACTGCCGGAAGAACGACCCCACGATTCCCGAGAGGAACGCGCAAGGGATGAACACTGCGGAGAGGACGACGCCCACGGCCACGACCGGCCCGGCGACGTCGTCCATGGCGCGGATCGTCGCCTCGCGCGGCGCGAGCCCCTGGTCGAGTTTGTGCTGCACGGCTTCGACCACGACGATCGCGTCGTCCACGACGATGCCGACGGCGAGCACGAGGCCGAAGAGCGTGAGATTGTTCACGCTGAACCCGGCGACGTACATCGCGGCGAACGTGCCCACGATCGCGACCGGCACCGCGGCCAGCGGGATGATCGCCGCCCGCCACGATCCGAGGAACACGAGCACGACGAGCGCCACGAGCACGATCGCGTCGCGAAGCGAGAGGAAGACCTCGTGAATCGATTCGACGATGAACGGGGCCGTGTCGTAGCCGATCTCCCAGCGGATGCCGGGCGGGAACTTCGTGGCGATCTCTTCCATCTTGGCGCGGATCGCGTCCGACGTTTCGACGGAGTTCGCGTTCGAGAGCAGGAAGATGCCGAGGCCGGTGGTCGGCTTCTTGTCGAAGCGCACGCTCACGTCCGCGTTCTTGGCGCCCATCTCGACGCGGCCGACGTCCTTCACGCGGACGAGTTGCCCGTCGTCGCCGACCTTCAGCACGATGTCCGCGAACTCCTCTTCGGTGGTGAGGCGTCCGATGCCCGAGAGCGTGAACTGGAACACCTGCTCGTCCGAGGTCGGCGGCTGGCCGAGTTGACCCGCGACGATCTGCTCGTTCTGGCCGCGGATCGCGTTCACGACGTCGCCGGGCGTCAGCTTCAGATGCGCGAGGCGCCCCGGGTTCACCCAGATTCGCATGGAGTAGTCGCGCTGACCGAAGATGGTCACGTCCGAGATGCCGGGCAACCGCTGGAGTTCCTCCTTGATATGCAGCGAGGCGTAGTTGCTCAGGTAGAGTTGGTCGTACGTTCCGTCCGGGCTGTTGAGGCTGATCGTGAGAAGAAGTTCGGGCGAGCGTTTCCGCGTGGTGAGGCCGGCTTGGCGGACCTCGGGCGGAAGTTGCGGCATCGCGAGGGCGACGCGGTTCAGCACGCGGACCTGGCACATGTTCAGGTCCGCGCCGGGGCGGAACGTCACCGTCAGCGTGTAGCTTCCCTCGTTGGTGCATTGCGAGGTCATGTACATCATGTCCTCGACGCCGTTCACCTGCTGTTCGATCGGGGACGCGATCGTGTCCGAGACGGTCTGCGAATCCGCGCCGGGGAAGTTGCAATCGACCTGGACCGTGGGCGGCGTGACCTGCGGATATTGGGCGATGGGCAAGGAGCGAACCGCGAGCGCGCCGGCGAGCGTGACCGCGAGGGACAGCACGGCGGCGAAGATCGGCCGATCGATGAAGAAACGCGGAATCATGTTGATGACGAGCCGGCCGCGTCAGCGGCCGGAGTTGTTGGCCACGCGGGCTTTCGGGTTCACCTTCATCCCGGCGCGGACGCGCTGGAGGCCGCTTACGATCACGCGTTCGTTCACGGCGAGGCCTTCGTCGATCACGCGGAACTTGCCGTCCTGCGGGCCGGTCTTCACCCGCCGCATGATGGCCTCGTCTTTCTCGTTCAGCACATAGACGAACCGCTGGCCCTGATCCGAGCCGAGGGCCTCTTCGGGAATCATGACGCCGGGATGCTCCTTGCCCACGGGCAACCGCACGCGAACGAACATGCCGGGCGAGAGAAGCTTCAACCCCTGCTGCTCCGCGGCGGTGGCCGCGGCGAACCCCACGAGGGCGGGAAGCGGGCCGAACTGCAACGGCTGGTTCGGCATCTCGGCCCGGAACCGCAGCGTGCCGGTGTTCAAGTCCAGCTGATTGTCCGCGAACGTGAGCACGGCCTTGAAGGAGAAGCCGTCTTCGTCCGCGAGGCCGACGAGCACCTCGAGCTTCGAATCGCGGGACGACGCGATCTTTCCCGATTGGATCATCTTGCGGAACATCAGCACGGTGCGCTCGTCGATGTCGAAGGAGACGTAAATGGGGTCGAGCACGACGAGCCGGGTGAGGATCGTGTCGTTTTCCTTCACGATGTTGCCGGGGTCGATCATGCGGCGGCTGATGCGACCGGTGTACGGGGCGTCGATGGTGGTGTAGCCGTGCTGGATGCGGGCGGTGTTGAGGTTCGCCTCCGCGGCGGACTTGCTCGCCTCGGCGGCGGCGAGTTGCGCCGTGTTCACGTCCAGCGTCGCGCGGGCCTTGTCCACGTCGGTCTGGGCGACGCCGAGATTCTTGAACGCGGCCTCGACGCGGCTCAGCTCCGCCTTCGCGAGTTGAATCTGCGCCTTCCAGTTCGAGATGTCCGCCTTGCACTTCTCGACGTCGGCTTCGGCCTTCTTCAGGGCGGCCGTGTAGAGCACGTCGTCGATCTCGAAGAGCGGGTCGCCCGCGTCCACGAACTCGCCGTCCTTGAAGAACACGCGTTTGAGCTTGCCCGTGATCTCGGGGCGAACATCCACCACTTTGTAGCCTTCGGTGCGGCCGGTGAAGTCTTCGTAGTCCGTGACGGGCCGCAGGACGGGGGTTTCGATCAGCACGTCCGGCGGGGCAGGTTTGACGACGGGGGCGGGCGGCTTCGCGCAGCCGGCGACGACCGCCGATCCGAGCAATGCGAGGAGGTATCCGAACGCGTGTTTCATGTTGGCGGCGGGCGGAAGGAAGGCGGCGACACAAGGATACCGCCGCGGCCGGGAACGCTTTCACGAATTGTAGTCCGATCCGCGGCGGTCGCTACTTCCCGACGGAGTAGGCGGCGAGGTGTCCTTCGCGATCGCGACAGTGAATCCGGCCGTCGGCCAGCGCGACGTGGGGCCAGGCGGCCGAGGCGAAGAGCTTGTCGCGGACAGCCAGTTCCTTGTAGGCGTTCGGCGAGCGGCCCGCCCCTTCGATCAGCATGAGCTTGCCGTTCAGGCCGTACACGACGAGCCGCTTGTCCCGGGTGACGAGGCACGAACCGGGATCGCCGATCGTTCCGCCTTCCCACTTCAACTTGCCCGACTTCGAGTCGACGCATCGCACGCGGTTCCACGCGACGTAGACGCTGCCGTCGTGAACGACCGGAGTGCAGACCTTCGACGGGAACTTCTTCCGCCACAGTTCCGTCGCGCCTTCGAGCGTGAATCGCACCTTGCACATCGCGTTGTGGTTGTACCCGGCGGCGACGATCACGCTGTCCCCGTCGACCGCCGGGCCGGCGATCGTGTTGGCGAAGTCCGTCACCCATTCGAACGTGCCGACCGTTCGCCCTTCGCGGCCTTTGTCCAAGCGGATGACGGCGAGGTTCCGCTGGGTGAGCACGGCCACGCACGGAACGCCGCCGACCGTCAGGAACGACATTCCGCCCGTATGCCCGGCCTCGTCCTTCAGTTCGGAGGTCCAGCGTTCCTGGCCCGTGTTCTTGTCGAAGGCGACGACGCTGCCGCGTTTCGTGGAGCCGACTTCGACGAGCAGCAGGTCTCCGTGGACGAGCGGGCTGGAGGTGTACCCGTAGTCGCGTCGCTGGCCGCGGCCGAGGTGCGGGCGGCGGCCGACGCTGTAGTCGTCGTAGAGGTTCCGCCCCCACGCTCGCTTCCCTTCGGCCGCGGTGTCCCAGCAGTGCAGGTCGCCGTCGGCGCTCAGGGTGTAAAGCCGCTTCGTCGCCGGGTCGTATTCGGGCGTGGACGACGGACCCGAGTACAGGCCTTCGTCGCCCATGTGGAAGCGGCCGTACCGCGGGCACTTGTAGTTCACGGACCACATCGGGGCGCCGTCCGCGGCGTTCAGGCAGCGGAGGATGTCTTTGCCGCCGCTCCAGCCGAGCGTGTAGACGCGGCCGCCGATCGCCAGCGGGCCGCTCGCGACTTCACCGACGTCGGCGGTCCATGCGGGCTTCTCGGAGAGCCAGGCGCCGCCGGTCCATCCGGAGTCCTCGGCCGTGATGCCATTGCGGGCGGGCCCGCGCCAATGAGGCCAATCCGCGGCCGTCACGAGGCCGGACATCGCGAGCAGCAGCGGTAGCCAAAGTCGCATGAGCTTCACCTGCGTGCGGGTCCGTCAGAGGAGTTCCTTCACCGGAGTCGGGTCGTCCAGCAGAAACACGGGGCGGCCGGAGTGGTCGTCGAGAGTGGTCTGCGGGTCGATTCCGAGGTGACGGTACACGGTGGCGAGCACGTTCTGCGGCGTGTACGGCTTGCCCAGCGGGACTTCGCCGCGGGCGTTGGTGGCGCCGATGGTTTGGCCGCGTTCGAAGCCGCCGCCGGCCATCAAGGCGAACCCGGACTGGGGCCAGTGGTCGCGGCCGCCGGTGGTGCCGCGCTGCGTGCCGACTCGCGGGGTTCGGCCCATCTCGCCCCAGATCACGACCGCGACGTCGCGGTCGAGGCCGCGATCGTGCAGGTCCGTGAGCAGGGCGTGAACCGAGCGATCGTACTGCGGCAGGATCGCCTTCAGACATTCGAACACGTGATCGTGGTGATCCCACTGCCCGTTGCATTTCTTGGGCACGGCGTGGTTCTGCGGCGTGATCGAGACGACGGGCACACCGGCTTCCACGAGCCGCCGAGCGAGCAGATATTCGGTACCTTTCCCGTACTTCTCGCGGACCTTGGGCGATTCCTTGGTCAGGTCGAAGGCGTCGCGTGCGGCGTTGGTCGTCATCATGTCCAAGGCTTGGGCTGCGAACGGATCATTCGCGTGGTTCGCGTCCAATGAAGCGAGCAGTTCGCGTCGGTCGGCGAGTTTCTCCTGCGTGAGCAGCTTCGAGAGACCGAGGTTGGCGGCCTTCTCGCCGGGGATGTAGGCCTCGTGGGCCTTGCCGAGGAAGCCGGGGCTGCCGACGTGGTTCGCGTCCCCGAGGTACACATAGGGCGGGAGCGGTGTGCGAGTCGACGTTCGAAGCTTGCTGGCGACGGACCCGATGGACGGTCGATTCCCGCGGAGGAACCCGGTGTACAGTTCCGGGCCGGTGTGCCCTTCCTGCTGGAACTTCATGTTGCGGATGATGGCGAACTTGTCCGCGATCGTGGCGTGAAGCGGGAGGTGTTCCGAGAGGCGAACGCCGGGCACGTTCGTGTCGATGGGTTTGAACTCGCCGCGATATTCGGCCGGCGCGTCCGGCTTGAGGTCGTACATGTCCAGGTGGGACGGGCCGCCGTTGAGATAGACGAAGATGACGGACTTGCTCCGCGGAGCGAGCGACTCGGCGGCCCGCAAGCGGAGAATGTCCGCGAGCGGGAGTGCGCCGAGGCCGAGGAAGAGGCGGCGTTCGAGCATGTCACTTCTTCCGGATGTCGTAGCAGTACAGCATCTCGCCTTCGCGGAGGTAGAGGCGGCCATCGCTGACGACGGGGTGGGCCCACGAGGGGCCGCTGCGCTTCGGAGCCTGGAACGAGCCGACTTCCTCATAGTCGTCCGCAATGGCTTTCACGAGGGCCATCGTGCCGTTGTCGTAGTGGAAGTACAAGCGGCCATCGGCGTAGGTCACGGCGGCGGAGCCGCGTCCCGTGCCTTGGTCCTTCCGCTTCCACACGACCTTGCCGGTCTTCACTTCGGCACAGAAGGGGTGGCCGGAGTCGTCCGTGTCGCCGTAGACGAAGTCGCCGAACTTCACGACGCCGCCATGTTTGTTGGTCAGTTCGCGCTTGTAGTACAGTTCCTCGGCGGAGACGGCGCCACCCTCGGCCTTGAGCTTCATGAGCGAGGCGCCTCGGCCGTAGCCGATGCTCGAGAAGATCGTGTCGCCGATCACGATGGGGGTCGGCACGTTGGCGGTGTTGCCTCCGAGCTTCTCGTGCGTCCAGAGCACTTTGCCGTCCGTGCTGATGCCGACGAGCCCGCCGTTGAACAGTTGCACGTAGTGCTTCACTCCGCCGACGGTGGCGATGACCACGGACGAATACCCGGCCTCGTTGTGCCGCGTGGCGATGGGGCATTCCCAGATCGTCTTTCCGGTCGTCTTGTTCAGCGCGACGATGGTGCTCGTCTTGCCGCCGGGCGTGACGATGAGCTTGTCGCCGTCCACGAGCGGGGACTCGCAGTAGTTCCATCCGCCCTTCGAACCGCCGAACTCCTTTTCGAGTTGGCGATGCCACACGCGTTTGCCGGTCTTGTCGATGCAAACGAGGTCGCCCATTTGGCCGAGGGCGTAGATGCGGTCGCCGTCCACGGTGGGGGTGCAACCGAGCTGCCGCCCGCGGGGCCGATTTCGCTCGTCCACACCTGCGAGCCGTCCTTGCGGTTCAGCGCGACGAGGTGCGAGACCTTCTGAATGTTGCCGAGAGTGTAGATGCGATCTTTGGAAACGCTCACGGTGGAGAAGCCGCCGCCGAGCCCCTTGGCGGTCCATTCGAGGGGTGGCCCCTTCTCGGGCCATTCCTGCAGGAGCCCGGTTTCCTTGGACACGCCGTCGCGGTTCGGCCCGCGGAACTGTGGCCAGTCGTCCGCCGAGAGCGGAGCCGCGACGAGCCCGGCGAGCAGCGAAGCGAGAAACATCCGACGCATGGGCGTTCACTCCGGTGGGAGAAGCAATTCCCCCGATGGTACCCGCGGGCCATTCGCCTGTCACGACCTTCGCACGAATCACCCCGCGGTTTTTTCCGAAAGCGGCACCGACGCCGCCGCTCGCTTCCGTACTATTCCGGCATGAACGAATGGCTGCTCGCGCGCGGGTACCGGTACGCCGGGATTGTCGGGAAGCTGCGGACGGAACCGGACCGCCGCGACGTGGGCGTGATCGTGAGCGACGCGCCGGCCACGGCCGCGGGCGTGTTCACGCAGAACCGCGTGTGTGCGGCCCCGGTTCAAGTCAGCCGTGATCGGCTGCCCGCGAGCGGCGTCCGGGCCATCGTCTGCTGTTCGGGCAACGCCAACGCCTGCACCGGCGAGCAGGGCCTCGCGGACGCGCGCCGCATGACCGAACTCGTGGCCCACGACCTCCAGGTGAACCCGGAGCAAGTGCTCGTCGCGAGCACCGGCGTGATCGGTCGGCCGCTGCCGATGCCGATCCTGGAAGCGGCGATCCCCAAGGCCGTGAAACTCGCCGCACAGGGCCGCGACGCGGCCTCGGACTTCGCCCACTCCATCCTCACGACGGATACGGGCACGAAGGTCGCGAGCCGCACTCTCGGCGAGATCACGATCACCGGATTCGCCAAGGGCGCCGCGATGATCGGCCCGAACATGGCCACCATGCTCGGCTTCATCCTCACCGATGCGGCCGTGGACGAAAACGACCTGCAACACATTCTCAAGGCGTCCGTCGATGTCAGCTTCAACTGCGTGAGCGTGGAAGGGCACACGAGCACGAACGACACCGTGTTCTTGCTCGCGAACGGCGCCGGCCCGAAGCTCTCGGGCCACGACCTCGCCACGTTCCAGGAAGCGGTCCGCTCCGTGTGCGTGGAACTGGCCCGCAAGATCGCCATCGACGCGGAAGGCGCCGAGCACCTCATCACGATCGATGTGGAAGGTTGCCGGACCGACGCGGAGGCGAAGCAGATCGCGAAGACGATCGCCGAGAGCGCCTTGGTGAAGACGGCGGTCTTCGGCGCGGATCCGAATTGGGGCCGCGTCGTCTCCGCGGCCGGCTACTCCGGCGTGATGTTCGAGGAGAAGGACCTCTCGCTCTGGATGGGGGACATGCTCCTCTACCGCAGCGGCACACCGCTCCCGTTCGACGCCGCCTCCGCCAGCGCCTACCTGAAGCACAACCGCGAGGTGGACTTCAAACTGAAGTTCACGTTGGGCAGCGGCCGCTGCACGTTCCACACCTGCGACCTGACGTACGAGTACGTGAAGCTGAACGCGGACTATACGACATAAGAGCTAACCACAGAGGCACAGAGACACGGAGAGGAACATGCAGTCACAGATTAAGATCAACGGCAGGATGAACAGGATTGACAGGTTGATTTCAAATCCTGTCTCAGTTGTTCTTCTCTGCTCTGTGTCTCTGTGCCTCTGTGGTTAGTTCCGAAGAATGCTCATCGAACTCAACTCGCTCTGCCGTTCCTTCGGGTCATTCACGGCCCTCAGCGACATCACGTTGTCACTGCCGGCCGGGCGGATCGGCGTGCTCGGGCCCAACGGCGCGGGGAAGAGCACGCTCCTCAAGATTCTTATGGGGCTGCTGTCGCCGTCCGGCGGCACCGGCCGCGTGCTCGACCAACCGCTCGGCGGCGATCGCGATTCCGAAGGCAACTGGCGACTGCGGCGGCTCATCGGGTTCATGCCCGAGACCGAGTCGCTCGTGCCCGGGCTCACCGGCATCGAATACGTCTCGCTTGCCGGCGAACTCTATGGCATGCCGCGCCGGGACGCCCAACGCCGCGCCCACGAGGTGCTCTCGTTTCTCGAACTGGAGGAGGCCCGCTACCGCCGCGTGGAGCAGTACTCCGCCGGGATGAAGCAGCGGGTGAAGCTCGCCCAGGCGCTCATCCACGATCCGCCCGTGCTGCTGCTCGACGAACCGACCAGCGGCCTCGATCCCGCCGGCCGCGACGCCATGCTCCGCCTCATCCGCACGCTCGGAGTCGACTACGGCAAATCGATTCTGCTTTCGACGCATCTCCTCGCGGACGTCGAAGCCGTGTGTGAACGCGTCGTGATCATCGCGGGCGGCCGCATTCGAAGCATCGGCACGGTGGACGAGTTGTGCTCGCGCCGGGTGAACCGCGTGCGGCTGCGGGTGCAAGGGGAAGCCGTCGCGTTCCGGACCGGCCTGGAGGAGGCTGGAGCGAGCGTCGTCGGCGAGGCGAACAATGGCGACTGGCGCGTCGCGGTGCCGGACGGCTGGGCGAACCTCCGATTCTTCGAACTCGCGGAATCGCACGGCGTCGGCATCCGTGCCTTGACGCGGGACGATGAGACGTTGGAAGAGTTGTTCCTAAGAATGGTGACGTAATCAATCCCTGCCCGACGCGGGCTGAGGCAGGCCCTCGCTGACGCGTCGGGCTGAGGCAGGCCCTCGCTGACGCGTCGGGCTGGTTAATCTCGAATATGCCGACCCAATCCGAATCTCTGCTTCGATACCGCCCGTGGCGCGGCACGCTGAACGGGCCGCTGTCCGCGTCGGTGGCGATGGCTCGCGCCGCGATCAAACTGCTGTTCCGCCGATGGCTCTATTGGGGGCTGTTCGCCCTCAGCATGCTCGTGTTCTTCTTCTTCTTCTACGGCCAGTATCTGGTCGTGTGGATCACCACGCAGGTGGGGTCGGACACGGTGCGGTTCGCGGGTGTGGCCGTGCCGATGAAGGATCTCACGAAGTTCCTCGGCCGCCTCGCTCTGGACGGCTCCGGTCACACCTTCGGCAACTTCATCTGGTTCGAAGGCTACGTCGTCGTGATCCTTCTCGCGCTGGCCGGCTCGCTGCTCGTGGGCAACGACTTCCACCGCGGCAGCCTCGCCTTCTACCTCTCGAAGCCGATCGGCCGCTGGCACTACGTGCTCGGCAAGTGCCTCGCGATCGGCTTCTTCATCAACCTCGCCACCACGCTCCCCGCGATCGTGCTCTGGATCCAGGCCGGGTTGCTCTACGACTGGCAAACGTACTACACCGAGAACGTCACCCTGCTGCGGGGCATCCTCGGATACGGGCTCACGCTCACGGTTTCGCTCAGCTTGTTGGTCATGGCGACGGCGGTGTGGCTGCGGCAAACCGTGCCGCTCACGATGGTGTGGATGGGAGTGTTCGCGCTGCTGCGGCTGCTCGCCGGATGGCTCGTGGACGGCCTGAAGGCCGACGAACGCTGGCGGCTGCTCGACCTGTGGAACGACCTGTACCTGATCGGCGCCTGGTTCCTCCGCATCGATCCGGCCACGATCCGACCGGCGGAGCAACCGCCGACGTGGCAGGCCGCCGCCGTGGTGGCGGCCGTCTCCGCCGCGTGCCTGCTTTATCTGCGGAAGCGAATCCACGCCGTCGAAATCGTGTCGTGAGTCGAATGCGGCTTTCATCCGCGGGGCGTCAAGGCCGCGATCTCGTCCGCGAAGGCGGGCCACTGCTCGCTCAATTCCGCGCGGCTCGCGTTGCGATACCCGGCGTACTCGAATGGCGGCGCCATCGTGCAGCCGATCAACGCGAATCCGTCGTCCGTTTCCAGCCGTGAGCCCTGCCACACGCCGCCGGGCACCACGACCTGCGGCGTATCCGGCCCGATGCGAACGATTCGCCCCGTGCCGTCCGGGTGCAACTGCAGCATCCGCAGCGGCGTGCCTCGATAGAAGTGGTAGACCTCGTCCGTCGGCAACACGTGCAATTCGGACACATGCCCGGGCTTGAGCAGAAAGTAAATCGCGGAGGAGTGAGGCGAGCGGTACGTTTCGCGAAAGAAGCCGCCTTCCACCGGATGCGGCTGAAGGCCGAGTTCGCGAATGAGATCGTCCGCGGATGGCATGATCTGCCGCCGATGAAATGCGAATGCCTCGCCGGAGGCGTCAGCAGCGTCGCCCATTCACTGCTGCCACCACCCGGCGAGGCTTTCGAATTTTACGCGGGGCGCTCGTCAGGTTCAACCGCGGGCGTCGGTTTCTTTCCCGTGCCCCGCCGCGGCCTGTCCGGAAGCCGGACACGAATCTCACGCTCGAGTGCCGAAATATGCCGACACGAAAGCGATAATCACGCCCTCCCAAACTTTCATCGCGTCCGGGCCCGGCGGTTCGGACAAGCTCGGCTTGATCGCGAACTGGAAGAGCGTCTCGGCGACGAGCAGCAGAATCGAGATGACCCCGATCCACGCCCTCAGCGTCTGGAAGAAGTCGCTGCCGCGGCCAAGCACGAACCGTGCGAACAACCCGAACCCGAACCCGCCGGCGAGCGTGCCGAGCAGCACCGGCCACTGCACCACGTCCGCCGGCTGCGGCGTGAGCCGCGACGAGAGGCGGTCCGGGTTGTTCGCCGCCGTGTACGCCACGACCGCGACGCTCCCGCCGACGAACAGCACACGCATCAGCCAGGGGAGGAACTCGGACTTCTGCTTGTCCACAGGGAACGGGTGCGAGGCGAACGCGAGGAACACCAGCGTGAGCAGGAAGAAGTGCGCGAGCGGAGCCGAGTGGGCCCGCTCGTCCGGCACGAGGAGGAAGATCCAGAAGAACGCGCAGATCAGCAGCGACATGAAGCCGCGCACCGTGCCCATCGGCAAGCCGAACGGATGCCGCACGTCGCCGTAGGGAGTGATCGTGATCGTCATGCCATAATCCCCTTCACCACCTCGCCGTGGACGTTCGTGAGGCGGCGTTTGATCCCGTTGTGGTAGTACGTGAGCTTCTCGTGATCGATGCCGAGCAGGTGCAGCACGGTGGCGTGGAAGTCGTGCCAGGCCACCGGGCGCTCCGCGACCTTCCAGCCGATGTCGTCCGTGGAACCGTAGGCGCTTCCGGCCTTCACCCCGGCGCCGGCCAGCCAGCACGAGAACGCGTACTTGTTGTGATCGCGACCGGGGCCGACCGTGCCTTCCGCCGATTGGGCGAACGGCGTGCGGCCGAACTCGGTGGTGAAGATCACGAGCGTGTCGTCCAGCATGCCGCGATCGCGGAGGTCCTTCACCAGCGCAGCGACGGGTTGGTCGATCCGCTTGGCCTCGGCCCCGTGGTTCTCCTTCACGTTCTCGTGGGCGTCCCAACTGGTGCGGGGCGACCCGGCGATCGGGCCGCCGCTGTAGATCTGCACGAAGCGGGCGCCGCGTTCGAGCAGCCGCCGCGCCAGCAGGCACCGCTTGCCGCAGTCCGCCGTCTCGGGTCGATCGAAGCCGTACAGCGCCTTCGTCTTCTCCGATTCCTTGCTCAGGTCCGCGACCGCAGGGACGGCCAACTGCATCTTCGCGGCGAGGGCGTAGCTCTTGATTCGGGCCGCGAGGTCGGCTTCGCCCCCGGCCTGCTTCAGGTGTAATTCGTTCAGCTTGTCCAAAAATTCGCGTGAATCCCTTTCCTCTTTGGCGCTCACCGGTTTCTCGGGGAACAAGTCGTTGACGGGGGAGGCTCCGCCCCGGAAGACGACGCCCTGATGCTGGGCCGGGAGGAAGCCGCTGGTCCAGTTCGAGGCGGCGCCGTTGGCCTCGCCGCGGCCGTCCGGCAGCACCACGTACGCGGGCAGGTCGTCGGTCAGGGAACCGAGCCCGTACGAGAGCCATCCGCCGAGCGACGGGTATCCGTTGAACTGGAAGCCGCTGTTGAGCACGAACAGGGCGGGCGTGTGGTTCGCGCTCTCGGCCGTCATCGACCGCACGACGGCGAGTTCGTCCGCGACGCCGGCGATGTGGGGAAACAGTTCCGAGATCTGAAGCCCGCTCGTGCCGCGCGGCTTGAAGTCCCAGTCGTTCCGACGCAAAAGGCCGACCTGATTGAAGAACACGTCCGGCTTCGTGTCCGTCTTCAATTTCTCGCCGTGGTGCTTCGCGAGCGCAGGCTTCGGATCGAACGAATCGACATGACTGAGCCCGCCGACGAGCGTGATCTGCACCGCGCGTTTGGCTTTGGCCGGGTGATGCGTCGCGGCCAGGAGCCCGTCCCGCAACAGGAGGTGCATCCCGGCCGTGGCCCCGAGTCCGAGCGCGGAGAACTGGAGAAACTCGCGGCGAAGCATGCTGCTATCGTAGCGAATGGCGGGAGCCCGCGTTTCCGGCGGGCGTGGGCTCCTTGACTCGCCGGGCGGCGGCGGCGAAGATCAAGTCTTCTCCGCACCGCTCACCCGCCCCATGAATTCCGACGTGAAGCCACTCCTCCTGTTCGCCGTGTTCCTTGTCCCCGGCTCGGCCCGCGCCGCGGACGAACCCTCATATCAGAAACATGTTTCGGCCCTCTTCAGCCGGCTGGGCTGCAACGGCGGCACGTGCCACGGAGCGGTGAAGGGCCAGAACGGGTTCCGCCTCTCGCTCTTCGGAGCGGATCCGACCGGCGACGTCGAGCGGATGCTCCGCGAGTTCGGCTCGCGACGGCTGAACCTGCTCGACCCCGCGGCGAGCCTGATCCTTCGCAAAGCCACGGGCCAGGCCGAGCACGCCGGCGGCGTTCGCCTTCAAACCGGATCGGCGGAGTACGAGACAATCCGCCGCTGGATCGCGGGCGGGGCGAAGATCGACTCCGAAAGCGCCGCACAGGTGAAGGAACTCCGGCTCGCGCCGAGCCTGCACACGGCGAAGCCCGGCGAATCGGTCTCGCTCAAGGTCGAGGCGAAGTTCGCGGACGGTTCCTCGGAAGACGTCACGGCGTATTGCTCGTTCGAATCGATGGACAAGGCCGCGGCGGAAGTCGACGCGACCGGCCGGGTGAAGAGTCGTGCGCCGGGTGAATCCGCGATCATCGTGCGATATCGGGCCGTTCCCGCGATGGCCCGCGTCGTGGTGCCGCGACCCGCGTCCGCGGCCTTTCCCGAGGTGAAGCCGCACAACTTCGTGGACGACCACGTGCTGGCCAAACTTCGCTCGATGAACCTGCCGCCCTCCGCGCTCGCGGACGACGCCGTGTTTCTGCGGCGGGCCTACCTCGATGTCGTCGGCGCGCTGCCGACGCCGGCCGAGGTTCGCGCCTTCCTCGCGGACACCGGCGCGGACAAGCGCACGAAGCTGATCGAGGATCTGCTGAAGCGGCCGGGCCACGCCGCTCTCTGGACTTTGAAGTTCTGCGACCTGCTGAAGGCCGCCGATTTCGGCGTCTACGCCGATGCTCTGAGTCTGGAAGCCGATGCTCCGCGATTCCAGGCGTGGGTCCGCGCCCGCATGGAGGAGAACACCCCGTACGACGTCTTCGTCGAGCGGATCCTGCTGGCCACGAGCAAGGAGGGGCGTTCGGCCGAAGACTACGCCGCGGAGGTGGCCGCGATGATGGAGGGGCACGGCCCCCGGCAGAAGGATCTCGAACTGTACAAGAACCGCAAGACGCTCGACCTCTACTGGCAGCGTCGCGGGGCGGACGGGCTCGGCGGCGCGATGCAGGTCGCGCACTCGTTCCTCGGGCTCCGGCTGGAGTGCGCCCAGTGTCATCGTCACCCGCACGATGTGTGGCGTCAGGAGGATCTGCTCGACTTCGCGAACTTCTTCATGCGCGTCCGAACGGTCGGGTTCCAGGGAGACAACGAGAAGAAGTTCCCGGACATGGCCGCGATCAAGAAGCGCTTCGACGACGACGCCAAGAAGCTGGAGGCGGACATCAAGAAGCGGAAGGACACGGACGGCAAGACGATCGACGACGAGGTGAAGGCCGCGAAGACGGACGCGGAGAAGAAAGCGATGCAGGCCAAGGCGGAGAAGTTCCGGCTCGAGATGCAAGCGCTCGATCGCCGGGCGAAGTTGCTGCCGGAGATCGGCCGCCGGCTGCTGCAGGCCGAGATTCGCGTGCTGCCGCCAGGCCCGACCGCGAAGGTGACCAGCCCGCTCGGCTCGAAGGACTCCAGGACGTTCCGCCTGCTCGGAGAATCCGAGCCGGTGATGCCCGCCACGGATCGCGACCCGCGTGAGGCCGTGATGGCGTGGATGCGGCAACCGGGCAACCCGTACTTCGCCCGGGCGATCGTGAACCGAGTCTGGGCCCACTACTTCGGCCGCGGCATCGTCGACCCGCCGGACAACCTCTCGGCGTTCAACCCCGCGAGCCACCCCGAGCTTCTGAAGGAACTCTGCGACGGGTTCGTGAAGTACAAGTACGACCTCCGCTGGCTGCACCGCGCGATCCTGACCAGCCGCACGTACCAGCAGGCGACCGCGACCACCGCCGAGGCCGCGATCGATCGGGCAAACTACGCCGCGTTCCCGCTCCGCAAGCTCGGGGCCGAGGTGATGCTGGACGCGCTCGACGCCGCCACCGGCACCACCGAGAAGATGGACATGAAGTACCATCACTGGCCGGACGAGATGACCACGGTCGAGGTGCCGTTCGCGCCGAAGAACCCGTTCGTCGCCTTCGTGCTGGAGACGTACGGCCGGCCGAAGCGGAACGCGGCGGTGCAGTGCGATTGCGAGCGTGAAGGGGGCGCCTCCGTGTTCCAGGTGCTCGCGTTGGCGAACCACCCGCGGCTCTGGGAGAAGGTCCGCGATCCGGGCGGCCGCGTGGCCAAGCTCGTGAAGGCGGAGCCGGACGCGGGCAAACGCATCGACGAACTCTTCCTCGCGACCCTCTCGCGGCCGCCGACCCAGGACGAACGCGCCGCCTGCATCACGTTCGTGGCCGACGCCGAGACCCCGGAGAAAGGTCTCCACGGCGTGCTCTGGAGCCTGCTGAACACCCGCGAGTTCCTGCTACAACACTGACTTCGGAGTCGAGGAGAGTCGCGATGTTCGCCGCACTGTTGATCGTGGCCGCGGCGGCCCCGGGCGATTTCGTCGCGGTGGGCCCCGGTGAAGCGAGGCCGATGGGCCGCGTGATCGCGATCGCGGCCGACGGCCGAGCCACGATCGCGACCGCCGCCGGCGAAGTCGAGGTGGCCGACGTCCTCTCCGTTCGCCGTGCAGGGGCGCCGCTTCCGCCGCTTCCGCGTGGTCCGCTCCTGATCGCGACCACGGGCGATCGCGTGCCTCTTCGCAAGGTGGAGGCCGGCCTTCTCGCCGGCGACGACCAAACGCTCCGGGTGCGGCCCGCCTTCGACGACGCGGAATGGGAGGTGCCCGTGGCCTACGCCGCGACCGTGTGGCTGGTGAAGCCGCCGGCGGACACGCCGCTCGAACCCGCTCGCGAAAAATGGCTCCCCGCGAACCGCAATCGCGACTGGATCCGCCTCCGCAACGGCGACACCGCGAGCGGCTCCTTCGGGGGGTTCCATCCCGAGGGCGGCCTTCGCCTGAAGCCCGAAACCGGCGAGGAACGCCTCGTGCCGCTCGATCGGATCGCCGCCGTCGCCTTCAACCCGACCCTCGCCCGCGGCCGCAAGGTGAAGGGGCCTTACGCCCGGCTCGTTCTCGGCGACGGCACGCGGATCGGCCTCACGCAGTTCTCCGCCGACGCGACGCGAGTGGTCGGGAAGGCTCTCTTCGGCCCGACGGTCGAAGTGACCTGGGATCGGATCGTAAGCCTGGACGTGCTGCAGGGGAAGGGCGTGGAACTCGCGGACCTCAAGCCCGCGAAGGCGGAGCAGGTCCCATTTCTCGGTACGACATGGACCTGGTCCGCGAACCGTTCCGTCGGCGGAGGCGCGCTTCGCGTCGGCGAGTCGACCTTCGATCGCGGCCTCGGCACGGCTCCGCGAACGACACTGACCTACGATCTCGGCGGAAAGTATCGGCGCTTCGAGGCCACGGTCGGGCTCGATCCCGCGAGCGGCCCGCGCGGCGGCGCCGAGGTTCGCGTGCTTGTGGACGGCAAAGAGATCCCGCGACCCGAACTGCGCTCCCTTGCGGCGGGAGCGGCCGCGAGCCTCGCCGTGAACCTGGACGGCGCGAAGGAACTCACCTTGATCGTGGATTTCGCCGGCGACGTTCCGGCCGCGGTGAACTGGGGCGACGCCCGTCTTGTGAAGCCGTGATCGCCGGGTGGATCGAACGATGCCGACGCACTACTTCTCGAACAGCGCCTGCCCGGATTCGGTGCCGCAGCCGAGTGTCTTTCTCGCGGGGCCGTCGCCGCGGCGCGTCGAGGACGCGTCCTGGCGGCCCGTTGCGCTCGAACGCTTCGCCGATGCCGCGGATCTGGCCCTCTTCATCCCCGAGTGGGACATGGGCCTCCCGCTCGCGGACTACGATCGCCAGATTCGCTGGGAGTGGAAACACCTGGACGCCTGCACGGCGATCCTCTTTTGGGTGCCGCGAAAGTCGCCGGTGTTCCCCGGGTTCACCACGAACGTGGAGTTCGGGCACTACCTCGCGAAGCGACCGGACCGCGTGATCTACGGCCGACCGCCCGAGGCGGAAAAGGTGAAATATCTCGACGAACTGTATCGGCACGCGACCGGCCGCGAACCGCTGACCGACCTGGCCGCGACCTGCGACGCCGCTAGGGAACTCTGCCGGCGCTTCGCTCCGTCCGCCTGACTCAAATGTACGAGATCAGGTAGTTCACGAGAGCGAAGCAAATCACGACGAGGAAAAGCACGAGCCACGCCTGAAAAAGAATGGCGTCGGCGCGGCTGTATTCGAACTGAGTGACGCGGGAGTCCGGCTTGGTGGGGTCGTTCATGGCGGGGCGCTCCTTCGCTCCATTATCGGGCGGGGAGGTGTCCGAATTCTTCCGGCGGGCGGGCTCGCTTCGCGGAAGCAAATCCCGGCCCCGTCACGACCCGCGCCGACGGAGTCACCGGCTCGACACGCCGTCACGGTTTCGAGTACGGGATCGTGTCCGGGGTGGATTTCGGGATCAGGGGCGGGTCGGAGGTCGGGTTGGCTTTGGGGATGGACGGCGGCATCGGGTTCACCGGCGGGGTCGGCTTTGGCGGGTCGGCGGCAAGGAACTTGTCGATCTTCCATGGATGAATCGCGAGGTCGCGGTCGCCGCTGATCGTTTGCGTCCCGTTGTTCAGGAACGCGACCGAGACGAGCGGTGCGGCGTGCTTCTTGAACGCGCCCGCTTCGGCCATCGACCACAAGTCCCAGATGCGAAGCGTGCGGTCCGAGGAACCCGAGATCAGCCATCGGCCGCCGGGCATCGCCGCGACGCTGCGGACGGCCGCCTCGTGGCCCTCGAGCGTGTGCAGGCGCTTGCCGTCCTTCACGTCCCAGACGCGAATGGTGCGGTCGTCGCCGCCGCTGATCGCCTTCGCGCCGTCGTCCGTGAAGGTCACGCTGGTCACGGTCGCGGTGTGGCCGGTGAAGGTCTTCAACGTTTCGCCGGTGGTCAGGTCCCAGAGGTACAGGTTGCGGTCGGCGGCGATCAGGGCCGTTTTCCCCGCGGGATCGACGGCGATGGCCGTGACATATTTCGCCTTTCCCTCCCAGCGGCGAATCTCGGCGCCGTCCGTGATTCGCCACAGGACCACGGCGCCGTCGAACCCGCCGCTGATGGCCCACTTCTCGTTCGCGGGGAACGCCACGGCCGAGACGAGGCTCTCGTGCTGGTCGAACTTCCCGATCTGCAGGCCGGTTTGAATGTCCCAGACGCGGGCGGTTCCATCCATGCTTCCGGACACGGCGCGTTTGCCGTCCGGGCTGAGGGCGACGGCCCAGACGCTGGCGGTGTGGCCGACGAGCCGCTTCACGTCGCGGCGGCCTTCCACCTCGTGAACGCGAACGGTGCGGTCGCCGGAGGCCACGATTGCGCGTTTGCCGTCCGGGGTGAAGGCGATTTGATTCGCGTCGCCGCCGCGGGCTTCGAGCGGATCGAGTTCGCCGGTGTTGTCCGGGAGCGTGGCGCCGTTGAGGTTCGCCTGGAAGAGCGTGCCGAGTCGCAGTTCGCGAACGATGTCGCCGAAGGCCTGCACCCAGATTTGGCGGCCGACGGTGCCGCCGGGCGCCCGCAACGCCCCGACGTGTTTCGTGAGCGTTTCAGAGGAATCGATCCGCGCCTTGAACTCGTCCGGCGTCAATCCCACTTCCCCGGCCGCGAGCGGCAGATCGAGATCGGCTTCGTACTTCAACGTGATCGTGCTCACGGCCTCGAACTTGGACACCTTCGCGCCGGTTTTCAGCACCGTCTCGGTGTACCGCTTCGCGTCGTCCTGCATCGCCTCGAGGGACTTCTCCTTGGCCGGGTACAGGGCCTTGATCAGTTCGGTGTCGCTCTTCTTGAATGCCTTCGGGTTCTTGTCCAGGTGGTCGCGAATCTGATCGGCCTTGGGCAGAATTCCGGACACGTGGCACGACATGCACGAGACGCCGGCCTCGACGGCGCGATCGGGCCGCTTCGGATCGCTGACGATCGCGATGGGGCCCTTGTCGAGCCGGGCGTTGTCCGCCTTCGCGAGGTAGTAGCCGTGCAGGCCGTTGGGCAGGGCGAAGATCGCTTCGCCTCCCGCGTGCTGGAACGGCGTCTCGACCAGATTCGGCCCGAGGGGGAACGCGAAGATGTTGCGGCGATCCGGAAGCAGGTTCCCGTTCACGCGCTCGGTGAGGCTCGCGGGCGGTTCGTCGAAGTCGTACGTGCGCCAATACATGCCCTGGGCCGAGTCGTGGCGTTCGAGCACGCGGTTGAACCGGGAGATGCCCGACCCGTTGAACCCGACGCGGATCACGCGTTCCTGTTGAACGTCGAGCACGGCATCGACGCGCAATTGACGCTCGAGATCGGCGAGGTTCGAGGGAAGCTGCAGCACGTCGTAGTAGAGCGGGGCGCGGCTCGCGGTCGCGGTGAACCAGTCGCCGCGAATGATGGGCAGCTTCGCGGCGGCGCTCACGCTCACGGCGCGGGCCGCGATCGTGTCGTCGAGGATGCCGTAGGGGTATTCCTGGAGAATGCGATTCCAGAGGGTCGCGTCCCACTGGTACCAGCGAAGATCGATGCGGAGCACGGTGCGGGCTTTGTCCACGGCCACGGGCACGGTGATCCGCGGGTTCCACGAGAGGCTGTTCACGAGCTTCGAGATCGCGTTGCGGTACGTCTGGAGTTCTTCGTCCGAGAGGCCGGCGTTGTGCAGGTGGTTCAGCGTGAAATAGCGCTGGAAGCGACGCGAGCGGCGATCGATCGTCTCGAGATCCGCGAGCACGGCTTCGAGCACGTCCTCATTCGAGACGGGCGCCTTCGTCGCGATCGCCTCGGCGCCGGGGGCTCCGGAGTCGATCCACTTCTTCACGATGGCGAGTTCGGCGGCCGTGGGGCGCGGGTTCTCCTCGGGCGGCGGCATCGTGCCTTCATCCATCCGCTTGTACAGGCGCGAGCCGGCCGCGTCGCCGGGGAGAACCTTCTTGCGGAGCACGAGCTTCGAGAGATCGCCGACGTAGTTCACGCCCCCCTCGATGGAGCCGTTTTGCCCGTGGCAGCGGTAGCAGTGCGCTTTGAAGACCGCCTTCGCCTGATCCGCGAGTTCGAGCTTCTGATCGGCGGCGGCGGGCGCGGCGAACGCGAGCAACGCCCAAGGTGCGATTCGAAACATCCGTCGGCTCCGCGAAGGCGAGACTGCGGACATGATAACCGAAGGGTGAACTCGCGGGCACGCCGGACATGTAACGAAGCTGTAACCACGTCAGGTCGAGTACACCCACTTGCCGAGCAGCAACGCGGGGGGGAGCAGCAGCAGGATCAGAAGCCCCGGCGCGCCGACGAACGCCGTCGCGAGGACGGCGTCGAGCGCGACCAGGCCGAGCACGCAACGCTTGATCGCGGCCTGCACTTCCCGCGGGCCCGGCTTCGCGATCGCCCGGCTCACCGGCAGCGCGATCGCGAACCCGAACGCGACCAGCAGATACGGGAAGAGCCACATCGCGGGTCCGGTTCGATCCGCGACGCGATCCTTCAGCAGAAGCGCCAGCACGAGCGCCACCCCCATGACGCTCGCCGCTCCGCGGAGGTCCCATCGATTGCTCGTGGTCGCCTCGGTTCGCGCGAACCACGTGACCCCGAGGATGTACACGCCGATCACCCCGGCGACGTGAACGCGGAGTTCGTCCGGGAGGGCGGTCTCGGGGATCGCGGAGAGACCCATCAGCACGTTGAGGAAGCGGCACCCGGCCATGGCGACGGGGCCGAGCGGGGTTCGCTTGAACCAGGCGTCGTAGAGGAGGACGGCGGCGGCGAGCCCGACGCCGATCGCGGCCGCTCCGCCGAGGATCGAGAAGCCGATGCCCGCGAGCGAGAGCAGAACGCCGACCGCCGCGGCCGTGCGAAGGAAGATGCGGCCGGACGGCAGCGGGCGGAACGGCCGATCCCGAAGATCTTCGGCCAGGTCGAACACGTCGTTCCACACCATGCCCGCGAGGTAGTGGCACCCGGAGGCGACCGCGAGCAGCAGCAGAGTCAGGAGGTATTCGCGACCGGCCACCGGCACGAGAGCGAGACCGACGCAACCGGCGAGGGCGATGTCCGCGAACGCGGTGAACACGTTCGGCAGCCGCAGGAGTTGAGCGAAGGCGAGGAGTCGCGGAACAGGCATGCAGGGAATGTTATGGAGGACGAACCCGCATTGCCGGACGGCCCGCGATCCGCGAAACTGATGGTGCGGAAGGATTCGACTTTATCGCAGGAGCCCCGTTCATGCTCGGCACGTCGCTGAACCCCAGGCAGTTCCTCGCTCGCGTGGCGCTGGAACTCGAACGCGTGGATCCCGCCCAGGTCCAGAAGCTCGCGGACCTCATGCATCAGCGCTACGTGGCGGGGCGCTTCATCTTCGTGATCGGCAACGGGGGCAGCGGGTCGAACGCGTCCCACTTCTGCGAAGACATCGGCAAGGGTACCCTCGCCCGCAGGTACTTCGACGACGACACCAAGACGCGGTACAAGATCCTCAGCCTCACGGACAACACGCCGTACATCCTCGCCTGGGGCAACGACGAAGGCTTCGACCGCGTCTTCTCCGAGCAGTTGAAGAACCTCGCCTCGCCCGGCGATCTCCTGATCGCGATCAGCGGAAGCGGTAACAGCCCGAACATCCTCAAGGCGGTGGAGTGGGCCAACGCCCACGGCGTGGAAACCTTCGGCTGCACCGGCTTCTCCGGCGGCAAATTGCAAACCCTCGCCCACCACAACTTCCACGTCCCGCTCGACGACATGGGCATCGTCGAAAGCATCCATCTCACCGCGTTCCACTGGGTGGTGGACGACCTGCACCGCCGCGTCTCGATGTGATCGGAGTGAACAAGCCTCACGGAGGTGGGTTCATGGAGAACCGGCGACAACTGTCGGCGGTTCGCCTGAGCACCGGCGATCGCGTGGGTTTTCGCTCGAATGAGAATCCGGTTCGCGTGCCGCGCGATTCCGGATTTTGAGCTTGGTTCTGCGCAAGTTCTCCGACTACACTTCTCTCAGTCTGAAGTTCCCCTCGTTTGCCACGGCTTCAAATCGGACATCATTTCACCCGTCCGAGGAGGCATCGCTCATGCGCACGCGCAGGAATCGGCTCGTCGTCGAAACGCTGGAAGACCGCACGACCCCCGCGGGGCTCGTGGACGCGCTCGCGTCCGCCAGCATCGTCGCGGAGGCGCCGGTCGAACGGATCAACATCGTGAGCGCGGGCGGCGAAAGCGCCGCGTTCCAGTCGCGACTCGCGGCTTCGCCCTACGCCGCCGGCGTGAATCACGTCGGCTTCGGCATCTACAACGTCACGCTCGCCTCGGGCATCGAGCCGGCCGCGGCCGCCTCGTTATTCAGTTCCCTGCCCGGCGTCGCCGCCGCCGAGCCGGACTACCTCATTCAGGTGAACCGCACGCCGAACGACTTCTACTACAGTTCGCTCTACGGCATGTCCCGCATCTCCGCGCCCACCGCATGGGACTACTCGACGGGCGACGGCGATTTCGTCGTCGCCGTCATCGACAGCGGCGTGGATTACAACCACCCGGATCTCGCCGCCAACATGTGGCGCAATCCTGGCGAGACCGCCGGCGACGGAATCGACAACGACGGCAACGGCATCGTCGACGACGTCTTCGGAGCCAACTTCGCCGGAGCCAACAACGGCAACCCCTTCGACGACAACGGCCACGGCACCCACGTCGCGGGGACCATCGGCGCCATCGGAAACAACGGCACGGGCGTGGTCGGCGTGAACTGGAACGTCAAGATCATGGCCCTGAAGTTCCTCTCCGCCTCGGGCAGCGGCTCGACTTCGGACGCGATCGAGGCCCTGAACTACGCCGTGAGCAAGGGCGTGAAGGTGAGCAACAACTCGTGGGGCGGCGGCGGGTACAGCACGGCGCTGTTCAACGCGATCCAGGCGGCGCAGAACGCGGGGCACATCTTCGTCGCCGCCGCCGGCAACTCGAACATCAACATCGACACCACGCCCAGCTACCCGGCAAGCTACAACCTCGCGAACGTGGTCGCGGTCGCCAGCACCACGAGTTCCGAAGTCCGTTCGAGCTTCTCGAACTACGGAACGAACACGGTGGACATCGCCGCGCCGGGGTCGTCGATCCTGAGCACGACGCCGAACAACACGTACAGCACGTTCAGCGGCACGTCCATGGCGTCGCCCCACGTGGCCGGCGCGATCGCCCTCTACTGGGACGCCAATCCCGGCGACACGGCCGCCCAGGTGATCCAGAAACTGCGGGACTCCGCGGACACGCTCACCAGCCTGAACGGGCTCGTGAACGGCAGCCGCCGGCTGAACGTGGGCCGAATGCTGGAATCGACGAGCCCGCCGCCGCCCCCGCCCGCGGACACGACCGGCGCCCTCGTCACCGCCGCGGCCTTCAGCGGGACCACGAGCCTGACTTCGGTTCGCTACACGTTCAACGAGGCGATCAACCCCACAAGCTTCACCCTGGCGGACATCGCGAGCTTCACCGGGCCGAACGGCACGATCGTGGCCTCGGCCGTCAACGTCGTCGCCGGTTCGAACAACACGCAGTTCGACGTGACGTTCCCGACCCAGACCGCGGGCGGCGTCTACACGATGGTGATCGGGCCGAACATTCTGGACGCCGCGGGGAACGCGCTGGACCAGAACCAGAACGGCGTGAACGGCGAAGCCGCGGACACGTACACGGCCACGCGCACGCTCAACGTCACGAACACCTGGAGCTTCTCGGCCGGCGGCCTCCCGCTCGCCATCCGCGACTTCACCTACACTCGCGCCACCATCGCGGTGAATCAGGACATCACGATCTCGGACGTGAACGTGCGGTTCAGCCTCACGCACACGTACAACAGCGACCTGATCGTGAAGCTGATCGGCCCCGGCGGGCAAAGTTCGACGCTCGTGAATCGTCGCGGCGGCAGCCGGGACAATTTCACGAACACGACGCTGGACGACGAAGCGAGCACGGCGATCGCGAACGGCGCGGCCCCGTTCACGGGATCGTTCCGACCCGAGACCACGCTCACGACGTTCGACGGCCGCAACGCCCGCGGCACGTGGACGCTCGAGGTGTACGACGCCGCCAGCCGCGACACCGGCAGCCTCACCGCGTTCACGCTGATCGTCACGGGAACGAACGGCGGCCAGTTCGTGACCGCGTTCGGCATGCAGGAAGGGGAGTCGTTCACGCAGCCGCCCGCGACGACGGCGGCCGTCGTCGCGTTGCCGGTCGCCGCCGCATCGGACGCCGAGATGGAATGCGAATTGCCGACCGTGCTGGCGGCGATCGCCCTGCCTCCGGAGGTGTCCCCGGTTCGCCCGCTCGCCCCGACGACCGCGGCCCCGATCCTCGCGTACCTCGCGCCGAGCGACGACGCGACCGATCCGTGGGACACCCCGATCTCGATCTGAGGCAGTTCAAGCGACGGGGCAGCTTCTTCGGGTGGGTCGGATCGCGAATGCGACTGATCGCGGTTCTGCCCACCGCACGAAGTGATTCACTCTCAACCCTCGATCGCCTTCGCGGCGGCGAGGGTGTTCACCAGCAGCATCGTGATCGTCATCGGGCCGACTCCGCCGGGCACCGGCGAGAGCCAGCCCGCCACCTCCGCCACGGACTCGTGAACGTCGCCCATGAGTTTGCCGTCCACCGAGTTCGTGCCCACGTCGACCACCGCGGCTCCGGGTTTCACCATGTCCGCGGTGATGACGCGCGGCGAACCGGCGGCCGCGATCAGGATGCTCGCTCGGCGGCACACCTCGGCCAGGTTCTGCGTTCGCGTGTGGGCGATCGTGACCGTCGCGTCGCCGGCCGCGGGGTTCTTCGCCGTCTTCTTCTGTGCCAGCATCAGGGCCAGCGGCTTGCCCACGATGTTGCTGCGGCCGACGATCACGATCTCTTCCCCCGCCGTCTCGATTCCGTTCCGATGGAGCATCTGCAGCACGCCGTGCGGGGTGCACGGGTAGTACCGCGGGTGGCCGGCCGCAAGCAGGCCGAGGTTCATCGGGTGGAAGCAGTCCACGTCCTTCGCCGGATCGATGGCCCGAATCACGGCGTCTTCGTCGATCTGCTTCGGCAGCGGGAGTTGAACCAAGATGCCGTGAACGGCCGGGTCCGCATTCAGCTTCGCGACCAGTTCGAGCAGTTGCGGTTGAGTCGTGTCCGCGGGGAGCGTGTGAACCCACGACGCGAGCCCGGCGTCCGAACAGGCCTTGTGCTTGTTCCGAACGTAGACGTGGCTCGCGGGGTTGTCTCCCACGATGACCGCGGCGAGCCCCGGCGGCCGCGTGCGTTTCGCCACCTCGGCCGCTACTTCGGCCCGCATCGCTTTCGCGAGTTCCTTTCCGTCCAGTCGTCGCGCCGTCATCGTTTCGAACCCTCGGAGAGAATCAACGCGGTGGTGGCCCAGCCGCTCGCGGCGGCGGAGATGAACTGATCTTTCCCGTGCGGGAAGCCGCTCTCGTAATACGGCTGGAACGGCTTCGATCGCGACACGATGTGCCACGAGCCGTCCGTCCGTTGCGTGCGAACGAGGAAGGCGATGCCGCGGGAGAACGCGGGGGCGCTCACGGCGAGGCCGCCGGCCCGATGCAGGGCGACGAGCGCGGTCGCGGTGGCGTAGGCGTCCGGCTCCATGTCGGGAAGCTGGGACCATCCGCCGTTCGATCGCTGCGTGCGAAGGAGGTCGTCCGCGGCGGCGGCGATCGCGGCCGCTTCCGCGCCGCCTTCTTTCAGTCCGAGCAGTCGAAAGACGCGGTCCTCGGTGTCTTTCGGGGTCGCCTTCAGGAGCCAGCCACGGGCCGAGTCGATCCGCTTGGCGCCGCGTTCCGCCTGGTCCTTCGTGCCCCATTTGCGGATCGCTCGCATCGCCAGATACGTGGGCGTGAAGTCGCTCGCTTCGCTCGGCGGCCGGTGCGACACGGTTCGCCAGTGATCGCGGTCCGGTTGCGTCTTCAGGAAGTATTCGACGACGGCCGCGGTGTTTTCGTCCGCGGGATGTTCGGCGAGTTCGAGCGCGAGCATGGCGTAGCCCGCGGTGTCCACTTGGCCGCCGGTGCCTTCGCCCTTGCGGAATTTCTCGCGGTTCGAGGCGATGAACGTGGCGACGTGCTCGGCCTGTTCCTTCAAGAGGGTCTTCGGCAGGTCGAGGTCGCGTCCCTTGGCGGCGGCGAACGCCATCATCGGGAACACCTGGTTGTGGCAGGCGAAGCACGTCTTCTGCTCGGCGTGGCCCGAGGCGGCGGCGGCGAGCAGTGGCAGCGAACGGGACACGGCCTGCGCCGCGGTCTCGGCCTTGGAGCGCGGCGCGGGCGCCACCGGCAACGCGGTCGCGGTCGCCAACAGGATCGTGAACATCGGACGATCTCCGCGGTGCGAGGTGATCTTATTCGCCGAGCGTCACGCGAGTTCGGAGTACATCGCCGCGTAGTGTTCGATCTCGCGATTCGGGAGGAACCGCTCGAACGCGGCGGCGCGGCCGGCGGACCCGATCGCGGCGCGGCGCTCGTCGTCCCGCAGGAAGGGGTACGTCTTCGTGGCCAACTGGGCGGGTTGTCCCGCTTCCGCGAGGATGCCCGTGATTCCGTCGTCGATCAGTTCCGCCATTTCCGGCAACCGCCACGCGAAGACGGGCACGCCGCCGGCCATCGCTTCGAGCGTGTGCCGCACGTCGCCCTGCGGATGAACGTCCCACGCGAAATCCGCGCCGGCCACGATCGCGGCCCCGTCCGCCCGATCGCCGACGAAGCGGATGCGGAAGTCGGCCGCCATCGACGAGCGAGCGTACTCGAGGAGCTTGGCGCGGGCCGGACCGTCCCCCACGATCGCGAGGTGCAGGTCCGGGAATTCGCGGTGGATCAGGTCGAACGCCCAGACCGCGGATCGCAGGCCCGAGTCGCCGGCGAGTCTCCCGGCGGCGACGATGTAGCGGGCGTTCGCGGGCATGTCCATGGACTTCAACAGCGCCGCCCGATCCGTGTCGGCCGCGGCTTTCGCCCCCGGCGCAATGCGGGTCAGGCGTTCCGCGAGCACGCCGAGTTGCCGATAGCGCTCGGCTTCGACCCACGTCGCGGGCACGACGCGATCGCACATCCGCAGGCGCTTCCGAGTCCACCAATTGAAGGACGACGCCGGCAGGATCGAGGCCGCGGAGGCGACGACTCGCGGTTCGAGGCCGCAATCCGGGGCGGCGCGGGTGAACGCGGCCGTGGCGCTGATCGCCTCCGGCCCCCACGCGTGAACGATCTTCGGACGGAACTCGTTCACGAAACCGCGGAGCGAGAAGAGCCCGCGAAGGTCCAGAGCATGCCGCAGCTTCACGGCATGGGCCTGAAGCTCGCGCGCGACGGGCGAATCGCCCCGATTCAGGACCGCGACGCGGAGTTCGAATCGGGATCGGTCCAGCCCGGTCGCGAGCCGCGCGAGATGCCGCGAGGCCGCGCCGGGAGCCAGATCGTTCGCGAGAAAAAGAATGGGGATGATCACGGCTTCTTCGGCGGCTCCGGCGCCTCGGCCTTCTTCCAGCCCAGCATCAGAATCGTCGGCTTCTCCGGGGCCTTGATGTCCGCCGGGATCACGAGTTCGTTGGTGTCCGGGGTCTTCTTCACGCGGTCCTTCGGGAGGTCTTCGAGGAACTCGTCCGGCCCGAGGATGTCGTCGTAGTTCGGCACGCCGTAGTGCATCGGCAGCACGTAGAGCTTCGGTTGAAGCTGCTCGACGACCTTCTTCGCGGTCTCGCCGTTGATCGTGTAGATGCCGCCGACCGGGACCATGAGCACGTCCACTTTGCCGATCGCCTTCACTTGGGCGGGCGTGAGATCGTGGCCGATGTCGCCGAGGTGGCAGATCACGAGCCCGTCCACTTCGATGACCCACGTCGCGTTCAGGCCGCGGTTGAAGCCCATGTTCGCGTCGTGGAACGTCTGCACCGAGCGGAACTTGATCGGCCCGCGCGTCTCGTTGATTTCCTTCCACTCCTGCTTCGTGCCTTTGCCCTTGAGCACGACGCTGCGGTAAACGTCCGCCTTGTCCCGCTTCTCGGCGTCCTTGGCGTTCTCGGGGTAGAAGCCGTCCAGCACGTCCGGCTGGTTGTGATCGTCGTGCAGGTGCGTGACGAGCACGAAGTCCGCCTTCACTCGCGGCGTTCCGAACGCGGGGATGGCGTGCGGATCGAGCACGATCCGTTGCCCGGTGCTGTCCGTGATCTGGTAGAAGGATTGCCCGTACCAGCGGATGGTGAGCTTCTTCTCGCGTTCCTTCGGCTCCTGGGCGAGCGCGACCGGAGCGAGCAGCATGAGGCAGATCATGGACCAGCGTCGCATCGCATGCTCCGTGTTCGATTGGAGTTGTCCTGTCGGGCGGGTCGAAGTCCGCGCAAGCGGACGAGGCCCACCACGCGCTTGGAGGTGGCTTGGTGGGCCTTGCGTGCTTCGCACGCTTCGACCCACCCGACACCGAATGAACTCAAGCGACACTCGTTCGATTCAGCTTAACAAGCGGAGGGGGAACGGTCAGCCGGGAGCCGCTATAATCCGGGGAACGGATTCGCGTCGCCGGCCCGGGAGCGTTTGTGGCCAAAAAGGACCCCCTCGAACCGAAGCGGTGCGCCGAGCTACTCGCGGCGCTCGCGGCCCCGGAACGCCTCAAGGTCGTGCGATTCCTCGCCGAGGGGCGGCATAACGTCACCGAGATCGCCGAGATGCTCGCGATTCCGCCGGTGAACGTCTCGCATCATCTCATGGTGCTGCGACACGCGAAGCTGATTCAGCCGAAGAAGGAAGGCCGCTTCGTGTGGTACTCGCTGAGCCCCGGTATCCTCGACGACGTGGTCGAAGCCGGCGTCCCCCGCGACGCGATCAACCTCGGCTGCTGCAAGCTGGAACTGCCCATCTCCCCGTGCTGAGCCCGCCCCGCTCAGGTGGCGAAGATCACGATCAGCACGAAGATCGCGACGACGACGATGCCCCCGACGAGCAATCGCCTCGGCGTCGCGGATCGCGGTTGCTTCGCCGCCTCCCGCGCATGTTGCTGCCGTTCGCGCTTGTGCTTCTTCCGGGCCTGCTCGTGCCGCTGCTTCTGGGCGCTGTGACTCATGACGCACCTCGGGAGAGTGAAGTGTCTCCCGCATGATATCCGATCCGCGCCGCGGGCTCCAATTCGATCCGGACGAGTGGCGGGCACGAAAAAAGAGCCGCAGGTTTTCCCTGCGGCTCAAGGCGTCATCGGGTTCCGCCCAGGATCACTCGGCGGCGGCGGGCTCGGCGGGAGCGGGCGGGTTCATGTAGCCGACTTCGCCGTCCGGGAGGTTGATCCGGACTTCGGCTTCTTGGTGCGTCTTGAAGCCCGTGCCCGCGGGGATGAGGTGCCCGAGGATCACGTTTTCCTTGAGGCCGACGAGGTAGTCCACCTTGCTCGCGAGTGCGGCTTCGGTGAGCACCTTGGTCGTTTCCTGGAAGCTGGCGGCGCTGATGAAGCTGTCCGACTGCACGGCGGCCTTCGTGATGCCGAGCAGCTGCACGGAGCGAGTCGCCGGAATCGGCGTCTCCTTGGTCGGCTTCTTCTTTTTGCCCGTGAGCGCGGAGAGTTCTTCCTCGAAGGCTTCCCTGCTGACGACGCGACCCGGCACGAGGGACGTGTCGCCGGCGTCGATCACCTTCACGCACTCCTCGGTGAGGCGACGGTTCACTTCGTCGAAGGCGAAGCGATCCATGACGGCGCCGGGGAGCAGCCCGGTGTCGCCGGTCGTTTCGACGCGGACCTTGCGGAGCATCTGCGCCACGATGATCTCGATGTGCTTGTCGTCGATGTCCACGCGCTGGCTGCGGTACACGGCTTGCACCTCGCGGACGAGGTAGTCCTGCACGGCTTCGATGTCCTGCACGCGGAGGATGTCGTGCGGGACAAGCGGCCCGGCGACGAGCGGATCGCCGGCCTTCACGTATTCGCCGGGGTGCACGCGAACGTGGGCGCTGGCCGGCACCTGGTGATCGCGGCGTTCGCCGATCGAACGGCCCTGTTCGTCCTCGGGCTCGACCCAGATGATGCGCTTGCCGCGCTTGCGGGTCGGGTCGATGGACACTTTGCCGCCGACCTCGGCCATGACGGCGGGGTTGCGCGGGCGGCGCGCTTCGAACAGTTCCGTGACGCGCGGCAGACCGCCGGTGATGTCCTGCGTCTGGGACACTTCACGCGGCATCTTGGCGAGCAGCGTGCCCGCGGACACCTTCTGCTTGTCCACGACCTGCAGGTTCGCACGCTCGGGGATGAAGTACGGCTCGACCAGACCCTTCTCGACGATGATCTCGATGCGGGGGTGCAGATCGCCCTTGTGCTCCATGATCGTGAGGCGCTCGACCCCCGTGGTCTTGTCCAGTTCCTTGCGGAGCGTTTCGCCTTCCTTGATGTCCTGGAAGCGGACGACGCCGCTTTCCTTGGCCACGATGGGGAGGGCGTGCGGGTCCCACTTCACGAGCACGGTGCCGGCGGTCACTTCCTGGCCGTCGTTCACGAACACTTCGGCGCCGTTGGGCACCGGGTAGCGTTCGGTGGCGGGGCCGCCCGGCGTGCGGGCGACGACGACTTCGCCGGTGCGGGCCAGAGCGATGCGGTGACCGCCGTCGTTGGTCACGATCTGCACGCGTTCGAAGGTGACGAAGCCGCCCTTCTTGGCCTTGTGCTCGGAGTCCGCGGTCTGGGCGCGGCCGGCGACGCCGCCGATGTGGAAGGTCCGCATCGTGAGCTGTGTGCCCGGCTCGCCGATGGATTGGGCCGCGATGATGCCGACGGCCATGCCGTCTTCCACCGTGGCGCCCGTGGCGAGGTCCATGCCGTAGCACTTGCGGCAGATGCCGAGCGCGGCCTGGCACGTCATCGGGCTGCGGACGACGATCTTGTCCAACCCGAGCTTCTCCAGTTCCTTCGCCTTGTCCGGCGTGATCATCTCGTTCTCTTCGACGATCGGTTTCTTGCTCGTCGGGTGCTCGAGCGTGCTGCGGGAAACGCGGCCACGGATCGCGTCCGAGAGCGGGCGATCGATTTCGTCGCCCTTCCACATGATGCCCTTGGTGATGCCCAGAAGCGTGCCGCAGTCGTCCATGGTGATGACGACGTTTTGGGCCACGTCCGCGAGCTTGCGGGTGAGGTAGCCCGAGTCGGCGGTCTTGAGCGCCGTGTCGGCCAGGCCTTTGCGGGCGCCGTGAGTGCTGGAGAAGTACTCGAGCACCGTGAGGCCTTCACGGAAGTTGGACTTGATGGGCGTCTCGATGATGGCGCCCGAGGGCTTGGCCATGAGCCCGCGCATGCCGGCCAGTTGGCGGATCTGCTCGATGCCGCCGCGGGCGCCCGAGTGGGCCATCAGATAAATCGGGTTCAGGTACGGCACGACCTTCCCCGTCACCTGATCCGGGCGGCGGTCGTTCTGGAGGTCCGTCATCATCTTCTTCGTGATGAGGTCGCGGGCCTCCATCCACGTGTCGATGACCTTGTTGTAACGCTCGATCTCGGTGATGATGCCGCGCTCGAAGTTCTTGCGGACCTTCTCGACTTCCTTGTCCTTGTCCTTGAGCACGCCTTCCTTGTTCTCCGGGGTGCGGAGGTCGGAGGAGGCGAAGCTGAGGCCGGAGCGGGTGGCCTGCTTGAAGCCGGTCTCCTTCATGCGGTCCAGGAGCGCGATCGTTTCGCGGCGGCCGAGGCGCTGGTAGCAGTCCGCGATGATGCGGCTCAGGTGCTTGCTCGTGAGCGGCAGATCGTAGTAGTCCATCTCCGGGTGGAGGATGTCGTTGAAGATCACGCGGCCGACGGTGGTGCGCACGAGTCCGTTCGGCTTGCGGGGCAGTTCCTCGGCTCGGGCCACGCCCTTCTCATCCTTCACCTCGCTGATGACTTTCCTCTTGATCGGCAGGCGCACGAGGATCTTGGCGTGCATGCCGAGCTTGTGTTCGGCGTGGGCGCGGAACAGTTCGCCGGGGCTGTGGAACTTCATGCCGTCGCCCGCTTCCACGGCTTCGTCTTCGGCGCCGCGGCTCGCGGTGAGGTAGTAGCACCCCATCACGATGTCCTGGGACGGCGTGATGATCGGGTTGCCGTTCGCCGGGCTGAAGATGTTGTTCGTGGACATCATCAGCACGGTCGCTTCGACCTGCGCCTCGATCGAGAGCGGCAGGTGAACGGCCATCTGGTCGCCGTCGAAGTCCGCGTTGAAGCCCTTGCACACGAGCGGGTGAATGCGAATGGCGTTGCCTTCGATGAGCACCGGCTCGAAAGCCTGAATGCCCATGCGGTGCAGCGTCGGGGCGCGGTTGAGGAGCACCGGGTGGCTCTTGGTGACCTCTTCCAGGATGTCCCACACCACGTCGTCCTTGCGCTCCAGCATCTTCTTGGCGGACTTGATCGTGTCCGCGTGCTGGAGTTCCTTCAGGCGGCGAATGATGAACGGCTGGAACAGTTCAAGCGCGATCTTCTTCGGGAGGCCGCACTGGTGCAGCTTCAACTCCGGGCCGACGACGATGACGGACCGGGCCGAGTAGTCGACGCGCTTACCGAGCAGGTTCTCGCGGAACCGGCCCTGCTTGCCCTTGATCATGTCCGTGAGGGACTTGAGCGGGCGGTTGCTGGAGCCGAGCACGGGGCGCTTGCAGCGGTTGTTGTCGAAGAGCGCGTCCACGCTCTGCTGGAGCATGCGCTTCTCGTTGCGGATGATCACTTCCGGCGCGTTCAGGTCGACGAGCTTCTTGAGGCGGTTGTTGCGGTTGATGATGCGGCGGTAGAGGTCGTTGAGGTCCGACGTGGCGAAGTTGCCGCTGTCGAGAAGCACGAGCGGGCGCAGGTCCGGCGGGATCACCGGGATGCATTCGAGCACCATCCAGTCGCACTTGTTGCTGGAGTCGCGGAGGGCCTCGACGGTCTTGAGCCGCTTCACGAGTTCCTTGAGGCGCTGCTTGGAGGCCTTCTCGCCGCGCAGCATTTCCTTGTCGAGCCGTTCGCGGAGTTCGCGCGAGAGTTCGACGAGGTTGAGCTTCTCGAGCATCTTCTTGATGGCTTCGGCGCCCATGTCCACTTCGAAGGTGTCGCCGAACTCGGTGCGCGCGGCCTTGTATTCGTCTTCGGTGAGGAGTTCGCGTTCCTTCAGGGTCTTGTTCGAGCCGGGAACCTTGGCGCCGAGGTTGGCGCCCGGATCGATGACGACGTAATCCTGGAAGTAGATGATCTTCTCGAGGTTGGTCGTCTTCATCTCCAGGAGCGTGCCGAGGCGGCTCGGCATGGCCTTGAAGAACCAGATGTGCACGACCGGGGCCGCGAGTTCGATGTGCCCCATGCGCTTGCGGCGGACGCGGCTGTGCGTCACCTTCACGCCGCAGCGGTCGCAGATCATGCCCTTGTACTTCATCCCGCGGTACTTGCCGCAGGTGCATTCCCAGTCCTTTTCCGGCCCGAAGATGCGCTCGCAGAACAGGCCGTCCTTCTCGGGCCGGTACGTGCGGTAGTTGATCGTTTCCGGCTTCTTCACTTCGCCGAACGACCACGAGCGGATGTCGTGGGGGCTGGCGAGGCTGATGCGCACGGCGCCGAAGTCGTTGATGCGTTCGTAACTGGCGCTTTCGCCCGCGGGATCGTTTTTGACGCTGGACATATGAGAACCCCCGTGGAAGGAGTGCGATTCGAAACTATCGCGAAACCGCAAGCGGTTCGCGTAACGGCGTGTGTCGAGGAAACCGATTGCGGTCTCGCGAACGCATCACACCCGCTTCTTCTCCAACTGCATGTTCAGGCCGAGGCCGCGGATCTCGTGGGTGAGCACGTCGAAGCTCGCCGGCGTGCCGGCCTCCAGCGTGTTCTCGCCCTTCACCATGCTCTCGTAGATCTTCGTGCGGCCTTCGACGTCGTCGGACTTCACCGTCAGGAGTTCCTGCAGGATGTACGCGGCGCCGTAGGCCTCGAGGGCCCACACTTCCATCTCGCCGAAACGCTGGCCGCCGAAGCGGGCCTTGCCGCCGAGCGGCTGCTGCGTGATCAGCGAGTACGGGCCGGTGGCCCGGGCGTGGACCTTGTCGTCCACCAAGTGGTGCAGTTTGAGCATGTAGATGTAGCCGACCGTGACCGGCTGGTCGAAGGCTTCGCCTGTGCGGCCGTCGTACAGCACGCTCTTGCCGGTTTCGGAGTAGCCCGCTTCCTTGAGGCAGGCACGGATTTCCTCTTCGCTGGCGCCGTCGAACACCGGCGTCACGGCTTTGAACTTCAGCTTCGCCGCCGCGTATCCGAGATGGGTCTCGAGAATCTGACCCACGTTCATGCGGCTCGGCACGCCGAGCGGGTTCAACAGAATGTCCACCGGGGTGCCGTCCGCGAGGAACGGCATGTCCTCTTCGGGGAGCACCTTCGAGATGACGCCCTTGTTCCCGTGCCGGCCGGCCATCTTGTCGCCGACCGAGATCACGCGCTTGGTCGCGACGTAGACCTTGACCATCTGCTGGACGCCGCTCTGGAGTTCGTCGCCGCGCTTCAGCGAGTTCAGGCGGCGATCCTGTTCGTCGATGAAGAACTGGATCCGTTCCCAGTGCCGCGAGTGGATCTTCTGGGCCTTCTTCAGGTGGTCCGGGCTGCGGATGTCCAACTGATCCAGCTTGAAGGTCCGAGCCTGATCCGCGACGGCTTTGTCGTCCTTGTCCGAGGCGTACTGCTTGCCGGTGTTCGGGTCCTTGAGTTCCTTCTTGTCCAGCACCTCTTCGAGAGCGGTGATGAACTCGCGGAACTGGGCCGCGATCTTCTCCGAGTACGTCTCGTTGATTTCCTTTTCCTGGCGGGCGAGTTCCTTGCGTTCGTCCTCGGTCATGCTCGCGCGGCGGCTGAAGCGGTGGGCCGCGATGACGACGCCTTCCACGCCCGAGGGCACTTCCAGCGAATCGTTCTTCACGTCTTCGCCGGCGCGGCCGAAGATCGCGTGCAGAAGCTTCTCTTCCGGCGTGAGTTCGCTGCGGCTCTTCGGGCTCACCTTGCCGACGAGAATGTCGCCGGGGTGAACGAACGTGCCCACTTGGACCACGCCGTTCTCGTCCAGGTTCGCGAGGGCCTTCGGAGACACGTTCGGGATGTCGCGGGTGAACTCTTCCTTGCCCAGCTTCGTCTCGCGGATTTCGATGTCGAACTCCTCGATGTGGATCGAGGTGTAGGTGTCGTTCTTGACGAGTCGTTCGCTGATGATGATCGCGTCTTCGAAGTTGTACCCTTCCCACGACATGAACGCGACGAGCACGTTGCGGCCGAGAGCGAGTTCACCGTCCCGCGTGGCGGCGCCGTCCGCGATGATTTGACCCTTCTTCACCTTGTCGCCCATGCGGATGATGGGCTTCTGGTTGAGGCAGGTCCGTTCGTTCAGGCCGTGGTACTTCCGCAGCACGTACTCGCGAACGATTTTGTCCTTCTCCTCGAGCTTGATCCGCTGGGAGTCCACGTACACGACCGTGCCGTCTTCCTGCGCCCGCACGAGCATGCCGGAGTGCTTCGCGACTTCCTTCTCGAGTCCGGTGGAGACGAGCGGCGGCTCGGGCACGAGCAGCGGCACGGCCTGCCGCTGCATGTTCGAACCCATCAACGCGCGGTTGGCGTCGTCGTGTTCGAGGAACGGAATCAGACCGGCGGAGACGCCGACCATCTGCTTCGGGGAAACGTCGATGTACTCGACCTTCTCCGAGGCGATGCTCTGGAGGTCGCCGTCGAATCGTCCGTTCACGCGTTCGGCGGTGATGCGGTCGCCTTCGGTCGGAATGTCGGCCGGGGCAAGCTTCGCGGTGGATTCCTCGTCCGCCCGGAGACGCACCACCTGATCCGTGAGCTTCTTGTTCTTCACCACCTTGTACGGGGTGTTGAGGAAGCCGTAGTCGTCGATCTCGGAGTAGATCGAGAGGGACGAGATGAGGCCGATGTTGGTGCCTTCGGGCGTTTCGATCGGGCAGATGCGGCCGTAGTGCGAGATGTGGACGTCGCGCACTTCGAAGCCGGCTCGCTTGCGGTTCAAGCCGCCCGGCCCGAGGGCCGAGAGCCGCCGTTCGTGAGTGAGTTGCGCGAGCGGGTTCGTCTGGTCCACGACCTGCGACAGTTCCGACCGGCCGAAGAAGTACTCGATCGCGGCCGAGACCGACTTCGGGTTGATGAGCGTCCGCGGGCTCATGTCCTGCTGGTCGCGGATCGCCATGCGCTCCTGCACGGTGCGGCGGAGCTTGAGGAAACCCTTGCGGAGTTCGTCCGCCGCGAGTTCGTCGATGGTGCGGAGGCGGCGGTTGCCGAGGTGGTCGATGTCGTCCACATGGCCTTTGCCGGCCCGCAGGTCGAGCACGTACTTCACCGAGTTCACGAAGTCGACGCTGCGGAGCGTCATCTCCGTTTCGGGCACGTTCTGATCGAACTTGCGGTTGATGCGGAAGCGGCCGACGCGGCCGAGCCGGTAGCGGTTCGCGTCCTGGAACTTCTCGCGGAACAGTTCCTTGGCCTTCTCAAGTTGCTGCGGGTTGCCGGGGCGAAGCCGCGTGTAGATCTTGAGCAGCGCCGCTTCGTGCGAATCGGTGCCGTCCTCGACGATCGAGTTGAGAACGATCCGATCCTTGGGCTCGGCCATCGCCGTCACTTCGTTGACCATCGAGACGATGATCTTGTCGAACTTCTCCTTGGTGAACGGCTTGCCCGCGTCGAGGTAGATCTCGCCGGATTCGGGGTCGATCACGTCTTTCACCGCGATGTACGGCAGAATGTTGTTCTCCATGTCGCCGACGAGCTTCTCGCGGACCTTGTCCGAGATCTTGATGATCTCGACTTGATCCTTGAAAAACTCGCGAAGGATGTTCGACGTCTGCGAGTACATCGGGTCCATGGCGCGGAGCAGCGTGAGGGCGCTGAACTTGCCGGACTGATCGATGCGGACGCCGAGCGTGTCCTTCTTGGAGCAGTTGATTTCGATCCAGGAGCCGCGCTCGGGAATGATGCGGCAGGAGTGCATGTCCTTGTCCGCTTCGCGGGTGACGACGAAGTCCACGCCGGGGGAGCGGTGCAACTGCGAGACGACGACGCGTTCGGCGCCGTTGATGATGAACTCGCCGCCGCCGATCATGATCGGCATGTCCCCGAGATAGACCTCTTCCTCGACGGCGCTGCCGTCGCTCTTGCGAAGGCGCAGCCAGACACGGAAAGGGCGGCCGTACGTGAGGCGCAGCTGGCGGCATTCGTCCGGGTCGTAGCGAGGCTTTCCCAGCTCGTACTTCACGTAGTCGAGCGAGATCTTCTTGTCGTAGCTTTCGATCGGGAAGATCTCTTTGAGCACGCCTTCGAGGCCGGTCGCCGTGCGGCGATCCGCCGGAATGTCGAGCTGCAGGAAGCGATCGTAGGAGCGCGTCTGCACGTCCGTCAGCGACGGCACCTCGACGGCGTCGCCGAAGCGGCCGAAGTTGCGCTCGGTCTGCGGAATGATGATGCGGTTGGCGGGGATGGGCATCGCGCACTCCCTATCGGGGCAAGTTTCAAGCTCGAAGATCCGGCTCCGTGTTCAACGCGTCGCGAACGGGAACCTGAATCTCCGAAGTTGGAACTGGTTGAAACGATGACGCGACGCGGAGCCCTCGTTGCCCAATGCAACGAGCCTTGCGTCGGATGGTGGCGATCGTTATGGTTGAGTCGCTCGGCCGAAGCTCCCGCGAGCCGGCGGCAAAAACGAAACGGCGAACGGCCCACGAACCGTGGAGCCGCTTTCTCGATCCAATTGAGGCATGCTGCTGAGTCGAAGAGGCCAAATCAGAGATCGAAGCAAGTGGGTCTTGAGCATTTTCACCACTGCCACGTTGTTTGACCCGCAATCTCGACCGCCCGGTATGGTCGAGACGTGAGGCCATGCACGTTCGTCGCAGATTGCCTGCTTTAAGACATAATAACCGGGCGGATCGACAAAGTCGACCCGCCCGGGCACTTTTTTTGCTGGTGAGCGGAAACCCGGTTTCGCTTTGGAAACCGGGTTTCCTCCCGACGCACGAAGAAACCCGGTTTCCAAAGCGAAACCGGGTTTCGGGTCTCACGCCGGCTTGACGGTGACCTTGGCGCCAGCTTCTTCCAGCTTCTTCTTGAGGTCTTCGGCGGTCTTCTTGTCGACGCCTTCCTTGATGGCCTTGGTGCCGCCTTCGACCGTCGCCTTGGCTTCCGCCAGGCCCTGGCCGGTGATCTCGCGGACCACCTTGATCACGTTGATCTTCTTGGCGGCATCCGCGCCTTCGAGGATCACGTTGAACTCGGTGGCTTCCGCAGCGGCGGCCGGAGCCGCGCCGCCCGCGGCCGGAGCCGCGCCGCCCGCCATCACCACGCCGCCGGCGGCGGGTTCGATGCCGAGGGTCTTGAGGTAGTCCTTCAGTTCGACGGCCTCTTTCAGGGTGAGGCCAGCGAGCTTGTCGCCCAGTTCGGAAATCGCGCTCATGATTCGTCGTCCCTTTCAGTGAACTGCGCCGGGTGAAGCGGTCCGGCTGGTTCGCGTAATAGTTGGTTCGGTGAATGAATCAGCCCGCGGTGGCCGGGGCGGCGGGCTCGCCACCCTTCTCGGCCTTCTCCTCGAGCGTCTTGACGATGCCGGCGAGTTGCGTGCCCGGTCCGACGAGCGCACCCGCGATCGCCGCACCCGGCCCGAGGATCGCGCCGAGAACTTCGGCGATCGCGTCCTTGCGGGTCGGCAGGTTCTTCGCCACTTCCAGGGTCACGGCTTCGCCGTCCGCGACCGCGGTCTTTTCCTTGAACTTGTCCGGCGCCTTCGGATCCTTCTTCAGTTCCTTGATCACGCCGTCCACGGCGTTCGCGAGATCCTTGATGCTCTCCGCGCCCCACACCAGCAGCGTGGGGCCGGACCACACGTCCACGTTGATCCCGTTCTCGACGAACACTTTCTTGGCGAAGGTGTTCTTCACGAGGCGGGCCGTGCACTTCTTCTCGCGGAGCTTCTTGCGAAACTCGAACTCCGTGCCCGAGTCGACCTTGATCGGCTCGAGGACCACGTAGTCCTTCACGCCCTTGAAGCGGGCGCGCAGGTCGTTCAGTTCGAGTTCTTTCAGTTCCTTGATCTTCTTGGCCATGTCCCACCTTGACCGTTGATGTTGGTGCGGGAACTGACGGCGCACGCCGTCCGCTCACCGGTCAGATCGCGACCTTGATCCCGGGGCACATCGTGGCGGAAAGCGTGACGCCCAGCACGAACACGCCCTTCACGCCCGAAGGCTTGGCGTTCCGCACCTGCTCCACGAACACGGTGATGTTCGCGGCCAGCTTTTCGTCGTCGAAGCTCATCTTGCCGACGCCGGCGTGGATCTGGCCGCATTTGTCCGAACGATACTCGACCTTGCCGGCCTTGAACTCGCGGACGGCCGCGGCGAGGTCGCCGTTCGCCGGCACCACGGTGCCCGCTTTCGGCGTGGGCATCAGGCCACGGGGGCCGAGCACCTTGCCGAGCCGCGAGACCTGGCCCATCATGTCCTGCGTCGCGATGGCCACGTCGAAGTCGAGGAAGTTTTCCTTATTCACCTTCTCGACGAGGTCAGCCCCGCCGACGAAGTCCGCACCGGCTTCCTTGGCCTTGGCGACGTTGTCGCCTTGAGCGAAGACGGCCACCTTGCGGGCCTTGCCGATGCCGTGCGGCAGCGGGATCGCGCCGCGGACCATCTGATCGGACTGCGTGACGTCGATGCCGAGGTTCATGTGAACCTCGACGGTCTCGTCAAACTTCGCCCGCTTGAGTTTCTTGAGTTCCGCGATCGCCTGCTTGAGGGACACGGCCCCCATTTCGCGGATCCGCTTTTCGACGTTCTTCAGATGATTGCGGAGCTTCTTGCCGCGACGCGGAGGCACGCCGGCCGATTTCTTCTTCTTGATGACGAGAAGGTCGTCGGTCTTGGGGGCCGACGGCGCGGCAGCGGCTTCAGCAGCGGGAGCGGCGACCGGGGCTTCGGCGGGAGGTGCGTCCTTCGTCTCCGGCGTGGCGGCAGCTTCGGCGTCAGTCTTCTTCGCCATGCGTTTCATCCTCCGTTGGCGGGGGTCCCGATCCGATGCGGATGGTACTTCCCCTCCCGGCGCGACCCGCTGGGTGCGACGGTGCGGCAGACTGTTAAAGCTAGGAACCCGTCCGTGGGGCGGCAAGGCGAAAAAAACGCAATATCAGATGGAGGGCCGCTCGCGTCGCGGGTTCGGGCCGGGGTTGACGCAGGGCCCCCAGTATGACATGACGGCGGCCCGTGGAGAGACTCCACACCCGCGAGAGGCCCGGCCCGGATGCGCAAGACTACAATTCAACTGGTGGCCGTGTTCGCGATCGTGCTCGCGGCGGCGAGCCCGGCGTCGGCCTTCTACTGGACGCTTCGCACCGCGCCGACCTTGGCCCCGATCCCGCCAGTGCCGGGGGCCGATCCGATCCCGCTTCCACCGGACACGCCCGTGCCCGGTGGCGGTCCGGAGAATCCGAATCCGGTGCCGGAGCCGGCCACGGCGGTCGTCGGCGCGATCGGCGTCCTGAGCCTCGGGCTTCGTCGCGCCGTTCGAAAGTCGCTCCCGCGCTGATCGTTTTTCCTTTCTCTCGCAGGAATCGGCCGCCCGCGGGTACTTTACCCCGATGAGCCGATCCCTGCTGCAACTGGTCGTTCGACAAGCCGAGGGTCTCGTTTCGTCCGCGGAAGCGGATGAAGACGCAGCCCTGCTTCAACGGTTCGTACGGACCCGCGAAGAGGCCGCTTTCGCCGAACTCCTCCGTCGCCACGCGCCGCTCGTGTGGGCCGTGTGCCGGCAATCCCTGCCGGACGCGGCCGACGCCGAGGACGCCTTCCAGGCCACGTTCCTCGTGTTGATCCGTTCGCCCGAATCCGTGCGGAACGGCGGCGCGTTCGCATCGTGGCTGCATGGCGTGGCCGTGCGCATCGTCGGGAAGTTGAAGCGGGCCGCGGTGCGGCGGAAACAACGGGAAGCGCGTGTCGCCGATCGCGAAGTCGACGCGAGCGTGCCCGAGTGTCGCTGGGAGGAACTCATCTCCGCGGTGCACGAAGAAGTGCAGCGGCTGCCCGCCGATCTTCGCACGGCCTTCGTGCTGTGCGAACTCGAGGGGCGGCGGCAACCGGAGGTCGCCACGGAGCTCGGGTGCAAGCCCGGCACGCTCACGAGCCGCCTCACGCGAGCCCGGCAACGCCTCATCGAGCGGCTGTCCGCACGGGGGCTCGCTCCCGCCGCGTTCGGCACGCTCGGCCTCAGCGTCGCGACGGCGACTGCGCAACCGCCGCTCGCGCTCGTCGAGGCCACGCTCTCGTTACTATCCGTCGGCGAGGCCGTCTCGCCGACGCTTCTCGCATTGGCCCACACGGTGAAACCCATGACCCGCATGAAACTCCTCGCGGCGACGCTTCTGGTCGCCTGCGGGATCGGTTCCGCATTCGTTCCCGGCGCCGGCGCCCTCCCCGCGGCCGCCAACCCCGTCGTTCCAATTGAAGCCGCGGCGATCGCGGATGAGAAGCCGAAGGCTCCTTCGGGCCTCGCTTACGTCCCGCACGACGCCGCGCTCTTCGCCCATGTCGACTTCGCCGAACTGTGGAACGGCAAGCTCGGCAAATCGATCCGCGTGGCGGACGCGAAGCTGTTCGAAGAACTGACCGCCGCCGTGTCGAAGTCGTTCGGCGTCGCCCCCGCGGACGTGAAGACCGCGACGCTCTTCGTTCCGACCATGAAGAAGGAGCCGGCCCTCGGCATCGTGCTCGATTTTCACACGCCGTACGACAAGGCGAAGCTTGCGGCCGGGCTCAAGGCCCAGGTTCCGGGCGACGTGAAGACCGAAGTCGTGGCCGTGTCCGAGACGACCGCCGTGCTGCTCGTGAATCTGGACGGGAAGAAGTATGGCCAGCCGCAACCCGCGGACGCGAAGGGCCCGCTCACGGCCACGCTCCGCAAGACGGCCGCGGGCAAGCACCTGATCGCCGCCGGCTGCACGCTCGAGAACATGCCGAACGACCTGCTTCAAGGGATGATCCGGGACGAGTTCCGCTCGTTCGTGCGGGCCGACTCGATCTCCGCGTTCATCGACGCGGGCACGGACGTGCGGCTCGAGCTTCACGTGAACGCCGCGAACGAGGACCGCGCCAAGGAATCGGGCCAGTCCGTGGTCGAACTCGCGAAGCTGCTTGAAGAGACGTTCTCGAAGGAGTTCGAAAGCCTCAAGGCGGCCGGCGAAGAGAAAGAGTTCCTGGGCTTCATCAAGGCTCTGCATACTAGCATGAAGGGCGCCAAGGTTTCGGTCGAAGGTCGCGTGGCCCGCGGCGTCGCGACCCTCCCCGCGGACACGCCCTTCGCCGTCGGCTACCTCACCGGCAAACGCAAAGTGACGGACGCCTCCGCTCGCGCCCGGTCGACCAACAACCTCAAGCAGATCGCGATCGCGATGCACAACTATCACGAAGTGATGGGCACGCTTCCGCCCGCGGCCGTCTGCGACAAAACGGGCAAGCCGCTGCTCAGTTGGCGAGTGCTGATCCTGCCCTACATCGAGCAGGAGGCGCTCTACAAGAAGTTCAAGCTGGATGAACCTTGGGACAGCGAGCACAACAAGAAGCTCATCGCCACGATGCCGCGGGTGTACGCCGATCCCTCGAGCGAGGGACTGAAGCCGAACGAGACGACCTACCGCGTGTTCGTCGGGAACGGCTCGGCGTTCTCGTACCTGAAGGGCGCCAAGCTGACCGAGTTCAAGGACGGCACCTCGAACACGTTCCTGGTCGCGACGGGCAAGGACGGCGTGGCGTGGACGAAGCCGGACGAGTTGGAGTTCGATCCCGAGAAGGACGCGACGAAACTGCTCGGCTTCCCCGGCGGCGTGTGCGCCGTGTCCATGGCGGACGGCTCCGTCCGGGTTCTGGCGAAGTCCATCGCGAAGAAGACGGTTCACGCCGCGATCACAGCGAGCGGCGGCGAAGCGCCGGAGTGAGGGGGTCGAGCCCGTGACGTGAGTCACGGGAGTTGGATGCGACACCAACTTCCATGACTCACCTCGCGGGCTCGACGCGTTTCACTCGTCGCCGAGCCACTTCTCGATGGTGAAGGCGAAGTACGTGCCCGCCATGGAGGAGGGGCTTTCCGGAGTCACGCCGAAGCCACCGTCCGCCCGGCGGCACTTCAGCAGCAATGTTCGCATGCCGTCGCGGTCCTTGGGGCGTTCCTTCATCAGCATGAAGGCCCGCATCACGCGGTAGGTCGATTCGAGGTCCGAAGTTTTGGCGCCGGCGCGGCCGTATCCGCCGTCCGGCCACTGGCCCGCCTGTAGCACGTCGTCCAGCTTTTTCGAGTTCTTCAGATTTCTCTCGGGAACACCGAGCCGGAGTTGAAGCGCGATCACGGACGCGGTCTCGCGTGGCACGCCGTCGTCCTTCCCCGCGAACCCGTCTTCGTTCACCTGCTTGGCCGCGAGTTCCAGCCACGGAGCGAGATCGAACGGGCATTCCTTCACGCCCCACGCCTCGACCGCGGCGCCGGCGATCCGCACGTCCTCGAACGACTTCGCGTTCGCCTTCAGGTACTCCATGCACTTCGCGAATTTCTCGCGGGGGATCTCCAGCTCCACGGCGGCCATGATGCCGACGGCGGTGGTGTAGAGGTCCGGCTTTCCGCCCGGCGTGTCCGCGAAGCCGCCGGTCTTCGGGTCGAAGCACGAGAGCACGTAGGCCGTGGTTTGCTTCGGATGCGGAACCGCTTCGATCGCCTTCTTGCCGGTCAGGAGCTTGAGGGTGCGTACGGCGGCGGAGGTGGCTTTCAGCGAGACTTGCAGATCCTTCGGGCCCGAAGCGAAGCCGCCGTTCGGGTCTTCGAGCGTGAGAACGAACTTGGTCGCGGCGAGCCGTTGTCGAATGGCGGCCTCGATCTTTTCGTCCTGCCCCGCGGCCATGACCGGGGCCAGAATCAAGAACGCCAGCGTGAAACGATGCATCGATCATCCTCCGAAACGTGTCCGACGGCGAGACTATCACCCGAACGACGCCGGGGACAGCGGGGCCTTGCAGTTTTCGGGCGCTTCGCTCTTGCCCGCCGCGTCGAGGGCACTACGTTACCAGTCTGAGAAATTCGCACGACCAGGTGAAGCGATGTACGCGATCTTCGAGGATGGCAGCCGGCAATACCGCGTCGAGCCGAACAGCTCCGTGGTCATCGACTACCGCGAGGTTCAACCGGGCCAGCAGATCGAACTCAACAAGGTGCTGCTGCTCCAAAGCGGGTCCGAAACGCTGATCGGCCAGCCGACGCTGACCGGCGCCCGGATCATCGCCGAGGTGATGGACCTTCCGACGACGAAGACGCGGATTCAGAAGTTCCGCCGCCGCAAGGGTTACCGCCGCCTCAAGGGGCACACCCAGCCGTTCGTTCGCGTTCGCATCAAGAGCATCCTCAAAGCCGGCGAGTGAGCCGCGGCTTGACCCGCCCGCGGCGATTCGGGTACCGTGCCCGCCATGAAGAAGGGATTCCTCGCGGCCGTGGTGGCGGCGCTCGTCGTCGCCGTGCCCCTGCTCTACTCCTCGTACCGCCAGACGAACATCCGCAACTTCCACGTCGTGGAAGACGGCGTTCTCTATCGCAGCGGCCAACTCTCGCCCGCCGCCTTCGCCCGCACGCTGGACGAAAACGGCATCAAACTCGTCATCACGATGCGGACCGCCCGCACTGAGAGCCTGCCCAACCCGGACGCATGGGAGGAAGCCGCCTGCGCCGAACGCGGCATCAAGCACGTTCGCCTCGTGCCCAAGGTCTGGGGCGAGAACGAGAAGGGCGAGATCCCCGCGGACGAGAACGTGAAGAAGTTCCTCGACCTGATGGATCGCCGCGAGAATCATCCGGTCCTGATTCACTGCTTCGCCGGCATCCACCGCACCGGCACGATGTGCGCCATCTTCCGCATGGAATATCAGGGCTGGACCGTGGACCGCGCCATCGAGGAGATGCAGCTTCGCGGCTTCGCCCCCGAGGACATGCATCAGCACATCGAAGCCTACCTCCGCGGATACCGTACGCGAGCGAACCAGGACGCGAAATGAACGCCTATGTCGAACTGATCCGCCGCAGCAAAGAGCTCGGCGTGCTGAACTCCTGCGCCGCCGTGCTCGGGTGGGACCAGCAGACTTACATGCCGAACGGCGGGGCGAACCTTCGCGGCGAACAGTTGGCGCTCCTCGCCTCGCTCGCACATGCGAAGTTCACCGACCCCGCGATCGGCGAACTGCTTGCCGGTTCGGAATCCGACGCGACCCTGGACGATGGCGCGAAGGCGAACGTCCGCGAGTTGCGGCGCGGTTACGACCGCGCGACCAAACTCCCGCCGAGCCTCGTCGAAGAACTGGCCCGCGTCACCACCGCGGCCCAGCAGGCGTGGCAGGACGCGAAATCGAAGAACGAGTTCTCGCTCTTTCGGCCGCATCTCGAAGCGGTGGTCGCGCTCAAACGCCGCGAGGCGGACGCCGTCGGGTTCAAGGACCATCCATACGACGCGTTGATCGAGGAATACGAGCCGGGCACGACCGTGGCGGAACTCCGCGAGTTGTTCGCCGGGCTCACGCGGGAACTGGTTCCGCTCATCCGCTCGATCGCGGAGTCGAAGAAGAAGCCGGACCCCGGCATGCTTCAACGGGACTTCCCGATCGATCGGCAGAAGGTCTTCGCGGAGGCGGCCGCCGCGGCGTTCGGGTTCGACTTTGCCGCCGGCCGGCTGGATGTCACGGCGCATCCCTTCTGCTCCGGGTTCGGCCCCGGGGACTGCCGCATCACGACCCGCTACAACCCGCGGTTCTTCAACGAGGCGTTCTTCGGCGTGTTGCACGAGACTGGCCACGCGCTCTACGAGCAGAACCTTCTCGCGGAACACTTCGGCACGCCGCTCGGCTCCGCGTGTTCGTACGGAATCCATGAATCGCAATCGCGGTTGTGGGAGAATCAGGTCGGCCGTGGAAAGCCGTTCTGGGAGCACTTCTTCCCGCGGCTCCGACAGACGTTCCCGGCCGCCCTCCGCGACGTGACCCTGGACGCGTGGCGCTTCGCGATCAACGACGTGAAACCCTCGCTGATCCGGGTCGAGGCGGACGAAGCGACGTACAACCTGCACATCGCCTTGCGGTTCGAGTTGGAACTCGCGCTGCTTTCGGGTGACCTTCCCGTGAAGGACCTGCCTGCGGCGTGGAACGAACGAATGAAATCGCTCCTCGGCGTGGACGTTCCCAGCGACACGCTCGGCTGCCTGCAGGACATCCACTGGAGCTTCGGCGGCATCGGCTACTTCCCGACCTACACGCTGGGCAACCTCTATGCCGCCCAGCTGATGGAGGCCGCCCGACGCGACCTCGGCGACCTCGACGCCGACTTCCGCCGCGGCGAGTTCGGCCGGTTGAAGAGCTGGCTCACGGAGAAGATTCACCGCCACGGCCAGCGGTATCGCGCGAACGATCTCTGCCTCCGCGCCACCGGCCAATCCCTGAGCCCGAAGCCCTTCCTGACATACCTGAAGGCGAAGTACGAGCCGCTTGACTCGTGATTGCGGCCGAGACGCGGCGTCCTCGCCGGTGTACCTTCCGAGGATGGCTGACTTCGAAGGAAGTTGCCCCCCGAATGGAGCCCTGGCTGGAAGCCGGCGCCACCCAAGAGCGGCGCGGGCGGCGTGCTGGCGTCCTTCGCTAGTTCACGCTAATCTGAAGGAACGCGCCGCCCCGCAGCGGCGTCCAAGAAGTCCTCACACACTCCGCGAAAGGGACATCATGCTTCGCCGCTTCACGGCCCTCGCCGTGCTCTTCGCTTCCGCCGCCGGCCTCAGCCTCGCCGCCGAACCGACCGCCATCGAGAAGACCAAGATGAAGCGTGCCCTCCAGGAAGTCCAGGACTTCATGGGCGGCTGGAACCTCGAAGGCACGCAGAAAGTCGGGGCCCGGACCGAAGCGTGGAAAGAGAAGATCGAGTTCAGCTGGAACATCAAGAAGCGGCAGACCGCCATCAACCTCTCGTTCGCGGAAGGGAAAGGGAAGTACTACAGCAAGGGCGAACTGACCTACGACCTCGCCGCGAAGAAGTACGTGCTCACCCTCGAAGACAAGGACAAGAAGCAGCAGGTGTTCACGGGAGATCTTCTGAAGAGCGGCGGGCTCAAGCTCGAACGCAAGGACGAGAAGACCGGCGACGCCTACCGCATCACCGCGAACACCCTCGCGGACGGCATTCGCCTTTCGTTCAAGGTCGAGAAACAGGACGGCGGGAAGGGCCTCTTCTCGAACGCGTTCACCATGCTCGGCAACAAGGACGGCGAATCCCTCGCGGGCGGCAGCAAGAAGCCCGAGTGCGTCGTCACCGGCGGCGCGGCCTCCATCGCCGTCAGCTTCCAAGGCAAGACCTACTTCGTCTGCTGCTCCGGCTGCCGCGACGCGTTTAACGAGAACCCCGAGAAGTTCATCAAAGCCATCAAACCCTGATCATCCCTCGGAGCGCCCCCCGGCGGAGGCCCCATGCGGTACGGTCTGGCCCTCACGTACGTGACGAGCCGCGTCGGCGGCTTCACGAACTTGCTGATCATCACGCTGTGCCACCTCATCCCCGTCGTGGGGCCGATCGCCACGATGGGGTACCGGGCCGAAGTGTCGCAGGCGCTGCTTCGGGATCGCGAGCGGCGTCGCCATCCGAAGTTCGATTTCGACCGCTTCGGCAAGTACCTCAACCGCGGCGTCTGGGCCTTTCTTCAAGGCCTGCTGATGGGCGTAATCCTCGCCGTCTGCGTGGTCCTTTCGGCGGTCCTCGGCATCGCCGTCGCCACCGTTCAGGCGGAAGCCGGAATGGTCGTCGGAATCGTCGGCTACACCGTCTCTATCCTCGCCGTCACGGCCCTCGCGGCCCCGATGCAGTTCCACGCCGAACTCTCGAACAAGTTCGACTTCGTCGGTTCGCTCAAGTTCGCGTGGTCCGCCTGGACCACGGTCGGCCTGCAGATGTTCCTCACGTGGTTGGTCTTCATCCCGATTTCGATGATCGTCGCGATCGCGGGTCTGCTCCTCTGTTTCGTCGGCATCTATCCGGCGTCCGTGCTTCTGCAAATGGCGTCTTAGCATCTCATGGTTCAGCTCTACGACGAGTACCTGGATCGCGGCGGCCAACCGATCCGCGAGTTCCGCGACCCCGAGGAATACGAGCGGGACGACGACTACGACGACGAGGACAACGAAGACGAGGACGAGGACGACCGCCCGCGTCGGCGTCGCCGTCGCAGCGACTTCGAAGACGACGATTGATTGCGATGCATCCGTTCGTTCGTCACGTCGGGGGCTTCACGCCTTTGCCGCGAGCCGCGAGCGAGTCCAACCCCACGATCGCGGCGCGCGGGCCCGCTTGCTTCACGAGATCGCAGATCAACTTGATCGTCTCGAACGCGGGATCTTCGACCACGAGGCACGAGGGGTGGGCGAGGAAGTCGAAGACGCCGCCGGTCTCGATGGCGCGTTCGACCGCGAGCCGCACCGCCTTCAGGAACCACTCCCGCTTCCAATAGTTGGTCCGAAACGCCCCGACGTCGCTGATCGGGCTCATGGGAACTTCGACGAGTCCGCTCGGGTATTCAAAGGGCTGCGCGGCGGCCTGCGCCGCCACGATGCTGTCGTACACTGCGGCCGTCGGTTCCTCCTTCGGCTTCCCGGTCAAGTGGCTCGGGTAGAGCGAACTCACCCAGGAGAAGCCCTGCTTCGCAAGGAGCTTTTGAAGGTCCGGCCGGGTCGCGAGTCCGGTCTTGAAGCCGCCAGGGGTACGGAATCCGTTCGCGGCGATGCCGCAACGCTCGCGGAGGGCGAGCGTCGTCGTCGCGATGTTGTCCTCGATCGCCTCGGCCGTCGTCTTCCCCTTCACGAGCCACGGCGAACGCTGGAATCGGAACTGGAGATCCTCGGGTTTGGCGGCGAGGAGGTTGATGTGGTCGTAGGTGTGGTTGCCGATGGGGTGGCCGTCCGCGGCGAGCCGCTTGAGCCACGACACGTCGTCCTGTTCGAGGGTGCGGCCGAGGGCGAAGAAGTGAATGACGCCGCCGCGATCCTTCACGAGGCGGGCCGCTTCCACGGCGTACTTCCTGGTGTCGTCGTCGAGTTCGCCCTTGCGGTAGTTCCACTCCGTCATCCCCCGGCGAGGATACTCGGCAGACATTTCGAGATCGAGGGTGATGGCGACGAAGGCGGGGCGCGGCGGGGCGAAGGAGTGGCCCGCGGCGACGGCGAATGCGCCGCCCGAGGCCGCCGCCAGGAATCGCCGGCGCGACGCGGTCCGCATGGCGCTCTCAGTTCGGGCTGAACGCGAACTTGCCGACGGACTCGCGACCGAGCGGGTTGCCGAGGAACTTGCGGTAGCAGCCGCCGCAAAGGTCGAATCGCATTTTGCGGCATCGCGGCAGGGCGGGGGCGTCGTCTTCGTCGTCGCGTTCGTTCAGCATCCGGGCCATCTCTTCGACCTGATCGTCGTCGAGGTCTTCGTCCGTGAGTTCCGCGGGATCCTTCGCCGCATACGCCTTCATTTTCACGATGAAGCAATTGGACGATTCCACCGCGAGGTTCTTGCCGCAAAAGTCGCACGAGAAGTGCATCATGGCCGTCTCATCCTCGGACTCACGGGTTCGGCGCCACGGGACGGGCATCCCTCGGGCCGGGGCACGGGTTGGCGGTTGCGAGTTGAAGGGGCCCGCGCTACAAGTGCCTCCATCCATCAGTAGCAGGTTTCGGGCCGTGTGTCAACCGGAAAGACGGAGAAGTCGACACGACCCGCACATCTTCCCGACACGGAACGACGATTTCACGTTGAACGGGCGGAATCGCTCCAGTACGAAAGAAGCACTCGCATTTCCGCAGCGATTCTCGAGGCTGGAACAATGACGACGATTCGCCGTACGCCCGCGCGTGATTTTCGGTTCATCTCTTTGCATCTTCAGGCTCTGGAAGATCGCTCGCTGCCGGCGGGGCTCGGTTGGTCGGATGTGGCCGCATTCCCGGCTTCGCTCTCGGGGGCGGGATCGAACTTCGATCTTTCCAGCCAGCGGAATCTGGCCATCGACACGGACGTGCTTCGCTCCGCGTTCGCGGCGGCGCCCTCCGAACAGGATGTCTGGTTCGGCCGCGCCGCGGGGCTGCCGATCGAACTGCCCCGGCCGGACGGCGGCACGGCGCGATTCAGCATTGTCGATTCGCCGATCATGGAGCCGGAACTGGCGGCGAAGTTCCCCTCGATCCAAACGTGGTCCGGCCAGGGAATCGACGACCCGACCGCGACCATGCGGATGACGCTCACGCCGCTCGGTTTCAGCGCCTACGTCCTATCCTCGACCTCGGGTTCCTGGTCGATCACCCCGTACTACCACCTCGAAGACGACTTCTACGTCAGCTACTATCAGACGGCGGTCCACGGCAGCCCGGACAGCAACGCGTGCGGCTGTGCCCTCTGCACGGGGCAGACCAACTCCTTCTTCACGGATCCTCAGACGAGCGGCGGCGGAAACACGGGCCCCTCCGGCGGCGGCTACGCCGCGGGTGGCGGCTACGCCGCGAGCGGCGACGGGTCCGGCGGGTCCGGGGGAACCGGCGGATCGCCTCCGCCCGCCGGGCGTTCCGGCGGATTCCTCCGCACGTATCGCACTGCCGTCGCCGCGACCGGCGAGTACACCTCGTTTCACGGCGGTTCCGTTTCCACCGGCCTCTCCGCCATCGTCAACTCGATGAGCCAGCTGAACGCGATCTACGAACGCGACTTCACCATCCGCCTCGTGCTCGTGGGGAACAACGAAGACATCGTCTACACGAACGCGGCGTCCGATCCGTACACGAACCCGGACCTCGGCACGATGTTGGGCGAGAACCAGTCCAACGTGGACAGCGTGATCGGCAGCGCGAACTACGACGTCGGGCACGTCTTTGGGTTCGCGAGCGGGGGCGGCCTCGCCGCGCTCTCCTCCGTCGGCAGCAGTTCCCGCAAGGCCCAGGGCGGCAGCAACGACCTCAGCTGGGACCCGACCTATATGGGCACCAGCCTTGCGCCGCACGAGTTCGGCCACATGTTCGGGGCCAACCACACCTTCAATTCGTCCAACGACAACAACCGCAATCCGAGCACCGCGTACGAGCCCGGCAGCGGCTTCACGATCATGTCGTACGCCGGGCTCATCGGCGGGGACAACTACGTGGGCGACGGCGGGCCCCAGTTCAACGCCTCCGCCTTCGATGAAGTGATGGCGTTCGTGGACGGCGGCATCCCGACGGTCGGGTCCCGCATTCCCACGGGGAACGCGACGCCGACGGTGAACGCGGGCACCAACTATGTCATCCCCGCACGATCGTTCTTCGAACTCACCGCGGCCGCGACCGACGCCAACGGCGACGCTCTCACCTACTCCTGGGAACAGTTCGACCTCGGCCCCGCGGCCCTGCACACGGATCCGGACAACGGCGCCAGCCCGCTCTTCCGCGTCTTCGAACCCAGCACGAGCCCCTCACGCACCTTCCCGCAACTCTCGGACATCCTCGCGAACACGACCACGCCGGGGGAACAACTCTTCACCCGCGATCGCGTCAGCGCCTTCCGCGTGACGGTGCGGGACAACCGCGCCGGCGGCGGAGCCGTGAACACGGACGACGTCACCCTCACCGTGGTGGACACCGGCGCTCCGTTCCGGGTCACGTCCCCGAACACGGGTGTCACGTGGACGGGCAAATCGACCCAGACCGTGACGTGGTTCGTCGCCGGCACGAACGCCAACGGCATCAACGCCGCGAACGTCCGCATACGCCTCAGCACCGACGGCGGGCTCACGTATCCGATCATCGTCGAGTCCAGCACGCCGAACAACGGTTCGGCCAACATCACCGTGCCGAACGTGGACACGACGCGGGCCCGACTCCGCGTCGAAGGCGTGAACAACGTCTTCTTCGACATCTCGGACGCGGACTTCCGCATCAACGCAGTCGCGGGCGTGATCATCACCCCAACCGTGGGCCTCACCACGTCCGAGAGCGAGGCCCAGGCCCTCTTCACCGTTCGCCTCGAAGTTCAACCCACCGCGACGGTGTCGTTCCCGATCTCGAGTTCGGACACCACCGAGGGCACCGTCGCCATCTCGAGCCTCGTGTTCAATTCGAGCAACTGGAACATTCCGCAAACGATCGCGGTCACGGGCGTGGACGACGACCTGGTGGACGGCAATGTGGCGTACTCGATCGTGATCGGAGCCGCGACCAGCGTCGACTCCCGATTCAACGGGTTCAATCCGGACGACGTCACGATCACGAACATCAACGACGACTTCGCCGGCGTCGTGGCGTCGCCTTCGAGCGGGCTCGTGACGACGGAGGCGGGCGGCGCCGCGTCCTTCACCCTGCGCTTGACCTCACAGCCGACCGCGAGCGTGACGATCCCGATCTCGAGCGGGAACGCCGCGGAAGGCGCCGTGAGCATCTCGTCCGTCACGTTCACGCCCGCCAACTGGGACGTGCCGCAATCGGTGACGGTGACCGGGGTGAACGACGCGGTCGTCGACTCGGACGTGGCGTACTCGATCATCCTCGGCGCGGCGACGAGCGCGGACTTCGACTACAACGGCTTCGACCCGGCGGATGTCGCCGCGCTCAATCGCAACGACGACACGCGAATCACGGTCACGGCGCTCGGCTCGCCGCTCCGCTATCGCCAGTCCACGACGCTTCGCGCCACGATCGTCGGGCTCAACGGCCACGCCACGTCCGGCACCGTTCAGTTCCTGTCCGGTTCGATCGACCTCGGCACGGCGAACGTGTCCGCGGGCGTCGCGGCGGTCACCACCTCGCTGCTGCCGCTCGGCTCGGCGCCGGTGCAAGCCGTGTACACCGGCGACGCGTTCTACCAGGGCAGTTCCGGGAACGCGACCTTCACCGTGCTGCCGGCGATCCTGACCGTGACCGCGAACGCGCAGTCGAAGGTGTACGGCGCCGCGATGCCGACCCTCACTTACAACGTCTCCGGATTTGTGGACGGCGAGGACGCGTCGATCCTCACCGGAGCCCTCGCCTCCACCGGCGACGCGAGCAGTCCCGTCGGCACGTACCCGATCGAACAAGACACCCTGGCCGCGAGCGAGAAGTACGTGATCGCCTTCACCGGGGCCAACCTCGTCGTCACCCCCGCTCCGCTGACCCTGACCGCGAACAACCTCACGAAGGTGTACGGCGCCGCCCTTCCGCCACTGACACTGACTCCGTCCGGACTCGTGAACGGCGACACCAGCAGCGTCATCACCGGGGACCTGAGCACGACCGCCACCGCGTCCAGCCCCGTGGGCCAATACCTGATCAGCCAGCACACCGTAACCGCGGGCGGGAACTACACCGTGACCTACGTGAGCGGCACGCTCGCGATCACGCCTGCCCCGCTGACCGTGACGCCGAATGCTCAGACGAAGCAGTACGGACCCGCTCCGATCCCGTCGCTCTCGTTCGTCGCCACCGGGTTCGTGAACGGCGACACGGTTTCGCTGTTCACGGGCGGGCTCGCGACGGACGCGACCGCGACCAGCCCCGTCGGCACGTACCTGATCAAGCCGGGCGATCTCGCCGTCAACGGCGGGAACTACACGCTCGGCATCACGTCCGCGGATCTCACCATCACGCGGGCCCCGCTGCTCGTGCGGGCCAACGACCTCACCGTGCGTCTCGGGGCTCCGATTCCGCCGCTCACCTTCACCGCCACCGGGTTCGTGAACGGCGACCCGGCGTCCGTGCTCACCGGAGTCAGCCTTTCGACCACCGGCACGCCCGACTCCTTGAAGGGGACATATCCCATCGTCGTGAGCGGCGGGACGACCGCGAACTACTCCGTGATCCCGGTGAACGGCACGCTCACGCTCGCCCTCGCGGCCACGCTCGTGGGTGAAGACGAGTTCACCGTCGGCACCGACACGAGCGGAACCATCGTCGTGTACAACCGGAACGGCCAGGCCATCAACTCGTTCCTCCCGTTCCCCGAACTCATCGGCGTCGGCATTCGCACCGCGACGGGCGACATCACCGGCGACGGCGTGCCGGACATCGTGGCCGGCACCGGCCCCGGCGCCATCGCCCAGGTTCGCGTCTTCGACGGCTCCACCGGCGAAGTCCTCGCCGACTTCCAGCCCTTCGAAGTGTTCGACGGCGGCGTCTTCGTCACCGTCGGCGACATGACCGGCGACGGACGATCCGAGCTGATCGTCTCCCCGGATCGCGGCGGCGGCCCCCGCGTCACCATCTTCCGCGGCGGAACCCTGAGCCAACTCGCGAACTTCTTCGGCATCGACGACGTGAACTTCCGCGGCGGCGCCCGCACCGCGCTCGGCGACATCAACGGCGATGGCTACGCGGACCTCACCATCGCCGCCGGTTTCGGAGGCGGGCCGCGCGTCTCGATGCTCGACGGCCGCCAACTCGCCAACGGAATCTTCGGATTCCTCGTTCCGGACTACTTCGCCTTCAACGAGTCGCTCCGCGACGGCGTGTACGTCGCTTCCGGCGACGTGAACGGCGACGGCTTCGCCGAGGTCATCATTGGGGCCGGCCCCGGCGGCGCCCCGCGCGTGCTCATCCTCTCGGGCAAGACTCTGCTCGACGACGGCGGCTTCATCGCCACCCGCCCCGCGATCGCCAACTTCTTCGCGGGTGATTCGAATCGCCGCGACGGCGTCGTCGTCTCCGCCCGCAACCTGGACGACGATTCCCGCTCGGATCTCGTCGTCGGTGGCGGTTCGCTCGCCATCGCCTACCACGGCCGCTCCCTGGCCTCCGGCCTCCCCGTGCCCTTGTTCGCTCTCGACGCCGACGCCGGCCTCAACGGGGGCGTCTACGTCGGCTGAACCTGTGCCGGACGGATCCCGGTTGTGAAGCGGCCTCGTTCGCGGTTATGAGATAGCATCCACTCGACGAGGTTCCCATGATTCGCGCCGCCGTACTGCTGGGCGTGTTGGTTTCAGCCGCCGAATGTCGGGCCGATTGGCCGCAATGGCGCGGCCCGAACCGCGACGGAATCGTGACCGGCCCCGCGTGGCCGAGCAAAGTCGCCGGCGACGCCTTGAAGCAAGTCTGGCGCGTGGACGATCTCGGCCCCAGTTACTCCGGGCCGATCGTCGCCAAGGATCGCGTCTTCACCACGCAGACGGTCGACAAGAAAACCGAAGTGGTGACCGCGCACGACCGCAAGACCGGCAAGGAACTCTGGAAGGCGTCGTGGGACGGCTCGCTCACCGTTCCGTTCTTCGCGGCGCGGAACGGAAGCTGGATCCGCTCCACTCCTGCCTGGGACGGCCAAACGCTGTTCGTCGCCGGGATCAAGGATCTGCTCGTCGCGTTGGATGGTGCCACGGGCAAGGAACTTTGGCGCTTCGACTTCATGAAGGAACTCGCGGCCCCGGCCCCGGACTTCGGCTTCGTCTGCTCGCCGCTCGTGGACGACACCGGCGTCTACGTTCAGGCCGGCGGACACTTCGCGAAGCTGGACAAGAAAACCGGCAAGCTGCTTTGGAAGTCCCTGAAGGACGGCGGCGGCATGATGGGCTCCGCCTTCTCCTCCCCCGTCTTCGCCAAACTCGCCGGGCAGGATCAGATCCTGGTTCAGACGCGAACCAAGCTCGCGGGCGTGGACCGCGCCACCGGCAAAGAACTCTGGTCGAAGGAGATCCCCTCGTTCCGCGGGATGAACATCCTCACGCCGATCCCTCATGGGGACGACGGCATCTTCACCAGCACCTACGGCGGCAACACTCGCCTGCTCAAGCTCTCCTCCGACGGCGGCAACTACACCTCGAAGGACGCCTGGAGCCTCAAGTACGAAGGAAACATGACCACGCCCGTCGTGGTGAACGGCCACGCGTACTTCCTCGGCAAGGACAAACGCCTCATCTGCGTGAACCTCGAAACCGGAGCCGAGACCTGGCGCACGGACGAACGCTTCGGCGACTACTGGAGCCTCGTGGCGAACGGGGACAGAATCCTCGCTCTCGACCAGCGCGGCACGCTCTTCCTACTCAAGGCGAACCCGAAAGAGTACGAACTGATCGACCAGCGGAAGATCGCCCCGAGCGAGACGTGGGCCTACCTCGCCATCGACGGCGACGAGATCGTGATTCGCGACCTGAAGGGCCTCGCTGTGTGGAAATGGTCCGGGAAGTGACCTCGCCTCGGGAGTCGCAATACGAGACCCGCGGCATCGTATGGGGCCGCGCATTCTCATTCGGGAACCTCGCACGTCTTGGCGTCCTGGCGGTTCCGCGAGATTCAATCCCGTGTCTCGCTTCACGTCCACGCCGCCAACCCATATCTGAAAACCTGTTGGCTCATTTCCCAGTTTTGAAAGATTCTCCATGCGAACGCGTCTCTCGCCCCTCGCGTTTGTGCTGCTCGCGATCGGTTCCGTGGCCGGGTGGCTGGTCGGTTCCGGTCGATTGCCGCAGATGCTCGCACAACCCGCCAAGCCGGGCGAACCGCCCGCGGGTGGTCAGTTGCCGAAGCCCGATCCGGCGTTCACCGGCAAGATCGGGGAAACCTACAAGGATTCCACGCCGAGCTACCCGCTGCCCGTGGCGGCCCCGAAGGGCGCCCCGAACGTGTTGCTCGTGATGTTGGACGACGTCGGCTTCGGGATGTGTTCCACGTTCGGGGGGCCGGTTCCGACGCCGCACCTGGATCAACTCGCGAAGAACGGGCTCACCTACAACCGCTTCCACACCACCGCACTGTGCAGCCCCACGCGGGCCGCGTTCCTCACCGGCCGCAACCACCATACCAGCGGCACCGGCGTGATCATCGAGATGGGCACGGGCTACCCCGGATACACCGGCATCATCCCCAAGAGCACGGCCCTCGTCTCGCAGACGCTCCGCGACAACGGCTACGCCACCGCCATGTTCGGCAAGTGGCACAACACCCCTGAAGGGGACATCGGCCCCGCCGGGCCCTTCGACCGCTGGCCCACCGGCCTCGGGTTCGACTACTTCTACGGCTTCAACCAGGGCGAAACGGACCAGTACTACCCGACGCTTTATCGCAACACGACCTGGGTGAAGCCGCCGAAGCGACCCGATCAGGGCTACCACTTCACCGCGGACATGACCGACGAAGCGATCGCGTGGACGAGGAACGTGCGCGCCGCGAATCCGGACAAACCGTGGTTCAATTACTTCAGCACGCCCGGCGTCCACGCCCCGCACCAGGTGAGCAAGGAGTGGCGGGACAAGTTCAAGGGGCAGTTCGATCACGGCTGGGATCAACAGCGCGTCAAGACCCACGCGAGGCAACTCGAGTTGGGCCTCATCCCGAAGGGAACGAAACTCACGCCCCGACCGCAGGACATCCCGGCGTGGGCGGATCAACCGGCGGACGCTCGCAAGGTGTACGCCCGGCTGATGGAGAACTACGCGGCGTACATGGCCTACACCGATGCCGAAGTCGGCCGACTGATCGAGAGCCTGAAGCAGTCCGGCGAACTGGACAACGCACCTGTGCCGAGCCGTGAGGCCGTACTCAAGGCACGCGAAGAATTGCGCAAAGCTGCAGCTGGCGAAATGCGTCAAGGCGGGCAGTCGCAGCAGAACTCCACAACGCGCAAGAAACAGCGAGAGGCGCTATTCAACGAGTTCGGTGGTGCGAAGCGGGGTTACGTCGTATGCCCATGGACAGGCATAAAGATGCACTGGACTGACGATCCTGCCATTAATCCGAAAGGATACCCGAAGTTCGAGCGCGGCAAGATATTCGTCAAAGCGCAGGGCGGCGGTTATCAGCTAGAAAATCTCATTCCGGAGAGTTTCGCTGCCAACCGGGCACGTAATGACCAAGCTCTGCGTAAGGAGAACCGTACGTGAACGTCGAGGCCCTTGTTGGTAAGACTGTGACAGCGAAGCGTCTCGGGTGGGACGAAGAACTCACTGCTGAGCAGAGCTTCGACCTCGACGAGTACGAGCACGAATCGCACGACCTCAAGGGTGAGCTTGAAGTAGTGGAGAGCTCCCTCGTCACTGTCTATCTCGTAGGCGGGCAGGAAGCGGATCCAGTTACCATTGCGGAGGTAGCGTAGTGACACCTACACAGCAACGTATACTGGCCGCGCTCGAAGCTGAGCCTCGCACAGCTGTCTACTTGCTCTCCTGTCTAGATGACGACCTAGCTGCCGTCGGTGCGGTATACGTGCATATCGCGGACGTGACCATCACCGGAACCGAATCGCTTCCCGAAGGGAAGGTCACGCTCAAGGCCGAGTTCACGCCGAATGGAACGAAGGAGGGCGGCGGCACGCTCAAGCTGTTCGTCGACGACAAGCCCGCGGGCGAGGGCAAGCTCACGCGGTCGTCCTTCCGCCACAGCCTGGAGCCGTTCGAAGTCGGCCGCGATTCGATCACGACCATCGACCCCGCGTACCGGGATCGCGGCGAGTTCCCGTTCGCGGGCACGATCGAGAAGGTCACGTTCGAACTGCTGAAGAAGTGAGGCGGCGGCCGTACTCCGGCGTACAATGCTCGCATGTCGGAACGGACGGAAATTCGGATTGTGGCCGGCTCGCTTCGCGGGCGGAAGATTCAGTGCGTGGTGCATCCGGGGATGCGGCCGACGCCTCAGATGGTGCGTGAGGCGTTGTTCAGCATCCTCGGCAACGCCGTGCCGGACCGCGTGTTCTACGACATTTTCGCGGGTACCGGCGTGGTCGGTCTCGAGGCGGTGAGCCGCGGCGCCACGTCGTCCCGGTTCATCGAGGCGGACGCCAAGCAAGCCACCGCCATCCAAAAGTATGCGGTGCAATTCGACGTCGCTCGGCAGGTTCAAGTCCTGCGAGCGGATGTCTATCGCTGGGCGGAACGCTGGATTCCGCCCGGTTCCGCCCCGGTCAATCTTTTCCTCAGTCCGCCGTTCCCCGACCTGAGCGAGCGTGCGGACGAGTTCCTCAAGCTGATCGACGACCTGCTCGAACGGGCTCCGGACGAATCCGTTCTGACCATCCAGGCCGAAGACGGCTTTCCGATCGAACGGCTCCCGTTCGGCGATCAATGGGACATCCGTCGTTATGGCCGGAACATGCTTCTGTTCCTCGTGGTGAGCCGCCCCGCGAAAGCTCCTCCGGTCGAGCTCGCCGCCGATTCGCTTCCCACCTGAATTCTCGCCTCTTCAGTTGAACAGGACGACAAATTCCCATCACGATTCCGCCCGGCTCCGACGCCGGGTTCTCCGCGTGATCTACGCTTTCTTGTTGCCCTTGCGCCCGCACACGAACAGGATCATCGCCACAGCGAAGGCTCGCGATGCCGATATTCATGTCTCTCTTCATCTCCGCACCGTTCGCCGCGCTCGGGGGCCTGACCGCCTCGCAGGCGTCGTCGATCATCCTGTGGGTGGCCGCGATCGTGGTGCCCGCGATGCTGTTTCACCACGGCCGCCGCCAGCCTCCGGCGACGCGCCGCGTGTTCGTGCTCGTCGCGGTGATCGCCGCGAGCTTGGGCTTCGCCCTGGCCCTGAACGCTTTGCCCGTTTCCGAATCGCGATTGGGCGTGCTGCTCTCGACGGCGACGTCCGCGATCGCGATCTTCGCCGCGGCCCTGCTCCTGCGTCGTCTTCCTCCCGGCCTCGCCACGGACCGCACGATCCGCGGCGATGAACTGGAACGACTCCACCTGCTGGAAGCCGCCGTCACAGCCTCCGGCGACGGCATCATGATCGCCGAGACGACCGCGAACCCGGACGACGGCCCACGGATCGCGTTCGCCAACCCCGCCTTCAGCCGCATGATGGGCTATACCGCCGAAGAGACGCTCGGCCTCAGCCCCACCATCTTCTGCCACACCGATTCCGCGGCGCGCCGCTTCGGGGATAGCCCGCCCGTTCGTGATCCGGAAGTCGAGGCGGAAGTGGAAGCCTTGGAGACGATCCGGCAGGCGCTTCGCGGCGCGGAGCCGCTGCAACTGGAGATGCCGAGCCGCCGCAAGGACGGCACACGGATGTGGGCCGAATGGCAGATCGTTCCCGTGGCCGGCACCGAGCATCACTCCGCGCACTGGGTCGCGATCCTGCGGGACACGACGGAGCGTCGCCGACTCGAATCGCAACTACGCGAGAGTCAGAAGATGGACGCGATCGGCCGCCTCGCCGGCGGCATCGCCCACGACTTCAACAACCTTCTCACCGTGGTCCACGGCAACGCCGAGCTGCTCCGTAAGGGAACGCTCGACGCGGATTCCGAGTCCGAACTGGTGGACGACATCAGTGCAGCCTCCGTGCGGGCGGCTGGGCTCGTACGGCAACTGCTCACGTTCTGCCGTCGCCAACCGGCCCGGCTCGAAGTCGTGGACTTGAACGAGATCGTGAAGCCGATGGCGGGACTGCTTCGCCGCGTGCTCGGCGAGCAGGTCGTGGTGAAGACGGCGCTCGCGCCGACGCCCGTGAAGACGCGAGCGGACCGCAGCCAAATCGAACAGGTCGTGATGAACCTTGCGGTGAACGCCCGCGATGCGATGCCGAAGGGCGGCACCCTCACGATCGCTACCTCTGCGACGACGACCAGAGTGCCCGGCGGCGCCATATCGAAGAGCGCCAAGCTGCTTGTCTCGGACACGGGCACGGGAATGACGCCCGAGGTGCGTGCGAAGATCTTCGAGCCGTTCTTCACCACCAAGGGCCAGGGCAAGGGAACCGGGCTTGGCCTCGCCACGGTCTATGGCGCCGTGAAGCAGAACGGCGGTGCCATTGGCGTCGACTCCGCGCCGGGCATCGGCACCGCATTCCGCATCGAGCTCCCGTGGTGCGACGAACAGCCCTGCTCCTCGTCGTCGCTTTGCCTGCCGATCGTGCCACCGGAGTCGGAACGTCGCGTGGGTTTCGGCCGATCCATTCTTCTGGTCGAGGACGAAAACACCGTTCGAAAGATGACTCGCACAGCGCTAGAAAGCTTCGGCTACTCCGTGATCGAGGCCGAGTGCGGCGAGGAAGCGATGGAACTGCTCGAGCCCGCCCCCTCGCTCGATCTCTTGATCACGGATCTGACGATGCCAGGAATGGGCGGCCGCGAACTCGCCGCTCGCGTGAAAGCCCGGCTCACGGACGTCGGCATCGTTTTCATCTCGGGGTACGCCCCGGACGCGAGTTGGCTGGACGACGTGCCCGGCGCCGTGTTCCTCGCCAAGCCGTTCACGCCGAACGAACTCCTCGCGGCGGCCGGCAAAGCGATCTCGCGATCCGCCAAGCGCCAACACCAACCCGCGTGAGCGGATCAGGTCACGGGTTGAAGCACGCGGAGTTGCACGGCCTTCACGTAGTCCTTCACCGCCACGCGATAGTCGGCCATGTGCGGAGCCTGCGAGTGGGCCTTGAGGTGGTCCACGCTGGCCCACTTCTCCACGACGAGAACCGCGTCGTCCCCCAGGAACTCCTGCATCGGGCTGCCGGAGGCGATGTCGATCGCCGGGCCGTACTCGATGCAGCCGTCTTCGGCATGCACGAACGGCACGAGTTTCAGGAACTCCTTCAGGAACGCGGCGCGGGTGCCGGGGTTCAACTGGATCGTGGCGAGAACGTGAATCATGAGGGCTCCTGAAACGGGCGAACACTTGTTGTAGGGGGGCGTGGCGATCACACGCCGGCGTTCTCCTCGAGTCGGCCGAATCGCCAGGCGCGGCGTTCGCTCCAGCGCCAGAAGACCTGGGCCGCGATCGCGAGCCCGGCCGTGGTCGCGGCCAGGGCCGCCGCCAGCTCGCCGTTCTCCCAACCGGCCAACGGCCCGCGGAGCATTCCGGCCGAATCGGGGACCGGCCCCATCAGCGCGCGGCGCATCCCCTCCAGCCAGTAAGTCGTGGGCAATGCGAGGCTCAGCCCTTGCACCCACTGCGGCAGCACGCCCAGCGGGAAGACGACTCCACTGAGCAAGTACACGATCCCGCTCACGCCTTCGCTCAGGAACATTCCGTTCCGGGACATGTTGAGGCATGCCGCGGCGAGGATCATGCCGCAGGCCCACAGCATCGCCAGCCCGATCCCGAGGTACAGCAGCAGCCAGCCGAGGCGGACGTGGTCGAAGCCGATCGCCGAGCGCAGGTCCGCGAAGAGGAGCAACCCGGTGACGATATTGAGGACGCCGCCGACGGTGCCCTCGGCGGCGCGAGCCAGCCCGCGGCCGACGAAGTACGTCTGGAAGCGGGCCGGGCTGATGTACACGTACTTCAACATGCGGTAGTGCTCGCGGTCGCGAATCACGCCGTAGCTGAGCCCGAACATCACGGTGCCGACGAGCCCGAAGCAGGCGTTCGAGATGTAGAGGTACGGGAGGAACTCGGCGGGCACGCGACCGCCGGTGGCCGATCGCGCGGCGTAGAACATGGCGACGAGCACCAGCGACCCGCACACGGGCTTCACGAACATGTAGAGCGTGAAGAGCGCCGGGCTCGCCCAGTTCGTCTCGAGTTGCCACCCCAGCCACGCGGCGAGTTTCAGCGTTCGAAGATGTTCGCGCATGCGAAACGGTATTGTACTTCGATTCGCGCTCGCCGTGCGAACCACCCGTTGGCGGCAGGTGCGCCTATGGAATATGGCGGCGGAGCCGCTCTTGTGTGGCGCCGGCTTCTTGCCGGTGTGTGTGGCCCCGGCTTCCAGCCGGGGCTCCTATCGGGGCAAGTTCCTTCGAAGTCAGCCACCCTCGGAAGGAGCACCGGCTGGAAGCCGGTGCCACCCCAGATTGGGCTTCGCCCAAATCCACCAGCACCAGCTGGAAGCCGGTGCCACCCCAGATTGGGCTTCGCCCAAATCCACCAGCACCAGCTGGAAGCCGGTGCCACCCCAGATTGGGCTTCGCCCAAATCCACCAGCACCGGCTGGAAGCCGGTGCCACCCCAGATTGGGCTTCGCCCAAATCCACAGGCGCACGCGTTGGCGGCTCCGGGCGCTCACGCGACCGGTTCGACGTCACGCCACGACCATGACGACACGGAAGCCGATGAGATCCGAGCGGGTGTCCGGCGGGTAAGGTTTGCGGGCGGCGCTGCGGCAATCCGAGGGGAGCATGCTCCAGCAGCCGCCCCGGGCCACTTTCAGCACGCCGCGGCCGGGGCCGTTCGGGTCCGTGCCGGGGCTTTCGAAGTAGTAGTATTCGTCGTACCAGTCGTGGATCCACTCCTGCACGTTGCCGTGCATGTCCGTGAGGCCGAAGGCGTTGGGCGGGAGCGAGCCGACTGGGGCGGTGCTCTTCCCGCCGGACCCCGCGAACACGGCGTCACGCTCGGTCAGTTTCACTCCGCTGAAGAACGGCGTCTTCGTTCCCGCGCGGCACGCGTACTCCCACTCCGCCTCGCTCGGCAGCCGGTACGTGCGGTTGTGAATCTCTTCATCCGGCATCTGCCCGAGGCGGATGCAGAACGACTCGGCTTCCTTCCACGAGACGTTCTCGACCGGGTGGTCCTTCGACTTGCTGAACTTCGCCGGGTTCTTCCCCATCACCTGCATGTACTGAGCCTGCGTGACGGGCGTGACCGAAACGTAGAACGGTCGCGTGATCTTCACCTCGTGCGGCGGACCGTCGTGATCGCGGTGCCCCTGTTCCTTGTCCGAGGAGCCCATGATGAAGTTGCCGGCGGGCACGCGGGCGAACGTCATTCCGACGGAGTTCTTGATCAGTCGGAAGCCGCTGGTGGAGAGGGGCCCGCCGGAGGTGAGGGGGCCGCCGCCGACGGCCGCGAGCATCGCCGCGGCCTGAGACGCCGCCGCCTCCGCGTCGAAGGATTTTCCGCGGGAGGTGGTCACGGGCGTGTGACTCGCGGAACTCGGGCTCTTCAACGAGATCAGCTTCGAGCCGTCCGTGCCGTCCTTGATCGGCGTTCCGACCGTGACCTGACCGAGTTGTTCGGCCAGGTGCGTGGCGGTCCGCGGGCGCTTGTCCGGCCGCGTGGCGAGGCACGATTGCAGCACGCGAGCCTGCGAGTCGGTGAATCCGTGCGGGCGGAACTCCTCGATCCACTCGGTGCCGACGGGCGGGGCCGCGGTCGGGTCGCGCTTCAACAACTGATACCAGATCACGCCGAGCGCGTGAACGTCGTCCGCCGGGGTGGCGGGTTCCTTCTTCGACTGTTGCGGGGAGGCGTAGTTCGCGGTCGCGGCGCCGCGGCACGCGAGCCGTTGGAGTTCACCGCGGGCCCCGAGCTTCGCCAGTTCCAGGCTTCGCGGCGCGATCATCTGGCCCCAGCCGAAGTCCGTCACCCACATGGTGAACTTGCCGCCGTCGGTCGGGTGCAGGATCACGTTCGAGGGCTTGAGGTCGCGGTGAACCATGTTCTTGGCGTGCGCCGCCGCGACGATCCCGGCGAGGCGGCGGACCAGCTTCAACGACGCTTCCGGCTTCGCGTGGTCGTACCGCCACTTCCAGTCGTACATGAGGCCGGTGAGGTCGTATCCGTACACGAACGGCGATTCGAGGCACGGCGGATCCGACTCGAGGTACACCGAGCGCAGCGGCAGAATGCCCGCCACTTCGTTCAGCGAGAACGCTTTCTTGAACAGTTCGGACCCTTTGAGAACGAGGTCCCGCGTCTCGGGGTCGATGGCGAACTTGAGGCTGGCGGGCGATTCGTCCGGTCGGTTCGGATCTTCCCCGCGCCAGACTTCGGAACATTCGCCGAGCCCGCGGAGTTCGACGAGCGTCCAGCCGTCCAGCCCCGGCGGTTGATCGCCGGGTTTGAATCGCGGCGCCCGCGGCGGGAGGAAGCCGAGGAACTCCTCGGCCTTGTAAAAGGTCAATCCATCGGGCGCGGTCATGCCGTCCGGATCGGAGGGGCGGCGAAAGGCGAGCCGCACCGTGGGCGGGAACGCGTGCAGGTAGTCCGAGAGCGCTTCCTTCGGCACCGCGTGCGTCTGGCTGAGATCGGCGATGAGTTCGCCGACGCGGCGGTCGTACTCGTGGGCCGGGCACGCGGCGAGGTCGCCGAGCGCGGCGCGGAGGTCGGGGCCGGGCAACTTGCGGTGGGCGTTCTCGTATGCGGCCTTGGCGATGTCCAACAACAGGTCGGCGTACTGCCACTGCCGACGGAGGGCCTTGTGTCCTTTTTCGCAAAGGGCTTGGCCGACGCATTCGAGCAGCGCTTGCAAACGGGGCATGGGCCTGCCTCCGTGTGGGGGGGAGAGGGCGGTCAATTTTCGAGCGCGAGTGCTGCGAGTGAATTGAGGGTACGCGAAATCGAGGCCGGGCTCAAGAGTGAACGCGGCGAGGGGTGTGCCTCTGGATTTTGGTGAAGCCCAATCTGGTGGCCCCGGCTTCCAACCGGTACTCCCTCCGAGGGTGGCTGACTTCGGAGGAAGTTGCCCCCGACAGGAGCCCCGGCTGGAAGCCGGGGCCACACACCGGCTAGAAGCCGGTGCCACCCAAGAGCGGCTTCGCCGCCATTATCTGTCGGTCCATCCGCGGCGAGCGGCGAGCGTCAGCGTTCCCAGTGTTGGCCCTGCCAGCGGTCCCTTTCGAGGAGTTGGTAGCTTTGGGCGGCGAGGGCTCCGAAGAGAAGCGCGGTCCACAAGCTGCCAAGGGGCAACCACGGGGGCAGCCTCAGGATCCAGTCAGCGTTCTCGCGAACGCCGACGGCGCAGGCCAGCGAATAGACGCAGGCCGCCCCCGCGACCAGAATCGAGACCCGCAGCGACCACCCGCGGCCTTTCCACGGTGAGAGGCCGACGCAGACCTCCTCGCACACCTGGCCGCCGTCGAGCGGCCAGACTGGCAAGAGATTCATCAAGCCCCACGCCACGTTCACGAACACGAGTTGGAAATAAAGCCAAAGCGTGAGCGGGTTCCGCTGCGACCACGACGTGAGTTGATTGGACGCGTACAGGAGTCCGAAGAGGGCGAAGCCCGCGGCCGGGCCGGCGAGCGACACCGCGATCCGTTGCCACCTTCGGGGAACCCGCGAGCGCGGAATCGCCAACCCGCCGAAAGCATGCAGCACGAGATGCGATCGCACGCCGAACAGTCGGAACGCGAACCCGTGCCCGAGTTCGTGAACGAGAATCGAGAGGAACACGACTCCGATCCAGGCGAGGAAGAAGTCGACTCCGCGATCCGAGAGAGCGTTGGCGCCGAAGAGAGCGGTGGCGAGCCAGAACCACGGGTGAACGCGGATCGGGAAGCCGAACAGGCCGAAGTGCAGGTCGTAACGTGTGCGGTCCGGTTCCCCAAGCATCGGATCGATTTCCGTTCGACGCGCGAATTCGGTGCGGCTATGATCGACGAAACCCCCCGCGAGCCCGCCATGCGCACCGTCGCCTTCTTCTTATTGCTCCTCGCTCTCGGAGCGACCGCGACCGCCCAAGACCCGTCGTTCAACCTCACGAACCGCTTTATGGCCCTTCCGACTTGAATAAAAACGACGAGTCCTCCCACCTTGCCTGACGGAGTAAGGCGTCGCGATTATTCAAGCCACAAGCGTTCGCACATCACCGACTTTATCGCAG
>Ga0169931_10000149_pt1 | contig 105177 bp, 90 predicted proteins | sample Kivu_15m_20L_FD_129675 | JGI IMG/M metagenome (GOLD analysis project Ga0169931, IMG submission 129675) | Freshwater microbial communities from Lake Kivu, Western Province, Rwanda to study Microbial Dark Matter (Phase II) - Kivu_15m_20L... | ecosystem: Environmental > Aquatic > Freshwater >...
AACATCCGCTTCGACGTGGAGCTGATCAGCCCCATCGCCATGGAAGAGGGCCTGCGCTTCGCCATCCGCGAGGGCGGCCGCACCGTCGGCGCCGGCGTCGTGTCCAAAATCACGAAGTAAACCAACCGATCACGCGCGTACGGGTGTAGCTCAATTGGTAGAGTAGCGGTCTCCAAAACCGTTGGCTGGGGGTTCGAGTCCCTTCACCCGTGCATCGAACGAACATCATGAGCAAAATCACGCAATACTTCGAAGACGTCCGCAAGGAGATGGAAAAAGTCTCCTGGCCCACCCAGAACGAACTGGCGGAGCATACCCTCGTGGTGTTCGTCTTTTCGGCGATTGTGTCGCTCTTCATTTTCGGCATCGATAACGTATTCAGCACGGTCTTAGAGCTTCTCTACCGATGAGCCATTCCGATTCCAAGAAGTGGTATGTGGTCCGATCGTTTTCGGGTCACGAGAAGAAGGTGCGCGAGCACCTTCTCGAGGAAGTGGCCTCTCAAGGGTTGGGCGAGAAGATTACGGAGATTATGGTCCCTACCGAGACGGTAGTCGAGATCCGTGGTGGAAAAAAGAGGACACGCGAGAAAAACTACTTCCCCGGGTACATCCTGGTGGAGGCGATCTACGACGACAGCGTCAACGATCTGATCAGCAACGCGCCTTCCGTTATCGGATTCCTGAAAACCGACAAGGACAGCAAAAGGCCGACCCCGCTCCGCCGGGATGAGGTCGACCGGATCCTTGGCGTTGTGCAGCATAACCGCGAAACAGGTCAAACGATCAGCATTCCGTACAAGCAGGGAGACCTGATTCGCGTCATCGACGGTCCGTTCAAGGAATTTGACGGCACGGTCGAGGAAATCTATCCGGACAAACTCAAGCTGCGTGTCTTGGTGAGCATTTTCGGCCGGAAAACACCGGTTGAGGTGGATGTGAACCAGGTCGAGGCGGAAGCTTGACCGGATGTCGACGCCCGGCGTAACATCCTAACCCAATATCGCGATGGCAAAGAAAGTCATTAAAATCATCAAACTCCAGATCACGGGAGGCCAGGCGAACCCGGCACCGCCCGTTGGTCCGGCGCTCGGTCAGGCCGGCGTGAACATCATGGAGTTTTGCAAGGCATTCAATGCCCGGACGCAAGACAAGATCGGTGTCATCACACCGGTGGAGATCACGGTCTATGCCGACAAGTCGTTCTCCTTCGTCACCAAGACGCCCCCTGCGCCGGTGCTGCTGAAACAGGCCGCCAAGCTGAAATCCGGTTCCCCCGAACCCAACCGGAACAAGGTCGGCAGTGTGACCTGGACCCAGTGCCTGGATATCGCCCGCACGAAGTTGGCGGATCTGAATTGCTATGATGAAACATCCGGAGCCGAAATGATCGCCGGGACCGCCCGGAGCATGGGCCTTCGCGTAGACCGTACCAAATAAGGAGTACCCTCATGGCAAAACATGGCAAGAAATACACGGACGCGGCCAAGCTCATCACCACAGACAAGGAGTACAGTCTGGGTGAGGCCTCGGAACTGGTCCGGAAAACAAGCACAACGAAATTCGACGCATCCGTAGACATCGACATCCGTTTGGGTGTGGATCCGAGGCATGCGGATCAGATGGTTCGCGGCACGGTATCCCTGCCGCATGGTACGGGCAAGACCTTGCGTGTTCTGGCTCTGGTGAATCCGGCCAAACAGGAGGAAGCCCGCCAGGCCGGTGCCGACCATGTCGGATTGGACGATTACATGGCCAAGATCGAGGAAGGCTGGACGGACATCGACGTCATTGTGGCCACGCCCGACGTGATGGGCAAGTTGGGCAAGTTGGGTCGCGTGCTCGGTCCTCGTGGTCTGATGCCGAATCCGAAAAGCGGCACGGTGACCATGGATGTCGGCAACGCCATCCGCGAAGTCAAGGCCGGCAAGATCGATTTCCGCGTCGACAAGTACGGCATCCTGCACACGTCCATCGGCAAAGTCAGCTTCTCGGCGGACCAGATCCGCGAGAATGCGGAAGCGTTCATTCAGACGGTGGTCAGACTCAAGCCATCGTCTGCGAAAGGCACCTACGTCAAGAGCATCAACATGAGCGCCACGATGGGACCGGGCATACCGATCTCACGTGTGGGCATGATTTAAGAGGATATCCGAAATGGCAACCAAAGAAGAAAAAGATGTGGTCGTAGCGGAGCTCACGGAGCGCCTGAAAGCGTCCACGGCGGTCTATCTGACCGATTACACCGGTATGACGGTGGCCCAGATCAGCCTGTTGCGGCGCGAATTCCGCAAGGCCGGCATCACCTACAAAGTGTACAAGAACACCATGGTGAAGCGGGCGATGGGCCAGATCGGCGGTTACGAAGCCATCTATCCGAGCTTGAACGAACAGACCGCGTACGCGTTCGCGACCGACCCATCGCAACCGGCCAAGGTTCTCCGGGCGTTCCAGAAAGACAGTGAGAAACCCAAGTTCCGCGGCGCCATCATCGATGGTGCGGTGTTCGGTGAGAACCAGCTTGAGGCGCTCTCAACCATGAAGTCGAAAGATGAAGTGATCGGCGACATCATGGGCTTGCTCCTTTCCCCGATCCGCAATGTGCTCGGCGCACTTCAGGCACCCGGCTCCACCTTGGTTGGTGCCGTTCAGACCATCGCCGAAAAACAAAACTAACCGTTCACGATTCATTCCACATAACTGGAGACCGTACCCATGGCTGACGTTAAAGCCCTTGCCGAACAACTGGTGAACCTCACCATCAAAGAAGCCAACGAATTGGCATCCATTCTCGAATCCGACTACGGCATCAAGCCTGCCGCCGCCGCTGTGGCGGTTGCCGCTCCCGCCGCCGCTGGTGCCGCGGACGCTCCGGCCGCCGAAGAACAGACCGAGTTCACCGTCATCCTGAAGAATGCCGGCGCCAACAAGATCGGTGTGATCAAGGAAGTCCGCGCCTTGACGGGACTGGGCTTGAAAGAGGCCAAAGACCTGGTTGACGGGGCCCCGAGCACGGTGAAAGACGGTGCATCCAAAGAGGAGGCCGATGCCATCAAGGCGAAACTGACCGAGGCTGGAGCCGAAGTCGAACTCAAGTAAGTCCGCCAGTGTTGGGATTTGACAGCTAAGCCGGTGCTGGTATCCGCACCGGCTTATGCTGTCTTTATCTGTTTAAGACCGGGCCTACCGCCCATTGCGCTGTTTCGAGCCGTATTTCAAACCCAAACGCGAGGTTTCCTTGGTTACCAAGACCCTGACCCCTTTCCACACAGACCGAATTTCCTTTGCACGGACCAAACACGTTTTAGATTACCCCGATTTCCTGGATATCCAGCTGGAGTCGTTCAGGCGGTTCACCCAGTGGGATGTGGACCCGGAAGACCGCGAGGAAATCGGTCTGCAGGAGATCTTTCACGAGCATTTCCCCATCACCGACACGCGTGAGCAGAACAACCTGGAGTTCCTGTACTATGCGATCGACACACCACGGTACACGATCAAGGAATGCCAGGACCGTGGATTGACGTTCTCGGTGCCCTTGAAAGCCAAGCTGCGTCTGTCGGCCGTCGATCAGACGGATGAGGCGAGTGAGACGATCGAACAGGAAGTGTTTCTGGGTGATCTGCCGTGGATGACCGAGCGCGGCACCTTCATCATCAACGGTGCGGAACGCGTGATCGTGAGCCAGTTGCACCGTTCGCCCGGTGTATTTTTCGGCCAGAGCCTGCATCCGAACGGAACACAGCTGTATTCCGCGCGGATCATTCCGTTCAAGGGTTCGTGGATCGAGTTCACGACCGACATCCGGGATGTGCTGTGGGCCTATATCGACCGTAAAAAGAAACTGCCGGTCACCACGCTGTTGCGTGCCTTGGGTTTCCCGACGGATTACGACATCCTGCGCATGTTCGACCTGTCTCAGGAGATCGACTTGAAATCCAAGAAGGCGTACGCCAAGGCGGTCGGCCGGCGATTGGCGTCGGCCATCAGCCGGGACGTGACGGTGGAGCTGATCGATGAGGAGACCGGTGAAGTCCGTCAGGTGAAACAGCGTGAGGTGATCATACCGCGCGACACCGAGCTCACGGAAGACCACTACGGTGAGATCCGCGAGGCCGGGTACGACAAGATCCATGTCCTGAAGCTGTCCAACGAGGATGCGGAACGGTCCGTGGTGTTGAACACGCTGCGGAAAGACACGACCTTCAACGAGGAGACGGCCTTGGCCGAGGTATACCGTCAGATCCGTACGGGTGAGATGCCCGACATGGAGACGGCCCGGCAGGTATTGGAGCGGCTTTTCTTCAGCGACAAGAAGTATGATCTGGGCGAGGTCGGCCGATACCGTCTGAACAAGCGTCTGCACCTGGAGGAATCGCTGGAGACGACGGTGTTGACGGTTGGCGACATTGTGGCGATCATCAAGGAGCTCATCCGTCTGAAGAATCTGAAATCGCAGGTGGATGACATCGACCATTTGAGCAACCGCCGCGTGCGTACGGTCGGGGAGCAGCTCGGACAGCAATTCTCGCTGGGGCTTGCCCGGATGGCCAGGACCATCCGCGAGCGCATGAACAGCCGGGATGCCGAGCAATTCACCCCTCAGGATCTGGTCAATGCCCGGACGATCTCCAGCGTGATCAACACGTTTTTCGGAACGAACCAGCTCTCCCAATTCATGGACCAGACCAACCCCTTGGCTGAACTGACGCACAAGCGTCGGATGTCGGCCCTTGGTCCTGGCGGTCTGACACGGGAGCGCGCGGGCTTCGAAGTGCGGGACGTCCACTACACGCACTACGGCCGTCTGTGTCCGATCGAGACACCGGAGGGTCCGAACATCGGTCTGATCTCGTCCTTGTGCGTACATGCCAAGGTCAATGATTTCGGCTTCATCGAGACGCCCTACCGGAAGGTGAAGGCGGGTCTCGTGACCGACCATGTCGAATATCTGGCCGCCGAACAGGAAGACGAGACCATCATCGCGCAGGCCAACGCCGCGCTGAACGAGACGTCTTCCTTCAGCGACGATTTCATCTTTTCGCGTTTCCGTGACTCGAACGTGGGTCTGGCCCGTCCGGAGCAAGTGGAGTTCATGGATGTGGCACCGAACCAGATCACGTCGGTGGCGGCCGCCCTGATTCCGTTCATCGAGCACGACGACGCCAACCGCGCCTTGATGGGCTCGAACATGCAACGCCAAGGGGTGCCCCTGCTGCGGCCGGAGCGTCCGGTGGTCGGAACCGGCATGGAATTCCGGTCTGCCCGCGATTCACGGGCCACCATCGCCGCGGAAGGGGACGGTGAGGTTGTGTATGTAAGCTCCACCGAGATCCGGGTCAAGTACGACCGCGACGAAACGGAAGCCTTGGCATGGTTCGATGAAGGTGTCAAAGCCTACACCCTCCGCAAATTCGAACGCACCAACCAGGATACCTGCTCGAACCAGACCGCGGTGGTCCGCGTGGGAGACCGCGTGAGAGCCGGTCAGACCTTGGCAGACGGATGCGCCACCGACAACGGCGAGCTCGCCTTGGGTCGGAACCTTCTGGTCGCGTTCATGCCGTGGCGCGGCTACAATTTCGAGGATGCCATCGTGGTGAGCGAGCGCATCGTATCCGAAGACATCTATACCTCCATCCACATCACCGAGTTCGAGCAGCATGTGCGCGATACCAAACGTGGTGAGGAGGAACTGACCCGTGAGATTCCGAACGTCTCGGAGGAGGCCACCCGAAACCTGGATGAGAACGGGATTGTGCGCACCGGAGCGATCGTTCGTCCGGGCGATATCATCGTCGGCAAGATCACGCCGAAAGGGGAGACCGATCCGACGCCGGAAGAGAAATTGCTTCGCGCCATCTTCGGCGACAAGGCCGGCGACGTGAAAGATGCATCCTTGAAGTGCCCTCCGGGTATTTCGGGTGTGGTGATCGACACGAAGCTGTTCAGCCGCAAAAAAGACGAGCAGTATTCCCGCAAGGAGGAAAAGGAGCTTGTCGAGGGTGAACAGGGAAAGTTCGACCAATTGGTGCAACGTCTGAACGCGAGCTGGTCGGAGCGCATGTACAAGCTCTTGAAAGACAAGACCTCCCCGGGTGTTTCCTATCGCGGTGGGTTTGAGGCGATTCCGAAAGGGGAGAAGTACAAGAAAACCCATTTTGACGAAACCGATCCCTTGCAACTCCCGTCCCGGTTGAATTGGTGCACCGACGAGAAGACGAACCACGTGGTTTGGACGCTCTTGGCCAACTACAAGCTGGTGCGTCGGGATTACGAGACGGAGCTGAAGCGGCGCAAGTACCAGATCCAGGTGGGCGACGAGCTCACACCGGGCATCGTTCAGAAAGCCAAGGTCTACATCGCCAAAAAGCGGAAGCTTCAGGTGGGAGACAAGATGGCTGGCCGGCACGGTAACAAGGGTGTGGTGGCGAAGATCGTTCCGGTCGAAGACATGCCCTTCCTGGAAGACGGCACGCCGGTCGACATCGTGCTCAACCCTCTGGGCGTGCCCTCGCGGATGAACCTGGGTCAGATCTATGAGACCATCCTCGGATGGGCCGGCAAGAAACTGGGCGTCCATTTCGCGACACCGATCTTCGACGGCGCCCACTATTCGGATGTGCAAGGATGGTTGCGGAAGGCGGGACTGCCGGAAGACGGTCGAACCTACCTGTATGACGGCCGCACGGGCGACCGGTTCGCGCAGAAGACGACGGTTGGCGTCATTTACATGCTCAAATTGAACCATTTGGTTCAAGACAAGATGCACGCGCGGTCCATCGGACCCTACTCCCTCATCACGCAGCAACCCTTGGGTGGCAAGGCCCAGTTCGGTGGTCAGCGGCTCGGGGAGATGGAGGTCTGGGCCCTGTACGCCTATGGCGCGGCGAGCATCCTGAAGGAAATGCTGACGGTGAAATCGGACGACGTGAAGGGCCGTTCGAAGGTGTACGAAGCGATCGTGAAGGGTGAGAATCTGCCGGAAGGCGGCACACCCGAATCGTTCAACGTGCTCCTGCGCGAACTCCAAGGCCTCGGTCTGGACGTACACATCGATTAACGACACATCATTTATTCGGAGCAATCCTGTGGCATTCACGAAAAGCGAACCCGCGACCAAAGATTTCAATCTGATCCGCATTTCCCTGGCATCGGCCGAGGCGATCCTGTCCCGATCCAGGGGTGAGGTCCTCAATCCGGAAACGATCAACTACCGTACGTTCAAACCCGAAAAAGACGGGTTGTTCTGCGAGAAGATCTTCGGTCCGGTCAAGGATTGGGAATGTCATTGCGGCAAATACAAGCGCATCCGGTACAAGGGCATCATCTGCGACCGTTGCGGTGTGGAAGTGACGCGCAAGGCGGTCCGCCGGGAGCGGATGGGGCATATCAGCCTGAGCGTTCCGGTGGTGCACATCTGGTATTTCAAATCCCTTCCGAACAAGATCGCGTATCTGCTCGGGCTCTCATCGAAGAACCTGGACAAGATCGTGTACTACGAGAGCTTCGTGGTGATCAACCCCGGAATGGCCCGCGACCTGGGCTACAAAATGGGCGACATGCTCACCGAGGAGGAATACCAGGATGTCTTGTCGCAACTGCCCGAAGTGCAACGCGAGTTGGATGATGACGATTCCGAGAAATTCGTCGTCAAAATGGGTGCGGAGGCCATCGAGGCCATGCTGAAGGCGATCGATTTGGACAAATCGGTTCACAAGTACCGCGAGGCGGTCAAGGCCGAGACATCCATGATGCGCAAGAAGAAATATCTCAAGCGCCTGCAGGTGCTGGAGAGCTTCCGCGGGGCGAACAAGCGTGTGGAGAACCGACCCGAATGGATGGTGATGCGCGTGGTTCCAGTGATCCCGCCGGAATTGCGTCCGCTGGTGCCCTTGGAGGGTGGTCGGTTCGCGACGTCGGATCTGAACGACCTCTACCGCCGTGTGATCATCCGCAACAACCGTCTCAAACGCCTGATCGACATCAAGGCTCCCGATGTGATCTTGCGCAACGAGAAGCGGATGCTTCAGGAGGCGGTGGATTCGCTTTTCGACAATTCCCGGAAGACCAACGCGGTTCGCAACAACAATCGTCCGTTGAAGTCGCTCAGCGACATGCTGAAGGGTAAGAACGGCCGATTCCGTCAAAATTTGCTCGGAAAACGGGTCGATTATTCCGGCCGATCGGTGATTGTGGTGGGTCCGGAACTGAAGATGCATCAGTGCGGCCTTCCCAAGGAGATGGCGGTCGAGCTGTACAAACCCTTTGTGATCCGTCGCTTGATCGAGCGCGGATACGTCAAAACCGTCAAAAGCGCCAAGAAAGTGGTGGATCGACGCGACGACGTGGTGTGGGATGTGTTGGAAAACGTGATCGCCGGCCATCCGGTGCTGCTCAACCGCGCGCCGACCTTGCACCGACTCGGTATCCAGGCCTTCCAGCCGATTCTGATCGAAGACAAGGCCATCCGCCTGCATCCATTGAGCTGTACGGCGTTCAATGCCGACTTCGATGGCGACCAGATGGCGGTCCACCTGCCGTTGAGCCACGATTCGATTCTCGAGGCATCCGTCCTGATGTTGGGTTCCCACAACATCATGAACCCTGCCAATGGCACGCCGATCACGGTCCCATCCCAGGACATGGTGCTCGGAATCTACTATTTGACGAAAATGAGCCCGGTCACTCCGAAGAAAGAGCGTCTGTTCGCCTCATCGGAGGAAGTGGTCGTCGCCTTCGACCAGGGTGTGGTCGGCATCCATGACAAGCTGACACTCCGCTGGGTGAACGGGGACATGATCAAGACGACAACGGGTCGTGTGCTGTTCAACCAGATCATTCCGGACGAATTGGGTTACAAGAACCAGACCTTCGGCAAGAAGGAGCTTCGGAACCTGATCGCGGAAGTGTTCACCGCGTGTGGAACGGCCACGGCCGCGAAATTCCTGGACGACATGAAAGACCTGGGCTTCGCCACGGCGACCCGCGGAGGCCTGTCGTTCAGTCTGGAGGACATCGTGATTCCGGATGAGAAGATGGAGTTCATCAAATCCGCTCAGGAGGAGGTCACGGCGATCCAGGAGCGCTACGAAAACGGCTTCATCACCGATAATGAACGGTACAACCAGGTCATCGACAAGTGGACGTCCACGACGAACCGCGTATCGGAGACCTTGTTCAATGCCTTGATGAGAGACCGGGATGGATTCAACCCGGTGTTCATGATGGCCGATTCGGGTGCTCGGGGCTCCAAAGACCAGATCCGCCAGTTGGGCGGGATGCGGGGTCTGATGGCCAAACCGCAGAAATCATCGGTTGAGTCGTCCGGCAGCGAGGTCATCGAAACACCGATCCTCTCGTCTTTCAAAGAAGGGCTGACCGTCCTGGAGTATTTCATCTCGACGCACGGCGCACGCAAGGGTTTGGCGGATACGGCTTTGAAAACGGCCGACGCCGGTTATCTGACCCGTCGACTGGTGGATGTGTCGCAAGACATCATCATCACGGAAGACGATTGCGGAACCTTGCGCGGCATCCGGATCCGTGCGCTCAAAGACAACGAGGACGTGGTCGAATCGTTGGAAGACCGGATTCTGGGCCGGGTGTCGATGCATGACGTATACGATCCTCTGACGGATGAACTGCTGGTGGCGTCGAACGATCTGATCACCGAGCGCGTGGCCAAGAAAATCTCGGAGACGTCCATCGAGGAGGTCGAGATCCGGTCCGTACTGACCTGTGAAACCGGTCGAGGCGTGTGCGCCAAATGCTACGGTCGCGACATGTCGCGGGGCAAGATGGTGCAGGTGGGTGAGGCTGTGGGCGTCATCGCCGCGCAATCCATCGGCGAACCCGGTACCCAGCTGACCCTACGGACCTTCCACGTGGGTGGTACGGCGGCCCGTTTGGAAGCCGAATCCATGCACAAGTCGAAGTTCGCGGGCAAGATCCTATTCGAGAACATGCGTTTCGTCGTGTACGACGATGGCGAGGAGGAGCACAAGGTGGTTCTCAGCCGCGTCGGTGAGATCAAGATCGTGGACGAGACCGGCAAGGTGCTGATCAACTACAATGTGCCCTACGGGTCGGAATTGCTGACCGAAGAGGGTGATCTCGTTCCCAAGGGCGTGCCGCTTTGCCGTTGGGATCCCTATAACGCGCTCATCGTTTCCGAAATCAACGGAAAGGTCGTCTTCAAGGACATCATCGACGGGGTTACCTGCAGCGACGAGACCGACGGACAGACCGGCCACCGCGAGAAGGTGATCACCGACTCCAAAGACCGCGGGCTCGTTCCGACCCTGACCCTTGTCGGCGACGGCAAGCAGGAACGGGATGTGCCCCTGCCGGTAGGCGCCCACGTGGTGGTGGAGGAGAAGGAGACCGTGTTCGCCGGTCAGGTCATCGCCAAGATTCCACGTTCCTCCGCGACCAAATCCAAGGACATCACGGCGGGTCTGCCCCGCGTGACGGAGCTTTTCGAAGCGCGTCCGCCGAGCGATCCCGCCGTTGTTTCGGAAATCGAAGGCATCGTCTCAATGGGATCCCGCAAACGCGGCGCCCAGGAGATCAAGATCAGAAGCAAAGACGGAACCGAGGAGAAGACCTACCTCATCCCCTTGGCCAAACACATTCTGGTTCAGGAAAACGATTTCGTGAAAGCCGGTGAGCGTTTGTCCGACGGCCAGATCCTTCCGCAAGACATCCTGAACATCCTCGGTCCGTATGCGGTTCAATCCTACCTGGTGAACGAGATCCAGGAAGTGTACCGCCTGCAGGGTGTGAAGATCAACGACAAGCATATCGAGGTGATCGTGCGGACGATGATGCAGAAGGTGGAAATCACCGATCCGGGCGATACCATGTATCTGGAAGGGGACAAGGTGGACCGCTTCGAGGTGGCCCGCGTCAATGACCAACTCATCGGCAAGTTCGTGGTGACCAACCCCGGCGACAGCGCCGTGGGCATCCGACAGCATCTCGACCGTCGGGAGATCCGCGAAATCAATGTGGCGTTGGCCAAGGAAGGAAAGGCCGAAATCGAGGCCCGTGAAGCGGAAGCGGCGATTTCCCGACCGATCCTGCTCGGCATCACCCGCGCCGCGCTCTCGACCGACAGCTGGCTGTCGGCCGCCTCCTTCCAGGAGACGACGAAGGTGCTCACGCAAGCATCCATCGAAGCCAAGGAAGACAAACTCCTGGGCCTCAAGGAAAATGTGGTGGTGGGCCACAAAGTGCCGGCCGGAACCGGTCTGCGCCGTTACAACGAGATCGTGGTCGGTTCGAAAGCCGACAACGAGGGTCTCGAGGCGGCCAGCCGTGTGTTCGAATCGCTGGGTGCCAAAGACATGGTGCTCGGTTTCGAAGACGAGGCCTGATGAACATCGGTTGAGGAAGATGCGCCATGTGCGTATTTTCCCGCCGCGTGCCGAAGTAGCTCAGTTGGTAGAGCAATTCACTCGTAATGAATAGGTCGTCGGTTCAAGTCCGATCTTCGGCTCCATGTTGGTGAGTTTGTGGTCGACGCCCCGTATCGCTACCTTGCGGCACGGGGCGTTTCCGTTTACGGATTCCGGCCCCATGTCGGCACCAATCCACTGATAAACCAAGGAGTCTGATTTCATGGACATCATCACCAAACAAGGCAAATTCCTATTTGCCATACCCTTCGCCGTATTCGGCCTCATGCATCTGGCGATGGGCGCCAACATGGCCGGCATGGTGCCGTCTTTCATACCTGGCGGCGTGTTGTGGGTCTATCTGACCGGCATCGCCCTGATCGCCGCAACCGTCGCGATCCTCCTGAACAAGATGGCCAAGCTGGCCTCCTTCCTCCTGGGCGTGATGTCGCTGATATTCGCTTTGAGCATCCATTTGGTGGCCGTTCTGGGTGGCGATCAAATGTCGATGGGCAACCTGCTCAAAGACCTGGCTCTGGCCGGCGCCGCTTTCATGTATTCCGAGAAGGCCGACGCCTGATACTCTGCCGGGGCGGGTGGTGACCACCCGCCCTGCTTTGTTTTTAGCGGTATCTTGTAGGATGGATTTCATTCAGCTCCATCCCAAGCGGGAGCGGCGTCTCACGGCCGGCCATCAGTGGATCTTCAGCAACGAGATCGCCGAGATCAAAGGCGCCCCCCAGGCCGGTGATGTGGTTCAAGTGCGCCGGACCGACGGCCACCATCTCGGCTACGCCTATTACCATCCCCATTCGCTCATCGCCGGTCGTTTGCTGACCCGAGAGCGCGTCGTCCCCGATGCCACCTTCTACGCCGAACGCATCCGGGCCGCCATCGAACTTCGTGCCCGTCGTTACCCCGATGCCCAAGCCCTGCGCCTCGTCCACAGCGAATCCGACGGATTGCCGGGTATCGTGATCGACCGCTTCGGCACGGCGGTCGTGGTCCAGATCGTCAGCGCCGGGGCCGAACGCCACCTCGAGTGGATTCTGGATGCCATCCGCGGGCAGGTCGCACCGGAGACCATCGTCCTGCGCAACGACAACGCCCTCCGCATGCTCGAAGGACTTCCCTTGGAGGTGAGGACCGTTCATGGGGATGCCACCACCGCCGCCTTCGAAGAGAACGGTCTCCATTATGTGATCGACCTGCTCGGCGGACAAAAAACAGGTTTCTATGTGGACCAGCGCGAGAACCGCGCCGAATTCGGCCGCTTCATCCGTCACGGCGACCGCGTCTTGGACGCCTTCTGCAACGAGGGCGGCTTCGCCCTGCACGCCGCCCGTGCCGGCGCGGCCGAGGTGATCGCGGTGGACAGCTCCAAACCCGCCTTGGAGCGCGCCAAGGCGAACGCGGAACGCAACGGCTTGTCCGGCATCCGCTTCGAGGCGCATGACGTGATGGAGTGGCTGCCGGCGATGCCGACCGAAGGCGGCTTCGATGTCATCAATCTGGATCCGCCCTCCTTCGCCAAGAACAAGAAAATGGCGGGCGCGGCCTTGAAAGGCTACCGCAAACTCCACGAGGCCGCCATCCGGGCGCTCAAGCCCGGCGGCATCCTGGCCACGGCGAAGTGCTCGCATCACATCGAGAGCGAGCGCTTCTATGGGTCGCTTCTGGAAGCCGCGGGTCGCCTGGACCGTGAGGTGCGGCTCTTGCACCGGGCGGGTCAACCGGCCGACCACCCCATCGATCCGGCCATGCCCGAAACCGATTACCTGTCCTTTTTCATCGTACGGATTTCCTGAACCCATGAGATGGATGCCGATCCTGGTGCTGGTGTCACTCGCGGCCTCGGGTTGCGCCAGTACCTCGCGTGTGACACAGTCGGGTCTTGCCAGTTGGTACGGACCTGATTTCCATGGCAAGAAGACCGCCAATGGCGAGGTGTATGATCAGAACGGCCTGACCGCCGCGCACAAGACCCTGCCCTTCGATACCATCGTGCGGGTCACGAATCTGGATAACGGCCGGCAGGTGACGGTGCGCATCAACGACCGCGGACCTTATGTTCAAGGACGCGTCATCGACCTCTCCCGCGCCGCGGCCCGCGAGATCCAGATGATCGGACCGGGTACGGCCCGGGTGCGCATTGAGATACTGGAAGCGGGCGGACCCATTCCGGACGATCTCAACCGCGAGATCTTTTCCGTCCAGGTGGCTTCCTTCACCGATCCCGAACAGGCCCGCAAACGCGCGACCGAGCTTCGTGGCGGTTGGGTTCAACCCGCACGGGCAGATGGGCAGCGCGTGTACCGGGTGATGGTGGGCCGTTACGGAAACCGCGAGCAGGCCGAGGAAGCCATGCGCGACCTCAAATCCCGCGGCGTGGACGGTTTCGTGAAGCAGGTTCAGAATTGAGAGTTGGCAGTTGGCAGTTGGCAGTAGGCGGTTGGTGAACGAATGACGGAAACCGGAATGTTGAAGGCACCATGAAAAAACGCATTGTCATCATCGGCTCCGGATTCGGCGCCCTCGGAGCGGCCGTCCGCCTATTGGCCAAAGGTTACGACGTCGACCTGTTCGAAAAACGCGACAAGCCCGGCGGCCGCGGCTATGTGTATGAGGTGAACGGCTACAAGTTCGATGGCGGTCCGACGGTAATCACCGCGCCCTTCATGTTCGATGATTTGTTCGCTCTGGCCGGAAAAAAGCGGGAGGATCACATCACCTTCGTCCCTTGCGATCCCTTCTACCGCATTTTCAATCACGAAGGCCGCGTGTTCGATTACAACGGGGATGAGACCTTCACCCTGGGTGAGATCGAGAAGTGGAATCCGGAAGACAAGCAGGGTTATCTCGATTTCATCAAGACCACGAAGGCCATCTTCCAGAAAGGGTTCGTCGAGCTGGCCGACCAGCCCTTCCTCAAGGTGATGGACATGATGCGCGTGGCGCCTGATCTCATCAAACTGCAATCGTACAAGTCGGTGTACAGCTACGTGAGCGGCTTCGTGAAGGATGACTTCCTACGCCAATGTTTTTCCTTCCACCCGCTGCTGGTGGGCGGAAATCCCTTCGACACCACCTCCATCTATGCGATGATCCATTATCTGGAGCGGGAATGGGGCGTGCATTACGCGATGGGCGGCACGGGCGCCATCATCAAGGCCTTGGTGAAGCTGATCGAAGACATGGGCGGCCGCTTCCATTACGGGCAGGAAGTCGCTGAAATCCTCGTCTCGAACGGTCGCGCGAAGGGCATCCGCCTGGCATCGGGTGAACGTGTGGAGGCCGATGCGGTCGTGTCGAACGCCGATGTGCCCTTCACCTATCTGAACCTGATCAAGCCTGAGCACCGCCGGAAATACACCGACCGGAAAGTGAAGGGCATGAAATACAGCATGTCGCTTTTCGTGATCTATTTCGGGACGAAGAAGCGGTACACCGACACCAGGCTGAAGCATCACAACATCATCCTGGGTCCGCGTTACAAGGACCTGCTCACGGACATCTTCCACAAGAAGCATGTGGCGGACGATTTCTCGCTCTATCTGCACATGCCGACCTATACCGATCCCTCGATGGCGCCGGATGGGGGCGAGGCCTTCTATGTGCTCTCACCGGTGCCGCATCTGGCCTCGGGCACGGATTGGACCACCTTCGCGAAGACCTACCGCGACCGCATCATGAATTTCCTGGAAGAGAACTATCTGCCAGACCTTCAGGCGAACATCGTGGCCGAGCACCATATCGATCCCCTGCATTTCCAGAACGATCTGAACAGCTATCTGGGCTCGGCGTTCTCGGTGGAGCCGGTGCTCACACAGAGCGCGTGGTTCCGTCCGCACAACCGCAGCGAGGACGTCGAGCGGCTGTATTTCGTCGGCGCGGGCACGCACCCTGGTGCTGGCTTGCCGGGCGTGCTCTCGAGCTCCATCATCGCGGAGAAGCTGGTGGCGGAGGATCTGGGGTAGGGGGGCGTTAGTGCGGCTTGCTTTTGATCAGGCTAGCTCAGTCATGCAGTGCGTACAAAACCCATGACTCTCCTTCCAGTTTGATCACCCGGTTCTCCGACACCTGATAGGAGCATCCATCGCAGGAATCCATGACGCAGGATTGACCCGAGGTGATGTCGAACCGGATCAGTTGCGATGTGAGGTCCCACCGGTAGAGGCGGTTCTCGATGCGCCGGTTCCGGCGCGTTTCGATGGCGGCCAGTCCGATGTCCGGACCATGCATGCTGATGGACGCGATCATGGAATGGTCATCTTCCACGACTCGCACGCCACCCGTCTCTGTGTCGTAGGTGCTGCGACCTTGCAGAAAACCTCCGAACCGATAGATAACGGGATTCGAGCGGTCGCGCGATACATCCGGAAAGGTGTACAGATAGGGCAGGTTCGCATAGCCGAACAGGAGCCGCTGGTCGTATCCGGCCGTTTTGGTGGATATCATGGCCATGTTCAAAATCCACAAGCCACGCACGTCGTAGGTCTCGCCGAACACATCCATCCGCTTGCCGTCCGCATCCGCCCGTACGAATGCCGGCGCGCGATCCGATTCCGGAAAAAGCTGGTCGTTCGCGAGGTGGAACTCCCCGCCGGACCCATGCACGCCAATCGCTGGCGACGAGGTGATGCTTTCGCGCAGATACCGGCACGGGGAGACCGCGCAGTCGAAGAAGGAGAGGCGGCTGTCGCCCAAGGCGAGAACGACCTGTCCGCCGATCCGGGTACTGCCGGACGTGAACAGGATGAAACCGGGTCCGCGTCCGTGATCGGCAATCCGGGTGGTCCGATCGCGGGACCAGTCGAATTCCGTCATGTGGTGATGCACCTTGTCGATCAGCAAGACCCGGGATTCGGATATGGTCTGAAGGATCACGGCTTCGCTCAAGGGAACCGGGACCGTATCCAGAAACACCAAGGGTGTGGCTGTGCAAGCCGCGACGGGGCTCAGTTCAATGGCATCCGGCAGCAGACCGGAATAGGGGAGGCGGTCGGGAATCGGATGGTGCTGGAGCTTGGACTCGCCGCATGCGGTGAGCAGGAGCGTGAATAGAATCCGAAAGGCGAAAGAGAATGGTTTGGTCACGTCAACTCCATTGTGAGAAATCAGAACCGGTATGTCACACCGATCTGCAGATGCCTCCCTGCACCGGTCTTTTCCACCCGCTGAAACGTGACAGGGGCGTCATGTACAGACACGAATCCGTCGCTGTACTGGTAGCGGCGGAAGACCGGAATCCGATAACCGAATGAAATTGGAATGGACAACCGGTTCCCACCGAACAGATCGTAGGAGCCGCCCAGAATCAGAAAGGGAGTGATGCGGCGGTCGACATAATCATATGTCGTCAATAGGTTGGTGGATGGATCGTCAACATCGGTCGCGATGGCTCCACTGCGATTGCCCATCGAGCCGAGTACCGTTACGAATTGGACATCCGCATTCAGGATGGGGATCATCGCGAACCGACTGTGAAGATGCTGGCTCGAGTAACCGAAACCCACGTGCAAATAGTAGCTCGTTGTGACGCTTTCACCACCGTCCCGGTCCACCCAGACACCATTCGGTAGTCGCTCCGGTTCCCGATACCGAAATGACGTTGTGAACTCGTCATCAATCAGACCAAGACTGTATCGGATGACATCCGAATCGCGCTTCACACCAAATTCGAGAACGTATGACGCGTCGTAGGTGGTTCCTGGGTTGAAGTTGGAGTTGGCCTGAATGGGATCGCCCACAATGACTCCAGTACGAAACGTCAGAGATCGTACGCTCTGGGCCACGATGCATTCGGTACTGAATAGGCAAAGCGCCAGAGCTAAGGTGGCTGCAGGATACACGAGGCAACCCCTACCGGCTCTCCAGCAGCTTCTTCCAGTCTTTGAGGAACTTATCCAGCCCGATGTCGGTCAGCGGATGCTTGATGAGCGCCTCGATCACGTTCAGCGGCATGGTGGCCACATCCGCGCCGATCTTGGCCGCCATCACCACGTGCATCGGGTGGCGGATGGAGGCCGCCAGCACTTCGGTCTCATAGCCGTAGTTGTCGTAGATGGTGCAGATCTCCTCGATGAGCACCATGCCATCGGTGGAGATGTCATCCAAGCGGCCCACGAAGGGAGAGATGTAGGTGGCGCCGGCTTTCGCGGCGATGAGCGCCTGCGTGGAGCTGAAGCAGAGCGTGCAATTCGTCTTGATGCCTTCGTCCGTGAAGCTCTTGATGGCCTTGATGCCGTCTTTGATCAGCGGCACTTTCACGACCACGTTCGGTGCGATGGCGGCCAAACGGCGGCCTTCCTCCATCATGCCTTTATAATCTGTGGACACCACCTCGGCCGACACGTCCCCTTCCACGATCTCGCAGATCTTGGCGATATGCCCCTCGAAATCGCGGATGCCGATCTTGGCACACAAGGAGGGGTTCGTGGTGACGCCGTCGAGGATGCCCATGCTGTGGGCTTCTTTGATTTCGGCGAGGTCGGCGGTGTCGATGAAGAATTTCATGGCGGGATGGGAATTGGGTTTGTGATGCCCCCAAAATACGGGATTTCAAACTTTTACACGGAATCGGAACCGGTGGGACCGATGCCGGACTGCCGCGGGTTATTCCGGCTGGGGAAATCCCCTACCTTTCGAAAAACCAGTCTCCTACATGCGAACTCTCCCTCTTCTGCTCCTGCTCGCCGCCTGTGGCGGCGGCCAACCCCAAGGCGGCGCACCCGGTGGTCCGGGCGGTCCCGGAGGCCCCGGCGCCCGCGCCACATCCGTCGAAGTTCGCGAGGTGGCCACCGCCGCCATCTCCGACCAGATCCGCGCCTATGGCACGGTCCGCGCCCAAGACAACATCCAAGTGACGGCCCAGGTTAGCGAACGCATCGTACGCCTGTTTGCGGATCTGGGCGACCGGGTTCAGGCCGGTCAGTCCCTGGCCAAACTGAATGACACGGCCTTCCGCGAGCAGCTCAACCGCGATATGGCGCAATTGGAGCAGGCGCGCATCGCGATGGAGCGAGACAGCGTGAGCCTGGTCCGTGCGACCGATCTCTTCGAGCGGGGGTTGTCTTCGCAGGCCGAATTCGACAACGTGCGCACCACGGCCGCGGGCAGCCGGGCCCAATACCGCTCCGCCGTGGCCGCATGGACGGCCTCTTCGCAGAACATGCGCTACACCGAGGTCCGCGCGCCGGTGGCCGGCGCCATCGTCAAACGGAATCTGGCTGTGGGCGACATCGCCGGAGGCGGCCAAGCCATCTTCGAACTGTCGAACACGGGCGGCTTCGAGGTGCGCCTGAATCTGACTTTGGCCGATTGGCGGAACACCCGTGTGGGGCAGAATGTCGAATTGCGCCTGTCCAACGATGCCGAAGCGATGGTGCCCGGCGTGGTCACGCGCATCTCGCCGCAACTGGATGCCACCACCGGCCTGGGCGAGGTCGTCATCAGCCTCACGGGCCGCAGCGAGCGCATCCTGCCGGGCTCGCTGGTGGAAGCGCGCATCAATGTGGCCACGCGTCGGGATGTGGTCGTGATTCCGCGTTCGGCCATGGTCGAAACCGTGCAGACGGTGATCGAGCCCGAGTCGAATGTGATCCGTCTGCGGCGCACCTACGGCGCTTTCGTGACCCAAGGCGATTCGGTGGCGGTGCGTCGGGAACTCGACCTCGGCATCCAGCAGGGCGACCGCATCGAGATTCGGTCCGGACTGCAACCGGGGGAGCGCCTGGTCATCACGGGACAAAGCGGCTTGGAGGATGGCGCGCGCATCCGCGTGAGCGGCCTGCCGCGATTCCAGCCTGGCGAACGTCCGATCCGCGACTGAGGTCATGGCCCATCTGTCCAAACTGGCGGTCGACCGCCCGGTGACCTTCATCATGACCACGCTCGTGGTCATCGGGTTCGGTCTGTTCGGCCTGAGCAGGCTGAGTCTGAACCTGTATCCGGATGTCAGCTTCCCGACCATCACCATCTACACCACGTATGAGGGTGTGGCGCCGGAAGACATCGAAACCCTGATCACGCGTCCCATCGAGGAGCAGGTCGGATCGGTGAGCGGTCTGCAGCGCATCCGGTCCTTGAGTTCGCAGGGCGCTTCCGTCGTGAAACTGTATTTCAACTGGGGCACGGACCTGTTCATCGCCGAGGCCGATGTGCGCAAGCAGATCGATTTCGCACGGCGACGCGTGCCTCAGGATGCGGACCAACCCATCGTCTTCAGTTACGATCCCAACCAGGAACCGGTGATCGTGCTGGCGCTGTCGAGTCCGGTGCGCAGCTCCAGCGAATTGCGAACGGTGGCCACGCAGCAGCTCGAGCAGCGGTTGGAACGCATTCCGGGCATCGCCGCAAGCGAAACGGCCGGAGGCTTGGAGCGCCAGATCAACATCTGGATGCGCAACGAGCAGATCCTCGCCTACGGGCTGGATGTGGCCACCGTCGCCAACCGCCTACGCCAGGAGAACATCCAGGTACCGGCCGGCGAGCTCATCGAAGGCCGCATCGTGTATTCACTGCGCACCATCGGCGAGTTCAAGGATGTGGACCAGATCCGCAACACGGTGGTCGGTGTCCGCAACAATGTGCCGGTGACGCTTCGCGACATCGCCGATGTGGAAGACGGCGTGGCCCAACCCATCGGCAATGTGCATGTGAAGGGCGAGGAAGGCCTGGTTCTCAACCTGTACCGCCAGAGCGATGTGAACGTGGTGACCACCGCCGCGAACGTGATCCGCGAACTCGACCGCATCCGGGGCATCCTGCCTTCCGACATGTCGCTGGAGGTGCTCACCAACAAGGCCGACTTCATCAAGCTCTCGCTCAACAACCTGTATGCGACCGCGGTGCAGGCCATCCTGCTGGTGGTCGTCATCCTGCTGGTCTTCCTGCAGAGCGTGCGCACCTCGCTCATCGTGGCCATCTCCATCCCGGTGTCCATCGTCGCCACCTTCAGTGTGATGGATTTCGCGGATGTGACCCTGAACGTGATCTCGCTGTCGGGACTCACCCTGGCGGTCGGACTCGTGGTCGATAACGCCGTCGTGGTGTTGGAGAATATTTTCCGATACCGTGAGGAAGGAAAAGATGGCAAGACCGCCGCGGTGAATGGCGCGCGTGAAGTGGCGCTGCCGGTTGTGGTGTCCACCTTGACGACCCTGGTCGTGCTCTTGCCGGTCCTCTTCGTGCCGGGCATCGCCGGGGTGCTGTTCCAGGATCTCGCCCTGACCGTCTCCTTCGCGCTCATCATGTCCACCATGGTGGCCTTGAGCCTGGTTCCCTTGCTGGCCTCGGCCTTCTTTTCACGGAAGAAGCCGGCTGTTGAACGAGTGCCCAATCGGCTCGCGCGATCCCTTGCCGCCTTCTTCGACCGCTTGGATGCCCGTTATCAGGCGCTCCTTCGCAAGGTTCTGACCCGGAACAGGGTGGTGATCGGCGGCAGTATGGTGCTGTTCCTGGCCACCTTGCCCATTTTTTACACCTTGGGTGGGGAGTTCTTCCCGCCGGTCGATGAGAACGCCTTCGTCTTGAATGTGAAGCGCGAACCGGGTGTGAACCTCTTCGAATTGCAGAACACCATTTACCAGGTCGAGTCGGTCATCGCGCGGGAAGTCCCCGAAACGCGCCTGGTGGTCTCCGATTATGGTGATAAGCGCGGTGTGGAAGGCGCCGACAACCCCGGCGGCTATCAAGGCACGGTCCGGGTGGAGCTGGTGCCGAGGCATGAGCGTTCGCGCACCCAGTTCGAGATCGTGGCCGAGTTGCTTACAGCTTTGCGTGAGGTGCCTGGCGCGGAAATCCGGGAAGTGCGCCTGAACCCCCTCAATCCGGAAGGGGAGGAAGGCTTGATGGTGAATATCTACGGATTCGACCTGAGCCGGAAGAAGGATCTGTCGGAAACGGTGAAGGCTGAACTCTTGAAGGTGGAGGGTGTGGTGGCCGCCAGCAGTTCCGCCGATGCCGGCCGCCCCGAATTGCGTGTGGTGATGGACCGCGAACGCATCGCGCGGTTGGGCTCGAGCACGTCGGCCGTGGCACAGGCCTTGAGCCAGGCGGTGCGGGGTTCGCAAGCCACGACCTTCGTGGACCAAGGCGTGGAACACACCATCCTCGTGCAATTGTCGCCGGAAGACAAGCGCGATTCGCGCGCCATCGAAGACATCCCCATCCGCCTGCCGGACGGCTCGTTCATTCCTTTGCGGAGCATCGCGCGGATCGAGCGGGACCAAGGCCCTTCGAATATCCTCCGCATCAACCAGGAGCGGGTCACCGAGGTGCAGGCCGATTTCGGTTCGGCGGATCTGAAGACGGTATCCGAGGCCACCCGTGCGCGCCTCGAGGACGTCGAGCGCCCCGACGGATACCGGTTCGAGCTGGGGGGCAGCGCCGAAGAGCAGGCATCCTCCTTCCGGTATCTGATGATCGCGTTTCTTGTGGCGGCGGTATTGGCCTACATGATCATGGCCTCGCAGTTCGAGAGCATCGTGGAGCCCTTCATCATCATCGTCACCATCCCCTTGGCCATGACCGGTGTGTTGATCATGCTGTGGATGACCGGCACGGCCGTCTCCGTGACGGCCTTGATCGGCTTGATTCTCTTGGCGGGCATCGTGGTGAACAATGGCATCGTGATGATCGATTACATCAAGGTCCTGCAAGCGCGAGGCGAAGCGCGTTTCGAGGCGGTTGTGACCGGAGCGGCGAGGCGTCTGCGCCCGATCCTGATGACGGCCGGAACGACGGTCTTGTCGATGGTGCCCTTGGCGCTGGAGCTGGGAGCCGGATCGGAGACCTGGTCGCCCATGGCGCGCACGGTGATCGGGGGGCTTACGCTGTCCACGGTGCTCATGTTGTTCGTGGTGCCGAGCCTGTATTTCGTGATCAACGGATGGGTGGAGCGGTTGGGTTTCGACGCTGTGCACAAGACCGATCCAGTGGCGGAGGCCGACGATGCGGATTGATTGGATCATCCGGAGGCCGGTCACGGTCGTGATGCTCTCGCTCCTGGTGATCGGGTTCGGCCTGTTCGCCTTGTCGCGGCTGAAGATCACCCTATATCCGCAATTCGACATTCCGGTGGTGGCGATTTCGACGGGCTATCGCAATGTCTCGCCCGAAGACATCCTGCGTCTGTTGGTGGAACCCATCGAGGCGGCGGTGGGGGGGATTCCGGGTGTCGAGACCATTGAAGGCAATGCGGGCAAGGGTTCCGCCTTCATCACGATGCGGCTGAAACCGGGTACCAACGCCCGCCAAGTGGAGCTGGACGCCCGGGAGCAGTTGGACCGCATCCGCAACAATCTGCCGCGGGAGGCTGCGACGCCTGTCATTTTCCAGTTCGATCCGGAGAATTTCCCCATCATGCGGCTGAGTCTGCAGGCGTCCAACCGGGGGCTTGACGAGCTGCGCGCCCTCTCCGTGGAGCTTGTGGAACCGCTCTTGGAACGGATACCTGGCGTCGCCTCGGCCGAAACACGGGGTGGCTTGCAACGCACCGTCTATGTGGATCTGGACCCCGGCAAGATGGCGGTTCATCGCATCACCACAGCCCAGATCGAAGCCGCCATCCTGCAGAACAACATCCAGATACCGGTGGGAAGCCTGGTGGCCGACCGGCTCAGCTACAATGTGCGGGCCATGTCCGTGTTCGAGTCGGTCGAAGAGATCGCCGAGACCGTGATCCTACTAACCGACACGGGCGTGCCGGTGCGCGTGAAGGATGTGGCCCGCGTGGAAGACGGTTTCCTGGATGTGACCAGCTTGGAAGAGGTGAACGGACGCAACAGTGTGACCATCGACATCCAGAAGCGGTCGGATGCCAACACATTGGACGTCTCCCAAGGCGTGGAAGCCACGCTGCCGGACATCGGGTCCAGACTCCCGGCCGGCGTGTCGGTCCAAGTCCTGACGAACGACGGTTCCTCCATCGAATCCCAGATATCGAACCTGGCGCAGTCGGCGTTGATCGCTTTGGGTCTGGTCGTCCTGATTCTCCTGCTGTTCCTCGGCGGATGGCGCTCGAGCACGGTGGTGGCCTTGTCCATTCCGATCTCCATCACCGCCACCTTCGCGTGCATGTACGCGCTGGGGCTCACGCTGAACTTCGTCTCCATCACCGGTCTGGCCTTGGCGGTCGGCTTGCTGGTGGACAGCTCCATCGTGGTCTTGGAGAGCATCGTCGGCAAGCTGGAAGACGGCGAGACGCCCTATCGCGCGGTCGTCGACGGCACCCGCGAGGTGGTCGGTGCCCTGTGGGGCTCCACGCTGACCACCCTGGTGGTGTTCATTCCCTTCCTGTTCGTGACGGGACAGACGGCGGTGTTCACCTACGACCTGGCGGTCACGATCTCCCTGGCCATCTCCTTCTCCTTCCTGGCATCCATCATCCTCATACCGGTCTTCGCATCGAAGCTCTTGCGGCCGAACGAGATCCGGAACGACCGCGGCATATCGGCCCTCTTCGTGAAACTGGAGAACGCCTATGGACGGTCGCTGACCTGGGCCTTGCTGCACAAACGGTACATGGTGCTGCTCATCGCCGCGATCTTCTACGGTGTGTTCTTTTTCAACGGGAAGCTGACCAACATCTTTTTTCCGAACACGGATTCCGGCAGCATCATCGTGAATGTGGAGCTGCCGGCAGGCAGCACCTTGGTGCAAACCGCCGAGACCATCCGGAAAATGGCCGCGGACTTGCAGCAGGACAGCCTTGTTGCGACGGTCATCGCCAGCATCGGTCAGGGGGGATGGCGCAGCGAGGCGCATTTCGGTCGCATCACCTTGCGTCTGGTCGATGCCGACAAACGGGTCAGATCCAGCGAAGACATCGCCTTGGAGCTGCGCCGGCGAATCGACATACCAGGGGTTCGGACCTCGATCTTCGCCGGTGGCGGGTTCGGTCCGGGTGGTGGCGGTGGCGGCCGGTTCGGCGGCCTCGGCCAGAGCATCCGCGTGACCATGATCGGTCCGGACACCGAGGTGTTGAAGGGCATCACCACCCGCATCGAAGAGGTGATGCTTCAAGACAGTTCGGTGATATCGGTCGATAATCCGCGGATCAGCGGCACGCCTGAATTGAACTTCCAAATCGACCGGCAGCTGGTGAGCCGCATGGGGTCGAATATCGGTGAGGTGGCGAATGCCTTCAAGACACAGGCTCGCGGCACCCAGGTCGGGTTTTTCCGCACCGATGGTCGTGAAGTGCCCATCGAGGTGCGGACGGATGAGCGGTATCGCCAAAGCCTGACCGATCTGCAGCGTTTCGAGCTGCTTCAGGTAGGTGATCAGCGCGTTCCTGTGGCCCAAATCGGCATGTTCGAACCCACGGAAGGCGTGAACCGCATCTCGCGCCGCGACCGGGAGACCATCATGGACGTCAACATCAGTGTGAGCGGGGATCCCGCCGTCCATCGTGAGCGCATCACACGGCTCCTGCAGGAAGACGTGGTCTTGCCGCCCGGATACCGTTTCGAATTCACCGGCACCAACCGCGACCAGCAGCAGGCCAACCAGAGCCTGTTCTATGCCCTTCTGGCCGGGTTGCTGCTCACCTATATGGTCATGGCCGGCAAGTTCGAGAACTTCCGCGACCCCTTCGTGATCATGTTTTCGATTCCGCTGGCCTTCTTCGGGTCCTTTTTCCTCTTCTGGCTCACCGGCACCAACACCAGTGTGCCGGCCTACCTCGGCATGATCATCCTGGTGGGAATCGTGATCAACAACGGCATCGTGATGGTGGATTTCATCCATCAGAAGGCCGACATCCGCGCCGGCGAGGACGCCTATCTGCCGGCCCTGATCCAAGCCTCGAAAGACCGGCTGCGACCCATCGTGCTGACCGCCTTGACCACCATCGGTTCGATGGTGCCCTTGGCCCTGGAATTCGGCACGGGCGCGGAGACCTGGAGCCCGCTGGCGAAGGCGGTGATCGGCGGGCTCGCCTTCTCCACCGTGTTCACGCTCTATGTGGTGCCGGTGGTCTTGGTCGGCATGTCGAAAAAGCGCCGAAAAGCGGTCGTGGCGTACCGGAACGCCGTGGTTTCTTCCCTATATTCGAAAAAATCAGACCATCCATGAGCCAATTTTCCAAAGGTTTCGCTTTCGGCCTTCTGTCCGGCGCGTTGGCCGGTTCCGTCGTCGCGCTGCTGTTCGCACCCGAGAAAGGGTCCGTGCTGCGCAAGCGCCTCAGCTATCAGGCCAACCGCTTGGCGGAAGACATCTCGGATACCATCCGCCAGTTGCAATCGAAGGAAGCCGCGCCGGATTCCGCCAGCCATAAGTTGGTGGCGGATGCACAGTCGAAGGCGGAAGACCTCATCCGAGAAGCGGAAGATCTGCTCAAGACCCTCGAAAAGAAGGGTTGATCAGCCGTTCTTCCGGCGGAACTCCGCCATGAAGGCCACGAGCGCATCCACGCCGGCTTCCGGCATGGCATTGTAGATGCTCGCGCGGATGCCACCCACGCTGCGATGGCCCTTGAGGCCGTCCAGGTCGTTGGCCTCCGTCTCCTTGACAAACCGTTTCTCCAACTCCTCGTTCGGCAGCCGGAAGGTGACGTTCATCCGCGAACGGGAATCGACCTCGGCCGTACCCGAGTAGAAGGCATCGCGGTCGATCTCGGCATACAGTTTCGCGGACTTGCGCTCGTTGATGGCCGCGATGCCGGCCAAACCGCCCTTCGATTCGATCCATTCCAAGACCAGGTTCACCAGATACACACCGAAGGTGTTCGGCGTGTTGAACATGGTGCCCACATGGGTGTTGTAATTCAGCATGGTGGACATCCCGTCCGTGCGTCCGCCAGCCAGGAAATCCTTGCGGATGATGACGATGGTGACACCCGATGGCCCCGCGTTCTTCTGTGCGCCGGCATAGATGAGGCCGTATCTCGGGGCGTCGATCGGGCGCGACAGGAAATCGGAACTGGCATCGCAGACAAGCGGAATGCCGCCAGAATCCGGTTCAGACCGGTATTGGGTTCCGAAGATGGTGTTGTTGGATGTGAAATGCAGATAGGCCGAACCCTCGGCGATGCGGAATTCGCCATTCGTTGGAACGCGGATGTAATTCCGGTCCGCCGACGTGAACCCTTCGTGCACGGTTCCGAACATCGTGGCTTCCTTCATGGCCTTCTTCGCCCATTCGCCGGTATTCAGGTAGGTTGTGGTTTTCCCGAACGCGAAGTTATAGGGCACCATCATGAACTGGAGGCTGGCCCCGCCTTGCAGGAAGAGGACCTCGAAATCATCTCCGAGTCCGAGCAGCGATTTGAGTCGGGCGGTGGCCTGCGCATCGATCTCGATGTATTCGGGACCGCGGTGGCTGAGCTCCATCACCGAGGAGCCGGTACCTTGGTAATCCAGGAGCTCGGATTGGGCTTTGAGGAGAACCTCGGTCGGGAGGTTGGACGGTCCGGCGGCGAAGTTGTAGGAACGGAACATGGTGTGGGTTGTGATCAGAATCGATGGATGAGAAGTCCGGAGCGGAGTTTGGGTTCGAACCAGGTGGATTTTGGGGGCATGAGCAAGCCGGCATCCGATACCGTGACGAGATCCTGTATGCTGGTCGGATGCAAGCTGAACGCGGCGTCGGCTGTTCCGGAATCGACCAGGCGTTCGAGTTCGACCGTGCCCCGGATTCCACCAACGAACCCGATGCGGGAATCGGTGCGCGGGTCGCGTATGCCGAAGATCGGATCCAGGATGCCTGTCTGCATCCGGGCGACATCCAAGGTGGCGTCGGCGCGGTGGATCAGGGGGGCGGGGAGTTCATGAAGCGTCCACTGGCCATTGTGATAGGCGCAGAAGCGGCCCCGTTGGCCAGGTACGGACACTCCAGACTCCAATGCCGGATAGCGGTTCATGAACCGTTTCCAATCGCCCGCTTGCAAGGACGTGAGGATGCGGTTGTAGGGCAGGATGCACAACTGTTCCTGTGGAAACACGACGGCCGGGAAGAAACGTGAGGCATGATCGGCATCCGCGCCGATCACGGCCGCGGCGCGGGAGGCGGCCTTGCATCGGTGATGCCCATCCGCCACATACAGGACTTCGGCTTGCGAAAGCATCCGGACGGGCAAGGTCGAAGAGATCCAGACCCGATGTCGGACGCCACCCTCCGTTGTGATGTCCATCAATGGCTCACGGGATCCTTCCGCCGATAAGGCCTCGGTCAATCCTGCGATGCGCGGGGCGATCAGCAGCACCGGTTCGGCATGTGCCTCCTGGGTGAGGATATGCCGTGTGCGGTCGTCTTCCTTGTCCGGCCGCGTGAGTTCGTGACGGATGATGCGGCCGGCGTCGTAATCTTCCGTAGCCACCAGCGCGAAAATCCCGGTTTGCGAACGCCCGCCCACCGTGATGCGATAGATGTAAAAGACCGGATCGGCGTCTTGGACCAAGGTTCCGTCCTGGCAGAAACGGTCCAGGACGGTGCGGCCCTGCGCGTAGACAGTATCGGAATAAGCGTCGACACCCGCCTCCAAGGCGATTTCCGGACGTACGACATGCAGGAAACTGCGGCTGTTGCCAGCCGCCAGACTCCGAGCCTCTTCGGTATCGACCACATCGTAGGGTACACACCCCACTTGAGCGGCCAGGCCGGGTGCGGGTCTCCACGCGTTGAACGGACGTAGTCGGATCATGATCGCGCTCAAGGTACGGAGTCCGTATCTTGCAGAAAACGAAAAACACCATGGAAGTGGACCCGAAACACCTCACCGACCTGCAGAAGCGGCAGCTCCTGTTCTTCACACTGGTCCAACAACACGAGCAACTGGCCATGATGGGTCTGGGAAAGCTGAAGAACCCGACCACCGACGCCATCGAGCGGGACCTGACCCAAGCCCGGTACATGATCGATACGCTCGAGATGATCGAACACTACACGAACGGGCATCTGGAAGCGGAGTTGACGCAGTACCTGCAGCATGTGCTCCGTACCTTGCGGCTGAATTACGTGGACGAGTCCTCGAAATGAATCCGGACCCCACACCGGTGACCGCCGCCGGCGGGGTTGTGCGGCGGTCCGGACCGGATGACGACCGGATTCTGCTGATGCGACGGCGTGGCGAATGGGATCTGCCGAAAGGGAAGCTGGATCCGGGTGAATCCATCGAAACCTGCGCGCTGCGGGAGGTCGCCGAGGAGACCGGCCTGACCGGACTGAGGCTGGGTCCCTTGCTTACCCGCACGCGGCATCAGTATGTGGACACCTTCGGTTCCTGGGACAAGACCACGCATTGGTTTATCATGAGTCTGGAGACGGATGATGTGGCGCTTATCCCGCAGGCCGAAGAGCAGATCGAAAAGCTGGAGTGGGTATCGGTGGATGAGGCGCTGATCCGGGTGCGGTTCGCATCGCTGCGGCAGGTGCTGGGTGTCCTGAACGAAAAAGGCCACCCATAGGGCGGCCTTTCCGTTTGCAGGTTAGAAAAGGGCTCAGTTCTGTAGGCGGAACACGATCGGCAACTGGAACTGCACTTTCACCGGACGTCCGCGCTGCATGCCGGGCGTGAATCGGACGCCTTTGATCGCCTCTATGGCGGCCTCGTCGCAACCACCGCCGATGCCCCGGATCACGGTCGGGTTCACCACGTTGCCGCGCTCATCCACGATGAACTGCAAAACGACGCGACCTTCAATGCCGGCTTTGCGGGCGATTTCGGGGTATTTCAAGCGGCGGTAGATGGCCTCCATGCCGCCGTTCGGCTCGGGCATCCGCTCCACCACGATGAAGATTTCCGGCTCCTCTTCTTCGGCGGCGGGCGGCGGCGGCAGTGCCAATGGTCCGTCCATGTTCAGTTCGAAATCGAAACCGATGATTTCATCCTCGATGATCTCGTCGTTCGGAACCTCGACCGGCACGGGCGGACGCGGCGGTGGCGGCGGCGTTTCGACCTGCTCGGTCTGGATGATCTCTTCGACTTCCACGATCTCCTGCTCGGGAGGCGTGAAATCAGCGAGTTCACCCTGGCTCAGCGGGGCGCGGAAGAGCACGATGAGTGTCACGAGTACGGCGATCAGTCCAGACTGCAGGTACACCTGATACTGCTTGCGGAGATCGGCTTCCGGGTTTTTGCGATGGATGCTCATGATGGTCGTATGGATTCGGGATGGATAGGCTAAAATAGCATTTTCCTGCTCGGACGCAATGTAGTTCGATCACCCCGATCGCCGAAGTAGCATGATGATGCAGGTTGCCGCGGTGACGCCCACCACATTTGCGACCACATCACCCCACTCGGCGCTCCGGTTGATCGGCAAGGCATACTGAAGGAATTCGATCAGTCCGCTGAAAACGACTCCGGCGAGCCAGATCCGGATGGGATGGGGCCCGGGGCGCCGGCCTGCCGTCATGAGGAAGACGCCCAGGAGGAAGGTCCATCCGCCGAAAATGCCGATATGCCCGATCTTGTCGTAGCCCCATAACTCGCTTTCGGGGAGATAATCGGCGGGTGCCAAGGTGAAATAGAGCGTGATGGCGGTCCAAAAGAGAATCCCCATCCGGATGATGGTTGTCATGCGCATATCGGTTGTGGGTCTGGGTTGGGGTGAACACCTGCAAGCAAGGCCGAAACCACGGCTTCGGGTGTTCGCTCCGCCGTGAGATAGGTGCCGATTCGGCCAGCCAGGACATCACCGGCTCCCATGCGTGAAAAGGGTCGTGTGTCATAACCGGCGATCCGGATCCGTCCGTCGGGGGTGAAGACCGCCGTCGGCTGGCCTTTGCTGACCACCCACGCGCCCGTACGACCGGATAGGCCTTGGGCGATGGTGCGGCGATCCGTCCAACGGTCCGCCGTGGCACCCGCCATCGCGGAGAGCTCGCCCGGATGCGGAGTGAGCACGGCCACTGTCGGCAGCCTGTCCGGCAAAGCGGCAAGCGCGTCCGCATCGACGATCATGGGCATGTCGATTTCGGAAATCACCGCCCGGATGAAGGCGATGGTTTCGGGAATCCGACCCAAACCCGGACCGATCACCAAGGAGCCGGGTTTCGACCGGATCATGGATATCACCGCATTGGCGTCGTGTTTCGTGAAGGCGGTGGAGCCCGCCGCCCCGTAGCCGATTTTCACCGGTTCGACCAGATGGGCCTCCACGGCTGGCAAACATCCGGCGGGCACATGTGCGATCACCGCCCCGGCACCACCATCCCAGGCGCCCGATGCCGCCATCACGACGGCACCCGTCATCCCGGCCGAACCGCCGACCACATGCACGGTTCCGCGCTGGTATTTGTGAGAGCCGGATCGGATCCGGACACCCGGCGGGTCTTGGGCGAAGAAGACGTCCGCACCTGATTCCGCCAGCTCACGGGCCGGAAATCCCAGGGGGATCAGATGGATGCGGCCGCACCGCTCCGGACCGACACCTGCCCAATATCCACTCTTGAACACACCCATGGCCAGGGTATGGGTGGCATGGATGCCTGCGCCCAAGGCGATGCCATCGGTCGCATCCAAACCGGATGGCACATCGACCGACCAGACCGGTCGATCGCCACCGTTCACAGCGCGGATCCATTCGGAATGGGCGGCATCGATCGGGCGATTCAACCCGATGCCGAACAAGGCGTCGATGATCACGGCATCTGACTGGACAACCCCGAATCCCGCTTCCAACCGGATCGAATCGCGCAGGGCTTCAACCGCACGTTTCTGCGACGGGTGTATGGGGGTCCGGCTGTGCACGGTGGTCGGGTAGCCGCATTGCGACAGGATGCGGGCGATCACCCACCCATCCCCGCCATTGTGCCCGGGACCTGCCAGAACATGGATCGGTACGGGGTCGGGGTGGATGTCCCGGATTCGAAGCGCGGCGGCCGTGGCGGCTGCGTCCATCAGGCGGTCGGCTTCGATCCCGTAGCATGTCCGCATCCGCTCATCGATCGCACGGGCTTGGGAAGCCGAGCAAACCGCACGTATAGCGCTCATGCGAACCAGGCCGGATAGATCCAAAACCGTTCGAGGAGCGTGAGAAGGGTGCCGAGCGTGGCGCCTCCGAACACCTGCCCGACCGTGTGGCAGTTGAGTCGCACGCGCGACCACATCATCAGACCGACCATGGCCGCGAACGTCAACGCGGATGGCAGCACCCACGCCGAGAGGTGCGGCGGCATGAAACTCGCGACCAAGGCCAGGACCGTGGCGATCGACGCCGAATGCACGCTGATCTTGGTCCACTGGTTGATGCCGAAGAAGATGAGGGTGTTCGCCACATAGAGCAGGCAGATGAACAGATACAGACCCTTCGGCGTGATATCGGCCACTGCGAACAGCGTGATGGCCGCCACGTAGCACAGCAGGCTGAAGATGTAGATGGAAGGACGGTCGCATCGGTTGAGCACGTCGAATCCTTCGATACGCCCCGCCTTTGACAAATGGATGAGGTAGAGCAAGGGCGCGAGGGTGAGGCATACGGCGCTGATGCCGAAGGCGACGCCCAAGCTGAACGGGTCGCCACCCTGCAGCCAACCGCAAACCACGAACAAGGGGGGAGACAGATAGAGCGGATTGAGCACATCCGACCAGAGCCGGGCCACGCGGTCGAGTGGATTCATGTCAGTAGGATCGGGCGAACAACACGCGTTGTTCGGATGGTTTGCCGGTCACCATGCAGAAGCCGGGCCCCGGATGCGGATGATGGAGGGGTATGCACCGGATCGTGGCTTTGGTTTCCTCCTTGATCCGGGATTCGGTTTCGGGGGTTCCATCCCAATGGGCGTAGATGAACCCACCTGTCTCGTCCAGAAGCCGCTTGAAGGACTCGTAATCGTCACAGATCCGGGTCTGAGCGTCGCGGCGCGCCAGGGCGGCCGTGAAGAGGTCGGCTTGGATGGTGTCGAGCAAGCCCAGGACGGTCGTCTGCAAGGCGCCTCGGGCGACGAGTTCCTTGGTGCGCGTGTCGCGTCGGGCGAGTTCGGTCATCCCGTTCTGCGCATCACGCGGACCAACCGCGATCCGCAAGGGCACACCCTCCACCTCGTATTGGGCGAACTTCCAACCGGGCTTGTATTGCTCGCGGTCGTCGTACCTGGCGCGGATGCCGGCCCGTTTCAATTCGGTCAGAATGCCAATCGCATAAGAATCCACCACGGCTTTTTCCGCATCGTTCTTCCAGATGGGTACGATCACGACCTGGGTCGGAGCCAGCCGGGGCGGCAGCACCAGACCGTCATCATCCGAATGGGTCATGATCAGCCCGCCGATGAGCCGTGTCGAGACACCCCAACTCGTGGCCCACACATGCTCGACCTTGGATTGGCTGTCTTGGAAGGTGACATCGAAGGCTTTGGCGAAGTTCTGTCCCAGGAAATGGGATGTGCCGGCCTGCAAGGCCTTTCCATCCTGCATGAGGGCCTCGATGCAATAGGTTTCCACGGCGCCGGCGAACCGCTCGGACGCCGTTTTCACACCCGTCACGACGGGCATCGCCATGAACTCCTCCGCGAACACACGATACACCTCCAACATGCGCTCCGCCTCCTCGACGGCCTCCTCGCGGGTGGCATGCGCGGTGTGGCCCTCCTGCCACAGGAATTCCATGGTGCGCAGGAACAGGCGCGTGCGCATCTCCCATCGCACCACGTTCGCCCACTGGTTGATCAGGATCGGCAGATCCCGGTAGGATTGGATCCAACCCCGGTATGTGTCCCAGATGATGGTCTCGGAGGTGGGTCGGACGATGAGCTCCTCTTCCAACTTCGAAGACGGATCCACCTCCACACCCTGATCGGTTTGAATGAGTCGTGAATGCGTGATGACGGCACACTCCTTGGCGAACCCCTCCACATGGGCGGCCTCTTTCGACAGGAAGGATTTGGGGATGAACAAGGGGAAGTACGCGTTCTCGTGACCGGTCTCCTTGAACATGCGGTCGAGCTCGCGCTGCATGTTCTCCCAGAGGGCGTAGCCGGTCGGCCGGATGACCATGCATCCCCTCACCGGGGCGTGTTCCGCCAATTTGGCTTCCTTGATGACGTCCTGATACCAGCGAGAATAATCGGATTCGCGGGGAGTGATGTTCTTGGCCATGGTTGTGAAAATACGCACAAGCCACCGTATATTTGGCTCCCCTTGCGGCGCGGTAGCTCAGTCGGTGAGAGCGTAGGATTCATAACCCTAAGGTCGGCGGTTCGATTCCGCCCCGCGCTACCAAAACAAAGGCGCCTCCCGGTTCAGGAGAGGCGCCTTTTTTATCATCTACAGACGGCTATTACCCCATTTGCTTTGTCGCAAAGTAGGCCGTTGGCACGGCATAGGCAATCGAGGTAAATGCGTAATTTTATTACGTGAATCTACGTATCACACCAGGCCTGACGCGATCGCGAACTTGACCAGGGCCGCGGTGTTCCTCAGTCCGAGCTTCTGCATGAGATTCGCACGGTGCGCTTCGACGGTTCGCGGGCTGATGTGCAGGATGTCCGCAATGCGCTGGCTGGTGTCTCCATCGACGATATGTCGCAGGATCTCCAGTTCCCGACGCGTCAGGCGCATGGGTTCGTTGGATTCCCGGCTTCCACCCTGGACCGCCACGCGGGCGTACTGTTGCGCCATCAGCTTCTCCACCGGTTCACTGAACACGTGGTTGCCGGCAAAGGCTTCCTGGATGGCGGTGACGATTTCGGGAACGCCGGCCGTCTTCAACAGATACCCGCAGGCGCCGGACTTGAGTGCCTGATTCACATACTCCGGGCTCTGATGCATGGTCAGAAAGAGAACGCGTGTATCGGGAAATCTGGTGCGGATGCGTTCGCACACCTCGATGCCGCTGAGATCGGGCATGCTGATGTCCATGAGCACCACATCCGGCCGCAACCGTTCGCATTCCGTCAGCGCCTCGGCGGCGGTTGCGGCTTGCGCGACCACATCGATGCGATCCGACAATCGCAACGCGGATACGATGCCATACCGAACGATGTCGTGGTCATCGACCACCTGGACGCGGATTCGGATCATGGAAGCGGAATCTCCACAACGATATCCGTACCCCTTCCCTGCACGCTGTCCACATGCAAGGCTCCGCCCAGCATTTCCGCACGTTCCCGCATGTTGATCATGCCGATGCCGTTCATGATGCCGACCGTGGTATCCATGCCCACGCCATCGTCTTGGATCATCACGACGAGGGTGCCCTGATCCGCATACAGATCCACCGTGGCCTGATGCGCCTGCGAATGGCGGACCACGTTCGTCAGCGCCTCCTGGCAGATGCGGTACACCGCCGATTCGATGACATCCGGCAGGCGCACCGGAACGCGCTCCCGGAAGCTCACGGACAAACGGTCCGTGCTGTTCTCATCGCACAGTGTCCGCAGGGCCGGCACCAGACCGAAATCATCCAAAATCGAGGGCCTCAATTCATGAGCGATATGCCGGATCTCCCGGATCGCCTGCCCCAACAGATGTTGCGCTTTTTCCAGGGCATCGGAATGCCGGTCGGCCACGTCCACATTCAGTTTCGCCGCGGTCAGAAGCTGTCCCAGACCATCGTGCAGCTCCCGGGAGATGCGACGCCGTTCCTGCTCACCGGCCTCCACCCGGATCTGTTGCCGCAACCGGTCTTCCAGTAGGCGCGACCTCAGGCGTTCGGCCACGACCTGCTGAGTCTGATCGCGCATGTGCACGATCACACCGGCGATGCCGCCATCCGGCGTGTGCCAAGGAGAAACACCCCATTGGAACCACCGTGTCTCTCCGTCTGGATAGGTGATCTGTTCCAGCTCGAACGTGAGCCGTTCGCCGGTCAGGCCGCGTCGGTGGGCCTCGATCCAGTGGGTTGGCATTTGCGGCATCAGATCGTACAGGACCTTGCCGATGTGAGCGTCCGCATCCGGAAGGCGCACCTCCTCCACCCAACGCCCGGAAGACAACACATACCGCATCTCATGGTCGAAGACCGCCACGGCCGCCGGCACTTCCTCCATGAACTGACGCATCATGCCGACCACCTTCGGATCGGGGTGGAAGACCGGCGTGTTCGGGGGCTGGACCATGGTCGGCGCGCGCATCCCCGAAGCTATCCCAACGGCGCCACACATTCAAGTGGACCTTAAAAATGCGTACCTTCCGCCACGTTTTTTAACTGGAACTTTCGGACATTCGTATGTTGCTGAAGCGGACGCACACGTGTGGGGATCTGGGTGGATCGGATGCAGGCCAGCCGGTGGTCTTGAACGGCTGGGTGGACACCCGGCGCGACCTTGGCGGTGTGATCTTCATCGATCTGCGAGACCGCTACGGCCTCACCCAGGTCGTCTTCTCGCCGCAAGACGATGCCGCCGCCCATGCCAAGGCCGATTCCCTCCGCTCCGAATACGTGATCGGTGTGCGTGGCGTGGTACGGAAACGCGATGCCGCCCAAGTGAATCCGCGGATGGCCACCGGCACCGTCGAGGTACGTGCCCATGAACTGGTCATCTACAACGCGGCCGACACCCCGCCCTTCGAGATCATCGACGATCTCAAGACGAATGAAGACCTGCGCCTGAAATACCGCTATCTGGACCTGCGCCGACCCGTGATGCAGCGCAATCTGATCCTGCGGTCGAAGGCCGCCCACATCGTCCGCGATTATTTCAACGCCAACCGGTTCGTCGAGGTGGAGACGCCGGTCCTCATGCGTTCCACGCCGGAAGGTGCCCGCGATTACCTCGTGCCCAGCCGCGTGAACCCCGGCACCTTCTACGCGCTTCCCCAATCCCCCCAGACCTACAAGCAGATCCTCATGGTGGCGGGAATGGACCGTTATTTCCAGATCGTGAAATGTTTCCGGGATGAGGACCTCCGCGCCGACCGCCAGCCCGAATTCACACAGATCGACGTCGAGATGTCCTTCGTGGATGAGGAATCGATCTATGCCATGACCGAGGGACTCATGGCCCGCCTGCTCAAGGAAACCATCGGCGTGGACGTGCCCATGCCTTTGCCGCGCATGACCTATGACGAGGCGATGGCGCGGTACGGCTCCGACAAGCCCGACCTCCGGTTCGGACTCGCGTTCACGGATTTCTCCGAACTCGTCGGATCCGCCGAGTTCCGCGTGTTCTCCAAAACCGTTCAGGATGGCGGGGCCGTGGTCGGCTTCGTCGTTCCCGGTCAAGGCCATCTCGGCCGCGGCATGATGGACCGCCTCACCGACCGCGCCAAGCAGGACGCCGGCGCCGGTGGCCTGATCTACATCAAGCACACCGCCGAGGAACTGTATTCGAGCGTCGGCAAATTCGTCAGTGACGACATCACCAAGGCCATGGTGGCCCATGCCGGTGCGAAGGAGGGGGATCTCATCCTCATCCTGGCCGGACCCAGACCCACCGTCTTCAGTCAGCTCGGCACCTTGCGCCTGATCATCGGGCAGGAATTCGACCTGATCGACACCTCGACGAACGCCCTGCTCTGGGTCACGGATTTTCCCCTGCTCGATCACGACCCGGATGCCAGACGCTGGGTGGCCATGCACCATCCGTTCACATCCCCGAAACCGGAAGATGTCGGGTTGATGGATACGGACCCCGGCAAGGTGCGGGCCCGCGCCTATGATCTCGTGATGAACGGCAGCGAGATCGGTGGCGGCTCCATCCGGATCTTCGACCCGACGCTGCAGCGGAAGATGTTCTCATTGCTCGGCATCGAAGAGGCCGAGGCCCAGGAGAAATTCGGCTTCCTGCTGGATGCCTTCCGCTTCGGCGCGCCTCCCCATGGCGGACTGGCCTTGGGGCTCGACCGCATCGTGATGCTCCTGACCGGCTCGCGCAGCCTGCGCGATGTGATCGCCTTCCCCAAAAACCAACGAGCCGTTTCCTTGATGGACAACTGCCCGGACGTGGTGGATGCCAAGCAGCTCGAGGAGCTGCATATACGGGTTCAGCTTCCCAGTATCTGACGGTATTTCACACCGGCCTTGTGCACCCGGTTCACGCCATTGAAGGCCGCCACGCGGTAGGCCTCCGCGTAGGTCGGGTAGTTCATCATATGGTTGATGAAGAAGCGGATGTCTCCACCCAGGGCCATCACCGTCTGGCCGAGATGGATGATCTCGCAGGCTCCCATCCCGATGATATGCACACCCAGCAGACGGAAGGTCCCGGTTTCGAAGACCAGTTTGAGCATGCCATCCATGTTTTCAGCGATCGCGGCTTTGGTCAGGTTCTCCCCGTACGCGCGCCCCACGGTCACATCGAAACCTTGTTCGCGGGCCTCCAGCTCGGTCAGGCCGATACTGGATATCTCGGGATAGCCGTAGATGCTGAATGGGATGGTGCCGGGTTTCTCGGTGATCGGGATCTCGAACATGTCGCATGCGGCCAGACGGCCTTGTGAGAACGAAGCCGAGGCCAGTTGCGGGAAACCCGTCACATCGCCGGCCGCATATACGCCGGGCACCGAGGTGCGGTAGCGGCCATCCACCGTGATGAACCCTTGGGCATCGGTACGTACGCCGATCTGTTCCAAACCGATGGCCGATGTGTTCGGGGTGCGGCCGCCGAAATACAGCACTTGTTCGGTTTCGACCACCCGGATCTGCCCGTCGCCGTTGGTGTAGGTGACCTCGGTGCAGTTGCGCAAGTCGTTGCGGCCGATCCCGCCGACCCGCACCGACGGCACGACGGTGATCCGGAAATCGGCCAGGCTCCGGTCAAGGACGGCCTTGATGTCGGGATCCAGGAAGGGTAGGTGCTCGGCCGCATCGTTCAGGATGGTCACTTTCGTACCCAAGGCCGCGAAACTGGTGGCGTATTCGATGGCCTGCACACCCGCGCCGATCACGATGAGCCGTCGGGGGATGTGCTCGAGGGTGAGGATGGAGCGGCTGTCCAAGACGCGCTTGTGATCGACCGAGAAGGTCGCCGGCGGTGTGGGGGAGCATCCGGTCGAGATCAGCACCTTCCCGGCGGTGTAGGTGACGGTGCCGTTGATGGCGTCGGTCACATCCACGGTCGTGGGGGATGTCAGCCGCCCGAATCCGCGGACGGTGGCGATCTCGTTCTTGATCAGGTTGCGTGTGATCTCCGCGTTCTCATGGGCCATCACCTTGTGCTTGGCCTTCAACAGATCCCGCATCTGGAAAAGCTGGTAGGGCTTCTTGTTCTGCACATTGCCGAATTGGCGGGTATAGCGATGGATGTTGATCGCCGCTTCGCGCAGGGCCTTGCTTGGAACGGTGCCGGTGTTGATCCACGCTCCGCCCAGATGGGTGTCGTCGGCTTCGATGATCAGAACGCGTTTGTCAAATTTGCTGGCCTGCATGGCCGCGCTGAATCCGGCAGGGCCGCTGCCAAGGATGATGAGATCGAATTCGGTGCTCATAGGGTCGTTCGGGTTGTCCAAAGATAGGTATATTGGCCCATCGGAACCGGAAACCCCACAAAAAACATCCCAGATCATGGCCTACTCGCTCCCTGCCCTTCCGTATGCCTACGATGCCCTTGAGCCGCATTTCGACGCGCGCACGATGGAAATCCATCACACGAAGCATCATCAGGCCTACATCAACAATGCCAACGCGGCCTTGGCCGGAACGCCCTTCGAAGCCTGGAGCGTCGAGGAACTGCTTGGCCGGCTGAACGAGGTTCCCGCCGACAAGAAACAGGCGCTCGTCAACAATGCCGGCGGGCACGCCAACCACACCTTGTTCTGGACGATCCTGTCTCCCGATGGCGGCGGTACGCCCTCGGGCCAGCTGGCGGCCGACATCGACGCCACATTCGGATCCTTCGAGGCCTTCAAAGAGGTGTTCGCAAAGGCCGCCGCCACCCGGTTCGGATCGGGTTGGGCCTGGCTGGTTGTGAACAATGGAAAACTCGAGGTCACCAGCACCCCGAATCAGGATTCCCCCCTCATGAACGGGCAGAAACCGATTCTGGGTCTGGATGTCTGGGAGCATGCCTACTACCTGCACTATCAGAACCGACGTCCGGATTACGTCGCCGCGTTCTGGAACCTGGTGGACTGGGCGAAGGTCGCCAGCTTGGTCTAAGGCACCCGGACCTCGATCCACTTGACATATTCCCCGACGAGCGAGCGGCGCATGGCCTGCGCAAGCTCATCGTCGGCGTAATGGGTTCCCCTCGGCGTGCGAACGGTGCCCCTGCCCATGCGGTCCCGTCCTTGCATGAGCGGATTCATGCCGGCGGTGTCTTCCAACCGACCGGGGTTGATCTCGAAGCCGAGCCGGATGCGACCGCCTTTCGGGTCGATGCCGTACGGGTTCGCCCGGGTGGGGGTCAATGGAATCCGGTACCGGATGCGCAGGAACGCCGTCGTGTCGTCCAAGCCCACGTGCAGGTTCTGGGCGGCCAGGAGGCGGGTGTCGACCGCCGTGAATACCGGATCGGTTCGTTTGTCGGGCCGCTGCATGAGCGCGGCCGTTTTGCGGCGTTCCGACACATCGCCGTCGCCTCCGATCGGGTAGGTGATTCCGAAACCTCGGGTCAGTTCCGGGTTCCCATCCACATACAAGGTGAACCCGTAGGCCAGCGCGGCACGCAGGTACTTGTTGTTGAGGAACACCACGTCGACGTGCAGGTCGTCCCCGACCAGGCGCGCGCCTGCCAGGATGTCGTCCGCACCAAGGGCGCGGACCTCCAGCGGCAAGGTGTGGACCTTGGGTGAGCACGTGGCGAAGGCAAGCAGGGCGAGTAGCGGTAAAAGCCTCATGAATGCGTGAAAATAGGTATATTTGCCATCATAGAATCACCTCGAACCCTTACCGTACGACCTATGCAATTCGGATTTGGAATGGGTCCCGACGCCTCCTGGATGCGGACCGAACTCACGGACCTCGGCATCACCGAACTGCGCACGCCCGAAGAGGTGGACGCCGTGTTCGGAACCCGATCGAAGGGGACCCTGCTGCTGGTCATCAATTCCGTCTGCGGCTGCGCGGCTGGCAACGCCCGCCCGGGTGTGCGCATCGCCCTGCAGAACGACCGGAAACCGGACCACCTGTACACCGTGTTCGCCGGTCAGGATAAAGAGGCCACGGAACGTGCGCGCTCGTATTTCCGTGATTTCCCTCCATCTTCGCCCTCGTTCGCCTTTTTCAAGGATGGCGAAATCAAGGCCATGGTGCCCCGACATCGGGTCGAAGGTCGCACGGCCCAGGATGTGGCCGCCGATCTGACCATGATCTTCGACGCGTTCTGCGAAGAACCGGTGAAAAGCTAGGCGCCAGCCACGCGACGCCACCCCATGCCACAACCCGCCAACCAGGTCGATTTCCGCAGCATCCGGACGCTCCTGTATATCGGCCTGCTGGGGATGTTGGTGTTCGGTTTGCTCAGGCCTTCGATCGATCTGGGGTCGGGTAGTGTCATCACGGCCTCCCGAAGTGATGCGGAAGACCGTTTCCTTGGTGTCTTGCGTGAGTTGGGCGTGGAGTCGGACACCCTCGCATGGATGGCGCAACGCTACCAGAGGGAAACGTTTTTCCAGGCGCTCAAGGATGCCCGGAAAGACGGCTCCAAGGTCCAACCCGACCGGCTGAACCGACGAGGTGTCCCGCTGACGGGGTGGCGTGTGCAGGCGGGCCCCGTGTATTCCGTCGGTGCCGTCTCAGCGAATCCGTCGGTGTACATGAGCGCGAACCAACCGATACAGGTCGATTTCGACGAACGAATGCGCGTGCGTTCGCTGTATCTGGATGCCTCGGTGAACGCGTTTCTGGCCGGAGATTCCGTCGTGGCCATCACACGTCGGCTGCTCTCCTCCGTCATGGGGTACGATGCCGCATCCTACCGGATCGATTCGATCCCATCCTTCCGCTTGGAAGGCGGTTCCGTGTCGGGCACACCACCATCCGGTACCATCCGTTTGACCCGCACCACGCAAGCCGCCGCCGGACCCGCGCACGTGGACATGGTGCTTCAGCCAGCCGTCTCGCAGTCCGCCCTCGGTTCGACCGTGGTGATCGTGCAAGGGCTGCGCGTCGTTTCTGCGACCGCAACCTATCATGAGGTGGAGGAGAACCTGCCGGTCACCGCCGCCAGCGGAGACATGGTCATCTTTTTCTTTCTATCGATCGCCATCCTGGGGGGAGTCGTGCTCGTGGCCGGGTTCATCCAGATCTACAAGGGTCAGGTGATCCTCCATCGGGCCGGTGTCGTATTCGCCCTCTTGTTCATGGCCATGTTCGGGTGGCGGTACACCACATTCGTCGACACCTATTTCCGGTTGTTCACGACGGATGTGATTCTCTTGGACCTCATGGGGCAGGCCTTGTCCTACCTGCTGCTTGCCGCCTTCGGCGCCATATCGTACGTGACGTGGGAGTCCATCTCACGGATGAAACAAGAGGTCCAGATGGCAACCGTGGACGCCATCTGGAGCGGCCGCCTGTGGAACCGCCAGATCGGCCGCTCGATCCTCAGCGGCATCGCGTTCTCGGGCATGGCCTTGGGCTTGTGGGCGGCCGCGATGTTCGGAATGGAAATCGTGTACCTGCAATGGGACTCCCCGTTCGGGCAAACCGACATCGCCACTTCTTCGCCCGTGCTTTCCGTGCTTCTCAACGGCTGGGTGAACACGTGGATGGTGGTGTTCCCAGTGTTCGGCGTCGTGCTGTCCATCATCCGGAACCGCGTGAGACATGGCCTCGCGCAAGGGGTGATCGGTCCCGTGGTGCTAGGCCTGCTGCTCGTGCTCCTTTGGCGTACGTCCTCATCCACCGGCACCCTGGCGGAAGACATCGTGCCGATGGTCGCCTTTTGCATACCGCTCGTTTTCGCAACCACCCATTTCGGGCTCCTCTCGACGATGACCGCCTGGTGGACGGCCTTTCTCCTGATCCGTCTGGGGCCCTATCTTCAGGCGGCGGATGCGGGTCTGTTGATGAGCGGTCTGGTCTTGACCACGGTTCCGCTGCTGCTGCTGCTGCTGGGCGCCATCCTGTATCGATTCGCGCCGGATGGAACCCAACACCGCTACGTTCCGGAATACGAGGAACGCAACCTGAAGCAACTCCGCATTGAGAAGGAATTTCAAATCGCCAAAGAGAGTCAGTCCGCCTTGATGCCGACGTCCGCGCCGACGGTGCCCGGTGCGGAAGTGAAAGGATTCTTCATTCCAAGTTTCGAGGTCGGAGGCGATTATTACGACTATCAGATGCATGGGGATGAATTGGTGGTGACCTTGGTCGACGTATCCGGCAAAGCGATGAAGGCCGCGTTCCACGCCGTTTTCACCAGCGGCCTTCTGATGGCGCGCACCGACACCCGGGATCCGGCAATCGTATTGACCGACATCAACCCCATCCTACGCCAACGGACCGACCGGCAGACCTTCGTAACCTGTCTGCTCGTTCGGTTCGATGTCAACACCCGTCTCCTTCGGTTCGCGAATGCCGGCAATTGCAAGCCCTTGCTGAAACGGGATGGAACCATACGCTATCTGGATACCGAGGCGCCGCGGTTCCCACTGGGCATGCGCGATCAGGTCGAATACCGGACGGCGCACGTTCCGCTCGTCTCCGGAGACCTGCTCCTGTTCTTCTCCGACGGCCTTCCGGAGGCTCGCCAACCTGCGGCGGCATGCTGGAGTATGCCGGTCTGGATGCCTTCATCCGTGACCTGGATACGTCATCCCTCTCCTCGGAGGCCATTTGCGAGGCCATCCGGCAAAAGGTTCTGACGTTCAGCGCCTACGAGCTCTCAGATGATGTGACGGTCGTCGCCCTGAAGGTCGGCTGATTCCGCGCCAAAGGCGCACATCAGAACCCGACAGCGCCGGACGTCCGACCCAGTTCCACCACATGGGCGACGATGTCGGCCGCATGGTCCGGATAGGCGATGCGCATGGTCTTTCCGTTGGCGTTCCATGTGCGGATGCGATCTGAAAAATCGGCCTCGACCGCGTCCAATACCGGAATACCGTACGGTTTGAGCGCCTCTGCATTGCATTTCTGTTCGTACTGGTCGCGCATCGGGATCACCATCAGGCGCTTGCCCAAGTACAGGGCTTCGGCAGGTGCCTCGAAGCCGCCGCCGCTGATCAGGCCGTCGCAGCCTTCCAAACTGGCCAGGTAATCCTCGTTCCGGACCGGCCGCACCCAGACATTCCCGTCCTGGTATTCGGCCTTCGTGTGCTTGGAAAACACATGGAACCGAAGGTCGTCCAAGGATCGCAGATGCGGAAGGATCACATCATCGCCATATGCCGGAAGGTACAGGGTGATGTGCCCGCTTGGCACGGGGTCCAGGCGGCGTACTTCCGAGCGGATCACGGGTGTCCGGATGAACGCATCATAGGCTTCGTAATGCAGGCCGACCGGAAACGTGCAAGGCGCGTAATTGTGGAACAGGAATTCAGCCGGAGCGTCTCCGATCGACGGCCTCGGGGTCTTGTCCGACAGGAAAGACGCCTGATGACTCAGACCGACGCAGGGTTTTCCGGCCATCTTGCAGGCCCAGGCCGTGACCGGCTCGAAGTCGCTGATCACCAGGTCGTAGGCGTCCACATCCAGGGCGCGGACATCGGCCATGAACCGGATCGGCCGGAGTTTCATGGCCGTCTCAAGGTAATCGATGCCGCCATTCCTGCCGAAGGTGAACCCCAGACCGGACAGCCGGTAGGCGACCGGATACCCGATCTCGACCTCCGCGCTGCTTCCGCTCAAAAGCACATCCAGCTGCCCGTATGTCAGCAGATGGGGGATGAATTCCTTCGCCCGGGAGATATGCCCGTTACCCGTTGCCTGTACGCCGTATAGAATCCGCATGGATGCCGTTTGTGAGGATGCTGCCGATGATTTTTTCACGCACATCCAGCTCGATGGTGTCGGGAGGCTCGATGATGCGTTCATCCACATCCACGAACTCCGATTCATTGTATCTGAAAATGGACCATTCGCCGTCGTGATATTCCAAGGCCGAGAGGTTTTCCACCCAATCTCCGGAATTCAGATACAGGACCGATCCCCGTTCATTGGAGAAGCGCTGCAGGTTGGGTTTGTGGATGTGACCCACGACCACATAATCGTACCCGCTGTCGATGGCCAGATCGGTCGCCGTCAGTTCGAAATCGCTGACGAAGGCGACGGCTTTCTTGACGCTGTCTTTGATCCTCTTGGAAAGGGATATTTTCCCCTTCCCGAAGAAGCGCAAGATGTTGTTGACGAGCGTGTTGAGTTGGATGAGCAGCGCATACCCGACCGCGCCGAGTTTCGCGACCCATTTGGAATGGCGCATGGTCACGTCGAAGACGTCGCCATGGAAGAACCAGGCGCGCTTGCCGTCGAGTGTCAGAACCAGTTTGTTCACCAGGTGGAATCGGCCGACATGCAGGTCCGTGAAGGGCCGGAGCACCTCATCGTGGTTGCCGGTCAGATAATAGACCTCCGTTCCGGATTCGATCATTTTGAGGATACGCCGCAGCACTTTGGTGTGCGGTTCGGGGAAATAGGACTTTTTGAATTGCCATCCGTCCAGGATGTCCCCGTTTAGGATCAGCGTATCGACCTTCACGCTTTTGAGGTATCGGTTCAGCTCGGCGGCGTGGCACCCGTACGCACCCAGGTGCACGTCCGATATGACCAGCAGCTCAACATGTCGTTTTGCCATTCGGTGCTCCGTTTTCCAAAGGTCCGCAACCCATGTTACCGGAACATTATTCCAGTATGAAGGAACGGTTGGCTGGGGGTCCTCACCCGGCGGAGCCACCCGTCCGAACGTGTTCCACAATCCGGTCGATGATATCGGCCGCATGGTCCGGATAGGCGATGCGCACGGCCTGGGCTTGGTCGTTCCATGTGCGGATGCGATCCGCGAAATCGGCCTCGACCGCGTCCAATACCGGAATACCGTACGGTTTGAGGGCCTCGGCATTGCAGACCTGTTCGAACTGGTCGCGCATCGGGATCACCATCAGGCGCTTGCCCAGGTACAGGGCTTCGGCCGTGGCGCCGAAGCCGCCGCCGCTGATCAGGCCGTCGCAGTGTTCCAAGCTGGCCAGGTAATCCTCGTTCCGGACCGGCCTCACCCAGACATTCCCGTCCTGGTATTCGGTGGTGGTGTGTTTCGAAAAGACGTGGAAACGCAGGTCGCCCAAGGAACGCAGATGCGGGAGGATCACATCCTCACCATAAGCCGCAAGATACAGGGTGATATGGCCGCCTGGAACGGGTTTCAAGCGGCGTACCTCCGAGCGGATCACGGGTGTCCGGATGAACGCATCGTAGGCTTCGTAGTGAAGGCCGACCGGGATGGTGCAGGGCGCGTAGTTGCGGAACACGAGTTCGGCCAAGGGGTCGCCGGTGGCGGGCCTCGGGGTCTTACCCGCCAGGAATGACGCTTGATTGCTCAAGCCGACGCAGGGTTTTCCGGCCCTCTTGCAGGCCCAGGCCGTGACCGGCTCGAAGTCGCTGATCACCAGGTCGTAGGCGTCCACGTCCAGGGAGCGGACATCGGCCATGAACCGGATCGGTCGGAGCTTCATCAGCGTCTCCAGGTAATCGATGCCGCCGTTCCTGCCGAAGGTGAACCCCAGACCGGTCAGCCGGTAGGCGACCGGATGCCCGATATCGACCTCCGCGCTGTTGCCGCTCAACAGAATGTCCAGCCGCCCGTGCTTGAGCAGGTGGGGGATGAATTCCTTGGCCCGGATGATGTGCCCGTTGCCCGTCGCCTGTACGCCGTATAGGATCCGCATGGATGCCGATTGTGTGGATGCCGCCGACGATCTTCCACCGGACATCCCGCTCGGCGGCTTGGGCCCGTACCCACCGAGCGGAACGTCCGAAGTGGCGGTCAGGACGACAGGATGCGGTCCAAATCCGCCATCATGCCGCGCACGGCGTCCGCCGAGTTGTCGAGCAGGGCCTTTTCGTCGGCGGTCAGATCGACTTCGATGATCTGCTTCACGCCACCGTCGCCCAGCTTCACCGGAACGCCCACGAACAGGTCCCTGATGCCGTATTGGCCGGTCAGGTGCACGGCGCATGGGAAGATGCGGTTCTGGTCCAAGGCGATGGCTTCGGCCATCTGCGCGGCGGCGGCGCCGGGCGCGTACCATGCGGAGGTACCCATCAGGCCGACCAGCTCCCCTCCACCCACTTTCGCACGCTCGATGATGGCATCCAGACGCGGCTTGTCGATCAGTTGGGTGACCGGTATGCCTGCGACGGTCGTGTAACGGGGCAGGGGCACCATGGTGTCGCCATGGCCGCCCAGGATCAGGGCCTGGATGTCTTTCGGCGACACGTCAAGCGCCTCGGCCAGGAAGGCGCGATAACGGGCCGTGTCGAGGATGCCGGCCATGCCCATGACCTTGTGCGCAGGAAGACCGCTGGCCTTCCATGCCACGTGCGTCATCAGGTCTAAGGGATTGGATACCACGATCAGGATGGTATCGGGTGAGTGGGCGATCAGATTCCGGGTGACGGATTCCACGATCTTCGCATTGATGCTCAGGAGGTCGTCTCGGCTCATGCCCGGTTTGCGCGGAACGCCGGCCGTGATCACGCAGATGTCCGAGCCGGCCGTGTCGGCGTAGTCGGTCGTGCCCTTGAGTCGGGTGTCGAAGAGGTGGATCGGTGCGGTCTGCCATTGGTCGAGCCCACGGCCGACCGACGGGTGGAAGGTCTTCTCGCCTTCCGTACGGGCCAGGTCGAGAAGGACGACCTGATGCGCGAAGTCGCGTTGCGCGAGGGTGAGGGAAACGGTGGCGCCAACATTGCCACCGGCGCCGACAACGGTGATTTTCATGGGGTGAATTCCTTTCGTTACAGGTTGGAACCGTGTTGGTCACGAAGGTCAAGTCCCCACATCAGCTTTGTCCGAAGGGTATCGAAGTAGTGCTGGCCGGGCAGTTGGATGAGATCGATCGTTTGCGCCGAGCGGACGACCTGAACCTCGATCCGGTTCATCGAAATATCCGCAATTTCGCCATCTTTTGAAAACAAAACCTCCTGTCCGGTGGCATGTACGGTGATGCCGATCCGGCCGTCGCCTGGCAAGACGAGGGGTCGGGTGGTGAGGGTATGCGGAGAGATCGGGGTGAGCACGATCACATCGGAACCGGGGTGCACGATGGGCCCACCGGCGCTCATGTTGTAGGCGGTCGACCCCGTGGGTGTGGCGATGATCAGGCCATCCGACCAATAGGTGTTGATGAAATGGTCGTTGTAGTGGGCCGAAACGCGGATCATCGAGGCGCTCGTGCTCTTGGAGAAGAGAAACTCGTTCAGGGCGATATGGGTGCCGCCGAGCGGATCCCGCGCCTCCAGCAGAGACCGCCGGTCGATGGTGAACGCGCCCTGGCAAACCCCGTTCAGGGCCTGTTCGAGCTGATCTTGCGCGGTGTTGGCCAGAAAACCCAGACGACCCGTATTGACTCCCAGAATCGGCACCTTGGAACCGGTCACGTGCTTGGCCGACCGGATAAGCGTGCCATCACCGCCGATGGCGATCACGATATCGGCGTTGGCGGCCGCTTCGGCTTCCGTCGCGGTCGGCCGCACGCCCTCGGCTGTCGATGCGCCGAGGTGAGCGGACAGGCCGCGATCCAACACGACCTGATGGCCATGACGGGTCAGCCACCCCGCGACCCGCTCCAATATGGGTATGGTGCCCGGTTTGTCGGTCGCCGCGACAATGGCGAACCGCTTCACGATTTGGTTCCCTTCAGGCCCTTCATGCCTTTCACGGCCTTTTCGCTCAGCAGGTTCGTCTCATAGCTTCGGACACGGCCGTTCTTCTGCCGATGGGCATGCAGCGCGTCATGCAGGAGACGCTCGATCAACGCCGGGAATCCGATGCCGTGATGCCGCCACAAGTAGAAAGAAAAGGATCCGGGTTGCGTGTTGATTTCATTGAAGTACACCGAACCCGTTTCCGAATTCATCAGGAAGTCCAATCGGACCACACCGGAACAGCCCAGGGCTTGGAAAATACCGGCCGCCATCGTTCGGATGGCTTCCGATACGGCTTCCGATACGGGCGCCGGAATCAGTCGGCCAGCCGAAGCCATCCCTTTTCCCGGATCGCCGGATTGGTACTTGTCTGCGAAACTCAGGAGCCCGCCGCTGCCGAGGGGTTGCTCGCATACGCTCGCTTCGGCTTGGTCGGGTGTTCCGATCACCGAACAGTTGATCTCCGTAAGCGGTTGCACGGCTTTCTCCACAAGTAGGTGCGGGTCGTATCGGAAGGCGTCTTCTACAGCCCGACACAAGGATTCGCGGTCGTGGGCACGGTTTACGCCGATGCTCGAACCGAGATGGACAGGTTTCACGAACAGGGGATATCCCAAAGATTCGGCTTGGCGCAGCAGGGTGTCGGCATCGGCAGCCCAATCCGATTCACGGATGAGGATGTCTTCGACCACCGGGTAGCCGTACGCGCGGCAGACCGCCTTTGCCAGGCGCTTATCCATCCCAACGGCCGAGGCGGTCACGCCTGCGGAGGTATATGGCAGATTGAACACCTCGCAGACACCCTGGAAGGCGCCATTTTCGCCGTCGCCGCCATGGAACGCCGGAATGACCGCATCGACCGGGATCGTCACCGGCTTCGAAAAAAAGCGGCCACCGATGCTTTGGCGTAGAACGGTCCGTCCATCCGGATCATGCGCGAACGAACACGGTGTTCCGGAAGCGATCAGCCCGGAGAGATCCGTGTAGGCGGCCAGGTCCGCGAAGCGCGGTCCGGTGTACCATCGCCCGTTTTTGGCGATGTACAAGGGTACGGCGGCATGAGGGGTCTCCTTCAAAGCCGCCAGTACCTGCATCGCGGTCAGTACGGATACCTCATGTTCGGGAGATGGGCCGCCGAAAGCGACCAGGACGCGCAAGGAGCGGGACATGGGATCAGGCTCGGGGTTTGTCGATGATGGCCAGCGTGCAACGGCTCACGCAGACGAGGCGGCCTTGGCTGGTGGCGATGCGGACTTCCCAGACCTGGGTTGTCGCACCTTTGTGGACTGGCGTGGCCGTCGCGGTGACGATTCCATCCCGGACGGCACGCAGATGGTTGGCATTGATCTCCAACCCGACGGCCGATTTCGTGGCGGGGTCCACATTGAGCCAGGCACCCACCGATGCGACCGTCTCCGCCAAGGCGACGGAGGCGCCCCCATGCAGCAGGCCCATGGGTTGGCGCGTACGCTCATCCACGGGCATGTCCGCCACGACGCGGTCGCGACCGACATGCGTGAACGTGATACCCAGCGCGGTACCCATGTTGGGTGGCATCCGGGTCATGAAGGCTTCGACCAGCGGCCGCACATCCTCGTCGATGAACATGGTCGAAAGTACGGAATTTTGAATGACGCCATCTTCTGCTAAATTCCCTCCTTCACATCTGAGGTTGGCATCATGCAGCAACGACTCTTCGATATCGTGGAATCCGGGTACGACCGGAACGCACGAGGCATCCAATTGGTCACCAAACGCAACGGAGTGTGGATCGAAACCACCACGGCCGATTTCAAGCGCATGGTCCGGCATGCCGCGCTGGGGTTCCACGACCTGGGCATCCGGAAGGGTGACCGCGTGGCGATCCACAGCGAGAACAACAGCGAATGGATCATCACCGACCAGGCGCTGCTCACCATCGGTGCCGTCACGGTGCCCATCCACAGCACCTTTCCGGCCGATCAGCTCGCCTACATCCTGAGATCCTGCGGCGCGGTGGCGTATGTGACGTCGGGTCCGGCCCTGTACGCCTCGTTTGAACCGGAACGGCCCCAGATCGCCACCGTGAGGCATGTCGTGACAACCGTGGACGCGGTTCCCGACGGGATCCGCCTGGCCGACCTCATCGCCAACGGGTCGGCCATCGACCAGGAATCACCGCATCTGTGGGAATCCTTGAAATCGGATGTGACGGCCGACGACCTTGCCACGCTGATCTATACGTCCGGCACCACCGGATTGCCCAAGGGAGTGATGCTCACACACGGGAACCTGGCGTTCACCATCCATGTGGGTGTGGATCGCATCCCCTTCGCCCTGGAAGACAAGGCCGACCGGAACGTGCTGGCCTATCTGCCGCTGTCGCACATTTTCGAGCGGGCCATCGACCTGGTCTATATGAAATACGGGTTCACGATCTGGTATATCGAAAAGATGGAGGAACTTCCGGACGACATCAAACACGTCAAGCCGTATTTCTTCGGAACGGTTCCCCGCCTTCTGGAGAAACTGCATACCGCCTTCCGCACGAAGGTGAACGAATCCGGCGGCGTGGCCAGACGACTCGGATCATGGGCCTTGGACCTTGCCGAGAACACCGATGTGGGGGCACCGAAATCGGCCCTTGCCAAAGCGCAGCTCGCCCTTGCCGACAAGCTGGTCTACTCGAAGATCAAATTGGCGTTGGGTGGCGAACTGATGGGAATGGTGAGCGGTGGCGCGGCGCTGAGTCCGCAGCTCATGAACTTCTTCAACGCGATCGGATTGGTGATGCTGCAAGGATACGGTTTGTCCGAAACAGCCCCTTTGCTCACCCTGTGCGAGAAAGACGACATGCGCCAAGGCTCGGTCGGTCGACAGATTCCCGGAATCGAACTCGCGATCGCCGAAGACGGGGAGATACTGGCCCGCGGACCCAACATCATGAAGGGGTATTGGAACCAACCCGACGAGACCGCCGAGGTTCTGAAGCCCGACGGGTGGTTCCACACCGGCGATATCGGGGTGATGGATCCGGACGGATTCGTCTTCATCACGGACCGGAAGAAGGACCTCTTCAAACTATCGACCGGCAAATATGTGGCGCCGGCGCACATCGAGACCTCCCTGATGATGTCGCCCTTCATCGACCACGTGGCGGTCTTGGGCTCACACAAGAAATTCTGTTCCGCGCTCATCGTGCCGAATGTGGCGTCCATCCGGAAGTCATTGCGCATGAAGGAGGATCCCTCCGCCGAAAAAGTGGAAGAGCTCATCCAGGGTGTGGTCGATCAGCTGAACGAGAAACTGCCACCCTGGGAGCGCATCAAGAAGTTCGCGCTGCTGGACGTGGAGTTCAGCATTCAGAGTGGCGAATTGACCCCATCCTTGAAGCTGAAAAGACGCGTGATCCACGAGAAGTACGGCGATCACATCGAGCGCCTGTACGAATCGGAAGCGTGATCAGAGGTTGCCGATCAGCAACGCGGTCGCGACAATCAAGGTGATGAGCACGTAATAGAACCGCTTGACCTTCTTGCCCGGGCGTTTCAGCCCCATGACATCCTTGAAGATGAGGTGGTCGAAGCCGAGCTTGTAGTAGGATTCGTAGATTTTCGCGCGCATTGCCTGTATGGAAAAAATGTTCGCCTTAAGATACGGGCATTTCAGGCCTTTACAACGCAGTGCGTCATGAAAAATTGCCAGCCTGCAGGCGGATGGTGCCATCCAGCACCGTAACCGCCTGGCCGGCGATGATCAACTCGTCCACAACGCCTTGTTTGAGGCCCATTTGGACGGTCACGGTTCCGGGGCGTCCCAGTGCGCGGCCTTGGCTGCCACGGAAGGTGTGGAACGTGACATGCCGATCCAGCAGGCCGTTTTCCAACAGATACATGGCCATCGGGCCCTGCGCGGAACCGGTCACGGGGTCTTCGCGAACGCCGAGCGCCGGGGCGAAGAAGCGCATGTGCCAATCGGATTCGGTGTCTCCCGTATCGGTTGTGACCACCACGAATCCGACGAGGTCGTGGCGGTAATGCATCCCTTTGAGCACCGTCATGTCGGGTTCCAGGGTTTTCAGGGAGTCGTAGTCGCGCACCGGCACATAACAGTAGCCATTGTCTGTGATCAGCGGCTTGGCCTTCTTGGAGAGTTCGATTTCGGATAGGCCCAACGCACCGCACAGGGTTTTGACATCGTCCGGGAAGGGGGAGAAGCGCGGAATGGGCAGGCTGAACTTGATGTAGGGTAGGAAATCCTTCCACTCCACATCCACGGTCAGGAGTCCTGATTTGGTCTCGATGAGGAAGGTCTGGTCTTCATCGACCTCCAGCCCGAACAGGCCTTGTTCGGCGAAGGCGTGGAACAGGGCGATGGTGGCGTGGCCGCACAGGCCCACCTCCTGGGTGGGGGTGAACCACCGTACGCGCAGGTCGGCTTCCTCGTTGCCGGGTTTCATGGCGAAGACGGTCTCGGAGAGATTCAATTCCTGGGCGATCTTCTGCATCTGCTCGACGGTTAGCCCGTCGGCTTCGGTCACCACTCCGGCAGGGTTTCCTTGGAAGGGCTTGGTGGTGAACGCGTCGACGATCTTGACGCGGACGTGTGGATGGCTCATGCGGGAAGGGGAACGGAACAGTGGTGGTTGGTCATGATCGGAAGGTACCGCGTTCCACGGATTCCAACACCCGTGTGAAACGCATGAGGTCATGGGCCGAATAGGATGCCGGTCCACGCATCTGAACCGACTTCAGGAACATGGCCACTGCCAATCGGGCGGGCTCCTCCTTGTCGAAGGACCGCGCGTCGGACAGCATCGCGGTTTGGCCGCCATGCTGGATCAGGCGGACGCTCTTCCGCGAGACGTCGCACTCGGCGGCCAATCTCGAGTCGGCGACAAACCGCACATGACGGTTGGTCTCGTGCGCGATGCCGCAGCACAGGGATGCGGTAGACCCGTTATCGAAGCGGAGCGTGAGGTGCAAGGCCAGGGTCTCGCCGTCAGCGAAGGGAACCCGGCTGACATCCATCCGATGCACGCTCGAGTCCATCCATTTCAGAATAAGCGCCAGATCCTCATGCCAGTTGGGTGCGAACGACTCCCGGATGTCTCGGTAGTGTGCGAAGGTGTATTCGCGCTGGAACACAAGCAGGTCGGGCCGTCGGATGTTGGCCATCATGAACTGAGTGGTGGGGTTGTGGAACGACCAGTTGGCGAATTGCAGCACTGTCCCGCTCTCTTCCGACACGCGGAACAGACGTTCCGCCACATGCCGTTCGGTCGGCATGCGGCCGACCACGAAGGCGTGCATGCCCCTCAGCGTGATCTGTTGGGCCAGATCCAGGCGTAAGCGGTTCTCTTCCAGCAGGATGATGGCATCCACCGATCCGATGGCATCCAGCGAATCCGACAGGACGACCTCGCGCACGGAGGCATGGGGGCGCAGGCGATCTTCCCATACGGCGCCCCGCTCAGCCGGACCCAGGATGCCGATGCGGAGCGAGTCTTTCATGCCTGAAGATACTCAACTTCGCCGACCTCAGTCCCGAGGCATGATCACGGCCAGCAGGAAATAGAAAAGGATGGGGGAGCCCACGCCAACGATCGTGGCCAACGCGAAAAGGATCCGGACCAAGGTGGGGTCCAATCCGAAGCGGTGGGCCAAACCGCCACATACGCCGAGAAGCAGCTTGTCTGAGGATGAACGGGTGAGTCGTGCCATGGTATCTGTCTCCGAAAGGGTTAAGGGTGATCTTCGGGCAGTATACGCATGGAAGCGTTGATGTTCCACGGAAACGAAAGGGTCGATCCGACCGGTTGTGCCATCATGCACCTTGTCTTGCATGACCAACTGAGCCGTTCGACCCTGCCGTCCGGGGAAACCCGTTTCCTGATGGTGGAATCGCTGGCCAAAGGGCGGTCCAAGCCCTTCCACGCCCATAAGCTGGTCTATGTGGCCTCCTCTGGCCGGCATTTCGCGGCGGAGTTGCGACGCGACGGCCTCGAGGTGACCTATCGGCACACACGAGGCTGGTTCCATGAGGCGGTGCGCCGATGGCTCGATCAGGTTCCGCTTGAGCCGCTCACCTTCGTGACGCCATCCGAGTGGGATACCCGGATGGCCCTGCGCGACCTGATGGCCGACTTTCCGGGCCGGATCACGGAGCTGCCGAATCCCTTGTTCATCGCGGATCCCGCGGAATGGGCGGACCGCATCCGCACCGGCTATCGGATGGAGTATTTCTATCGTGAGATGCGTCGGCGCACCGGTTATCTGATGGATGCCGGCAAACCGGAGGGCGGCGTATGGAACACCGATGCCGACAACCGGAAAACCCTGCCGAAACGCTTCGAAGCGCCGCCTGTGCCGACCGTGGAGCCGGACGACCTCACCCGTCAGGTGATCCGTGAAATCACACGGCTGTATCCGGGGCATCCGGGTGATGCGGCCAGCTTCCGCTTGGCGGTGGACCGCGACGGGGCCTTGGCGGCACTGGCCGACTTCGTCGCGCACCGGCTGCCCTTGTTCGGTGATTACGAGGATGCGATGGCCTTCGGCATGGATACGATCCATCATTCTCGGCTCTCCACCTATCTCAACAATGGACTGCTCCTCCCGGGCGAAGTCTGTGATGCGGTTTTGGAGGCGTATCGGCAGGGCCGAGCTCCCTTGAACGCCGTGGAAGGCTTCATCCGTCAGATCATCGGCTGGCGGGAATACGTGCGCTGCTATTACGAGGCGATGATGCCCGACGTCCGCCACGCCAACGCCTTGCGCCATGAGCGACCCTTGCCGGATCTGTATTGGACGGGAAGTACCGACATGACCTGCCTGCGCGAATGCGTGAGGCCGGTGCTGGAGGAGGGCTATTCGCATCACATCCAGCGTCTGATGGTGCTGAGCAATTATGCGAACCTGGTCGGCGTGGACCCGGCGGCCTTGAACGAGTGGTTCTGGGCCATGTACACCGATGCCTACGAGTGGGTGGTGCTGCCGAACGTGATCGGGATGAGCACCTTCGCGGATGGCGGTGTGCTGGCCTCGAAGCCGTATGTCTCATCCGGTGCCTACATCGACCGCATGAGCGATTATTGCGGTGGGTGCGCCTATGATGTGAAACGCAAGACCGGTCCCGGAGCCTGCCCCTTCAACGCCCTCTATTGGCGCTTCGTGGACCTCAACCGCGCGCATTTCAAGGAGAACGGCCGCGTCTCGTTCATGGTTCGGTCCTATGATTCGAAGCCGGCCTCCGATAAGGCCGCCATCCACGCCAGCGCCGAAGCCCATATCGCGACCCTATGAAATCCATCAACAGCTTGCGCGTCTTCCATCAGAAAGGCGGCGACCCGAACCCGGACGGGCGTTACGTGCTGTATTGGATGCAGATCAACCGGCGTTTGCAGTACAATTACGCGCTTGAATACGCTGTGGCCTGGGCCAACAAGCTCGGCCTGCCTCTCGTGATCTATGAGGCCTTGGGCGTTCAGAACCGCTGGGGCAGCGACCGTTTCTTCTCCTTCATGCTGGATGGCGTGATGGAGAACGCCGCGGAATGCGCGGGTCGTGGCTTCACCTATTACCCGTATCTGGAGGACCGTCCCGGTGCCTCGAAAGGCTTGATCGACGCCTTGAGCGCCGACGCCGCGGTCGTGATCAGCGACGAATATCCGGTGTACATCATCCGGTCCCTGAACCGGTATCTGCGGATGAAATCGCCGGTTCCCTTCATCACGGTGGATTCGAACGGCATCATCCCCTTGGGGGTCACCGAAAAGGCGCCGTATTCAGCCTATGTGTTCCGCCGCGTCATGCAACGTTATTTCGTCGAATGCTTCACCCATCCCCCGAAGGAAGATCCCTTGGAAGACCTGGTGAACCGCTCGAATCCGCTCGCAGGTTGGGTCGGCTTCGAGCGTTGGCCATCAGGGGAGCGTCATTTCGCGGAATCGTCGCGCTTCATCGCATCCTTGCCGATCGATCACCGTGTGGGGGTGCTGGGCATCCGCGGAACGCGGGCGGAAGGCTTGCGGGTGATGGAGCGTTTCCTGGATGAGCGGCTGATGGTCTACGGCGAGGAACGCAACCACCCGGATCGTGACGCCGCGAGCGGACTCAGTCCCTGGATGCATTTCGGGAAGGTGTCGGAATACGAGGTGGCCAAGGCGGCTTTGGCAAGGCAGCCGCAGGGATGGGATCTGATGGAGTTGGTGCCCAAAAACGGGCAACGCGAGGGCTTTTTCGGTGGCTTGCCGACCATCGAATCCTTCATGGATGAATTGATCACCTGGCGGGAGGTCGGCTTCCATTATTGCCATCACACCCCGGATTACGACGCCTACGAGTCGCTGCCCGATTGGGCCCGCGCCACCTTGGACCTCCATTCCGCCGATCCGCGGCCGGTTCTGTACAGCTACGAACAGCTCGAGCAGTCGCAGACGCATGATGCGGTCTGGAACGCCGCGCAGAAGCAGTTGCGCGAGGATGGCATCATCCACAACTATCTTCGGATGTTGTGGGGCAAGAAGATCCTGGAGTGGTCGCCCGATCCGCGGACGGCTCTCGACTGGATGATCGAGCTCAACAACACATGGGCCATCGACGGACGCGATCCGAATTCCTATTCCGGCATCTTCTGGTGCATGGGGCGCTTCGACCGGCCCTGGGCGCCGGAGCGGCCGATATTCGGACAGATCCGCTACATGAGCACGGATTCGACGATGAAGAAATTGAAGCTTAAACACTATTTGGAGCGTTACAAATGATCCGTCCGATTTTGATTCCAGCATTGATCCTCGCCTTCGGCGTCGCCTGTTCCTCGCCATCCACCAAGAAGTCCGGGTCGGACTATCCCGAGGCCTTCGGGCAGGCGGTGTTCCTCGGCAACTCCATCACGGCCGGCTTCATCGGCGGCGGGTGGACCAATGAGACGCTGAACCAGAGCTACGCGGTCCTTTTGGCCGACCGGATGTATGGCGAGGCCTCCCGCGACCTGTTCCGCCGGCCGGAGATGGTGGGTGCGGGGGTTGCGAATCCGGCCGTTTTGAACGGCATGACCGCCATCGGCACCTACGCCGATGGCACGCCGGTGCGGGTACCGTCCATCACGCCGGCCACAGCATTGAATGTGAACAACCTCGTGCCACGTAACAATGGCGACACGAAATCTTTCCATCTGTTGGCGGTGCCGGGGTACAAATTGCTGGATCTTGTGGAGCGCACCGGCATCTTCAACAGCCTCTTCGAAACGAACCCCTTGGGCACGATGGTGATCCGCGACAAGGGGACCGCCCTCGAGCAGGCCGACAAGCTGAATCCCGACCTGGTTTTCCTGTGGGCCGGAAATAACGAGGTTCTCGGTTCGGCGACCAATGGCGGAACAAGTGCGCCGTTCCCGATCGCCGACCGGGAGGGTGTTCCCGGCTTCCGGTCTTTGATCGCGACCGCGTTGAACACCTTGGCCAAGCCGGGCCGCACCGTGGTCGTGATGAACGCGCCCGATGTGACGGCGATCCCCTTCGTCACGGCCGTCGGCATGCGCACGTCCGATGGGAAGCGCGGCCTGGTGCTGGATCTGGACGGGAACACCGTCTTCACCGACACCCTGCGATTTTACGGACTTGAAAATGGCGCTGTGCGGATGCTGGGCATCGACGAGTATGTGCTCCTGCCCTACCTCCTTCAGAACCGCTCGGCGGATGTGAGCGGGGGCCGTGTGTACGGTCTGCATCCGGACCGGCCCCTGGCGGACAATGAATGGCTCAGCCGGGAGGAAGTGGCGATGATCCTCGAAGGCACGGCCGCCATCAACGCCGAGATCCGTGCCGCGGCGGATGCGCGTGCGAATGTGCATCTGGTGGACATGAACGCCTTTTTCCGGAATGTCGGCGGGAACGGTTATCGGTTCGGTGGAACGGGGACCCTCTACACGTCGGATTTCGCCACGGGCGGCCTCTTCAGTCTGGACGGTGTGCATCCCGCGCCCCGCGGGCATCGCGTGATCGCCAACCGAATGATCGAGGCCTTGAACCAGATCAAGGGAACCTCGCTGCCGCTGTATTCCGACCTCTGATGCGTAAGTTTCGGGCATCGTGACCGACATCCTTCTTTCCATCGAACACACCGAGCCGGCGGTCGTGCTTGGCATGCAAGACCGTCATCTCAACCGCATCGCCGCCGCTTATCCGGCGATGCGTCTGGTGGCCCGCGGGCAAGATGTCAAGCTCAATGGCGACCCGGAAGCGGTGCGCCGAGTGACGTCCATCTTGCGGGAACTGATCGCGATCGCCAAACGGACGGGCCAGGTGCAGGACTCGGATGTGGCGGCCCTGTTGGCCATCCATGCGAGTCAGGCAGCGGGCGAGGCCGCCGCGCCGTCCGCCGATGCCGCCGACGTGATCGTGCATGCGCATGGTGGTGTGATGGTGCGCGCGCGCACGCCGGGTCAGGCCCGGATGGTGGAGGCCGTGGCCGCGAATGACATCGTGTTCGCCATCGGTCCGGCCGGCACCGGCAAGACCTACACAGCCGTCGCATTGGCGGTAAAGGCTCTCAAGGAGCGCCGTGTGAAGCGCATCGTGCTGGTGAGGCCGGCGGTGGAAGCCGGCGAGAGCCTCGGCTTCCTTCCCGGCGACCTCAAGGAGAAGATCGACCCCTATCTGCGCCCCTTGTATGATGCCCTGGAAGAGATGCTGGAGCATGACCGGCTCGAATTCAACCTGCAGCGGAACATCATCGAGATCGCGCCGCTGGCCTACATGCGTGGCCGCACGCTGAACAACGCCTTCGTGATCCTCGACGAGGCCCAGAACGCCACCAACGCCCAGATGAAGATGTTCCTGACGCGACTGGGTGCCAACAGCAAGGCCATCATCACTGGCGACATCACGCAGACCGACCTTCCCAAGAAATCGCATTCCGGTCTGGTCAACATCCAGGACATCCTGAAGAACATCCCCGGTATCAAATTTACCTATCTCGATCAGGATGACGTCGTGCGCCACCGGCTCATCCGCGACATCATCGCCGCGTACGACCGCTACGAGGACGCCGAATGATCCACGCCTTGTATGAAGGCACCTTTTCGGTCGGTTTGGACAAGGCCTTCCATCGCATCGAGCGGGACGGCAAGGCCGCGCAAGGCGCCTTGAAGATCAGCCTGAATCCCTTTCTCATCCACACCCGGACGGAGGCCGTCCTCATCGATTGCGGATTGGGCGATTACGGCATCACCTCGCACATCCCCATCCTGGAGGGGCATCTCGGGGCGCATGGGCTGACGCCCGCCGACATCACGGCGGTGGTCTGCTCGCATCTGCATTGGGACCATATCGGCGGTTTGTCGCATCGGGTTGATGGCCGTTGGCGAGCCACCTTTCCGAACGCCTCGGTGTGGATGTGCCGGGCCGAGTGGGAGAAGGTCCGCCGTCTCACCGGCGAGGAGGATGTGAAGCGTGATTTCATCGACGCCTTGGAATCGCATGTGGACCTCCATTTCCTGGCGGATGGGGATTCGCCGCTGGATGGCATCACGATGGAGGTCATCGGCGGCCATACCGAATTTTCGCTCGGCATCTGGGTGGATCTGCCCGGCATGAAATACCTGATGGCGGGCGATGTGATGGGAACGCGGGGCAGCCTGTCGCGCCGGTATGCGGCCAAGTATGATTTCGACGGGCGGAGGGCGCAGGAGCAGCGCGACCGGCTCTCGCGCATCTGCGTTCGCGACGGATTCGGGCTTCTGTGTTATCATGACAACCACGTGCCGATTCTGGAGGCCGGTATGTTCGACGCCACGCCATGACCGACGCCATCGCCTATTGCACCGCACACGGCTTTCCGGAACGCGTCGATGCGGCCGTGATCCTGGGATCGGGTCTGGGCGGCTTCGCGGACGGTCTGGACCGCATCGCGGAGATCGCCTACGGCGACATCCCCGGTTTTCCGGACGTGACCGTGGCCGGACATCACGGCGCCCTCATCGCGGCCCGTCAGGAGGGCACGACCATCCTCGTGTTTTCCGGCCGCTTCCATCATTACGAGGGACATGGTTTCGACAAGACCGTGATTCCGGCCCGGATGGCGGCCGCCTTCGGCGCGAAGCTGCTGGTGGTCAGCAATGCGGCGGGTGGCATCAACCTGGGTTTCCGGGTTGGCGATCTCATGCTCATCGACGACCTCATGCGCATCGGATTTCCCGTGGCGCCGCCTCAACCGGCATTCCGGGCCGCATACCCGGAGCCGCGCCTGTTGGACCATGCCGCGAACACGGCCCGCACACAGGGCATCGCCTTGCGCCAAGGCACCTATCTGTATGTGAAGGGGCCGGTGTATGAGACGCCGGCCGAGATCCGGGCCTATCGCACCTTGGGGGCCGACGCGGTGGGGATGTCCACCATGCCCGAGCTGCTGGAAGCCGGACGTGCGGGCATTCCGGCCATCGGCTTCAGTTTGGTCACCAACATGGCGACCGGCGTGACGGGCGAGAAACTGGCGCATGCCGACATCCAGGATGTGGCGGAGCGTCGCAAAGCCGATTTCACGCGTCTGGTGAAGGCGATCATCGCCACGTGGTGAGGGCCAGGAACACGTCCTTGCCATCTCCGAGTCGGTCGATGCGATGTTGGAACCGGCCGGGTTGACCATCGACAGGCGCCGCCAGGCAACGTAGGGCATCCCCATAGCGGGTTTCATGGCGGAAGACAAGGTCGACCTCCATCGGCCGTTTGCCGGCCGCCAGCTCGTCCGGCACGGATTCCAGGGCCCAGGTCAGGTAATGCACATTGTTGACGTGGCGGTTCAGGTCGATATCGCTGCGACGCACCTGAACGTCTTTGTGGAAGGCGCCATTCCCATCCAAACGCGCCACGCGGGCGGTTTCCAGGGGAAGGGCGAAGCGTGTGTTGGCCGCGGCGATCTGATGGACCTCCGGCGGCAGGGCGACGGGCCGCATGGTATGCAGATCCACCATCACCCATTGCGTGCGTACCGAGGCGATGATGCGTTCCGCGGCATCGAACAGTTCATAATCCCGCAGGGCCATGAACCGGTCGACACCGGCCGGCCAGGTCTCCAGGCGGACGCGTTCGCGGTAATCGGGATACCGGTGCATGACCACGATGATGCGGCTGAGAACCCAGGTCAGGTGTCGCGGCAGGAGCTGGTAGACCGCCAGGTTCAGAAGCTCCGCATGGTTTCCGGCCGCTTCCTGCATGTGGTTCAAGAGGCCGGCGATCGTGGCCTTTCCGTCCGAATCGGATTCGAAGGCACGGACCATGAAGGATTCGGACCAGACGAAGGGCTTCATGCGTGCATCCGGCCGATCAGATCCCGCACACGGGCGGGGATATCGGGTGCGCCGAACACGCTGTTGCCGGCCACGAGCACATCGGCGCCGGCATGCACCAGATCCCGGATGTTGTCCAGGCCCACGCCGCCGTCTATTTCGATGCGGAAGGAAGCGCCGCATTCCTGGCGCATCGCGGCGAGTTGGCGGATGCGTTTGAAGGTGCCGGGAATGAAGGCCTGGCCGCCAAAGCCCGGATTCACGCTCATCAATACCACCAGGTCGATATCCTGCAAGACCGGCTCGAGCAGATGCAGGCTGCTGGCCGGGTTCACGGCGACGCCGCAGGCCACGCCATGGCTCTTGATGAGCTGCAAGGTGCGGTGCAGGTGTGGAACCGCCTCGACATGCACCGAGATCAGATCGGCGCCGGCCTTCACGAAATCGGCGATATAGGCATCCGGATGGAGGATCATCAGATGCACGTCGAGAAAGGCGTCGGTGGCGCGGTCCGCGGCGGCCACCACCATCGGTCCGTAGCTGATGTTCGGCACGAAATGGCCGTCCATGACATCGCAATGGATCCATTGCGCGCCGGCATCGACGGTTTCCCGTATTTGTTGACCCAGTTTTGTGAAATCCGCCGCGAGGATGGATGGCGCGAGCAGGGGAGCGATCCGGTTCATGGCATCCGAGGGTTGGGGATGCTGTCGGTCGCCACGCCGACGTCGATCACTTCCTGAACGTTCGGGTCTTCGGTCACGGTCAGATGGATGGACGTCCCTTCGAAGAGGGAATCGGCCGAAGCGGGGTTCGTCCGGATCACGATGCCCGCCGGATACAGGCGGCTGGCCTCATAGGTGATGTCGCCGACGTACAAACCCGCCTCCCGGATCCGGAGCTGCGCGGCTGGCAGCCGCAGGCCGGTCAGGGTGGGCATCGCCACACGGCGCTGACCGACGCCATCGCCGATCACCAGATCCACACGGGCGTTGCGCCGGATGTCCGAGCCGGGTGCCACCGATTGGCTGAGCACGCTGTTCCGGTAGGGAGACGACTCATAGGCGATGGTTCCCAATTGCAAGCCGCGAACCTGAAGTTGGATCCGGGCGTTGTCGAGCGAGTTCCCGATCAGATTCGGCATGCCGACCGTTGGCCGGGTTTCCGCGCTGATCATGAGATAGACCTTCCGGTTCGGTTTCACGATGGTGCCACCGGTGGGTGTCTGATCCATCACATGCCCGGGAGGCAGAACCTCGTTCGGTCTTTGGTCATAGACATCGGATCGCAAGCCGACGGCCTCGAAACGGGCCTGCGCCTCGTCCAGACTCAGGTTTTTGACATCGGGAACGGTCACCCCTTCGCCATGCTGCGTATACAAGGGCATCACCAGTTGATCCATCAGAACCAGAGTCAAGGCCCCCACCGCCGCCAGGCTTGCGAAGAGCGCGAAGATGCGTTTGGCCAACAGCGGTTTGGTCATGCCGGAATATAGCGACTCAAAAGGTGATGCGGAGTCGGTACATGCCGCCGTCCGGGTGTAAAAACGCCCCCTGCTCGATACGAGCGTTCCGAATCTTCACTGTGAAATAGGCATCGAACGCCGAGACCATGTGATTGAGCAGGATCGCCGAGGCCATGTTCGAGGAGAGCCGGTAATGGTCGTTGAACACCACGCCCATGCGCGCGTGCTCGATCCACATGCCGGGCATGCCCTCGTTGCGTCGGTTCACATCGTTCACCTGATTGTTCCAATCCCGCCAACCCGGACCGAATTGCGGGTATTTGCTCATCAGTTCGTAATACTGCTGTGAGCCGTAATCGGGCAAGGTATGGGAGAATTCCCGACCGGTGACCAGATAGACGGTGTTCTTCTCAAGGTCTCGCAAGGCACGGATGTCGATCAGGCTCCAATCGGTGGCGTTGTCGAAGGCTGGAGCCGGAAACCGGCCGGTCTGGTTGAAGACGGCCAATCCGGCCGGTGTCAGCAGGGCCGTAAGGGGGACATCCGGTGCCCCTGGTTTGCGGCCGCCGGAGTGGTAGTACCCGTGCACCCACCCGGCGTAATTCACCACGCTCCAATTCCGGTTTCCGAAGCGGTTCGACCGGCGCTCGGCTGTGGTGCCGCGGGTGTTCTGATCGAAGAGCACGTACCATGCACCGGCTTCCACCGCCGCGAACACGGCCGATTTCCACCACTGCTGGTTCGCGGCCTGCCCGAGTCCGGGCACGACGGCGGATCCGACGAACATCCAGCCCGGTTGCTCGCGCATGGTCTCCATGACGCCGGCCGCATGCAGGGTTGGCCAGACCAGGTCCTGGCCGCGTGCCGGCAGCGCCACGAGGAGTGCGATCAGAATCGGGGTTGCGGGGTTTCGTGCCATATCAGAAATCAAAGTCGAACAAAACACCCACATTCACCAACACCTCCCGTCCGTAGCGGACCCGGTTGTCGGCGGTTGTGGTGATGAAGCTGTCGGGAAGGCGCAGGTCCACCGTGTTCAGCCCGTACGCCCCGCTGATGAACACCTTCGTCGGGAAGAGATAGTGGCTGTTCAGGCTGGCCCGCAATTCCAGACCGAGGCCCGATTTCAGGCCATCGCCGATGGCCAACGGCGTGTTCCAGGCATTGCCGGTCTCGGCGAAGGCACGGGCCCACACCTTGTCGATCGTGAATTGGCGCACCTGTTTCGTGATGCCGTTGCGGATGGGGACGTTCCAGGACAAGGATCCGAACCATGTGGTGTTGCCGCCCAAGGCGAAATAGGGATAACTGCGCATACCGGGGAATCCGCCGATGTAATCGAGGAAGAAGTATTCGTCGTTCGGGTTCAGGTGGGCATGGAAACGGGTATGGATGCGCCACTTCCGGTCCAACAGGCCGAATCCGTACCGGACCTCGGCCTGCACGGTGTGCATCCGGAACGCGTTGTAATCCGGAACGAGCGCACCTCCCTTGATCTCGTAGCCATCCAGCAATTGGCTGGGCTGGTATTGGTATCGAACGGAGGCCCGGATGCCCTGAGGGGCGATGTCGCTATGACGGTAGGGTTGCTCGAGATTGAACGTGTAGGAAGCGCTGTAGGTGTTGCCGACGAAATAACGGGACGTGGAGCCGCCGATCACGCCGTTCAGTTCACGGGAGAAGAAGGACTCGGTGGACACCCGGTACGGACTGTGCGCATAAGCCAGTTCCAGCAGGCTGTACCGGTTCAATTTGGATATCAGCGAGACGCGACCTTCCCAGACATCGTAGGCGATGTCCACCCCGGTGGTGTCGGGCAGGCAGGCGGTGCAGGGGAATTCCTCGATCTTGAGTCCGTCGGTCACGTTCCGGCGGATGTTGAACAATTCGATGGCGACCGTGGGCGACCACGACCTCCGGATGAAGGGCAAGCCACGGTATTCGGCGATCAGGAAGGCATCGCGATCCATGGATACGATATCGCCTATGGAGGCGCCATCGCGCGAGCCGGGTCCGACCATCACACCCCCGAACAGGCTGAAGCGGTCGATCATCTCCCGCGAGGCGACATATACGCCGGCTTTGGTGTCGCGCCACAGGTTGCGGCCCACATCCCCGAAACGGCCGCGGAACAACAGGTCGGAACTGGCACCATAGGCTTTGGTGTATTGGTCAACCCGTACGGCAGGGAAGAAGCTGAACGAGGTGAAGGTGTCTTCATACCGTCGTATGGCGGTGTCGGGGATGCCGGTTTCGCGGTCGTTGACGTCCGGCCTGGCCATGACGAACGCGTTACGGTCGAAGGGTCGTTCATAGACGGGTTGGCCTCCGGCATCGGCGGGCGGCGCCAACGCGATCTTGTACCCGTCCCATTGGAAGGCGGACATCACGATGCGGCCGTCCGCCAATGCGCGCGGTTGGAAGGCGCCACCTGGAACGGAGGTCAGCTGCCGGGTGCGACCGGTTTCAAGGTCGAGGGAATGGATGTTGAACAGACCGTCGGCATCGCTGCTGTACAGAACATGGTCGCCATGCCAGGAGGCGTCCCGGTGATCGATGACGGGATGGGTCTTGAGCGTGCGGATGTGTCCGTCAGTAAGATCGAGCAGCCGGATGTCGCGCGGACCCGCATCGGAGAAGGAGAACAGCACCCGGCGCCCGTCTGTGTGAACCACAGGACCATACACCTGCTCGCCATGGCGGTTCGCCGTGAGCGGGGTGATGGTGCCATCCGACAAGGCCACTCGGACCAGGTTCGCGGTGCCGTCGCCGATCCGGACGGCGATCAGGTGTGCGCCGTCCGGATGCCAGCCCACATCCTGGACACGTCCGGCCGTGGTGATGCGTCGGTCGCGGGAGGGTTTGGTTCCGAGGGTGTGGATGTGGATGTCCGAATAGGCTTCGCCGAACCGGGTTTCGCGGATGCGCACATAGGCGATGCGGGTGCCATCCGGCGAGAAGTCATAGGAGCCGCCGATCCGGGTCAAGACGGGCTTGGCATGGAAACCGCAGGAGAGGGTCGGCATGCCGGCGTCGGCCGCGCCCAGATCGGTGACCATGGTCTCCGCGTCTGTCCGCATATCGCGGATGTATAACCTGAGCCGGGTGTTGTCATCGCCTTTGTTGGACAGATACGCGATTCGGGTGCCGTCCGGGCTCGGGATCGGCATCTGGTTCAGAAATCCGTCCGGCTCCAGGTTCTCGGTGGCGGTGAAGGTGCGTCCGGCGAGTGCGGCGCCGTACCGGTCACGCAGGTCGGAGATCCATCGGTTGTGCAGGGTTCGGCCATCGGTTCCGGTGGCCAGGCGGATGGCCTCGCTCACATCGTGCACGCCGGGTCGTGACAGGGCCTGTGTGATCGCCCGCAGGATGTCTTCGCCATAGGTTTCGGCCATCCAATGTGTGAACGCGAAACCGTGGTTGTAGATGGTTTCCCGCTCGATGGAGGTTTTCGAGGAGAAGGTGCCCATCTGGTCGAGGCTGAATTCCTGACCGGCCAGAAGCCGCGTACGCAGAAGCATGTCGCGGTGGGTGTCCCAGTGGTCGTAATGCAGGTGTGCGCGGTCGTATTGGGCGGTTCCCTCGGCCAGCCAGGCCGGCATGCTCAGGTTGGCGAACGGCAGCGTCGCGATGCCGTCCGGATACCCGTACAACACGTCCGGTCGGCGCACATCCTCATAGGTGAGCCATTGCAGATAGGTGGCCGGCCATCGCCGGTTGCGTTTCAAGGCGGCCTGGATCTGAACGATGTGCACGAATTCGTGCGTGATGACCGTCCGCAGCCAGGCATGCGTGCCGCGGAAGGGGGTGTCCAGGGAGGGCAGCCAGATTTCGATCTTGTTGTCGAAGAAATAGGCCGCGCCGTTGGAATAATCCAGGCGGTCGTTCAGAACGATGCTCACCTTGGTGTCCGGGCGGAATCCATACAAGCCGGTCACATCCGGATAGATCTCTTCGGCGATGGCGGCGGTCACCTTGGCCGGGCGCTCATTTCCCTCCTGGAAATGGACGAGGAAATGCGCGGTCTCGATGGTGAACCAGTTCAGGTGGTTCTGCGGGTAATCGTACAGGGCCACATCCCGCTCCTGCGCCATCGCGGCGGCCGTCAGGGAGACGAGCATCACAAGCAGGATGGATCTCATCGGATCACCGCCATGGTGAATCGTTTCTGTTCGGTCCGCGTGCCGTCTCGCACCTCCACCCGAACGAAATAGGCGCCGCTGCTCCAGTTCCGGGTATCGATCCGACGTTCCTGGACCAGGTCGGTTCCGGAGCGGAACCGCTCGGCCCAGACGGGTCGGCCGTCATATCGGATGATCCGGATGTCGACGTCGGCATCGGTGAGGGTCTGGAAACGGATGTGCGTATGGTCGATCGCGGGATTGGGCCAGTTGTAGGTTTCGGATCCCACCAGCAACACCTGCCGCGGCACATCGGGTTGCGCGATGGTCAATACCGGTCGGGTCAGGTTCCATGGCGGAACGGACGCCGCGGCGGGGAAGGTGAAGGCCGTGTAGGCCCCTGTTCCGGAAACGGTATGGAGTGTGCGTCCTTCGAAGAGGGCCTGCACCGGGAGGTGTCCGTCGGGTGGAGCCGCACCCAACAGAAGGGGAAAGGGCTGGATGGGGTCGCCATTGCGGTCGTAACCGAGCATCACCAGGGTGAACCCATCGGTAGCCTGGACGAGGATCTCCATCCGAGCGTCCGCGTCGATGTCGACGGGCATGGGCGTGCCGATGAAGCGGAGTCCGGCGGGCGCCTGGATGGGGAACCCGTTGAATGAAGCTCCTGCGGCGTTGAGAACATGCAGGGCCTGCGAGGTTCGGTCCACGAACAGGACCGCCTCTTCACCATCGCCGAAATCCGCGAATGCGGGGAAGTCGATGCGTTCACCTTGGGCGATCCGCTCGGCTCCGTCGGTTCCGACCCGGTAGATCCGGTTGTCTTGAACAATCCAATGCCCGGCGGTTGCTCCGTTCCGGATCACATCCACCAGATGCAGGCGTCTGAAGGGTTCGAATGGAATGGGCGCGAGGCGCGATCCGGCCCGGTCGTAGATGCCGTCGGCCAGGAGCAGCCGCCTGCCATCGGCCGATGTCTGGCCGGTGAACGGCAATGCGACCGGCGAACCGTCTGTCCGGTAAGCGGTGTTGCGATGGGGCAGGAAAAGGGTGTCGTTTCGCAGGCTGAGGTAGCCACCGGTACCCGCACCGGGTTTTGACCAATCCGGAAGGGGTGGTTGTGCGTTGTCGGCCAGGAGGTACCGACTGACCACGCCCTCTCCGATGGTGGCCGTGTAGATGGCACCGGATACGCCCACGGGTTGATGATTGGGTCCGGCGGTGATGGCCACATGGGTGGCCGCGCGCGCGAGGGTGTCGATGAGGGTGAATCCGTTGGTGCCCGGTACGAGGACGCGCGTGCCCGCGAGGGTCAAGGCCAAGGGATAGGCATCCCGATAGATGGCGTCCGGCAATGCGATGGATGCGTCGGACGGCAGGAGGATGGTGGGACCGACCCGTACGGCGGGGTCCGGCGCCGGACGCGCCCGGAAGCTGGCATTCGGGAGGTTTGCGCTGAATCCGTAGAATTCGAAGCCGGTCCGTGCGCCGCCGAGGGATCGGTTGTTGGGCTGGGTGTCGTGCCCCCACCGGTTCTGGTACCGGATGATGCGCTGACCGGTGGCCGTGATGACGGTGAAATCGTTTCCGCTCCACCAGAAATCGAAGGGAGCGCCTTGGTCGTAGGAAGTGAGTCCGCGGGTGGGGCGGCCGATGTCGCGTGCGCCGTCGGCTTCCACGAGTTCGACACCGCGTCGGTTCGGGTCGGCGTTGATTCGGTTGAGCGGCATCTGGCTGCGCACCACAGCCTCGTTGATCCGCCAGATGAGCACGCCCCCGGCTAGGAACCGGTCGTCGGCGGTATCCGCTTGGCCATCCGGGCCGATGTCGGGCCCACCGGGCAGGGCCCAGTCGTATCGGCTGACATCCACCAAGGTTCCGGCAGGCAGGATCTCGGCGATGAACCGGAAGTCGAAGGGGTCGAAACGCCGTTCGGATCGGGGGATGGATACCGTCTGACGCGCACCGTCGGGTTTGCGGATGGTCAGTGCGACACCCGTGCCGGCGGGGTCCCGGTGCCGGTTTTCGATGAGAACGGTCTCATCGGAGGTGATCCGGTGTCGCGCGATGCGTCCCAAGGGCAGCGCGATCGGAGCGGTATCGTTCAGGTCGATATCGTAGGGCACGGCCCAACCCAGTCGAATCCGCTCCCAAGCCGACAAGGACGGCGGAAACAGGCCGTTGTAGGCGAAGAAGCCGGCGCCATCCATCAATCCGAACCGGCCGATTCCGGATTGCCCCGTATCCGTGTTGTAGAGGTCCGGCAAGCCCATGAAATTGCCCATCATGGCTGTCGCGAGCCCGTTCACCGACAGCTCCAGAACGAAATCGGCGCCGGTCACATCCCGGCCCGGCCTGGAGTTGGTTTGCGGCAGGATGGCGGTCTCCAGGACCACACCTCCATGCGCGTTGATGGGAAATCCGTCGAACGCGGAATCCTGCAGGAGGTCCGCGATGGATGCGCGGCTCAGGTAGACCGAGGGGATGTCTTGCGGCGTGATGGTGAGGGTGGTGCCGGTGAGCTCCAGATTACGGCCCGAGCCGGCATGGAAGAGGATGAACAGGGTGCGGTCGGGGTCGAAGTGGCGGCCGTTCAAGGCGCCGGATCGACGGACCTTCTCCCACGAATCGCGTGCCAACCAGGCCAATCGGTAGTTCGCCGAGTCGGATTGGCCGGTTGGCGAATACCTGCGCATCGGATGGTCCAACCGATGGATGGCGGGCAGAACCTCGTAGGTGATGGAGACCGCTCCGGCCGATTCGCGCTCGAAATAGCCTTTCACGAATTCCAAGCGGGCCTCGAAATACCCGCGGTCGTGCGGCAAGGGGTCGATCGTGACGGCGGTGTTGCGCAGGAAGGGCAGGTCGAAGGTGCCGTCTCCGGTTGTGAAGCGGTTGGTTTCGGGTTGGAACTCCACCATGGCCGCCACGATGTGCAGCGGACCGTTGGCGCGCACCTGCGGTTGTGCCGTCGCGGGTGCCGCCGTCAGGATCAGCCCGATTCCGATGACCAGAACACGCAATGCCGCGTTATTTGAAGTTCAACAGGACCGAGAACCGGATCGTGTTGGCGAGCGGGTGATCTTTGCTGAAGGTGGAGATGTAACTGAAATCGACCCCGAAGAGGTTGTAGCGCAAACCGGCACCGAAGGTCAGGAATTGACGGTCGCCATTGTTGGGCGACTCGTAGAAGTAACCGGTCCGGAGGGCGAACTTCTGGTCGTACCAGTATTCGGCTCCCACCCCGAACATCAATTGTTCGATGAGTGGAACCTCCACGAACCCGTTTTCAAGGTTGTCATACCGAAGGTAGGATCCCCACGATCCGAAAAGGGCCTCGCTCAGTCCGGCCGCCGTGCCTGTGGTGTCGCGCCGCGCCATCACTTTCGAGACATCGTTGGCGATCGTGATGCGGTTGTAGCCATCCGGGTCCAGATCCATGGTGTAGGCCCATCCGGCCCGCAGGATGGTGGGCAAGGGATCCGCTTGGGCGGCATCGGTGTACTGGATGCCTGGTCCGAGGTTCGAGAGGTTGAACCCGCCGCTGATCGTGGTTTTGCGGTCGAGGAGGCGCAGCTCACCGGAACGGTACAAGGCACTCACATCGAACGCCAGACTCGTTCCGTTCTTGGCAGGCTGGCTGCCGACGATGGTTCCGGACGGCACCAACTTGCTGTAGATGAAGCGGGCACCGGTACCGATGGCGAAGTTGTCGCTGATGCGGAACCCGTAGGAGAGTCCGGATGCGAATTCATAACTCCGGAATTCACCCAATTCCAAGCCCGTATCATCGGTTTGCATCTGCTCGCCCAGGTTGAAATAGGTGATGTGACCGGCGATGGTGCCGATGCCGTCGATGTACATCTTGCCGGCCAGGTAGTCATAGAAAAGGCCCGCCTGGAAATTGGGAAGCCAGTTCGTGTGGGTGATGCCGATCTGCGTTCCGGTTTGGAAGGCCAGGCCGGCGGGATTCCAGAACATGGCCGCCGCATTGTCGGCGATGGCCACACCCGTGTTGCCCATGCCGGCGGCCCGGGAATCGGGCTCGATCTGCAGGAATGGGACCGACGTGATGCCGACCTGGGCGGCCGTCGTACCGGCGACCGAAATGATAAGGATGGACAGGGGGAGGGATTTGTTCATGATGACCGAAGTTAACGCTAGGATGGATTCAACGGATGATGGATAGTTTTTCAACGGTTTCGTGCGTGGCATCGCCCGATCGGATCCGGACATGGTAGAGGTAGGTGCCCGAAGCCAGTCGGTTTCCGTCGGCGTCGCGACCGTCCCATTCGATGCCGGCCAGCATGCCGCTCGGCGTCAGATTCCGTTCCCGAAGCTGGGCCACGGGCTTGCCGCTGAGTGTGAAGATGCGGATCAGCACGTCCAGGTCTCCACCGCTGCGGTTGTGTTCGAACAGGAAGCGTGTGTGGCCCGACATCGGGTTCGGATAATTGTAGACATGTCGGACCTCCAGTGCCGCACCCGATACCACCTGGAACCGGATCCGGGTCTCCCCCGGATTGTTGAAGACATCCCATGCTCGGACGGTGAGCTCGTAGGTGCCCTCGTCCAGATCCTGCAAGGGGAATCGGACGGAACCCCGGGTGAAATCATTCACGGCGCTCTCATAGTACTCGTTCATGAGGAATGTCCGCTCCGGCGCGATGGCGTCGCTCCGCCGAAGTACGGCCAGGAGCTCGTGCCCGACACTCGAGCCGGCGGTGTTGATGCCGGATTGATCTTCCAGATTCACGATCAGCACGGGTTGTTCATTCACGATGCCGCCGTCCATGAAGTCGGTGTCGTTGAGATACGCGGTCAGAGATGGGCCGCTGCGGTCGTCCACCGCAGACTCGTTGCGACCGTTGAAGATGATGTCGGCAAACGATCCGGATGCGTCCGTCCGCTCATTGAACGCATAGGCGGTGATGCGGCCGGTCGTGTCGCTGTAAGCGATATCACGTGGGATGATGAACTGCGTGGTGAACCGGCCGGCGTCAACGGTCGCACGACCGCTGAAGATCACGTCATTCTGCAAGGCGTAGAGGCAGTTCGGCATGTTGTTGCAGGTGTTCAAGGCGGTCATGCGGATGTGGCGGGTGGCATCGAACACGCGGACGCTCGTCTCCCCGGTGAATGCGGTTTTCACGGCTCCGCCGGCATCGACCACCTCACCGCCAACCTCGACGCGGTCGAGTGCCCTCAGGCGGATCCGCCCATCGAGGGGTTGCCCGTTGATGCGGGTCAGGCGGATGCGGTGTTCGGGAAGTCCGATGCGCATGGCCGGATCTCCCAACAGGAGGAATTTGCGGCTGTTGAAACTGGCACCGACGGTGGTGTTCTTGGTCTGGCGGTAGATCTCGCCCAAGGTTTTGGGACGCCCGTCAACGCCTGGGGTGAGTTTGGCGATGGTCAGTTGGATGTTCAACCCGAAATTCACTTGGGTCGGATCGCTGGATGTGTACACGACCCGGGAGGTCGTGTACGATGCGATGGCGCCACCGGTCGGATGGAGCAACATGATCTCGGCACCGGACTGCAACTCGGTATCGTCGTACCGACCGAATTCGCAGGTCACCGTCGTCAATATGGTCAGGCGGTCGAGATTGGTCAACCGGCTGACATCATCGGCCCGGTACAACCCTTCGGCCGAAAGCAAGGTCTCGCTGCCATGTCCCGCGTAATTCATGACCAGGGTGCCGTTGTTGATGGCGTTGACAAAGGCGCGGTTCGCCTCAACGGCCGCCCGACCCAAGGTGTTGGGCGACAGGGGATAGCTGATCTGATGCACCTTGTTGACTCGCAAACCGCTGAGTTCCCGGGGCACGAATTCGGCCGTGTAGTCGGCATTGAACACATGTAGGTCGTTCTCCTGGCGCCCGCCGTTCACATGGTCGTCGGAGCTGAAGGTGACCTGTGTCCGCCAGTCTCCGAAATGGGACGGATTCTCATAGGCTTCGATCTTGCGGAGAAACACCCGCGCCTGCGCCGCGGTCTGGACGGGGATTCGCCCGACCCCGATATCCAGCCGTTCGAAGGTGGTCAAGGGGGCCCATTCGCCCTCGCTGTCATCCAGAAAGCCGAAGTAGTCGTCGCTGGCGAAGGTGTTGATGCGGCTGTACGACTCGTCGCTTTGGAAGGTGAACACGAGGTTGTTCAAGGGTTGGTTGGTCAGGATGCCCTTGAAATCGAAGGTGGCGTCTCCGAACAGCAACAGGGCTTTGGGCATGCGGTCCGGATCGCCAAGTGTCCGTGTGTAATAGTGCCGCACGAATTCGCGGATGGCGGTCGCATCGGGTGTGCCGCCATTGAATTCATTGAAGATCTGCGTCTGCGTGGCCACGATGGGTCTCCACCCTTGGCCGGCGCGCCGGTTGGCCAACTGGTTGGCCACATCCAGCAGTTCGGGTACCGTGACGATGAAATAGTCCGGATCGTTCGTGGCGCCTCTCAGATTCTGGTTCGGAACCAGGGTTCCCGGGCCAGGTCTGAAAAAACGGGTCTGCGCGAACAGGAAACGGCCGGCCAGATCGGAATGGACCACCGCGTGCGCACCAGCCTCCGTCGTCGTTTCCAACCAGACGGGTGCGTGCGGGTCGGTGGCATCCACCACCATGGGTGCGGATGGGAAACCGCCGAGCCGGTATCGGACCGTACGACCGGTCCCGGTGTTCGGGGAGAAAAAAACCAGGACGCCGTTACGGGCCCGGAGGTCTCGTTCAGCGGTGATGCGCACAAAATCGAGCCAACCCAAGGCGTTGGACTGGCTGTTGTTGAAGGTGGCGCTGATCTCGAGGATGTCGTTGGAGAGCCCGCTCACCACCACCTCGCGCGTCAGCACGCCGAGATTCACGGATCTGGCGGTCGACTCGTTCAAATCGGAAATGGCGGCCACGAACACGTTGCCGATACCCGTGGATCCCATGGTCACGTCGAAGCGTGAGCCGATGGATGCCCGGGCGGCGAACTGCAGTTCCATACGGACCGTGGATCCGGAAGCGAACCCATCCAACGTGTCCCGATACACGACCTGGGTACGGGCGAAGGTTTCCGGCGTGAACGCCTGGCCCAGCCATTGATGCCCCGACCTGATGCGTTGGTCGGGCTTGCGCAACTCCTCCTCCTTCCATCGGAAATCCGTGAAGGTGGTCAGGGTGGCCGTCGGTTCGTTGGACGCCGATTCGGGGCTGAGTCGGAGGCCCGGTGCGGTACCGACCGTCAGGAACACGTACCGGGTGTTCGTGTAGGGATGCAGCTGGTGCGTATGACGCCTGGAGTTGACATCGAAGCGCACACGATGCGGACCATTGGCGAAAAACAGGATGTTGTCGCCATCCACCCGGATCGGAATCTGCCGGAAGTCCGATTTCGGTAGATTGTTGCGCCGCGGCATCTCGTAGCCGTCGGTCGCCCACATCTGGACATGGTTCAGGTTCACCGTCGCCATCGAGAACCCCAAGGCGGTCAGATAGGCGCGGTCGAGGATATGGATGCCACTGCGTGTGATCGGGATCCGGTACCAGGTGCCGCTCGACAAGGGCCCTGCGGAGTTTTGGATGGCCATGCGCTTGGGCCGCGGAACATCCGGTTTGAACACGCGCACCCGGGCGTGACGGGTAATCAGGTAGACATCCGGTCTGGTGGTGCGCCGCGCGGTATGGATGCGGAGGGACGCGACGTCCATACCGCGGTACACGCCGGGATTGGAGGCCTCCGTCAAGGGCAGGTCGATTCCGGGAGCCACCATCTCCTCGTGATGGATCCGGGCGTCTGAAATCGGACGGATGTCCTGTTCGAGGATCTGCCAGCGGCGTTCTCCGGTAGCGGGAACGGTGACTTCGAACCACGCACCGATGCGGAGGCTGTCGTTGCGAAGCTCGTAGTCGGTGTGCGTCGGAGTTTCAGCCACGACCGACCAGCGTTGCGCGGCCAAGGCTGGCGCCAAGGCAAGCATCACCAGAAAAACGGATATGGGTCGGAGGAAGACGGGCACAGGTTGTATTGCGTGTCGGTCAGGAAGACCGATGAACCGAAAGGAAGGAACCGTAGCTGTCTAACGCAATAGTGGCACGTCTGATGTCTGGTGAAGGCTCATGGTATTGGAAAACGGGGATAAAGTCAAATCCGTTCGATCACCATGGCCGATGCGCCGCCACCGCCGTTGCAGATTCCGGCACATCCGTACCGGCCGCCGGTGCGATGAAGCGCGTGCATGAGCGTCACCAGGATGCGCGCGCCCGAGCAGCCGATCGGGTGACCGATGCTCACCGCTCCACCCATCGCATTCACCTTGGCGGGGTCCAATTCCAGGATCCGGTTGTTGGCCAAGGCGACGACCGCGAAGGCCTCGTTGATCTCAAAGAGGTCGATCTCCCCGATATCAAGACCGGCACGCCGGATGGCCAGGGGCATGGCATCGGCAGGTGCCGTTGTGAACCATTCGGGTGCTTTCTCGGCGCTGGCCTGCCCCAGGATCCGCGCCATGGGGGTCAGCCCCAAGGCGGCGGCCTTGGCTTCCGTCATGAGCAGCAGCGCGGCGGCACCATCGTTGATCGAACTGGCATTGGCGGCTGTGACGGTGCCGTCTTTCTGGAACACCGGCCGCAGACCGCGCATCTTGTCGAAATCGACACGGTCGAGCTCCTCATCGGTGGTCACCTCGGTCGCCACGCCTTTGCGGTCCCGGATCTTCACCGGAACGATTTCGGAATCGAACCAGCCGCTGTCGCGTGCCAGCAGGCTCCGGCGGTACGACTCGATGGCATAGTCATCCTGTTCGTCCCGCCCGAACCCGCACTCCAGGGCGCACAACTCGGCGGCGTTGCCCATGTGATAATCCTTGTACACATCCCAAAGCCCATCCTTCAGGATGCCGTCTTCGGCTTTCACATGACCGAGTTTGTTTCCGAAACGCTGTTGGGGCAGATAGAACGGCACATGGCTCATGCTTTCCATGCCGCCGGCCACCACCACCTCCGATTCGCCGGTGCGGATCTGGTTGGCCGCCATCATGACGGCTTTCATCCCCGATGCGCAGACCTTGTTGACCGTTGTGGCGACGGTGGCATCCGGCAAGCCCGATTTCAAGGCCGCCTGACGGGCCGGAGCCTGACCCATGCCGGCCGACAGCACGTTCCCCATGATCACCTCTCCGACCTGTCCGGGTGCGACACCCGCCCGTTTCAGCAGGCCGGTGATGGCGATGGCGCCGAGTTCCGGCGCCGTAAGGGAGGCGAGTTTGCCGCCAAAGGAGCCGATGGGTGTTCGTGAGCCGTCGATGATGACAATGGAGTCCATAGGTTTGATTGGGTTTACAGGTCGGATTCGTCTCGCCAGGACAACAACTGCCAGGCTTGTGTCGAATCCGTCCGGATGAGTCGGAAATGGGTGGCGCCATCGGTCCGGAACGTCTGATTATCGGTCAGGCGCACCGAGAGGTTGAATCGACGGATCACCTGGGCCTCCGTGTTGTCCGCATTCTCGAATCGCGTGATGATGTTGTTCCATTGGAGCTGGATGTCGCGGGAGGACGCGAACAGACGCGCCGTGCTGTTCAGATCTTCGGTGCGGCCCCAGGTCACATCCACGTTCAGGTCGGCGTCGCGGTACGTGAACAGGAAATTGGTGTGGATCAGCGGACCGTACAAGGTGGTGTCGCGGAACTGATACGCGTTTTGGAAGCGGGTGTAGAACCCCTCGATCGTGGTGGGATTGCCCAGGATGTCGTCCAGGATGTCGCCATCGGCCAAGCCGGGTGTGAACGGATTCACGCAAGCCGCCAGCGTCACGGCCAAGCCGATGCCGACCAGAATCCTCATCCGATGGCACGCTCCAGGTCGGCGATGAGGTCGTCGGCATCCTCGATGCCGACCGACAGGCGGATCAGGGAATCGTTCAGGCCCGTGGCCCGCCGGATATCGGCCGGTATCGATGCATGGGTCATGGTGGAGGGATGCGATATCAGGGATTCCACCCCGCCCAAACTTTCCGCGAGCGTGAACACACGTGTGGCACTCATCACCCGGAAGGCCTCCTCGGTGGAGTCGTTCTTCAGGGTGAAACTGACCATGGCTCCGAAACGAGACATCTGACGGGTGGCGACGGTATGCCCCGGATGATCCTCGAAACCCGGCCAGCGCACGAGGCCTATCTTGGGGTGCGACCGCAGGTAACGCGCGATGGTTTCGGCGTTGGCGCATGCGCGGTCCATGCGCACCGACAAGGTCTTGATGCCGCGCAAGGTCAGGTAGCAGTCCATCGGTCCCGGAACCGCGCCGGTCGCTTTGACCTGGAACCGCATGTTGGCGATCACATCCGCATCGGAACTGCAGATGGCGCCGCCGATGACGTCGGAGTGGCCGCCGAGGTATTTTGTCGTGGAATGGACGACGGCCGTGGCGCCCCGTTCCAGAGGGCGTTGCAGATATGGAGAGGCGAACGTGTTGTCGACGACCGTGATGATCTTTCGTGGCGCCGATGCCGCGATGCCGACGACGGCATCGAGATCGACGATATGAAGCAGGGGATTGGTCGGCGTCTCGACCCAGATCATGCGTGTGTTGGCATTGACCGCCGCACGCAGGATATCCGGATCGGCCATGTCCACGAAATGGAACCGGATGCCGAAGGGCTCGAACACCTGCGTCATCAATCGGTAGGTGCCACCGTATAGGTCGTTGCTGGAAATGACCTCGTCACCCGGTCGCAGCATTTTGAGCATGGCGTCCATCGCGGCGCATCCGCTGGCGAAGGCGGCGCAGTCCGACGCATTCTCCAAGCCGGCGATGAGGGCCTCCAGGGCGCTTCTCGTCGGGTTGGTGACCCTTGCGTACGCATGCCCTTTGTGGATGCCGGGCGCCTCCTGCGCATAGGTCGAGGTCTGGAAGATGGGCGGCATCACCGCTCCGGAGGTGGCTTCCGGCGATTGGCCGGCATGAATCACACGGCTGTCGAATTTCAGGGTATCCATGCCCCGAATGTACGGGAAAAAGCCCTTTCAGTAGGCCAGGTTCCGAAGCCGGTCTCGGATGGAATCCGCCTTGCCGGACTCGCCCAGCTGATCGTACAGTTCGGCGAGCAGATTCCAAACCGGTTCCGGATCGGCGGTGGTTCCGGACAATGGCTCCAAAAGCGACACCGCATGCCGGTATAGGTCGGTCGGTATGGTTTCGGGTTCACCGGTGTGCAAGACGGCCAGATTGGCCAGCAACATGGCGGCGTCGATGCGCTCGGCATCGGTGGCCGATCGCAATCCGTTCAAGGCCTCCAACACCAGGTCGCGGACATCCGCCTCGGAATCCTGTTCCAGATCCGTGATACCCAGATGCAGTGTCAGGATCGCTCGGAGAGCAGGTTGGTCCACGAATTCGCGCGCTTCGGCGAAGCGGCGGTCGCGGATGAGCGCATTGACATACCCGGTTTGCAGATTATCATCGTCGGGATGGTGTGTGATCGCGGTCTCATACCAATCGACGGCACGCGCGCTGGCGCCGGCGCGCGCATAGAGCCATGCGATGCGTTCCGGCACCTGTTCATGTTGCGGGATGCCGGCCATGTACGCCTTCTCCAGGACCAGGATGGCCTCTCGGATTCGCAGCAGACGCAGATTCAGATCGGATGCCAGGAGCACGGCACCGAGGCTGTCGGGGGCCATGCGGATGGCGTTCTGCGCGTGCGCCAACCCGGATGCGACCTCATCGCGCCTGGCCGGGCGACGATCCAGGGCCCGTTTGGCGGCCATGATCTCCAGGTTGTAGGCCGCATCGGTCCCAATCACGGTATCCACGTGCACGTGCGGCTCGGGGGGGCTCGTAACCGGTCGGTTTGTGGCGCAAGCGGTCAAAAAAAAGAGGGTCAGGCGCAACGCCGACCCTCCGAAACGGGACCTGTCTCGCATCCGGTCAGAGGCCTGCCTTCTGTTGGGCCTCCAAGGCCTTTTCCGTCTGGCCCAAGGCCGTGTACACACGGAAGAGGGCCATCCAGTACTCCGTGTTCTCGGGTTCGATACCCGCGGCCTTCTCATAGAGAGTGGCGCATTCCTGAAGGAGGACCTTGGCCTGATTGTCGAATTGCATGGCCTTGGCGTTGTCATCCGTGGCGTTCCGTTTGTCGATCAGACGGGATGCGCTGTCCTGAAGCACCACTCCCCAGATGAAGAAGGAGTTGGAATCGGTCGCATCCAACTCGCTGGCCTTGCGGAGTTCGGCCACCGCTCGGGAGCTCAGATCGGCCAACTCGCCTTCGATGCGGGCGGCCTCGCCGTTCAGACGAGCCTGCGTGGCCCGGTGTTCGGCCACGACGGTCCGATTCGGCCGTGATTTGCGCTCTTCCTCCCGGATCATGCGGTTCACGTCATCCAGCTGCGTGTACACGTTCCGCAGATCGTCGGAGAGGCCGCGCGTGAGCTCATACAGCTGGAATCCGTACACCAGGCGGTATTGCTTGTTTTCGGGGTCCATCGCGATGAGGCTGCCGAGCACCTCGAGGGCGCGGTCGGTGTTGTTCATTTGCAGGTAGGCGTTCGCCAGAGCCTGGGTCATCTCCAACTGACCCGGGAAGATGGCCAGACCGGTTTTGAGGATATCCAATGCCTCCTCGTAGCGCTGCTGTTGCACATACAACTCGCCCAACCGCATGTAGCGGGTCACCACGGTGTCTTTGGCCAAGGCCATGGCCCGCTGATACGTCGCGATGGTCATGTCGTAGTTGTTCCGGAAGAGATAGACTTCGGCCAGCAGATCCACTGCGTTGATGCTGTCTGGCAGGATGGCGAAGGCATTGTTCAGATGCCCCACGATGCGCTCGAACTGGGCGTCGGTCATTTCCGAATCCTGAGCGGCGTTGATGGTGTTGATGGCGTTGTTGTACTCCTCCACCCAGGTGTTCGATCGCATCAGATCGATGAGCAGGTACTCTTTGCTGGTCTGGGCCGTCTCCTCGTACAGACGTGTGGATGCGGCCAAGGCGGAATCCGCACGCTGGTAGAACGGCGCACGGTTCGGGACCGTCTCCTGTTTTCCGATTTCGATCAGAATCTGACCTCTGTAATAGTAGGCCAAGGGATTGGCCGGATTGGTGGCGATGGCGGCATCCACCGATTCCAAGGCGCGCTTGTAATCTTTGCGGCTCAGATTCAGCTTGGCCGATTCGATGTTCGGATCTCCACCGCAACTGGCCAGGACGAAGAGGGCGAGCAAGGGTGCGGCGATCCGCATGTGGCGTGTTTTCATGATGACCTCGGGTATGATTCGGTAGAATAGTTCGTAGTTTGGGAAAGTTAACAGATACGATAGGAATCGCAATGAAGGAAATCATTACCACCGCTTCAGCGCCCAAGGCCATCGGGCCCTATTCACAGGCCCTCGTTCATGACGGTATCGTGTACTGCTCCGGACAGATCGGCCTCGACCCGGATACGATGGAATTCGCCGGTTCCACGGTGGAGGTCCAGACCGAGCAGGTGATGCGCAATCTGGCAGCGGTGCTGGATGCGGCGGGAAGCGGCTTCGATAAGGTGCTCAAGTGCACCATTTTCCTGGCCGACATGTCGGATTTCGCCACGGTGAACACCATCTATGGCTGTCACTTTCCAGAGAATCCGCCCGCTCGCGAAACCGTGGCCGTGAAGACCCTGCCCAAAGGCGGATTGGTCGAGATCGGTTGCGTCGCCTTTCGTTAAGGCCGGGGTACCGTGAACCGGACGTCCGCCCGGTTGCCCATCCGGTCATCGATCCGTACCCGGACTTCATTGGCCGCGGCGGGCCTCCATCCCGGATAGACGTAGGTCAACCGGTTTCCCATGGTGGTCATGGGCATGCCCAGACGGCCATTGATCCAGATCTTGGCGGTCGTCCAATCGATTCCGGACCGGTTGTCTTGCACGGTGACGGAGAGGATCCAGTCCGATCCCCTGCGTGAGATGCGTGGAGCGCCGACCACCGGCGGCAGGCTGTCGGACAGGATTTTGTACACGCCCGGTTCCGTGATGGAGGCCGTGAGATAACCATCCATCGACAAGGCTCCCATGAACCGGTTCGATTCGGAGTACAATCCGGTGTAAACATCTCCCGGATGTTGGAACCCGATCCGTATGGCTCTGCGAAACGGTTCCAGTGGTTGCCATACCATCAGCCGCGGACCATCCGCGTCCACCCAATAGCCGAATGCGGCGCTGAGCGTGTCATATACGGCGTTCTTGGGCACGATCAGCATCATGCGCCCATCGGGGGTGGTCAGCCGACGGGATTCATCCGGGTACAATCGGTGCAAGGTGGTGCGTCCAACCGACCTGTCGCCTGTCAACGGAAGGGCTTGACCGGCCTGGACGGAAGCGAAATACGTGGCTGGATCACCGACCCAAAGGCTGTCGACCGGTCGTCGGAAGACCATGAAGTTGTGGAAGGGCTCCAACAGGTCGCCGATGGTTCGGACACCCGCACCGGTCGCATCCGGTCGGATCGGTACGGACGCCACCCGGACCCCGGAATCCGGATCCGGTGTCGGACTCTCCACCAACAGCGTGCCGGATAGCACCGACCGGTTGCCGGCGAAATCCTCCGCGATCACCTCAATCGCATGACGCCCCGGAGGCAGGTCCAACTTCCCCCCGTTCCCGGTTGTCGCATAGAACGGCGTGGTGTTGCCATCCTGCACATGGAGCCGTTGGTAGGCCATGCGTCGATTCCGCACAAGCAGGGGGTAGATGCGGTCGAGTCGCATCATGCCATGATCGGCGATGTCGAAGGAGTCGGCTTGGGAGGTGAAGACCACCTGGCCGTTCACGCGGAGCTGGAGTCGATACACGGCGAAGACATTCCGGAGATTGTCGGAGCGGTCGGAAACCCGTACGGCCAATCCGACCGGTCCTTGAACCGTTTCGGTTTCGAACCGGTATTCGGACCCATCGGCCTGCACGCCCGCCGTGCGGATCTGCCGACGGCCGCGGATCTTGCTCCGGATGGTCAAGGGCTCGAACGCGATGCCATGGAATTGGGGTGGCACCTTGTCCGGCATGCTGAAACCGACCAGGAAAGGGTTGATGGCCCGGTTGTCCGGCGACCGGATTTCAAAATGCAAGTGAGGCGGACCGGCACCGGTATCACCGCTCAAGGCGATCACCTCGCCGGCCGCCACTCGGATTTCCAATGAATCCACGACACGGTCGAACAAATAGAGACCCTCCGACAGCCGGATCGAATCGATCGCCGATGTGATTTTTTTCGAGAAGGATTTGAGGTGCGCATACTGGGTGAAGGAACCGTCGGCGTGCTTGAGATAGATCGCGAAGCCGTAGCCAAGGGGCGAGATCAGGATTCGGTGCACCACACCGCCGCGGGAGGCATACACCGGATACCCCGTCTTGCCCAAGGTGCCGTAATCGATGGCGGCATGGAAGTGCGAGGCCCGGGTTTCGGCGAAGGTGGAGCTGATGTGCATCTCCGGGTTGATGGGCGGCAGATAGTTGACGGAATCCGCAAGGAAGCCGGGTCGTGGCGGAGCCCATAACAACAAGGCAAGCAGGAGGGTCATCCGGCTGTCACACCGACCGTCAAGACCGACAGGTTGTCGCCGAGTTCGGCGCGCATCACATCACCGGCCCGGACTGCCCCCACACCGGCAGGTGTTCCGGTGAAGATGAGGTCTCCTGGAGACAAGCTGAACCAGGCCGACAGGAAGGAAATCAGCGCGGGGACGGTATGCAGCATGTCGCGGGTGTTCCCGTTCTGACGGCGTTCCCCGTTCACATCCAAGGTGAGTGTGAGGTCGGACGGATCCGGCACCATCGATGCCGGCACAAACGGACCGAGCGGCGCGAAGGTGTCCAAGCCCTTGGCCAGATCCCAGGGATGCGCGTTGGCTTTCAGGTCGGACTGGATGTCGCGTGCGGTCATGTCCAACCCCACCGCGTAACCAGCCACATGGTGTAGCGCGTCGCCAGGGCTTATGTTCCGGCCACCGGTGCCGATGGCGACGACAAGCTCGACCTCGTGGTGCACATCACGGGTTGCGGCCGGTATCCGTACCGATCCCCCATCCCCGAGCAAGGTCGTACGGGGTTTGGTGAACACGACCGGCCGATCTGGAATGGGGTTGTTCAGCTCCTTGGCGTGCTCGGCATAGTTGCGGCCGATGCAGAAGATGGAATGGGCCTCCAAGGGTTCGAGGCCACGGATGGGGTAACTCGGCATGCGGGAAGGTAAAAAGAAAAAGCCCCCGGGCATGAACCCGGGGGCTTGTAAAACGTCGTTCGCCCGTCGGGTCAGGCTTCGGCGAGTACCGATACGGTCTGGCGGTCGTTCTTGCCTTTGCGGAAGGCGACACGCCCCTCGGACAGGGCGAATAGCGTGTAATCCTTGCCCATCCCGACGTTTTCACCCGGATGGAAGGTGGATCCGCGCTGACGGATGATGATGTTACCGGCAAGCACGTGCTGGCCGCCGAATTTCTTCACGCCGAGGCGTTTGCTTTTGGAATCGCGGCCGTTCTTGGTTGAGCCGCCGCCCTTCTTATGTGCCATGGTTTCGGGAGATTAGGCGTTGATGGCGTCGATGCGGATCCGGGAGAGTTTCTGGCGATGGCCGGTCTCTTTCTGATATCCGTGGCGACGTTTCTTTTTGAAAACGATGAGTTTGTCGGCTTTGGCCTCGCCCAAGAGAGTGGCGGAAACCGTGGCGCCCTTCACAACGGGCGTGCCCACGTTCACCTTGCCCTTGTCGTCTTGCACGAGCAGGACGCGGTCGAAGCTCAACGACTCGGTCGCACCCACCTGGCGGTCGACGAACAGGACCTGGTCCTTCGTGACTTTGTACTGGTGGCCGCCGATTTCAACAATTGCGATCATGATGGTCGGGAGATTTGAAAGATAGGCGCCAAAGTTATGGCGAAATTGGTCCGGAATCAACTATATTTTCGCCCCATGAAGACCTTCAAACCCCACCGGACCGACCTGCACCGCAGTGCCACCGCCGTCAAGAACATGCGCCGCCATCAGCACGACGGCGGCCGCGCCTGGATCAAGGACGGTCAGTTGCACGAGGCCATCAAGGGTGCGAACCCCGAGATCCGGCACACCCGTTAACTGCGGCGCATGCCCTTGTAGATGCCTGTCTTGTTGACATGGCCGATGTACTTTCCGACCACCCGCACTTCTTCGAAAATGCCGGGTTCGATCCGGATGGTCTCGTACTCCTCATTGGCCGGTTCCAGGCGCAAGCCGTTCGGACCGTAATAGATGCGTTTCAAGCTCGTCTCGCCGTTGTACATGACGGCCCCGATATCGCCGTCCTCGATGTCCTCGTCCACAAGTAGGACAAAGTCACCGTCGAACAGGCCTTCGTTTTTCATGCTGTAGCCCGACACGCGCAAGGCGAAGAGCTTGTGGAGGTTCGGAAACAGATGCATGAGGGTGATGGTGCCCAGGTTCGCCTCGACCGCCTCCTGCAACGACCCCGCCGCGATCACACCCCGGATCGGTATTCCCGGGAAATCCGACTCCTCCTCCCGGTAGGCCGTCAGCCGTTTCTTCACGTAACGGGGATGAAGTTCGTATTCGCTGTCTTCCCCCTTCACCAGATAGCCCTTCTTGAGCAGGGATTGCAGATTCTGCGTCACACTGTTCGGAGAACGGAAGCCGAACCGATCGGCGATCTCCCGGTAGGTCGGCCATAGGTCATATTCCTGCCGGTAGGATAGGATGTAATCGAAGAATTTCTTTTGTTTCGACGTGAGTTGCGCGTTATCCATGGATCGGTATCTGTGTGAAATATGTGCAATAAATGAATAATCCATGTAAAGGTCAAGAGATGAGATCCATTTTCTTATTCATCGCAGGACTGTGCGTGCTTCAGACCGCCTGCAAAGCCCCGGCTCCGGCCGTCCGCCCCTCGGAAGACGCCTTGCAGGAGGTATTGGCCGCCCGTTCACAGCGGGATGCGGCCACCTTGCTTGTCATGGCATCCCATCCGGATGCGCGCGTGGCCGAGGCCGGGTGGCGCGCGTTGGGCAATATGGCCGTTTCCGATACCGACAGTCTTTTGAACATGGCGCTTCGAGCGGATTCCGAGGTCGCCTATTTCGCGCTGTCGACGCAGAAATGGTCCGATGCCCAATTGGAGCGCATGCGGTCGGCCTGGTTGGAGCATCCATCACGGCGAGCCGGATTGTGTATGGCATGGGGAAATGCCCCGCATCGCGACCTACGTCGATTCCTGTTGGACCAAGGCCCCGCACTGATCGGTACGGTTGCGGAAGCGGCGTGCGCCATGGCCTTGAACCGGCAGTTGCTGGCCGATCCGCCCGACCCTTCGCTGGCCGCCGAATTGGCCGCGCATGCGATGGCCGCCACGAACGCCGAAACCCGTCGCGCATGGCTCTATGGCTTGTACCGGGTCCGCACTCCCTGGCTGGATGCAAGCGCTAGCGAAGATCTGTATCGATTTCTGGCCTCGCCACCCGATCACCTGGATCCCTTCACGATTCAGAACCTCGTCCATATCCTGGGCAAACACCGCCATCCCAAACTGCCGGCCTTGCTGGCGACGGAAGGGCCCTTGGTGGCGGATCAGAACCTGCGCATCGAGGCGGTCCGCGCCATCTTCCGATACGAACCGTTCGATGACGCCCATCGCGACGCGCTCCGGCACCTGCTCCGCTTCTCGTTGGATGAGGAGAACGTGCCCTTGGCCTTGGAGATCCTGAATGCGGCGGCAACCGTCCCGGCCGCATCCGATATCCGGACCGAGTTGGCCGACATGGCGTTCACCGACGAAAGCACGCATGAGGCGGTGAGCATGGCGGCCATGCGCATCACCGGGCAGCGCCCGGTCCGCATACCGGCGAATCCTTCGTTGACGCTCGAATACATCCGGCTCATGGGCGACTCCTCCTCGGTCTATGCGGCGATGGCGGCGCATCCCGATCCCATCCGGGCGATGATCGCCGTGCAGGCCGTGGCGGTACGATTGCCTGAACGACCCGAATGGGTCGATATCCTGTATCACGCGATGGGTCATCCGGAAGCGGAAGTGGCCGATCACGCGTTGACCCAGTTGCGCGGGCAGGGCTACTGGTCGCATGCGCAGGAGCAGGATATGGCCGAACGGGTTCGGGATATGGAGCGCCGCACGGCCAAAACCGAAGGTTTATACGTGCCGCGGTCATCCATCATCGGTCGAATGCCGGTATGGACCCTCGACACGTCGGAAGGGCGCATCGTGATCGAATTGGATGGCACCCGTGCGCCGGCTTCCGTATCGGCGATCATCGAACTGACGCGGTCCGGGTATTACGACGGCAGTTACTTCCACCGCGTGATCGCGAACTTCGTGGTCCAAGCCGGCTATTCGTTCTCGGGTGAACGCATCGATGCGCCCTTCACGCTGCCGACGGAAGCCATCGAAGACGGCTTCGAACGCGGACGTGTGGGTGTGGCCAGTCTCGGCCGAGATACCGAAGGCGGCCAGTTCTTCATCATGCACCAATGGATGCCGCATCTGGATGGCGGCTACTCCAACATCGGCCGCGTGATCGATGGCATGGATGTGGTTGACCGCGTCTGGCAAGGCACACGCATCCGCAAGGCCACGATCCGACTACCCTAGGGCACCTGGGATCATCCCAACGGCGTGAACGCCTGGATGCCGGTGATGTCGCGGCCCAGGATGAGGCCATGGATGTCGAAGGTGCCTTCGTAGGTGTTCACGGATTCCAGGTTCACCATGTGGTGGATCACCCGGTATTCGCCGGTGATGCCGTTGCCGCCGTGCATGTCGCGGGAGACGCGGGCGATGTCCAGCGCCTTGCCGCAATTGTTGCGCTTGGCCAGCGAGATCATGGTCGGATGCGCCTGGCCGGCGTCTTTCAAGGCGCCCAGGCGCCAGGCCAGCAATTGCATGGCCGTGATGTCGGTCGCCATGTTGGCCAGTTTGGTCTGGATGAGCTGGTTGGCGGCCAAGGGTTTGCCGAACTGCTTGCGCTCGAGCACATAGGTGCGGGCGCGATGGTAGCAGTTCTCCGCCGCGCCGACCACGCCCCAGGCGATGCCGTAACGGGCGTTGTTGAGGCAGGAGAAGGGTCCTTTCAGGCCCTGGACGCCCGGCAGATAATTTTCATCCGGCACGAAGCAGTCTTCCAAGGTGATCTCGCCCGTCCAGCTGGCCCGCAGCGACATCTTGTTATGGGTGACCGGCGCGCCATAGCCCTTGAATGATTTCTCGACGATGAAGCCGCGGATCACGCCCTCGTCGGACTTCTTCTCCTTGGCCTTCGCCCAGACGATCGCGATGTCGGCGATGGGCGAATTCGTGATCCACATCTTCGCGCCGTTCAGGATCCAGCCGCCATCCACCTTCAGGGCGGTGGTGGTCATGCCGCCGGGATCGGAGCCGTGGTCGGGTTCGGTCAGGCCGAAGCAGCCGATGAGTTCGGCGGCGGCGAGTTTCGGAAGGAAGCGTTGCTTCTGCTCTTCGGTGCCGAAGGCGTTGATCGGGTGCATCACCAGCGAGGATTGCACCGACATGAAGGAACGGTAGGCCGAATCGACTCGCTCGACTTCGCGGGCGATGAGTCCGTAGGCCGTGTAGGATGCGCCCACGCCGCCGTATTCCGGATCGATGGTGGAACCGAGCAGGCCAAGCTCCGCCATTTCCTGCGGGATCTCCGCATCGAAGATCTCCTCCTGGTTGCCGCGCATGGCACGGGGTTCGAGCTTGGTTTGCGCATATTCGCGCGCGGTTTCCATGATCATGCGATCGTCTTCGTTCAGAAGCGATTCGAACTGGAGGATGTCGTCGAAATGGAAGGTAGGCATGGCGGAAGACGGTTTTTTGCCGTTGTTGGTATGATGTCGGAAGGTACCGAATTTCGAGGTGTTCCGGTTGATGCGGAATCTGGAAATTATTAGCTTAGCTAATATGAAAACCGTGAACATGCATCAGGCCAAAAGCCAGTTGTCCAAGCTGGTGGAGGAAGCCCTCGCCGGGCAGGATGTCGTCATCGCCCGGAATGGCGTTCCGGCCGTGAGGTTGACCCGTTTCGGCGACGACATCTTACGGATGCCGGGGGCTCTGAAAGGACAGCTCATCGTACCGGACGATTTCGATGAACTCGACGAGGAGATCATCCGTGACTTCGAAGAATCGGATGACGATGAACTATTTAATTGACACCCACATCCTTCTTTGGTGGCTGAGCGACAGTGGGCGCTTGCCGAAAGACATCCGAACCATCCTCCAGAAAAAACCGGTGTGGATGAGTGTGGTCAGTCCTTGGGAGGTGTACACAAAAGAGCAGAAGGGAAAATTGCCGCTGCCTCCCATGTTCAATCATGCCATCCGCAGCACCGGCTTCATCCGCCTGGATGTCGATCTGAACCACGTGATCGATTATCGGTCCCTGCCCCGGCATCATGCCGATCCCTTCGACCGGATGCTCATCGCCCAGGCTCGGGTCGAAGGACTCACCATCATCACCGCGGACCCTCGCTTCAAGGCCTATGAGGTGGCGGTGAGGATGGTGGGGGCTTAGCCCATCAAGCCCCGGCCGATCACCATCCGCTGCACCTCGCTGGTGCCTTCGCCGATCTCGAGCAGCTTCGCATCCCGCAGGAAGCGCTCGGGATGGTATTCTTTGGTGTAGCCGTAGCCGCCATGGATCTGGATGGCGTCCAGCGCGGCCTGCGTCGCCTTTTCCGAAGAAAAGAGCTTGGCCATGCTGGCTTCCTGGGTATGCGGTTTGCCGGCGTCTTTCAAGGCCGCCGCCTTCAGCACGAGCAGGCGCGCGGCTTCCAGGTTCACGGCCATGTCCGCCAGCTTGAAGCGCACCGCTTGGAAATCGCCGATGGGCTTCCCGAACTGATGCCGCTGTTTGGCATAGGCCACCGATTCCTCAAGGCTGCCGCGGATGATGCCCACGCCCAAGGCGCCGATGCCGATGCGCCCCCCATCCAACACCTTCATGGTGTCGATGAAGCCCATGCCCAACCCGCCCAACTGCCGGTCGGCGGGGATGCGGACTTCCTCGAAACGCAGCTCGCAGGTGTCGGAACTGTTCATGCCGAGCTTGTGCATCTTGGGTCCGTGCGAGAAGCCGGCATCGCCTTTCTCGACGATGAAGGCCGTGATGCCCTTGGCGCCCTTCTCCCGGTCGGTGACGGCCAGCACCACGAAGATGCCGCCCACCGATCCCTGGGTGATGAAGGTCTTCGAGCCGTTGAGCACCCACTCATCGCCCTTTTTCACAGCCGAGGTCTTCATGCCCGATGCGTCGCTGCCGGACCCCGGCTCGGTGAGGGCCCAGCCACCGAGGATCTGTCCGCTGGCCAAGGGCGTGAGATAACGCCGTTTCTGCTCGTGCGTGCCGGCGATGGCGATGTGGCCGGAACAGAGCGAGGTGTGCGAGGCGATGGTCAGGGCCAGGCTGGCATCCCAACGGGCGATCTCTTCGATGACCAGGCAGAAGGCGGTGGTGTCGGCCCCGGCGCCGCCATATTCCTCGGGATGGTAGAGGCCGAGGAGGCCCATGGAGGCGAGTTCGGGGATGAGGTCGTGCGGGAAGGCGGCCGCGGCGTCGCGGGCGATGACGGTGGGGGCGACGTGGCGGAGCGCGAAATCACGCGCGGTTTCCTGGATGAGAAGATGGTCGTCGGTGAGGATCATATTTGAACAGGGAGGAGGGGAGGAGGAGAGGAATAAAGTACCGGAAAATCCCTAAAAAAGCGCTTTTTTAGGAAGATATAACAGGGAGGATGGGGGGATGGGAGGGATGGATTAAGGTGGGATCTCATGTGGCACAGATTTAGGAACGATTGTGTTTGCTTGCCCTGAATGGAACCTCGATACTTCGCCATGGAGCACGCCCAATTAACCGGAACCATCATTCAAGCGGCGATGGTGGTCCATTCCGAGCTTGGACCCGGACTCTTGGAATCGGTTTATGAGGGTTGCTTGGAGTTGGAATTGATGGCCATGGGTTTGACTGTCGCACGACAGGTCGAGGTACCGGTCGTTTACAAGGGGAAATCGCTTGGGTTTGGCTTCAGGGCCGATCTGGTCGTTCACGAAACCGTGGTAATCGAGCTGAAAGCAGTGGATCTCATCAAGGAGGTCCACAAAGCGCAAGTGATCAGTTAAATGAAACTGATGCGGATGCCTGTTGGGATTCTGATCAACTTCAATTCAACTCATTTGCGTCATGGTATACGCAGATTCTCGAGCAGGACGTAATCGTCCTCCCTTCCTCCCCTCCTCCCTGTTGAAAACAACTACCCGAAGATCCAGGCCACGCCGCGGCCTTCTTCCGGATCCGGATAATTCCAGGTGACGGCCCCTTGGTCGCAGGCGTACAGGCAGGTGCCGCATTCGATGCAGTCTTCGAATTGGAAATGCACCTTCCCGGCCTCATCCTTCACATAACAGTTGGCCGGACACACATAGGTGGTGCATTGATGCGGACAGCCGCTGTTGCAGATGGCGGTATCCACCAGGATATGCGGCTTGGCGTCGGTGCGGGCCTGGTTCACATAACGGACTTTCCCGAGGCGTTCGGCGATGGAGGTCCGGCTCATAGGCTGCGTCCTCCTTTGACGGCCAGTTTCAGCATGGTCCACAGGTTGGAATGGGCGTTGACGGCGTTCATGAGCATGGTCGGCGTCTTGTCGGTGGGGGCGTTCGTGACGGTGAAGAAACGGCGGCCGAAGTCGTTCACGACGTCCGGAACCGTGGTGAACATCTCCTTGCTGTGCAGGAAGTTCACGGCGCCTTGGAAACGCCGCATGTCTTTCATGATGTAGCTGGCGTCCAGCTTGAGCCGGTACTCGTTGAGCGTCTTCACACTGAAATCGCCGGCTTCCTTGGCTTCGGCCACGGTTTCGGCGGCCAGGATGCCGCTCTCCATCGCATAATCCATCCCTTGGATGGCCTTGCCCGAGTTCAGCAGCAGGTTCGCCGCCTCGCCCGCGATGAGCACGCCGTCGCCGGCCAGGCGCTTGGGCATCACGCGCATGTCGCCGGTGGACACCACGTGCGCCGAATATTCCACCACCTCGCCACCTTTCAGGAGGTCCTGAAGCATGGGATGGCTCTTGAAATCGCTCAGCACATCGTAGATCTTCTTCGAATCGCCGAGATTCTCGCGCATCGACTTCATGTTCAGCACGAGTCCGAGCGAGAGGCTGTCCTGGTTCGTGTACAGGAAGCCGCCGCCCTCGACGCCGCCGCTGGCGAAACCGATGAACTCGTTCGTGAAGCCGGCATCACCCGAAAGTTGGAACCTATCTTCGAGCACCTTCCGGTCGAAGCGGATCACCTCCTTCACGCCGGTGGCCATGTGGTCGCCGGGCACATAGGCGGTCTGCATGCCGATCTTGCGGGTGAGGAGGTTGTTGACGCCCTCGGCCAGGATCACGCTGTGCGCATGGAATTCCTCGCCACCGGCGCGGATGCCGGTCACCTTCCCGTCCTTCAGGAGGATGTCTTCGACGAGGATGTTGGTGGCGATGAGCGAGTCGTCTGGATGCGGACTCTCGGTGATGGCTTCCTCCACCTTGGAGGCCAGCCAGGCGTCGAACTTGGACCGCAGCACGATGAGCCCGGAATACGGCTTCTCGTTGAAGTGGGCGGATTTGAAATCGAGGGAGAAGGCCGAGGTTCCGTCCAGGAAGGTGAGGCGCCGGTGCGAGACGAAGCGTTCGAAGGCGGCGTCCTGCTCCCAATAATCGGGAACGAGGTCGTTCAGGCGCGTTCCCCAGAGCACGCCGCCGGACACGTTCTTCGCGCCGCTGAACTCGCCCCGCTCCACGAGCAGGAACTTGAGGCCGCGGCGGGCCAAGGTCATGGCCGCCGACAGCCCGGCGATGCCGCCGCCGACGATGATGCAATCGAACTTATCGTCCATAGACGGCCTTTAGTTCGGCGATCAGCGGCGGGAGGATCTTGTACAGGTCGCCGACGAGGCCGTAGGTCGCATAGTGGAAGATGGGCGCGTCGGCGTCTTTGTTGATGGCGACGATGACCTTGCTGTTGGCCATGCCGGCCACGTGTTGGATGGCGCCGGAGATGCCTACCGCGAAATAGAGCGTCGGGGAGACGACCTTACCGGTCTGCCCGATCTGGGCCGTGGCGGGGAACATCCCGGTCTCGACGACGGCCCTCGAGGCGCCGATGGCGGCGCCGGTGACGGAGGCGAGCTCGTCGACCAAGCGCTTGGCGTCATCATCTTTCACACCGCGACCGGCCGCGACCACGACCTGGGCCTCGTTCAGGTCCACCTGTCCGCCGGCGCTGGCCAGGATCTCCTTCAAGATTACGTTCAGATTGCCGGCCTGGAAGGGGATGGCTTCCACAACTGGCGAGCCAGGTGATTCGACGGCGTCATAACTGCCGGAGCGCACGGAAACGAGCACCAGGTCGGCCGTGGCCTCGGTTTCGGCCAGGATCTTGGCCGCCATCACGGGTCGGGTCGCCTTCACGCCGGACGCGGTGAGGGCGAAGGTGGCGACATCGGGCAGCACCGCCGCGCCGGTTTCCGAACCCAGGGCACCCAATATGTCTTTGATCGCTTCCGTGGAGGCGAAAGCCACGACCTTCGGCTTCAGATGGGCAAGGGCCTGTTTCAAGGCCTGCGTTACCGGCTGATTGAGGTGGGATGCGAAGATCGGGTCGGCCATGGTGCAGATGCGGCCCGGACCATAGGCGGAGATCTCCGCGACATAGCGGCCCGGATCGGGGTCGAGCACCAGGGCGCCGAGCGGCATCCCCGCTTTGGCGGCTTCCGAACGGGCGTGTGAGAGCACCTCGAGGGATGATTTCTTGATCTTGCCGTTCGAGGTGGCGATGTGGACGAGGAGCATGGTGAAAAAACGTTGTCGGTTATCGGTTGTCGGTTATCGGTGGGCCGCTGAAAACGGAAAACCGATAACGGAAAACAGGATTCATATCACTTTCGCTTCATTGAGGAGCAAGCCGACCACCTGTTTGGCGAGGTCGGCCGGGTCTGCTTCGAATTTCCTGCCCGCCGGACGCGCCGGCACATTCGCGTAGCCGGTCACACGGGTCTTGCCCGCCAAGGCCGCGGCATCCAGCGACAGATCGGCCAAAGCGATGGACTCGACATTCTTTTTCTTCGAGGCCATGATTCCCTTCAGGGAGGGGATGCGCGGGTTGTTCATGTCGTTGGAGCAGGTCACCAGGCAGGGGAAGCCCAGGCGGATCATCTCCTGGCCGGCATCGCCTTGGCGTTTCACCATCAGGCCGCCGCCATCCGATGTGATGCCGACGGCGTTCGCCGCATAGGGGAGGCCCGCTTTGGCGGCCAGCATGGTGCCGGCCAGTCCGGCGTCGGAATCCTGCGATTGCTTGCCGGTGAAGACCGCGTCGTAGGTGCGGGTTTTCAGGAAGGCGGCGAGGATGGAGGCGAAACTTTCGGAATCCATGCCGGCGGCGTCTTCCACGACGATGTGGAAGCCTTGCTCGGCGCCCATGGCCAGGGCCTTGCGGATGGTCTCCTTGGCCTTGTCCGGACCGATGAGCACCACGTCCACCTGGCCGCCGTGGGCTTCGGTGAGCACCAGGGCTTCCTCCACACCGGAGGCGTCGTAGGCGTTGAGGACCATTCGGTCGGTGTCGGTGGATAGCTGTCCGTTGCGGATGGAGATGGGTGCGGACACGTCCGGAACTTGCTTGATGCAGACGAGGATGGTCATGCTGAAAGCGCTTTTTTAGCGGGTAAGGGGGCTGTTCGAATATACGGATTCGTACCGTTATCTTCCGCCCATGGTCATCACAAACACCCCGGATGTCGGCTTCCGGATCGCCGATCTGCCGTCCATGCCCGTGCCGGGCGAGGCCCTCATGGTCACACCGGAGCATTTCACGGTCGAGTATGTCATCAACCCCCACATGGAGGGCAACATCGGAACCGTGGATGCCGCCAAGGCCTGGGCCGAGTGGGAGCAGGTGAAGGCCGCCTTCGAAGCCGCGGGTGTGCGCGTGCATGCCCTGAGAGGTGTGGACGGGTTGCCGGACATGGTGTTCTGCGCCAACCAGAGCCTGCCGTGCATCGATGCGGATGGACACAGGTCCGTGCTCATGAGCCTCATGCACGCCGATCCGCGCAAGGACGAGGTGCCCCATATCGAGCAATGGTACCGACGCAACGGCTATGAGGTGTGGCATTTCCCACCCGGCGCGGTTCGCGACTTCGAAGGCATGGGCGACGCCCTCTGGCATCCGGGACGTCGTCTGATCTGGGGCGGGTACGGCTTCCGCAGCTCGCTGGCGGCCTATGATATCGTGTCCGACCTGTTCGATGTGCCGGTGGTGGCCTTGGAATTATTGCATCCTGATTTCTACCATCTCGATACCTGCCTTTGCCTTCTGAACGAGACCACCGCCATCGTGGCGCCGGAGGCCTTCACGGCCGAGGGGATGGCCGTGATCGAGGCCCTCATCCCGAATCTCATCCGCGCCGAAGGAGAGGAGGCCGGCCGCTGGTTCGCCTGCAACGCGACCTGTCCGAACGGGCGGGATGTCATCATCCAGGCCGGATGCGAGCGGGTCAACGCGGCGTTGCGGGAGAAGGGCTTCATCGTGCACGAGGTGTCGACGGCCGAATTCCTCAAGAGCGGCGGTTCGGTCTTCTGCATGAAGATGATGGTATGGTAGGATGGTAGGATGGTAGGATGGCAGGATGGCAGGATGGTAGGTTGGTAGGATGGTAGGCGGACAACAGATAACTGAAAACGAATATCGATGAAAAAATCCCTGTTCAACCGGTTTCTGGAGCTGGTGGAGATCGGTGGCAACAAGCTGCCGCATCCGGTCACCCTGTTCGCCTTGTTCGCCGTATCGGTGATCGTGCTATCGGGCGTCGCGAGCTGGTTCGAGCTGAGCGTGATCGATCCGAGGCCGGAAGGCGCCCGCGGTCGTTCCGCCGATGGCATGATCACCGTCGTGAACCTGTTCTCGGGTTACGGCTTGCGCCGCCTGGCCGAGCAGCTGGTCACCAATTTCACCGGTTTCGTGCCCTTGGGAACGGTGCTGGTCGCCTTGCTGGGTGTGGGTGTGGCGGAGGCCTCGGGACTCATCACCGCCTCCATCCGTTCATTGGTCGTGAAAGTGGCGACCGCGAAGAGCAAGTACGCCACGATGTTCGTGACCATGACCATCGTTTTCGCAGGTGTGATGTCCAACATGGCCTCGGAAATGGGCTATGTGGTGCTGATCCCGCTGGCCGGGGTGGTGTTCCATGCCTTGGGGCGTCATCCTCTGGCGGGCATGGCGGCCGCCTTCGCGGGTGTGAGCGGCGGCTACAGCGCGAACCTGCTCATCGGCACCATCGACCCGCTGCTGGCCGGATTGACGGAAGAGGCCGCGCGCCTCATCGATCCGGGTTATACCGTGCATGCCGCGGTGAACCTCTATTTCATGATGGGCAGTACGTTTTTGATTACCGGTTTGGGAACCTGGGTCACCGACCGCATCATCGAGCCACGGCTGGGTGTGTACGATCCGACCCAGGCCAAGGACAAGCTCCCGGACACCACCATCGAGCCCCTGACGCCTGGCGAGATCCGCGGGCTGAAGATGGCGGGACTGTCCATGCTGGCGGTATCGGCGCTGCTCTTCCTGTCGGTCTATCCCGAATGGGGTGTGCTGCGTGATCCCGAGACCGGCGACATCCTGCATTCGCCCTTCATGCGCGGCCTCGTGGCCATCATCTTCGTGTTCTTCCTGGTGCCGGGCATCGTGTACGGGCGCATCACGGGCAGCCTGAGATCGGACAAGGACATCATCAACGGGATGTCGGCCAGCATGAGCTCCCTGGGGCTGTACATCGTGCTGGTCTTCTTCGCGGCGCAGTTCGTGGCGCTCTTCGGATGGAGCAACCTGGGTCCCATCATCGCGGTGAAAGGGGCGGAGACGCTGAAAGCGCTGGGTCTCACGGGTCCGGAGATGTTCATCCCCTTCATCCTGCTGTGCGCCTTCATCAACCTGTTCATGGGCAGCGCCTCGGCCAAATGGGCCATCCTGGCGCCGGTCTTCGTGCCCATGCTCATGCTGATCGGCTATTCGCCGGAAGTGACGCAGACCGCCTTCCGCATCGGCGATTCCACCACGAACATCATCACCCCGATGATGAGTTATTTCGGGCTGATCCTGGCCTTCGTGAACAAATACGACAGGAATCTGGGCATCGGCACCATCATCTCCCTGATGCTGCCCTACACCATCTTCTTCCTGGTCGGCTGGATCATCTTCTTCCTGGTTTGGGTCTTCGGATTCGGGATACCGGTGGGGCCGGGCGCGCCGACGTTCTACCCAGGTTAATGTTGAAGGTTGAAGGTTGAATGTTAAATGATGGTATCGAGGTCATTTAAAATTGATCATTTGAAATTTCTTTGGCTCGCAGGCCTCATTTTGGCGTCGAGTCATGCGCATGCGCAGGGTGGGTATCATGTGACCAATTACGCGCCGGACGAATACGGGGCGGGCAACCAGAATTGGGACATGTCCAGCGACGGGCGTCGGTTATTCCTGGCCAACAATTTCGGATTGATGGTGGTGGATGGACAGGCGGCCCGGCTGCATCGCCTTCCCCAAGGGTCCATCGTGCGATCGGTAGCCGCCATTGGCGACCGGGTGTATACCGGTTCGTTCCAGGAGTTCGGCTACTGGACGGCCGATGAAAGCGGTATGCTGGCCTATACCTCCTTGGTGCCATTTCACACCGGCACATCTCTGGCCAACGAGGAGTTCTGGACCATCCACGCCTTCGACGGTGCCGTGTATTTCCAGAGTTTCGGGCGCATTCTGCGGTACGATCTGGAGCGGGTCACGGAGGTGGAGATTCCCGGTGCGATGATGTTCCTGCATGCCGCCAACGGGCGGCTCATGGCTCAGATGATCCGTGGCGGTCTCTATGAATTGCAGGATGGGCGGATGGTCGCGGTGCCCAACAGCGCCTTCCTGACAGATACGGAGGTCAAAACCATCCTGCCGCTTGGCAGCCGCGATTGGCTCATCGGCACCTCCACGCGCGGCGTGTACCGGTACGACGGGGTTCGGTTCACACGGTGGGCACCCGCCGCGACCGAGGAACTGACGCGCAGTCAGATCAACCAGGGGGTGCGTGTGGGCGACCGCATCGTGTTCGGCACCATCCTGCGCGGATTGTACATCTACACGCCCGATGGTGTCTTGGTGAAGCAGGTGAACACGGCATCCGGACTGATGAACAACACGGTGCTGTCCATGATGGGTGATGAGCGGGGCAATGTGTGGGTCGGGCTTGACAAGGGGTACGCGCATGTGGCCTTCGATTCGCCCATCACCGTGTATCGTGATGATCGGGGTGGCATCGGGAGCGTCTATTCGGCGGCCTTGGTGAAGGATGCGCTATATGTGGGCACGAACCAAGGCATCCATGTATACCGGATGATGCCGGACGGGCGCTTCGCAGACCGTCGCTTCCTGGCCGGTTCGGAGGGCCAGGTCTGGTTCCTGCAGGTAGTGGACGACCGCCTCTACGCCGGGTTGAACGATGGCACCTTCGTGCTGGATGGCAACCGGCTGGTGCGTGTGAGCGATGTGACCGGTGGGTACACCTTCAAGCGCATCACCGGAACCGAATCGCCACGCATGCTGCAGAGCACGTATGGAAGCCTGGTCCTGTATGACCGCATGAACGGAATCTGGCGCAAACATCGCGAGCTTGCCGGGTTCCATGCCCCGGGGCGGTTCATGGAACGCGATCCATCGGGCGCCATCTGGATCGGTCACAGCATCCAAGGCGTGTTCCGCTTGCTGCCGAACGACCGATTCGACTCCATCACGCATGTGCAGCGCATGGAACCACCCACGAATCGCGTATTCCTGGTGGACAGCCGCATCCTCATCGCAGCCTCCGACGGCTTGTTTCAATGGGATCCGCTGCGCGAGGTGTTGGTTCCGTATGATGGCTTGAACGGTTTGCTGGGTGAAGACCGCCAGGTATTGAACATCCTGCCGGCGGGTTCCGGACGCTATTGGGTGGTGCGCAGAGACGAGGTCGACCTGGTGGAGATCCGCTTCGGTACGGTCCGCGAACTGTATCGCCTGGCACCGGCCATGTACGGGCTCACCCTGGTTCAGGGACATGAGACCGTGGTCACCTTGAGTGAACACCTGCACGTGATCTGCCTGGACGATGGATTCGCCATCTTGAACCTGCAATCCACCGCCGGGCAGGATTTGCGGACCGATCCACCCACGATCCATGCCATCCGGGCCATGGATGCCGAGGGGCAGGTGTTTTCGGGAACATGGCGTCAACGCGGGGTGCCGTACCGATTCCATAACATCCATGCGGAGTGGTCGTCTGGGCGATCGGCGGGAATCCGTCCCTACTATCAGATCCGGATGCGGGGTGTGGATGAGCAATGGTCGGAATGGGAAGCCCGCACCAGCGCCACGTACGAGCGTCTTCCGCCCGGCGATTACACGCTCGAAGTGCGCATGCTGACCGAATCCGGGCGCTTGTCGGAGATCGCGCGCGCCACCATCCACATCCGCTCGCCCTGGTTCCTGGCAGGTCCGGCGATGGTGCTCTATGGCTTGCTGCTGGTTTCGTTCGGGGTGATGATCCGGCTGTATGTGTCGCGCAGGCGCTGGAAACAGCGGGAGAACGAGATGCGCGCGGAAAACGAGTCCGTGCGCCAACTCAAGGAAAAAGCCGAAAACGACCTCGTGGTGATGGCCAACGAGAAACTTCAGAACGAGGTCGCCTACAAGAGCAACCAGCTGGCCAACAGCACCATGGCCATGATCCGCAAAAACGAGTTGCTGGGCCGCATCCGCGAGGAGTTGGACGGGCAGCGCGCCGAACTCGGAACCCGCTATCCGGCCCGCTATCACAACCGATTGATCCGGCTCATCGACCAAGGCCTCAAAGACGAGATGGAGTGGGAGCAGTTCGAGAACCTGTACGACCAGGCCCACAGCGATTTCTTCAAACGTCTGAAGGATGATTTCCCCCTGTTGACACCTAGCGATCTGCGTCTGTGCGCCTACTTGCGCATGAATCTGTCATCGAAAGAGATCGCGCCCCTGTTGAACATTTCGGTGAGGGGCGTGGAGGAGCGTCGATACCGCTTGCGCAAACGCCTGGATCTCCGGTCGGATCAGAACCTGACCGAACTCATCATGACCTATTGAAAGCCCGTTGGTTTCTCACATCACAGGGACTGCCATCTTCTTGCATAACAATTGCTTAGGACTTATCGGCATGGGGTTGACGTAGTGTTGATGTGGTACGGAAAAGCGCTTTTTCCGCTCTGATGTAACCATGATGAGGTACATTGGTGGACCGGATGCCACGAAGCCGGATACATTGTCCGCATGAACACACACCTATGGTTTGGAATCGTGCTGGTCGCGGTGGCGCTCTCGTGCGCTCCGCAAAACCGCACGGTCAGCGATGCCGAGATGGCCGCTTTCACCGCCGATCTGAAAGAACGGACCTTCCGGTATTTCTGGGAGGTTGTGGATTCGGTCAACTATCAGACCGACGACCGCCACCCGACCCGGCAGTTCACGAGCATCGCCGCGACGGGTTTCGCATACCCGGCCTATATCATCGGGGTGGAGAACGGGTATGTGACGCGTGAGGCCGCCGCCGACCGGATCCGCAAATCCCTCGAATGGCTCTGGGCCTCCAGACAAGGGGAGGCCGAGCATGGCATGACCGGACATCGCGGCTTTTTCTATCACTTCCTCACCTACGGTGATGGCGTACGGTACAAGGATGTGGAACTGTCCACCATCGACACGGCCCTGCTGATCGCCGGTGTCCTGACCGCACAGAGTTATTTCGACGCCGACACGCCGGATGAGGCCCGCATCCGCGAACTGGCCGAAGCCCTGTACCGGCGCATCGATTGGCAGTGGGCCATGAACGGCAACCCCACGATGTCCATGGGATGGAAACCCGAATCCGGGTTCATCACCTCCACCTGGGACGGGTACAACGAGGCCATGATCCTGCTCGTGCTCGCCATGGGCTCACCCACGCACGCGCTTCCGCCCGAAGCCTGGGATGCCTGGACATCCACCTATCTGTGGGCCGATTACAATGGCTACGAGCATGTGAATTTCGGTCCCCTCTTCGGGCATCAGTACTCGCACATGTTCATCGATTTCCGGGGCATCCAGGACGCGTACATGCGAGGCAAGGGCATGGATTATTTCGAGAACTCCCGCCGCGCCACCTTGAGCCAACAAGCCTACGCCATGGACAATCCGCATGGGTTCGAGGGCTATGGCGAATGGAACTGGGGATGGACGGCCTGCGACGGCCCCGCCAACCGTGACGGCTACCACAAGGGGCATTCCTTCCGCTACCACACCTATTACGCGCGCGGCATGGCCGCCGACTACCACCATGACGACGGCACCATCACGCCGACGGCGGCCGGCGGCTCCATCCCCTTCGCGCCCGATGTGACGTTGCGCACCCTGTACGAGATGAAAAAGACGCATGGCGATTCCCTCTACCGCCGCTACGGCTTCGCCGATTCCTTCAACATGACCTACCGCGATGGGGGATGGTACAATCCCGATTACATCGGCATCGACCAAGGTCCGATCCTCGTGATGTTGGAGAACCATCAGACCGGCCTGATCTGGGACATCCTGAAACGGAATCCGCATATCGTCCGTGGCCTGAAGCAAGCCGGGTTCACCGGCGGCTGGCTCGATACACCTGTCAACCCATCCTGAAGTCTCATGAGAACCCTCGCTTTGTGGATCCTGATGTGCGTGGCCCTGCCGGCCGCCGCCCAGCAACGCGTCACCGGAACGGTCACCTCTTCGGAAGACGGGGAGCCCCTGGTGGGTGTGAACGTGGTTGTGAAGGGGACCTTGCGCGGCACAACGACCGATTACGACGGCCAATACCGGATCGATCTGCGGGTCGGTGAGAACACGCTCGTGTTCTCCTATGCGGGTCATGAACGCGTGGAGGTCGACGTGGCCGGCCGGCAGACGGTGGATGTGACCATGCGCATGATCAGCACCTTGCTGGGCGAGGCTGTCGTGATCGGCTACGGCACCGTGCTCAAGCGCGATCTGACCGGTGCGGTGGGCTCCATCCGGTCGGAAGACATCTTGAAGGTGACGGCACTGAACGCGGAGCAATCCCTCTCGGGTCGGGTCAGCGGCGTGCACATAACCACCGTTTCGGGCGCACCTGGCGCCGGAGCGGCGGTGCGCATCCGGGGTGTGGGCACCTTCAACAACGCCTCGCCCATCTATGTGGTGGATGGCGTGATTTTGGACGACATCTCGTTTCTGAGTCCGGCCGACATCGCGTCCATGGAAATCCTGAAGGATGCGTCGGCCACCGCGATCTTCGGCTCGCGGGGTGCGAACGGCGTGGTGCTGGTGCAGACCAAGACGGGCGTGCGCGGTGCGAGCGAACCGGAAGTGAATGTGACCATGGAGGCGGGTCTGCAACGCTTGGAGAAGACCATCGATCTGCTCAACGGGCGCCAGTTCGCCATCATCTCGAACGAGATCCGACCGGGATCCTACAACAACGTGGACGCCGTGCCCGACACCGACTGGCAGTCGTTGGTGTTCGATGTGGCACCGATGAGCAATCTCCAGGTGTCCGTGGCCTCGGCGGGGCCGAATTCCGACTATTATCTGAGCATCGGGCATTTCCAGCAACAGGGCATCATCGACCGGTCCTGGTACGAGCGGCTCACCTTGAAATTGAACAACACCTACCGTTTGACGAAGGCCTTCAAACTGGGTAACAACGTGACGGTGGCGCCCTTCAGCCAGCGGATCGCTCCCGATGTCACCTTTTCGGTGTACAGGGCCCAGCCGGTTCTGGAGCCCTATTACCCGGATGGCAGCTTCGGCGTCGTCTACAACGTGGGCAACCCCTTGGCCGACCTCGAACACTCCAACAATTACCGAAACGGCGTGCGTGTGGTGGGCAATGTGTTCGCCGAGGCCACGATGGGTCGGCACACCACCTTCCGATCGAGTTACGGGGTGGATGCCTCCCTGAACCGGGCGCGCAGTTTCACGCCCGCGTTCGTCGTCAACAATCCGGATGGTACCGCTTCCCAGCAATTCAACGAATTCAGCGATATCTCGAAGGGGAACGGGGTGCGGCAGAATTGGCTCTGGGAGAACACCGTGACCCACACGCGCACCACAGCCCGGCACCATGTGAACGCGACCGCCGGGTTCACCATGCAGCAGACGCGTTCGGAAGACCTGCGACTCGCCGGTCAGAACGTGCTGCGCGACGATCCGGACTTCTGGTATGTGGAGCCGACCTACGTGGTGGACGAGTCCAACAACATCAACATGCTGTTCAGCCTGTTCAACGGAGTGGACCCGGGAGCCTACTACAACATGATGTCGGCCTTGCTCCGGGTCTCGTACACCTTCGATGAGAAATACCTCGCCACGGTGACCGTCCGTCGCGACGGTTCCTCCAAGTTCGCCGCGGAGAACCGTTGGGGAACCTTCCCATCCTTCGCCCTGGGGTGGAACATCGGACAGGAATCGTTCCTGGACGGGTTGGATTGGCTGTCGGCCGCCAAGATCCGGTTCAGTTGGGGGCAGATCGGGAACGAGAAGATCGCCTACTTCGACCGATTCGCCCGTGTCCAATCCAACCTGGCCGGTGTTTTCGGCAACCCGGACGAGATCTATCCGGGTGCGACCTACGGCAAAAGCGGAAACCCCGATCTGAAATGGGAGACCACGACACAGACCGACATCGGCTTGGAATGGGATCTGTTCAAAGGCAAACTGACCGGTGAGATGGATTGGTTCAACCGCGTGACGGACGACATCCTCGTCGAACTCTCGACGCCGGGCCATCTGGGTAACGGTCAAGGAGTGCGGGTGCGGTATAATGCGGCGTCCGTGGAGAACCAAGGTCTTGAATTCAGCTTGAAATGGCAGGAGCGGCGCGGTGATTTCGGGTATGCGTTCGGCTTGGTCACGACAAACATGAAGAACAAGGTGTTGGCCATCGGGGGGAACAGCGGCATCGATTCGACCCTGATCGGCGGGTTTCTCGGTAACGGCCAACCCGTGACCCTCTCGCGGATCGGCCGTCCCATCGGCGCCTTTTACGGATACAAGACGAACGGCGTCTTCCAAAACCAGACGGAGTTGGATTCCCATCCGCGCATGGCTCAGGCTGGCATCGGCGACCTCCGATTCGTGGATGTGAACGGGGATGGGGTGATCAACGGGAACGACCGGACCTACCTGGGTTCACCGATACCGACCTTCATCTTCGGGTTGAACGCCGATTTCGATTGGAGGGGTTTCGATCTGTCGTTCAGTTTCCAGGGTCAGACCGGTAACAAGATCTTCAACGGCAAGAATGTGGTCCGGCCGGATCCGTATAACTTTGAAGCGCATGTCTCCGACCGTTGGCGTGGGGAGGGAACCAGCAATTCCGAACCGCGTGCCTCTTTCGGGGGATACAACTTCCTGCCGTCGGATCGCTTCATCCATGACGGATCCTTCATACGCCTCCGTTCGGTGACGTTCGGGTACACGGTGACCGAGCGGCTGTCGAGCCGGATCGGGCTGAGCCGCGCACGTGTCTACGCGCAAGGCACGAATCTGATCACCTGGACGAAATACACCGGCTACACACCGGAGATCGGCAGTTTCGATGTGCTATCGAACGGCATCGACAACGGCATCTATCCGATTCCGGCGATCTACACCATCGGGCTTCAGGCCACCATCCGTTGAGGGCTGCTTCCATGAAACACCATTCCTTACTATTGATCCTCCCGTTCATCCTGGTTTCCTGCGAAGGTTTCCTGGATGTGAATCCGCAAAGCCAGCTCACGCAAGCCTCCTTCCCCACAACGGGCTCCGATGCCCTGCTGGCCACCAATGCGGCTTACAGCACGCTTCGGAACTGGCATTTCCATTCCGGCGGGTTTCCGATTCTGGAGATCATGTCCGACGACGGTCTCAAGGGAAGCAATCCGAATGACGCGTCGGGTACGGTCGGGCCGTTCGACACCTTCACGCATGCGCCAACCCAAGACGGGCTCGACCGATGGTGGGCCGCTCTCTACCAGGGTGTACGGCGTGCCAATGTGGTGATCGAGAAAGTGCCGACCATTTCCATGCCAACCAACCTGCGCGACCGCTATGTCGCGGAGGCCAAGTTTCTACGGGCCTTGTACTACTTCGATCTCGTCCGCGCATGGGGCGGGGTTCCCATCGTGACCACGGCCGATCCGGCCTTGAAGGTCGCCCGGTCCACGGCGGACCAGGTCTATGCCCTGATCATCCAAGACCTTGAAGATGCCATCGGCGCACTGCCGGAGAAGTCGGCGTACGGTGCCGCAGACCTGGGAAGGGCTTCAAAAGGGGCGGCGAAGGCCATGTTGGGCAAGGTGCATCTGTTCCGAGGCCGGTTCGATCTGGCGGCGCCGCTGTTCACGGAGGTCATCAACAGCAACCAATATGATCTGGAAGCCGTTTTCACGGATGCCAACGGCAAGGCCGGCGAACATGGCGTGGAATCGGTGTTTGAAATCGGCGCCATCGAAACGGAGAACCAGGCCGGCAACCAGTATGCGAACACGCAGGGTGTGCGGGGCACACCGAACCGAGGGTGGGGGTTCAACCGGCCGACCGTGAATCTGCGTAACCAGTTCGTATCCGGCGATCCGCGATTGAAAGGCACCATCATCGACCTGGGTGATGTGATTGACGGCGTCACGATCCTCGGTGACAGCTCCACACCGGATCAGGTCACGGATGGTAATGGAAACGTCATCGAGATCGAGTGCTACAACCGGAAGGTCTGGATTCCGGGCACATCGACCGGCACCCAGTTCGGGCACAACCGCCGCCTGATCCGGTTCGCGGATGTCTTGCTGATGGCGGCGGAAGCCCTCAATGAGACCAACCAGCCGGGTGCCGCCCTCACGCATCTGAACCGGGTGCGTCAACGGGCGCGCCAAGGCAATGCCGGCATCCTGCCGGATGTCACCCTCACCGACAAGGTCCAATTGCGGGCGGCCATCCATCAGGAGCGCCGAGTCGAATTGGCACTGGAAGGACATCGATTCTGGGACCTGGTCCGCACCAACCGGGCCGCGGCCGTTCTTGGTCCGCTCGGATTCGTAACCGGCAAGCACGAGTTGCTACCGATACCCCAGAACGAGATCGACATTTCCCAAGGCACGCTCACGCAAAATCCGAACTGGTGACCCCCGCACCAACCCCAAACCACAATCCCCAACCACCGACAACCCAA